>Ga0137433_1000718_pt1 | contig 16376 bp, 15 predicted proteins | sample EasRivERMZT840_2_FD_102335 | JGI IMG/M metagenome (GOLD analysis project Ga0137433, IMG submission 102335) | Soil microbial communities from meander-bound floodplain in the East River, Colorado, USA - East River MetaG ERMZT840_2 | ecosystem: Environmental > Terrestrial > Soil > Floodplain ...
CACCGATGGAGACCGACCGGATGTTGGGCATCTCCTCGGTGAGGACGGTGAGGCCGTTGGGAAGGGTCTCCTTCTGGTGCATCGTCGCCGAGAGCCGCCGAATCGGGAAAAACGAAGGTGAGAGGTGCGGGTCCTTCCATCCACCGGAAGAGCGGAACTATATCACCGCGGGCGCGGCGACTGCAAGTCGAAATCGGACCGTGGGTTACGTCCCACCGTTGCCGTTGGGATCCTTGTCTTCGCCTTCGTCGTCATCGCCTCCGTTCGGATCGGCGTCCTCGCTGCCGTTCGGATCGGCGTCCTCGCTGCCGCCGTTGGGATCAGCGTCGGATCCCCCCTCCCCTTCCTCATCCTCTTCGACCCCTTCCTCGTCGCCGGTCTCCTCGTCCTCCCCAAAATCGCCCTCGAGTAACCGCTGCTTCCTCTCCTGCTCCTCCTGGTAGCGGTCGAGATTCTCCTTCATCTGGTCTTTGAGGTTCTTCCCCCTGGGCTTGGGGGCAGGACCGCTGCCGGGGAGAAAGATCGGCTGATGCGAATCGCCGATGCCGAAGCGCGGGCCGGTCTTCGGCATGGGCGCCTGCCGCTTGCCGCCGGCCTGGTGCTGCCCTCCTTCGTCTATCAAGGTGAACGCCCAATCATTCAGCGTCGCCTGTCCCTTGTAGTTCTTGACCCCCCATTCTCCCTTCTTGTGGACCACGCCGACGATCGGCATGACGGCCCCTTCGAGAGCCTTGAGGGACGCCGGGTCCAGCTCGGAGTAGCCCGGCGCCTGCGTATCGTCCCTGTTGCTCCTGCCGAAGCCCTTCTTCTTGTTGCCGAACCCTCCCGTATTGCCGAAGCCGCCTCCCCCGGTGCTAACGCCGCCCCGCCCCGCGACAATGCCGCCTTGGCCGAACGAGGGGTCCTGCGGCAGATCGCCGCCGATGAAGCCCTCGCCGAGCTGCGTGGCGTAGGGGTTGATGAAGCCCTGTCCGGTGGGAGAGAGAAAGAGGAGGCCCCATTCGCCATCATCGGCGAGGGGATCCTTGTAGAGCTTGCGGATGAACCGGTGTCCGTGCGGCCCCTTCTCCGCCAGCAGGTCGAGCTTCAGGGGATAGGCGCCGACCTCCTTCTGATAGAAGGCGATGGCCTTGGCGTATTCCTCCCCCCGCTGGATCAGCTCCGCTTCGCGGTCCCTGCGGACCAGGAAGGTCCAACTCTGCGCGGCGGCCGTCAGCATGATGAGCATGCAGGCCAGCAGGACCATCAGGCCCACGAGGAGGTGGCCGCGCTCGTGGCAGCGCCCGCGTGCCGGGATCGAAGGACCTTCAATCATCTCTTTCTTCACCCTCTTGTCCCTTACCTATCCTACATCACGGAATCTGATCGTCCACCTGCTCCACGAACGATTGAATGCCCGTCTGGTCTTCTGCCTGGAACGCGAGGACGCACGGGCCCATCCCATTTGACTCGGAGCAGTCGTCCGCGCATGTCGAACCCGGTCTCCAGGTTGTGGTCGCCACGCCGAGAGCGTCGGAGACATCAGAAGCCGGGAAGAAACCCCCGAGGTGTGTGGCGGGAGGATCCGGGCTGAAGAACTGAACCGACACTCCCGATACCGGATCACCCGTGCTTGTCGTGACCGTGGCGGTGAGTTCGATGTCCTCGCCGCAGTCAAAGATCTCGGTGGCGGAAAGGGTAAGAGTGATCGAAGAAATCTCTCCCGAAGCCGTCTGGACCTGTGTCGTTCCCGAGATGTTGCCGGAGAGAGCTGTCACCGTTGCCGACTGGCGGGTCGTAAGGACGCACTCCGCGATCCCCAGATCGTCTGTCGTAAGTGGCCGGCTCACCAGCGGAACCAGGTCGTTGCCGACTACTTCGAACAGGGTGCCGGCGGTCGTTTCGAAACTGATCTCCTGATCCTCGAGCCTTGTCCCGTTCTTCGAGCGCAGTGTCGCCGTGATTCTCGAGGCACCCGGTGGGCCGTTGGGATCGACGATGACCGTCTGAGGGCTTGCACTCACTCTGATCGTCGAATCCGCCGGCGCCGTGGGGTCGCCGCTCTCGCACCCTGCCAGCGCCAGCACGAATGCCATCATGGCCAAGCCGGCCAGAAGCCGCCGGGAAGCGCCCGGCTCAAACGCCGCGGACCCGCGGACCCGCGATGATTCTCCACGACACCCCATCGCCCACTCACCTCCTCTCGATAATAGAGACCTGGTACGACCGTTCGCCATGCTCAATCACCAATCCGAAACATTCGATCCGTCGAGGGCCGTGTGGGTCGCGCCGCTCTTGACGTCCCAGATCCCGGGACCGCCCGAGATACCGCTGATATCATCGAGGCCCGTGTCGGTCTGCTGCTCCTCGGCGTAGATCAGCACCCAGGTCGAGCTGGAGCCCGTGAGGGGATCGACCGGGACCTCCCTCAGGTACCCCTCCTCCACCAGGACCTCGAGACTCTCCGGGTAGGCCGCCTTGTCCGCGAAATACTGATCGAACGCCTCGCGCATCGTGTGCAGGTTCGTCTTCAGCACCGCCTCTTTGGCCTTGGTCGGCGCGTTCTGGAACCGCGGGATCGCGACCGCCGTCAGGATCCCGAGGATGGCGACCACGATCATGAGCTCGATCAGCGTGAATCCGCGCTGTCTCTTTTTTCGCCGCGTCATCATTGTCACCATGCGATGCCGATCACCAACTGTTGTAAGGGGTGCCGTCCAGGCCGGTCCCCTCGCTCGTGGTGTAGATGTCGTACACGTTCTCGCGTCCCCAGGTGAGGGAGTTGGGGTCGTCCTGGAGCGAACGCAGCCCCCAATCGAACGAGTTGGTCATCGGGTCCTTGGGGATCCTGCGCAGGAAGCGAATCTTCTTGTCCACGGCTCCGAGCTGGTTCACCCCCTCGACGAGGGTCTTCAGGTCGACGGGATACCCTTCCGATTGCAGCCCCTCCTGCGGGATCGCCCCGGTGTCGGAGTATTCCTTGTACTTATCGATCGCGTCGCGAACCTGGCGCAGCGCGGAGCGCAGCTCCAGCTCCCTCTGGCGCTTGATCGTCAGACGGGCCACGGGGAGCGCCGCCGCCGCGAGCACGAGCAGGATCGCCACGGTGATCATCAGCTCGAGGTACGTCAGCCCCCGCTGATTCCCGTCCCGCGACGCCCGCATCATCATCATGATCAGTTCGCCACCGTGACCTGTGCATCGGTCGTGTTGACCGTGAGGGAGGTTCCCGCCGATGTCTCGGCGACCACCGGCCCGAAGCTCACTTCGGTGGCGCCGCCGGCCAGCGCGCGGAACCGCATGGCCGCGAGGGCGCCGCCCCGGGTGATCCCCGTCGCGGCGCCGACTCTCGTGATTTCGATCGACGCGAGTCCATCGGACATTTTCTGCGCCGAGAAGGTCGTCTGCGAACCGTCGCTCTTCATCATGACTCCTTCGAGCGCCGAGTCGAAGTCGATCGTCCTGGCGTCGTACATCACCGACAGCCCGATCTTCTGAAGATCGGTCGCGTTGTTGACGAGGATGTTCAGGGAGAAAGTGCCCCCCGCCGCGACCGTGAGCCGCACCGGCGCGATGCTCAGGTTCATCGGGGAGGGCACTGAGAGATCGGGCTGGGCAGGCGCCGGTAGGGCGCCTGTCTCGTCCGCCTCCGGCATCTCATCGAGGCCGACGTCCTCGACCCCAAGGTCTTCGTCCTCGCCGGCGGCTGTCTCTTCGCCCGCGGCGGGGCCGGCCTGGGGAGGTGCCGGGGCTCCGGTTGCCGGCGGACCCGCGGGGACGGGGGCCGTCTCGCCCGCGGCCGGAACAGCCGCCGCGGGAGATGGCTCGGCCTGCTCTTCGTCCGCCGCCGCTTCCTCCTCGTCCTCCTCTTCTTCCTCCTCATCTTCTCCGCGCGCCGTGAACGGCGTGGCGAAAACGCTCCCCGCGTCGCCGCGCAGCTTCGGGTTGGCCTCGTTGCCGATCCAGAGGGCCTCGAGATCCTGCTGCCTGACGTCCGGGATCCTGATGATGCGCGGCGTGAGCGTGAGGATCAGGTCGGTCTCCCTGTTGGTGGAGACCCTGGACGAGAAGACCTTGCTGACGCCGGGGATATCCATCAGCCCCGGATAGCCCGACTTGCTCGCCTGGGAGACTTCCTGGATCAGCCCCGCCAGCAGGCTCGACTCGCCGTCCTTGAGACGGATGACGGTGCTGATCTGGCGCGTGTTGATGGTGGGCTGGCTGACCCCCTGCCCCGCGTCGATGCGATCGCCAAGCGCGCTGACCTCGACGTTCAGCTTGAGGGTGACCTCCTTGTTATGGTGCACCCGGGGCTCGATCTCGATCACAATGCCGACTTCCTGGTAGGTGAACGAGGTGATCGGCGTCACCGCTCCGCCGATGGTGGTCGTGGTGTTGAAGGTCGTGGTGGGGATCGGCACCGAGTCGCCGATGTGCAGGTTCGCCGCCTCGCCTTCCGTGACCCTGAGCTGGGGCTTCGCGACGACGCGCGTCCCGCTGTCTGACTTGAGGAAGTCGATGGTCACCGACGGGATCGGGCCCAGCGTGTAGAGGCCCACCTGCGCGAGCAACCCGAGGTTGTTGAGGGGCAGCCTGTCCGGCCCCTCGAAGTCGATGGTGTACTGGCGCGGCGTCAGGCCGATGCCGATCGTCTTGCTGACGGTCCGGTTCACCTCGAGCAGCTCCACGTCCACGATCAGCTCGGCCTTCGCCTTGTCGTTGGACTCGATGATCTTCTGGGCGATGGCGATCTTGTTGGGAGTGTCCCTGATGGTGATGGCGTTGAGCTGGTCGTTCTGCACGACCTTGCGCGCGTCCAGCATGGTGCGCAGAAGGGACTGCACGTCTTTCACGTCGGCGTTGGAGAGGAAGAAGGTCTTGATGACCTCGTCCTCGTACTCGCGGCGCTTCTGCTGGTTGTCGTCGGCGATCAGGATCGTGTTCTCGTCCATGACCTTGAAGAAGTGCTTGTTGGTCAGCATCAGCGTGTCCATGGCCTTCTCGAACGGCACGTTGGTCAGCTCGATCGTGATCTTCTTCTTGAGGTCCAGCTTCGGGTCGTAGAGGAAGTTGATCCCCGTGGCCTTGGAAAGAACGTCGTAGATGTGCCCCTGCTCGGCGTCGCGAAACTGGAGGATCACCGGGATGTTCGAGCGCGCGTCGAGCAGCGGGATGCTGCTCGACTTGCGGGCGATCTCCTTCATCCGCTCCATCTCGGTGGCCTCGCTCGTGAGGCGGTCGAGCTGCCACTGCTGGAGGGCCTTCTCGAGCTCCGTCTGGGCGAAGGCGTTGGTGGGGTCGAGTACGACGGCCTGCTGCAGCTCGCCGATGGCCAGCTCGGTCTGCTTGTTCGTGAGGAACTTCCTGGCCTTCTGGAAGTGAGCCTGCGAGGCGCGGAACTTCGTGCGGGAGAGGGCGATCGAGTAGCGCGTCTCCTGAGGATACTGGGCCGCAAGCTTCGCGTAGGTGAGGACCGCCTTGTCCCAGTCCTCGGCCGCCTCCATCTTCTCGGCCGACTGGACCATTTTGTAGGCCGCGCAGCCGCCGCTCACCGCAAGGGCCACAAGGAGCCCCGCGATCAGGAGAGCCGTGCGTCGGTCACTGTTGCGCAACACGCGTCCTCACCTCCCTTCCCAGGAATCACGAACCAAGATGAATTCGTTTCGTGACATCGCGGTACTCGGGATTGACGTATCCGATGTCGGCCCATTCCATTCCGATGCTGATGATCTTGAAGTCCTTCTTCACCACCTGGCCGACTTTCACCAGGAGAGGCTCCTCGCCGTCCATGAGCACGGCGATCCTCTCGCCTTTCGGCCCGAACAGCCCGACGTACCGGAACTCGATCGTCGGTGGCGGCGGCTTGACCGGCTTCGCGGGCTCCGGCGGCGGGGGCGGATTCTCCCTGAGGCGTTTCTCCTCTTCGGCCCGCATCTCGGCCATGAGCCTCTCCTGCTCCTCCTGCTGCTGCTTGGCCAGCCGTGCCGCTTCTTCCTGACGCTGGAGCTCCGCCTGCGCCGCGACGCGCTGGCGCTCCACCTCGCGAGGATCCACGGGAGGCGGCGGTGGAGGAGGCTTCTCGCCATACTGGAACAGGTTGCGGTCCCGCCCTCCCTCCTCCGCACCCGGCGGCAAAAGACCCGGGTTGACCGTGTTGATCTCCTTGAGGATGCCCTCCAGTCCGGCGGCATCGATCGGCTGAAGGGTCGCGACATCCGGACCGACGACGGCGAGGCCGTCTCCGCCCCATCGCAGCCAGCCGATGAAGGCGACGGCCAGGACGGCCAGCAGGATGTACTGCCTGCGCTTTCCGCTCACGGAGTCGCTCCCATCATCCGGCGCTCGTCTGGAGCAGCGTCTTTTCGGGCGCGTCCGGGTCCACGAAATAGGTCGAAAGCGAGATCGTCAGGCTGAGGATCACGCCCCCCTCCTTGGAGCTGGAGAGCTGGATCGACTCGATGATGATGAAGTTCTCCGAGCGCTCGATGGTTTCGAGGAACGAGCGGAGGTTCTCGTAGGAGCCGGTGAGGGGCATCGCGGCGCCGAGCTTCGTGACCTTGTTGGCCATGATCTCGCGCGGGTAGCTGATGGCCTCCATGTTGATGTTGTACTTCGCTGCTATCTCGCGGATCTCGCGCTGGAAGTCGATCAACCGCTCCTGCTTGGTCGACAGGACCTCGCTGAAGAAGACCTCGAGGTTGCTCCTCCCCCTCAGGACTCTGCCGTGCTCGGGGCGCAGCCTGTCGACGTCGGCGGCCTTCTTCTGGATCTCGCGGGTCAGATGCTCCACGTCGGCGCTCAGCGAGGCCACCTCCGAGGCGCGGGGGACGTTGATCGCGAACGCGATAGCGAGGTTCAGGCCGAGCCACGCCAGGATGACCGCCGCGATGACGGGAGCCTTCTCGCGCACGTCGAAGTCGGCGATGAACCGCCGGGCATCCTGCTTCAGGGCCTCCCGGCTCAGGGAGGCGCGTTTTCGCAGCGACCTCATGTCGGTCATGGCGCCACCGGCGGCACAGGCCTGGGCTTCTGCTGCATGACGTTGAGGCTCCCTCTGCGCGCCATGAACTGCTCGACACCGAAGCGCTTGATGTATTCGGCATTGCTCAGATCGGGATGATCGTCGGCTGTCTTCGGCACCATGTTCCCGCGCACTTTGATGAACCGATCTTCGCCGCGCTGGTCGAAGAACTCCTTGTTGGACATCTTCATCACCGGCCAAGCCGGAGTGACCGGTGGCGCCGGCTCGATCTCCGTCTGCGCGGGCGCGGCGGCCGGCGGTGCTCCCTGCGGTGTCGCGCCCGGGGCCGTGCCACTTCCAGCCTGCGGGGGGAGCTGTGCCGCATCGCCGGCCTTCTCCGCCCTCTCCGGCTCCGCTTCAGGTTCCCCTTCCGGCTCCGTTCCCCCGGCGTCCCCGGCCTCTTCCGTCGCTGGAACCTCGACGGCGGGCCCGACGTCGGCCGCCCCTTCCTCCTGCGCCTCCGGCTGCGGAAGGCTCGCGGTCGGCGTGGGGGGCGAAGGATCCTGCTTCGACTTGCCGGCGGGGAGGTATTTCATGATCAGATCGAAGTTCAGCTCCGTCTTCGACTCGCGCGTGCTCTCGTTGGTGGGATACACGCCGGCGAAGTACTCCGAGTTGCTGAGGTTCGCCTCGAACTCGTAGAGATCCGTCGCCGACTTCGCCATGCCGTCGATCTGGATCTCGATCTCCTTGGCCGAGATCGAGGGACGGACCGAGCGGACCTTGACGTCGTAGGGGATCAGCTCCTCGAGGCGCTCGAAGAGCTGCGACCACGAGAAGAGCCGCGAAAGGATCAGTCCGTTGACGAACGCCGACTTGTCGTTCAGAAGCTCCAGGTTCACCTGGGATATCTCGCGCTTCATCGTCTCGACGTCATGGAAGAGCTTGTCGTAGCGCTGGCGTCCGATGGTGAGCTGATCGCGCAGGATCGTCAGCTCGGTCCCGCGCAGGTAGTACTCGCGGACGTTGATGATCGTGGCGATGGCGAGCAGGACCCCGCAGGCGATGAATACCGTGTAGTGCACGGTGTTGTTGCGGAACGGACGCCGCGCGAGGTTGATCGTCGGCGGCTTCATGCCGTGCATCGTCTCGGCGGCTCTCATGCAGCCCGCCCGACGAACTCGTTGCCCAGCGCGGCGCCAATCGCCGGCGCCAGGCGCTGCATGACGTCGTCGCCGCCGGCCTGGGCGCCGACGTCGATCACCCTCCTCGGGTCCACCAGCTCCGGCTGCTGATCGACAGGGGCCCCCTGGAACAGCGCGGCCACCCGCTCCGGGTCGTGCCCGACGAGGGCCATGTAGACGCGGGAGAGATGGCGCCCATCGAGGCGCTCCTGGTAGTAGAGGAGCGAGGCCTGGATCTCGCGGTGCAGGAGCCGCAGGGTGCCTGCGGGGTCGATCTTCTGGTCGAATCCGAAGGTCTTGCATCGGTAGAAGATCGGGACGCCGCCGCGGTAGATCATCGCGGCGAGGGAACACGACCCGGCGTTGATCAGCATGAAGTCGCCGCCGGCGGGAACCTCGGAATCCACCACCGGCCTGTAGAGCCTCGCGATGCAGAACGTGCTCAGGTCGATCAGCCCCGCCCGGATCCCCTGCCTCCTGAAGAACGACTCGTGCTCCTCGACGATGGCGAGCGGCATCAGGACGGCCAGGACAGAGTGCCCGCCCCCGGGGCCCGCGCCGGGGAGGATCTCGTAGTCCACGGCGGCCTCCTCGACCTTGAATGGCACGGCCTTCTTCATCTTCCACCGCACCATCCCGATCATCTCCTTGCGCGACCCGGGCAAGTCCTCGAAGTGGAGCAGCGCGACCCGCGCGAGGTAGTCGGGGAGCACCAGCGAGATCTTCTCGGCCCTGCCGCCGCAGCGGCCGATGGCTCCCGAGACCAGAGCGGTCATGCGGGAGGTGTCGCGCATCGTGAGCTGGAAGACTTCGGTCGCGACCAGGTCGGCCGGAACCTCCACGACCTGCTGGGACGCCAGCTTGATGGCCTTGGTCTTCTTGTCTTTCGCGAGGCGCACGAGCGAGAAGGAGTCCGCGCCCAGCGCTATCGCCACGGGAGGATAGTGGACCCGCGACGCGCCCCCCGCGACGACGCCGCCGCCGCCCCCCAGCCACGACGGCAGCTTGAGGGACTTGAGATCGAACTTCAGGAGGCTACTGGACAAAGGTCACCTTGTTGATCTCGCGCAGGGTCGTCTGCCCGTGGACCAGACGGTGGATCGCCGAGTCGCGGAGGAACATCATCCCTTCCTCCTTCGCCGCGCGCTTGATTTCCGCGGCCGACTTGCGCGCCAGGATCAACTCCCGGATGTTGTCGGACAGGTCCAGGATCTCCGCGATCGCGGTGCGCCCCTTGAACCCCGTCCCGTTGCAGTCGATGCAGCCGCGCCCCTCGTAGAATTTGAGATCCATGAACCGGTCGGGGTCCAGCCCCGACTCCTCGAGGTTCGCGCGCGTGACGGTCACCGGTTCCTTGCACTCCTTGCAAATCGTCCGGACCAGCCGCTGCGCGAGGACACAGTTGAGGGCCGACACGAAGTTGTACAGCTCGACCTTCATGTTGAGGAAGCGCCCCAGGACGTCCACGACGTTGTTCGCGTGCACCGTCGTGAAGACGAGGTGCCCTGTCAGGGCCGACTGCACGGCGATCTGCGCGGTCTCCTCGTCGCGGATCTCTCCGACCATGATCTTGTCGGGGTCGTGACGCAGGATCGAGCGCAGCCCTCTCGCGAAGGTCAGCCCCTTCTTCTCGTTCACGGGGATCTGCGTGATGCCCGGAAGCTGGTACTCCACGGGATCCTCGATGGTGATGATCTTGTCCTCGTCGGACTGGATCTCCGACAGGGCGGCGTAGAGCGTCGTCGTCTTGCCGGAGCCGGTGGGGCCGGTCACGAGGAACATGCCGTAGGGCTCGGTGATCTGCCGGCGCAGGATTTTGAGATCGTCCTCATTGAACCCGAGCACGTCCAGACGCAGCTCGCGGAACTCCTCGTTGGCCGACTCCTTGTCGAGGATTCGGATGACGCTGTCCTCGCCGTGCACCGAGGGCATGATCGAGACGCGGAAGTCGATGGTGCGCCCCTTCAGCTTCATCTTGAAGCGGCCGTCCTGCGGCACGCGCTTCTCGGCGATGTCCAGCTCCGACATGACCTTGATGCGGGAGATGATCGCCGAATGGAATTGCTTGTCGATCGGGTCCATGGCGTGGTAGAGGACGCCGTCGATGCGGTACTTGATCACCACCTCGCGCTCGCGCGTCTCGATGTGGATGTCCGAGGCACGGCGCTGCAGCGCGTTGAAGATGGTCGAATCGACGAGCTTGATGATCGGGGAGGCGTCCGAGGTGAGCCTCTCGATGGAGAGCTGCTCTTCGCCGTCCTCGTCCTCCCTCACGAGCTGGACCTTGAACTCCTCGGTCGCCTCTTCCAGGACGCGCTGGGAGGACTCGGATTTCTTGAGGATCTCCTGGATCGCGGTCCGCGTCCCCACCATCACGTCGATCGGATGCCCGAGCAGCAGCTCCAGCTCGTCGATCATCAGAACGTCGGCGGGGTCGGACACCACGCAGAGCAGCGTGTTGCCGCGGTACTTGTAGGGGACGAAGTTGTAGCGGAACATCAGGTCCACGGGGATGGCCCTGAACAGCTCGTGGTCGATGGGGAACTGCATCACGTCCACGTAATCGAGCCCCAGCCTCTCCGCCAGGCGCCGTGCCTGAAGCTCCTCGGAGATGACCTCGTCTCCCGTCGCCGCGCTCGTGGCGGTCGTGGCTTGCGGTGCGCTCTCGTGCTCAGGGGCCGGAACCGGTTCGCGCGGATCGTTCGGGCTCATGCGTTCTTCCTCATGAATTGTTCGTCCTCATTCGTTCGTATCATCAATGCCCCTCCTCATCCGTTGGTCGTCGCGAACGACGTGAGCAGCGGCAGATAGAAAGCCATGATGATCGTGGCGACGGTCACCCCCATGAAGATGAGCAGCACCGGCTCCATGAGGCTAACAATCCGCGCCAGGTCCGCCTCGATCTCGTCGTCGTAGAACGCCGAGATGTTGGTGAGCATCTCCTCCAGCGAGCCCGTGGACTCGCCGACCTTGATCATCTCCACCGCCATGTCCGACATGATCCCGGTCCTCTCGAGCGAGAGCCAGAGAGGCTGCCCTTCGCGCACCTGGTTGGCCACGCCGATCAGCGCGGTCGAGAAGACGCGGTTGGCGATGGCCTTCGCGGAGATCTCCAGCGCGCTCACGAGCGGGATGCCCCCCTTCACCAGCGTTCCGAGCGTGCGGCAGAAGCTGGACACCGCCCACTTGTTCGCGATGGACCCGTAGAGCGGCATCTTCATCTTGAATCCGTCGAACCATTCGGCGCCGGCCTCCGTGCGCTTCCAGGACACGATCGCGATGACGATGGCAGCGACGGCCGGGACGATGAGCAGGATGTAGCGCGAGACAAAGCCGGTGATGCCGATGACGATCTTGGTCAGCAGCGGCATGTCGGCGCCGAGCTGGTCGAAGAAGCCCTCGAACGCTGGAAGCACGTAGGTGACCAGGAAGAGGACCAGGCCGACCGAGACGCATATCAGGATGATCGGATAGGTCAGTGCCGCGGTGATCTTCTGCCGCATGATGAGCATCGTCTTCGTGTATTCGACATAGCGCTTCAGGACGCTCGCCACCTCGCCCGAGCGTTCCCCGGAGGAGAGCGCCGGGGCGTAGAGCCTGGGGAAGAGATCGCCGTGCGAGGCAAACGCGTCGGACAGCGCCGCGCCGCTCTTGACCTGATCGCGGATGTCGGCGAGCGCGGTGCGGAACACAGGGTTCTTGCGGCGCTCCAGCAGGATGTTCAGGCTGGACACGATCGGCAGGCCCGCCGTGATCAGCGACGCCAGCTCCTGGTTGAAGACGAGGAACTCCTTGGCGGCGATCTTCTTGCGCTTGAAGGTGCTTGGTTTCAGGAGCGACGCCCCCATCACCTTCTTGCGGATCGAAAAGACGAGATAGTCCTTCGCGTCGAAGTCGGCGCGCAGCTGATCTTCGCTCTGCGCCGTGATGGTCTCCTCGAGGATCTGCCCCCCCGGGGTCCCGACCTTGCAGACAAATTCGGCCATCAGCAGCGTCCCGTCCTATGGCTCGACGATCGATGCGGTCACCGAGACGAACAGCGCCTGCCTGGAATCCTGGCTGCTCGTCGCGCCCAGCACCGTCGTCTGCCTGTCTTTGAGGTTCAGCACCAGATCCATCAGAGGTGTCCACGGAGGGGCCTCCTTCGCCTGATCCGAAGCGGCGGGTGCGCGCATCCGCTCCAGAACGAACCGCTCCACGCGGATCACCCCCACGGTCGCGGCGACGGCTCCCACCGAGAAGCGCAGCCTATATTCGTCTCCCATCGCGACGGTGCCGGTCTCGTTCTCGGCCGTGGAAACCGCGGCGCTGCCGATGGGGGTGATGACACCCCACTTGGTGAGGTCCCTGATCACCGCCGGCGGCAGCCCGATGCGCCGCGGGCGGCTCTCCTGCGCCTCCGGATCGCGCGAGCCCTCCTCGGCGCGCATGAGCTGCACGACGAGGTCGATGCCACGAGGGGGAAGGTCGTAGCTCGTGATCAGATCCTGGATGCGCTCGATGACGTCGGTCGTGTCGGACACGGTCACCGAACGGCTTGCCGGCTCGACGGCGTAGGACCCGCGCTGGCTGATCATGGGCTGGATGAGGGCCACCACGTCCCGCACGTCGCGGTAGCTGAGCTTGAATGTCCTGCTCGCGAGCGCCGAGCTCGCGGCCGTTCCGGCGGGCGCTGCAGGTGCCGCCAGCGAGACCCCAAGCGAAAGAATGACCAGCGCCTGGAAGCACCGCGCGACAAGGCGGCTCACAGCTTGAGCCCCGCGTCGACGATGAGGATCAGCTCGGTCACCTGGTTGGGATCGTGGCCTGACGAGGCATCCTGATCGAGCCAGGTCATGCTGTAGATCTGCACGTCGCGCGCATCGTCCGTACGGACGTTTTCGAGGGTCTGGGGGAGCGGATTCCCGGCCGCGACGGCCGAGACCCGCGGCAGCGGCGCCGCGGCGGCCCTGGCGATGCCCGCCCCCGAAGCGCTTCGGTCATTTCGGTCAAGGGGAGCGAACAGTGCGGGGGCGACGGCGGCGAGCCAGGCCGCGAGCACCATGACCAGAAGCGATGCGGCAATGGCGATAGGCGTGAAACCGCGGCCGGCGAAGGCCGCGAGCCGGCCGGGACGGACAGGATGCATGGGGACGGCTTCGCGCTTCCCTGCCGCTCTCTCGCGCTCGATCCCGGCGCGCACCGTGTCCCAGAACCCGTCGGTGACGCGCGATGATGGGGTCTCCGCGGACAGCGGGAGAAAAATCTGCAGCGGATCCTGCAGGGTCAGCCTTGCCAGGCACTTTGGACAAGACGACGCGTGGCGCCTCGCGGCCTCCCGCTCCCGGGACGCGAGCGCATCGCCCAGGTAGGCATCGAGCGACCGCTCGAAGCGGTCACAGGCCGTCTTGTCCGTCATCTGTTGAAATCCTTCGCGTATTCCGGGTACCAGCGGCGCAGCCCTTCCTTGAGGATTCGCCGCGCCTGCATCAGATGGTTCCTGACGGTGGACTCCCTGATCCCGAGGATCGAGGCGATCTCCTCCGTCTCCGCACCTTCGATCTCCTTGAGCGTGAACACGGCCCGCTGCACCGGACCGAGCCCGGCCGCGAGCCTGTTGAAAATCCCCCGCAGCTCGTGCCTCATGAGAGGGACGTCCGCCCCCGGCACGGAAAGACCCGCTTCGGGATGGCTCTCCGCGGATTCCAGGGCGCCCGGCCCCGCGAGGGTGACGCTGCGCTTCTGGGTGCGCCGGTACTGGTCGATCGCCAGGTTCACGACGATCTTGAAGAACCAGGGGTCGAATCGCATCGTCTCGTCGTAGCCTCGGATGGCGCCCCAGAGCTTGATGAACGCCTGCTGCGCGACGTCTTTGGCGTCATCTTCGTCGCCCACGATGTTGAAGGCGACGCGGATGGCCTTGTCGCGCTTGAGCGCCACGAGCTGCTCGAAGGAGCGCTGGTCCCCATGCCGGCAGAGCCTGATCAGGGCTCGTTCATCGAACATCCGCGACCGTACCCCCGAAACCATCCCATGGCGATGCCTGCCGGTCTGGCGTCGTTCGGGATGAACGGACACGGTGCGGTCCATCCCTCTTACGAAGGCCCGGCCTTTCGCGTCTAGTGTCCAGATTCTGGACACTCGTGTGGCGCTGTGGACGGAAGGGTGATGAAATTGAAAGCCGTAATGTAGTCAATCACTTAGGCACCGTCAACGGCTGCGCGATCGCGTCAGCGCCCGCATGGGGGGTCCAGCATTTCCTGTGCAAAAATCGGTTGTATCGACTATCCTCTTTGTCGAGACTGACCGTAGCCGCACCTCCCGCCGGTCATCGGGAGCCCCCCGCCTGCGGCTGATTGTTTGAAAACCACCCCGCATCGACGAGACAGGAGCGCGACATGTCCGGAAGAAAGACCGCGATGATGGCGATCCTCTGCCTGAGCATCGCCACGGCCGTCCTGGCAAAGAAGGACCAGGACAACGACGGGATCAAGGATCGAAAAGACAACTGCGCCAGCACCCCCGTGTCGGCGAAGGTGGACAAGACCGGGTGCCCGGTGGACAGCGACGGCGACTGGATCGCCAACGGCATCGATCAGTGCAGCAAGACACCGAAGGGATGGGCTGTGGATTCCGAGGGATGCCCCATTGACTCCGACGAGGACGCCGTTGTCGATGGCGAGGACCAGTGCAACTACACGCAGCGCGGCGCTCGCGTCGATTCCAGCGGATGCCCGAACGACGCGGATCAGGATCGCGTCCTGGACGGCCTGGACCGCTGCGCCTACACCCCCAATGGTGCCGAAATCGATCGCTACGGCTGCCCGATTGACCGCGACCACGACGGCATTGCCGATGGGCTCGACTCCTGCCCCGGCGACAAGCCCGGTATCCCGGTCGATGCGCAGGGATGCGACGCGACACCCAAGGCCGAAATCTTCCCGGCCGGCGAATCCAAGGTCGTGCTGGCGGGGGTGACCTTCGAGTCGAGCAAGGTCATGATCGCGGGAGAATCCGCCGCGCAGCTCGAGCAGGTCGCGCGTTACATGACTGACTATCCGGAGATCGCCGTCGAGATCCGCGCCTATACCGACGCTCCGGGCGCCAAGGGAGTGAACCTCGAGCTGTCGCGCCGTCGCGCCGAGATCGTCAAGGCCTATCTCGAGGCCAAGGGGATCGATGGTGCGCGCCTGAAGGCACGCGGCATGGGTGAAGCCTCCCCCATCGCAGACAACGCTTCGCCCGAAGGGCGCTTGAAGAACAGGCGCATCGAGTTGGTCAGGGTCGACGCACCGATGCTCGTCGCAAGCCTGTCACGCTAGGAGTCAGCTCCAAGTCTTCCAGCCCCTGGCACGCGGGAGGAAATGATCGAAGCCTCTCCGTGTCAGGGGCTTTTCGCGTCCGGCGGGGTCAATCAATCGCAGCCCGGCGCTGCGCCGCGCGATCCTTCCGATCAGGACCGCATCCATCTTTGCTGCGAGGCGCTCTTTGCGCCTGGGCACCGTGAACAGCAGCTCGTAGTCCTCCCCGCCATGCAGCGCCAGCGCGACCGGGTCCACACCAACCCTCGCGCAGGCGCGCGCGGAGTCGGCGATCGGCAGGGCGGCGGACAGGACCCGCGCCCCCACCCCCGATGCTTCCGCCAGATGGGCCAGATCCGATGACAGTCCGTCCGAGACGTCGATGGCCGCCGATGCGATCCCGCCTCTCCTGAGGGCCAACCCCAGGGAGAGCCTCGGCTCTGGATCGAGATGCCGCGCGATGGCCTGCGACGCTCTCAGCCTCACGATGCGATCCGCACGGCCGCGCTTCGGCGGCGTCGCGCCTATGAGCTTCCTTCCGGCGAGGCGCGCCTTCCATCCGCTCTCGAGGAACATCCTCCCCGCGGCCGACGCGCCGAGCGGACCACTCAGCCAGATCCCGTCGCCTGGGCGCGCTCCCTTCCTTGTGAGCGGCGCTCCTTTCCCGCCGCTGATCCCGAGGATCGTGATGGAGATTGCAAGAGGACCCGGTGAGCGCGACAGATCGCCGCCGAGGAGCCGCACCCGGTGCGCCCGCGCGCGCGAGGCCATGCCGTCGAGGAGATCGCCCACGAAGCGATCGGTCAGGTCATCGGGGACGGCGAGTGTGAGGAGAAAGCCATGCGGGGAGGCCCCCATGGCCGCCAGATCGCTCAGGTTGACCGCGAGCGCCCTGCGGCCGAGGAGGAAGGCCGGCTCGTGACGTCTGAAATCGACCGACTCGACGAGCGCATCGGTCGAGACGATCAGGGG
>Ga0137433_1000721_pt1 | contig 16297 bp, 11 predicted proteins | sample EasRivERMZT840_2_FD_102335 | JGI IMG/M metagenome (GOLD analysis project Ga0137433, IMG submission 102335) | Soil microbial communities from meander-bound floodplain in the East River, Colorado, USA - East River MetaG ERMZT840_2 | ecosystem: Environmental > Terrestrial > Soil > Floodplain ...
GCAATTTTGGCGGTCATCAACGAATGCCGCTGTTCTGCGTTGAAGGAGAAGCCGGATCGGATAGCCGTCGGCTCGAGGGCAGCAAACATGTGAACCGTCAGCGAAAGGTCGCGGATCAACTCCATGCCGAGATAGGCCACAGCCTGATCCAGCGACGTGATCTGGCGCGGCAAACTGAAAATCGCCGAGTTCACCAACTGGAGCGTCTTGGCCGCCATGGCGGTATCTCTTTCCAGGATCCGAGCAATCTTCGTCGCCGAAGCGTCGGGCCGCTCCATGGTGCTCATCATTTCCAGGTATACCGTAGGAACGGATGGCAGTTGCTTCACGCCGCCGATCTTTTTCCGCAACGAATCGGTCAGCAGATCCCGGAGCCTGAAAATGCGATCGATCGTATTGCACAGTAAATCGGGATTCAGAGGTTTTGCCAGGACCTGATGGGAGACGGGCAGAGCGACGAAGAACGTGTCCGTCTGCGTCTGAGGACAAAGCATGAGCCGGACGATAGCCGGGTAGTCTTCCTTGATGCGTCCGAGAAGCGTCGCTCCGTCCATGCCCGGCATGTGCATATCGGTGACGACGACATCGACGGGGGTGGTCTTCAAGAGTTCCAGCGCGGTTTCCGCGCCGGCCGTGAAGTGAGTGTCCACCTCGCCACGAAATTTCTTCATGGCCTCCCGATGGGAATTCAGGATTTCACGTTGATCATCGACGAAGAGAATCGTTCTCATGTTGCCTCGGACTTGGTATCGGCAACGGTCGACGAAATCTTTACACGCGTCCGAGATCCATCAAGTATGTGGATACATTAGGGATTTGGGCCGTCGCCGCCTGAGGATCCGGCGAACACGCGCTTGCCGTCACTTAGCGTTACGGTCGTCGCATTCAGCATGTGGGACCCATCTTTCGCCAGCGATCCGGTCACCGTCACGGAATCCCCGATCTTGATGCTGTCTCTGGCCCAGCCGCGCCGGACGAGGATGGCGGCAGCCCCGAGTTCGACCTCCCAGCTGACGGCTTTGCCGCTGGCATCCTTTACTTCGATGAAGAACCGGGCATGGGGATTGATCCACTCGATCTTGGTGACCGGACCGGTAAATGTGGCGGGCTTGTTCCGGTCATATTGGGCGGAAAAGGAGTGGTGCGCAAAGGCGGCGCCGGCCGACATGACGGACAGGATCACGCCGAAAGCGGCGGCGCGAGCAAATGAAAAATGTTTTTTCATAATCACTTCGTGGCTCCTACGTAGTGGGTTGCGTCGCGATCCTCACAGATGAATTCGATCAATTCGGTGTCGAGCATAACGCGCTGATCGACACGGACGGTGAACGCCTCCGTATAGGCTTTCGGGTCATCGATCGTGACGTCGATTTCCAGAGATCCATACGTGGGGCGGCGGAACCGCTCGATCATTTTTCCTGTGGTCGTCAGCGGGTTGCCGCGAACATCCAGCCAGCCTTCATCCCGGAAGTTCGTAGTTTCGACAATGAGCGTATCGCCATCCCATTTGCCGACCGAATAGCCGTACCACCACGGGTCGGCATCTTTGGGCGGCAACGAACGGCCATCCGTGAAGATCTGGCGCAGACCGCTGTTGGCTTCATAGATGATGTAAATCACCCCCGGAGTCTGGATGATCTTCCGAGGCTGCGGGTGCGTGTGGAACTGCATATTCCCCATCGGCAGGCAATGCGCGTCCGGATTGTCTTTGCTGTTGTCTGCCATCCGCTTTTTCACCAGTTCGGCTGCCCACGGCTGGAGAGGCGCGCCACCCTTGATTCCGGATGCAATATTCCCAAACGATGCAAGCGGCGGCGTTCCTGCCGGCGGCGGTGCCGGAGTCGGCGCTGGAGCCGGAGCGGCCGCGCCGGCGGCGGCTCCGGCGGCAGCTCCCTGTCCGCGCTGCGGTGCCGGCGGTCTGTAGTTGTTCCAGATGCCTGAAAAATCCACCTTGCCATCCGCCGCTCTCGGCGGAGGCGCAGTCAGGTTCGGTTTTCCGTCAGCTCCCTTCGGAACTCCAGGAGTCGGGAAAGCCGTCCATTGCGCCAAAAGCATCAGGGCTGCGATGACGATATTCATGAAGACCCTCCATATGTAATGCCACGTGACCCGGCAATCTATCACGCACCAAGCCGCGATGCCAGATCCAGCCACGCGAAAGCTGTACCGATTGTGTATTATTTACGGCGCCTCAATGAACGCGCCGGTTCCTTGAATTGCCTACACTTGTTTTTTTTCGGTACACTCGCGCGCTAAGGAGTCCTTTTTTATGGAGAAGGTAAGGATGATGGAGTTGTTATTCCGCGTTCTGACAGGTCTTGTGTTGATCATAACTGCCGGGTCGGCATGGGCATCGCCCCAGGTCACGGCAGCGATCTCCGGGAAAGTGGAGGATGCGTCAGGAGCCGCCGTGGGAGGCGCAACCGTAACAGTTAGAAGTATCGAAACGGGAGCGACACGCATCGTCACAGCGGACGAAACAGGTAATTATCGCGTCCTTTCCCTTCCTCTTGGGGCGCAGGAAGTTCGCGTGGAAAGACAGGGTTTTCGCGTGGCTGTCCGTACCGGAATCAATCTGGTTGTGGGTCAGGAAGCCATCGTCAATATGCGACTCGATGTCGGTCAGGTATCGCAGGAAGTCACCGTCGAAGCCGACACGGCGCTCGTCGATCTGTCCACGGCCAGCGTATCCGGCGTCGTCGGCGAACGCCAGATCAAGGAACTCCCGCTCAACGGCCGCAGCTTCGACAATCTCATCACCCTGAACCCCGGATCGATCAATTACACCTACAAAAGCCCCGGAACGGTTACAAGCCAGGGCAACACGTTTTCCGTTGCCGGCCGGCGTCCGCTTGAAAACATCTTCCTGCTGAACGGCATTGAATACACGGGCTCGAGCCAGCTCGCAAACACACCGGGCGGCGTGAGCGGATATATGCTGGGAATCGATGCCGTCCGCGAGTTCAATGTGCAGAGCGGAACATACTCCGCGGAATTCGGGAAACGCGCGGGCGCACAGGTGACTGCCGTGACGCAGTCAGGCACGAATCAGTTCCACGGTTCGATTTTCGAATTCCACCGGAACAGCGCTCTCGATGCGCGCAACATCTTCGATTTGAACCCGAGCGGCGGCAAGAGCAGTGCGGCGCCCTTCCGGCGGAATCAGTTCGGCGCCAGTATCGGCGGACCGATCAAAAAGGATCGGCTGTTCTTCTTCGGAAACTACGAAGGTTTCCGCCACCGCCTTGTCATCAACAGCGTGTCGGTGGTTCCGAATCAGGAAGCGCGACAAGGGCGTCTGCCGAACGCGTCGACCGGGGTTTATTCGACCGTGGCCAATCTCAACCCCCAAATGCTCGGATACATGGCTTTCTGGCCCCAGTCCAACGGGCCTGAAATCATGGTGCCTGCGACAGCGCCAGGAACCGGGCTTGTGCCGACGGGAACCGCGTATTCGTACAACGGACCCAAACAAACCATCAACGAAGACTTCGCCACAATGAAGGCCGACTACAATCTCCGCGACACTGATTCGCTGTCGGTCTCCTATACGATCGACGACGGCGACAATACCTCGCCACTGGCTGATCCGTTGTTCGGCAACTTCATCACTCTGCGCTCGCACGTCGCAAGCATTCGCCAGACGCACATTTTTTCTCCGAGCGTCCTGAACACCTTTACCGCCGGTTTCTCGCGGGCCGGTTTCGGCCTCGACGGGTTCACCTTCGTAAATTTTCCGTCGAGTCTTTCGTTCGTCAACGGACAGGGACCGGGCGGCATCATCATCGGCGGCGCCACGACCACGACCGGCGCCGCGGCAATCACATCCGCGGGCCCGAACAATGCGGCGGGCGCGAGGAATCGCAGGAATTTGTTCACGTTCACGGATGGCCTGCAGATCAGTCGTGGAAAGCACCAGATCAACATCGGAGCGTGGTTCCAGAAACTCCAGGATAACGAGGACACGGCGTCGCGGCGCGCCGGAGTTGCGAATTTCGGCAGCATGACGGCGTTTCTGCAGGGAACGCTCAGCGCGGCCGGTTTCCAGGTTGTTCCGATAACAACCGAACTGGGCTTCCGAAGCTGGTTCGGCGCGTGGTACGTGGAGGATTCGATGAAGCTGCGGAACAATCTGACGTTCCGAATCGGCCTTCGCCACGAGTTCACCAACGGATGGAATGAAAAGTTCGATCGGGCTGCCAACTACGTCACGGATGCCAACGGCGTCCTTTTGACCGAACCCCGAGTCGGCAAATCCACTTTCACGGAGAACAACGCGAAGTGGTTGCTTGGTCCGCGCGCCGCTCTGGCGTGGGATCCGTTTGGAAAAGGCAAGACAGCGGTACGCGCCGGTTTCGGAATGTACTACACGCTCATCGACAATCTATCGTTCCTGCTGAATTCGCTTCCGCCCGCAAACGGATCGATCACCTTTCCAGCCGGGCCGTTATCCAACGTTCCGCTGCCTATAAACAAGGTTCAGCCATTTACTGCGTGCGGCCCCGGTGTTCCGACGCCTTGCAGCACTTTTGCTCCGCAGGGAGTCGAGGCTGCAGCAAAGACGCCGACCACGAACGAGTGGAATCTCACGATCGAGCAGCAGGTGGGAAGCAACATGGCCGTGCGCGTCGGGTATGTCGGATCGTTTGGATATCACGGAATGCTCAGCACCGATCCGAACACGATCCCGGCCCAGATTTGCTCCGACTCCGCGGGATGCGCGGTCGACGCCGGCAATCCGCCCACAAGAGTTCCTCAGGGAACGAAGTACATCCCACTGCTGCCGACTCCTCCGTCACCGGCAACATCCGCGCGGCCCAATCCATATCTGGGCGCGGGGTTCTTCTGGCTCACCGGCGGCAACAGCAGTTATAACGCGCTGCAACTGGACGTCACCCGGCGATTTGGTCAGGGCCTGCAGTTCCGCGGGAATTACACGTGGGCGAAGAATCTCGACGTCAACTCCGCTCTCACGATTGCCCAGGCGCAGAACCAGCCACAGATGGTGATGGATCGCAATGACGTGCGGCGGGACTGGGGACCATCCGCGCTGACTCCGACTCACCAGGCCAGCATCTCGGCGCATTACGAACTTCCGTTCGGCAGGGGCAGGACCGGCGGCATCGGCAAGCTCATCGGCGGATGGCAGTTGAACGGCATCACGACGCTGCTGAGCGGCTTCCCGTTCACGCCGCAGATCGGCGCCAATCGCTCCGGTGACCTCAACACCAGGAATCCGGATAGGCCAAACATCAACCCGTCGTTTACCGGACCTGTGCTGCTGAAGAAACAATCCCAGTGGTTCGATCCAGCAGCCTTTTCGATGCCGACGGTTCGCACGTGGGGCAACCTCGGAAGAGGAACTCTGCGGGGGCCCGGCCTTCAGACACTGGATCTGTCGGTGCTCAAGAATACGTCGATCACCGAACGCGTCGGACTGCAGTTCCGGGCGGAATTCTTCAACGCCCTGAACCACACGAATCTCGGGCCGCCGAATCCGATTGTGTTCTCGGGAACGGCGGTCAGTCCGTCAGCGGGGTTGATCACAACTCTGGCGACGGATTCGAGACGAATTCAGTTCGGCTTGAAGCTGATCTACTAGCTCCCACTCCCTCTCCCTCCGGGCTGACCTTTAGTCTCACTTGACTCCGCCGGTTGTTACGGGCCGGATGCGTGAAGCGGAAGGGTGGTGAGTACTCGGTAGACTTCAGATGCAGGATCGAGGCGTTGAAGACCGCGCCAAAGAGTTTGGGTGCCCGGGGGGCCGTCGAGCTTGCGTCCTAGATGGCCTCCCATGGCCCCCACCATCTGTGCTGCCTCGCAGATAGATGGCGGTTGCTTGGGAGGGACCGGGCTTTTGGTGGTGTAGCAACAGAGGGCGAGCCATTCCTCGTCCTGGAAATACACCGTACAGGGCAAGTCGGGCGTTTCACGCGCCAGCATCGTCAGGTGAAAGACGCGCCAGGCGACGACCATGTCCACACCAAGACAGGACTGCAAGCCGCGTGCGGTACCCAATTGCCGGTCTTTGATGCGGCAACCGCTCTTCAATGTGCGATGGAAGACCTCGATTCCCCAGCGCCGGGCGTACCACTGGATACGTTGTGTAGCCTGCTCAAAGCGAGTGACCTCGACTGTGGTCAACAGCATCCACTCGATGGGATCGCCGTTGATGGCGTGTTTGGATTGCTCGCGGGCATAGACGGCCCATGCGCGAACCGGCTGGCAGTTGTTCAAGCGATTGGGCGATTGGAGTTGGACTTCAGTGAAACGCACGTCCAGGAAGGTATCTCGCGCTTTGCGATAACCGCTGTGCGGGATATGCAACGGCAGGATGTGATCCACCGGGCGGCCGGACATGAACTCCCACAAGGGAATGCCGCCGACTTTGCGCCGGGCCGCGCGGTTCATCCGCACCAGCAATCCAGGCCCGCCGGGATCCTTGGTGGCTTCCAAAAACAACTCATAGACATCCGATTCACGATCCCCGATGGAGATCAACTTCGTTTCCGGGCAGGCCTTTTGAATCTCCGCGACTTTTCGGAAACTGCGCAGCCACTTCTGACTTTCTTTCTGTTCGATGGGCAGGCGCTTGCGGCGGACGCGTTTGCCTTTATCGTTCGGGTCTCTGGCCCAGCATTGCGCATCCAAAACCCCTAAAGGAGTCCCTTGTTCGGTAAACGCCATCGTGTCGTGCAGCAGCAATCCGATCGACTGATCGCGTTTGGTGCCGGTAGGCCCCAAACCTTGTGTCATGGGGTGCGTGGAATAGTTCAACGTTGTGGTGTCCTGCGGCGCCAGCACAATCTTGTGTTGGCGGATGCGATCAATCGCGGCCTCCGTATGAGACGACAGCACAACGTTCATGCTCACCTTGGGATTTTCGAAGAACCGGTAGGCGCCCATGGCCCGGGCCTTGCTGCCGCACGCCTCCGGAATCAGCCCTTGAGGACAGCCGTGAAAATCCTCAGCAATCTTATACAAACGCTCTTTCAGCCGCGGATCATAAAAACGGACACGCCCAAACTCCGCATGCGCCCAGCTTGCCGGCGATTCCATCGCCGGGGTTTCCCCCAGGCGCGGCCCTGGTGGTTCAGCGCACAGTCGTTCACGCCAGTCTGCTGAGAGCGCAAACAAGAAGATCACCTTGGTGGTGCCATCGCGGCGTCCGGAACTCTGGCCCACCGCGGTCCAATTGGCCGCCTTATAACAGGTGCCTTTAAACCGGCTCTGATCCACAAAGGTCTCGACCAGAACGGGACGGATTTTGTAGCGTTGTTCCCAATCCTCAGCCAGCCGCCCCAGAGTTGTTGCCAGCACGTGCGAGGCTAAGTTCTTTACGTGGACGCTAGGCAGAATCAAAAACCGGTCGTTGGAGACCACGTATTGCAAGTTGTGCCGCCGGGCTTCTTCCCGCCATCCAATATGCTTATCCCGCTTCTCCATTGCCCATGCGCCTGAACTGAATGTCAACACGCCCAAGTAACCGTACCGCGAACTGCGAACCAGATAGCGCATCTGCGCACCGCGCAATTTCCCCGCTCCCAGCGGATGGTGCTGCTGCAGCAGCGCCCGCACGATTTTTGAATCCGGGCTATGACGGCTTCGCACTGGTGTAACGCTTACCTCTCCCAACTCCCTCAACGCACACGTTACATCGGGACCCTTCACCTGCCCCGGTGCCTTCGCTGGCCCTTGTGCGCAGATCCGCTCGCGCTCGGGCAAACTCAACACCTTCTGCCGATTCATCCGCGCCAATGCCTTACGGCAACTGCCCTCCTTCCAGCCACCGTTGGCCTTCCGCCAATCCATCCAATCACAGATCTGCCGCGACAACTCTCGGCGCGACAATTCCGGTTCCGCATTCACCTTCGCCTGAATGCGCGCTATCATCTCGCCGGTAAACTCTCTGCCGCAGACCACCATCGCGACCAATACTGCCAAAAACAACCGGCGGAGTCAAGCGTGTGATTGGTCAGCCCTCCGGGAGAGGGTGAACCAGCGCACCAGCTACATCAGCGAAACCGGATCGACGTCGATCTGCACACGGGTGGCGCCGATTTTCTTTTCCTCGACGTATGCCTGCAGCCCTTTGAGCATCTCGTGCAGTGTGGCTCGTGACATCGATTTGATCAGCAACTGGTGTCGATGAACGCTTTTCAGGCGCTCCAGCGGCGCGGGCGCCGGACCCAGTATTCGAACTGCGTTCGAACGCATCGTGTCGAGGAACTCGCCGACGTCGCGGGCCAGAGCCGCTGCGCGCGATGGGTCGCGATCGTTGATCAAAACGCCGGCGAGCGCCGTAAAGGGGGGATAGAACATCGCCTTGCGATAGCGCGATTCGCGGGCGTAGAAATCTTCGAAACGCTGGTGGACGGCCAGCTGAAACGTGTAGTGGTCCGGGAAGTAGCTTTGAATAACGACCTCGCCGCGCTGATCGCCGCGGCCCGACCGGCCGGCCACCTGAGTCAGAAGCTGGAAGGTTCGCTCGGCGGCCCGGAAGTCCGGAACCGAAAGCGGCGCGTCGGCACCCAGCACGCCGACAAGGGTCACACGGGGAAAATCATGCCCCTTGGCGATCATCTGCGTACCCACGAGAATGTCGATTGAACCCTTTCGGAATCCTCCCAGGACGCGTTCGAAGTCCCGCATGTGTTTCATGGTGTCGCGATCGACGCGTCCGATGCGCGCATCGGGATAGGCCTCTTTCAGGTCGGCTTCGAGCCGTTGGGTCCCTTCCCCGACATAGTGGATATACTCGCTCCGGCATTCCGGACACTGCTCTGGAGGCTTCTTCGCGAGACCGCAGTAGTGGCACAGCAGTTTGTTGCCGATCCTGTGATATGTCATGCCGACGCTGCACGCGCTGCACTGAAAGGTAAACCCGCACTTCCGGCATAAAAGAAAAGCCGCGTAACCACGCCGGTTCAGCAGAATCATCGTTTGTTCGCCGCGTTCGAGGCGGGTTGCCACAGCCTGGAGCAGGCGCTGTGAAAACAGGACCTGCTTTCCTTCGGCCATGTATTCCTCGCGCATGTTGACGATCTCCACGCTGGGCAGCGGCCGGTCCTCAACCCGTGTCGTCAACGTAATGCGCTGGTACTTGCCGGCCTCGGCGTTCCGGAAGGACTCCATCGAAGGCGTCGCAGAGCCAAGCACGACCGCGGCTCTCGCGAGTTTCGCACGCATGACGGCAGTATCGCGTCCGTTGTATTGAGGGACAGATTCCTGCTTGTAGGTCGTTTCGTGTTCCTCGTCGACAACGATCAGCCCGATGTTCTTGAGAGGCGCGAACACGGCCGATCGCGTTCCGATGACGATCGCGGCATTGCCGGTGTAGATCCGCGCCCACTCGTCGATGCGCTGGCGCTTCGTGAGCCCGCTGTGAAGGATCGCAATGCCGCCGCCGAACCGCTCGACGAACCGGTCGGTCAGCTGGGGAGCAAGCGCGATCTCCGGAACCAGAATCAGCGACGACTTTCCGCGTTGGCGAAAATGTTCCGCGGCCCGCATGTAAACCTCGGTCTTACCGCTTCCGGTCACTCCGTGCAGGAGCAGCGGATGAAACCCACTCGCATTCCGGATGGCATCCAGGGCGTGGGCCTGTTCTTGCGTCAGGATTGGCAAAGACGCAGGGGCGGCCCCCGCGGGGGCCGCCCCTGCGTGCGCCTTTAGATGTTTTTGGAGAACTCCTGGCGGCAGCGCGGCCTTGAGGACTTCGCCAATCGGCGAAACATAGTAATCTGCAATCCAGCGGCAGAGTTCAAAGACTTCCGGTCGAAGCAGCGGTTCCGGGTCGACAACTTCCTTTATGAAAAGGATCCGGTGCTCTGATGGCTGCTCACGGCGCTCGGCAAAAACGAAGCCCTCGACCTCGCCTTTGCTGAACGGAACAACGACACGGCATCCGATCCGGACCGGTTCATCCGTCTGATAGACAAATGTCCGGGAGAGCGGCCGGCACACCGCGACGTCGACGTACATCAGAGATCAGGATCGCAGGCGGAAGAGCTCGGCGCGAATCTGCTTCATATCCTCCCAGACCTCGCGCTTCTTGTCAGGTGATCGCAGCAGGTAAGCCGGATGAAACGTCGCGATGACGCGAATTCCATCCATATCGAAGAATTTTCCGCGGAGTTTCGAAATCGGTGCGGCATTTTGAAGAACCGTCTGCGCAGCGAACGTTCCGAGGCAGCAGACAATCTTCGGTCGTATCGTCGCCAGCTGTTTTTTCAGAAAAGGATTACAGGCCGCGACTTCGTCGGGCTCGGGGTTACGATTGTCCGGCGGCCGGCACTTCAGGACGTTGCAGATGTAGACGTCCTCGCGCTTGAGGTCGATGGATTCGATGATCTTCGTCAGAAGCTGCCCGGCTCGTCCGACGAACGGAAGGCCCTGCTGGTCTTCGTCATAGCCCGGCGCTTCGCCGACGAACACAAGCTCCGCATTTGGATTCCCGGAACCGAAAACGATGTTCGTCCGTTTCGGCGCGAGTTTGCACCGCTGGCAATCGCCGATGTCTTCGCGAATGGATTCAAGTGTCATAAGAAGTGGAGTGGTAGTCGTTCCCCCACCCTCTCCCTCCGGGAGAGGGACGCCACGCGGCGAAGCGCCAGCCCGGTAGGGCGCAGCCTCAAGAGAAGCGTGGCCGGGTGAGGGCCGGCCAGCCGTCCCGCTGACATCAAGCGACTCCACACCAATGTCCCTGAAAAACTGAAGCTGGGCCACAAGCTCGTTGGAATTCATTTCAGCAATTGCACCACGCGATCGAGAATCCTGTCCGCCATCACGCGCTTGCTCACGAGCGGAATTTCTTCGGTTTGACCGGACGCATCGATCAGTGTCGCGTGATTCATATCGCTGTCGAAGGCCGAATCAGGGCCACTTGCCGGATTCACGACAATCAGGTCGAGATTCTTCGCCTTCAGCTTCTGAAGGCCGTTCTCGACATGATTCTCGGTTTCAGCGGCAAAGCCGACCAGCACCTTGCCGTTCTTGCTGGCGCCCAGTTCCTTGAGGATATCCGTCGTTGGCTCGAGCTGCAGCGTGAGGTCCGCCGCGCTCTTCTTGATCTTCTGCGACGCAACAGCTTTGGGCCGGTAATCAAGCGGCGCAGCGGCCTTGATGACAACGTCGGCACGCTGGCTGTTCTCTGTGACGGCGCGCCGCATCTCATCGGTCGTGCGGACGCGGATCGTGCCGGGAAACTGAAGGTCGGTCGGACCGGAAACAAGAACAACATCCGCTCCGCGATCGCGAGCCGCCTCGGCAAGTGCGTAGCCCATTTTTCCTGAAGATCGGTTGCTGATGTATCGCACAGGATCGATGTCTTCGACCGTTGGGCCTGCGGTCACCAGCACCTTGCGTCCTTCGAGGTCATGCCGACGGTTCAACACGCCCATCACATGCTCAACGATCTCTTCTACCGGAGCCAGCCGGCCGGGACCATATGTGCGGCAGGCCATCTGGCCTGTTTCCGGCTGGATCACTTGCACCCCACGACTCGCGAGAGTCCGGAGATTGGCCTGAACCGAAGCGTGTTCCCACATTCGCGTATTCATGGCGGGCGCAAGAACGACCGGCGCCGTTACCGCGAGATGAAAAGTGGTCAGAAAGTCGTCCGCAAGTCCTGCGGCAAGCCGGGCGATGCAGTCAGCTGTGGCCGGCGCGATGAGGAAGAGATCGATCGACTGCGCGACGAGGATGTGATCGAAAGCGCCTTCGAAGTCACCGCCGGAATGCGGTCCTTCAAAGATGTCGACGTAGACTTTGTTTCCGGAAAGCGCCCGGAAGGTGAGCGGCGTGACGAATTGAGTGGCGCCCTTCGTCATCAGGACGACCACGTCGACGCCCCGGTCCTGCAGCCGGCGGACAACTTCCGCTGCCTTGTAGCACGCGATGCCGCCGCTGACGCCGAGCGCAACCTTCATCCGCTATTCTTCCTGTTCTGCTACTTCCTGCTGATTGTTTCCGTTCTTATCCGGAATGCGGAACTTCACGAGCCCCTGAAGGATCTCTTTCTGCGCGACCTGCGTCGCTTTGTGCCGGGGCTCCTTCAGCAGAGGGACGCTTCCACCCTGAATCTGGCGCGCGCGCAGTGCGGAAAGAATCACAAAGCGGTATTTGCTGTCGATGTTGTCGGGAATCGTAATCAAGCTAAACCTCCGAACGACGCAATGATCTCCTCGATGCGGCTTTGCTGGTGCCGTTGTGTGGCGGAACCGCTGCGAACGATGGATTCGAGGAGGCGGATGGAATCATCCAGTATGTCGTTGATGATGATGTAATCGTACTCACGGTAAAAAAGGATCTCGCCCTTCGCGATCTCCAGACGCCGGCGGATAACGTCATCGGCTTCGAGCATCCGCGCCTGCAGGCGTCGTTTCAATTCTTCGTATGACGGCGGCATGATGAAGACCGCCGTCGCATCTTTGATTATTGCCTTTACCTGCCGGGTGCCCTGCACGTCGATGTCGAGGATCACGTGGTGGCCGGCCTCGATCTGTTCCTCGACGAATGCGCGCGTCGTCCCGTAAAGCTGGCTGTTGAACTCCGCCCACTCCAGAAACTCGCCGCTGTCGACCATCCGCAAGAATTCGTTCCGTTCGGTGAAAAAATAGTCGACACCGTTCCTTTCGCCCAGCCGAGGCTGGCGCGTCGTATGCGAAACCGAAAACTTCAAGTCCTTGAAACTTTTAAGTAAGTGCTGGAGTAACGTGGTCTTCCCCGACCCGGACGGTGCCGAGACGATGTATAGGTTTCCGCTCATTCAGCGTTCTGAAAACTTTAAGTCTAGCATAGGGGACGAGGGGTCAGACCCCTCGTCCCCTTTTCGTCGGCGCTTTTTTTCAGGAAACCGCAACCCTGACATTTCTTCGATCCGTCGCACAAACTCTTTTGATCCCAATGGATAACATCGCTCCGTCGACTCGCGAATGTTCTGGAGCTCTGCCTCAGGCTCCGCTCCGGCCAACCAGCTTGACCAATCCTTGATCTCGGCAAGCAATGGACAATCATTCGAAAGGATTGAGTCATGCCGCAAGCCGCAGTGGGCGGCCGCGCTAGACCACATATAATCTTCCGCCCGGTCCACGAGCCCAGCACGGACCGGATTGCGCTCTACGTAACGGACGCCGTTGAACAAGTGATGCTCATCCATTACAGAGGAACGAAATCGCCCTTGCCACAAATGACCAACCAACTCGTAACGGACATTGAAGACCTCCGCATATTTTCCGTGAGCCCACTGAATCGCTCGGCCCAATGAGTCCGATCGCTCGGGCACAGCAACCAGATGAATATGGTTTGGCATCAGCGCGTAAGACCACAACCAAACGTGGTAACGCTCAAGAGCTTTTCGCAACAAACGCAGGTATGTCCGATAGTCCTCCTCTTCTCTGAAAATCCGTTCTCGACGATTTCCTCGGTGAGTGACGTGGTGAGGTAAGCCGGCCACTGTCGCACGGTCAGGTCTTGGCATGATCCACTCCGATGAAGTGGCAAGGGCAAGCGAAAACTAATACGTCACCATGCGACTTGCAAGGATTCAAAAAGGGGACGAGGGGTCTGACCCCTCGTCCCCCCTCGTCCCCTATTCGATGTTCTGGACCTGTTCGCGGAGTTTTTCGATTTCGACTTTGATGTCTATCGCGGCCTGGCCGATACCGGCCCCGAGTTCGTTCAGGCCGGAGGTCTTGGACAGGATCGTGGTCACTTCGCGGTTCATTTCCTGGAGGATGAAGTCCATGCGCTTGCCCGCTTCGTCCTGAAGTTTTTTCAACCCGGCGAACTGGTCCAGGTGGCTTCGGAGGCGCGTGGTCTCTTCCGCGATATCGCTGCGTTCGGCATACAACAGGGCTTCGGTTTCGAGCCGGTGACCGCTCTCGGCTACGAGCTGCGGTGCAAGTTCGGTCACTCGCGCGATGAGCTGCTGCCGATAATGCTCCACGAAATCTTTCGCATGCGCGAGGATCGTCTGCAAATGCCGGTCGATCGTCGCAATCCGGCGGTCGACATCCGCCAGCAGCGCCTGCCCCTCCGTAATCCGCATCTGACGCATTTGAGCAAGCGCGGCGTCCGTCGCTTCTCCGAGCTTTCGAGCGATGAGTTCCTGCTCATCACTCGAAAGATCGCTGCTCGAAATTGTGACAAGACCCGGCAGCCGCGTGATCATCTCCAGCGTGACATCTCCCTGCACCAAATACGTCTTCTTCAGTTCCGACAGCATGTCGACATAAGCGCGGATCAGGCTATGATTGACGTCGAGCCGGATGTTTTCGCGTTTGTAATCGATCCGGACGAAAGCGTCCAGCCGGCCACGTTTAAACGCCGCGGAGATCTTCTGTCGGATGACATTCTCGAAGTTCTGATACTCGCCGGGAATCTTGGTGTGGGTGTCCAGGTATCGATGGTTGACACTCTTCACTTCAACTAGCACGGACAAATTCGCCGCTTCCGCGCGCGCTGCCCCGAAACCGGTCATGCTGTAGATCATGAGCTCACGTCCTGAAACTGAAGATTGTAGAGCTTCCAGTATAGGCCTCGCCGCACAACGAGTTCTTCATGCGTGCCGGATTCCCGGATGCGGCCATCCGCAAGCACGATGATCCGGTCGGCGCGCCGCACCGTCGACAGACGATGCGCGATCACGATCGTCGTCCTGCCTTCCATGAGGTTTTGCAGCGCCTGTTGAACAAGCGCTTCCGATTCCGCATCGAGCGACGAAGTCGCTTCGTCAAGGATCAGGATCGGAGCATTCTTCAGCAACGCCCTTGCAATCGAAATCCGTTGACGCTCACCGCCTGAAAGCCGCAGACCGCGTTCGCCGACGCGGGCCTCGTAATCCGTGACGAAACCGTCGACGAGCGCCGCTTTGGCCGCGCGCCGGATCGCATCCTCGCCGGCATCCGGATCGCCGTACGCGATATTCGCCCGGATCGTATCGTTGAAGAGAATCACATCCTGTGTGACTACGGCGACTTGCTTCCGCAAGGATTCCAGCCGGATATCGCGCACATCACGGCCATCGACCAGGACTTTTCCACCAGTCACGTCATAAAAACGCGGCAGAAGATTCACCAGTGTCGTCTTGCCCGCTCCGCTCGAACCCACGATCGCAACAACCTCGCCTCGCCCGACCGTGAACGAAATCCCGTCCAGAACCGGAACGCCCGGCTCGTACGAAAAGCAAACATTCTCGAACTCGATTCGATCCGAAAAGGCTGGAAGGGTCGCCCTGCCGTCGTCCTTCTCCCCCTCGAGCGAAAGGATCTCGAAAATCCGGCCCGATGCCCCGAACGCCTGCTGGAAGGAATTACTGATGCCGCTCATGCGCCGGACCGGATCGTAAAGCTTGATCAGCGTCACGATGAACGCAATGAAGACACCGGCGCTCATCCCTTGTGACCGCGCGTAAAGCAGGAACGCGGCAATCACGAGTATGCCCAGCACTTCCATCAACGGCGATGATAGCGAATGCGTCATCTTCTGCCGCAGGTTGAGCTGAAACACATGCTGTGTCACGCGGCGGAAGCGGCTCGCCTCCAGGTTCTCCATTCGGAAGGCCTTGACGATGCGATTACCGGTGACTGTTTCGAACAGGACATTCGCCATCTCCGCCATTTCCTGCTGGTTGGACTTGCTCAACAACCGGAGTTTTTTTCCAAACCACACTGTCGGGAAAAACACGATGGGAATAAGCACGAGCGACATCGCTGCGAGCCTCCAGTCGAGCACAAACAAAGCGACGACGAGGAAAATCAGGATCGCCGAATGCTTCAGGAATTCCGCCGCCGTTTCCGAAGCCGCGACCTGCACGCGCTCGACGTCCGCCGATACTCTTGAAATCAACTCTCCTGTCGGATTGAAATGAAAAAAACGAAGCGGCTGATGCAGGATCTTGTCGAAAACATCGTTACGCAAATCCCTTACAACTGCCTGTCCGAGATAGGCGACAGCGTTGACTGAACCAAACTCCGCAATGGCCTTGATGGCCGTCGCGGCGATCAACAGGACGAGAAACGTTCGGCCATCGAATCCACTCACATCGAGCTGAACGTCGATGCCCGGAATGGCGATGGAGGGCGTGGCGGAGGCGCGAAGAAGAGTGTCGAAGATCAGGCCGATGAGAAACGGCGTCACCGCCTCGAGCACACCGACGATCATCACCAGCAACAGCGACACTGCCAGCGCCCAGCTGTAGGGCCGGAGGTATGTCCAGAATCGAGACAGAGTCATGTTCGGTAGACCGTCGCGCGGACTTTCTCTTCGACTTCTTTCGGTTTGGTCATTTTTAATA
>Ga0137433_1000722_pt1 | contig 16244 bp, 19 predicted proteins | sample EasRivERMZT840_2_FD_102335 | JGI IMG/M metagenome (GOLD analysis project Ga0137433, IMG submission 102335) | Soil microbial communities from meander-bound floodplain in the East River, Colorado, USA - East River MetaG ERMZT840_2 | ecosystem: Environmental > Terrestrial > Soil > Floodplain ...
CGCTCGCTGAAGCCGAGCAGGAGCAGGTCGGGGCGCATCGGGTGCACGTCCCCGCCCTCGAGCGTGTAGTTCAGGCGCTTCTCGTCCGAGCCGTCGTACAGGATCCCGGCGTTCTCGAAATGCGGATCGTAACTGAACAGCACCTTGATCAGCAGCTCTTCGGTCCAGCGCACGCCGTGGCGCATCGAGCCGATGATGGCGTGATCGCCGATGACGATGCCGCTGTCGCGGGTGAAGAAGAGATTGGGGAGCGGCGGCAGCGCGTAGGCCACTTCGTTCAGGGCGCGCGCGATCGGGCCGCCGTCTTCCAGCGCGCCCTCGATCATCAATGAGACAAACGCTTCAGAGGAGAGCGCGGCGAGCTGCTTTCCCAAGACGTCCGACGGCACGACTTCGAGCGCGCGCGTGGTGATGAACTCGCGCACCTCGGGCCGCCCGGCGATCTCGGCCAGCGCATCGCGCACTTCGTGGACCTCGGCGAAGCGCTCCAGCACCGCGACCAGCCGGCGGTGTTCGCGCTGCGCGATTTCGAGGTCGATGATGTCGTCGTACAGGTAGTCTGCGCGGTTCCCCGGCGTGACCGCGACGAGCTCTTTGCCCGGCGTGTGGACCAGGACCGACCGAAGCGCGCCGATTTCGGAGGTGACGTGAACCCGGGGCATGGACGGTAAAGCTAACGGTTGGCCAGCGAGTAGCTCAGCGTCTCCAGTTCCAATGCCATGTTGACGGTCTTGACTTCTACATCGGATGGGACATTGAGAGGCACGGGGGCAAAGTTCAGGATTGCTTTGACGCCGCTGCGGACCAGTCGATCGACGACGTGCTGGGCGGATTCGGCCGGGGTCGCGACGATCGCGATGTCGCTCGGGTCCTTCTTCAAGTCGGTCTCGAGATGCTTCACGTCGCGGACGACGAGTCCATTCCAGCGCGAGCCGATCTTGCGCGCATCCTGATCGTAGATCGCGGTGATGTGGAAGCCGCGTTGTTTGAACCCCTGGTATTGCACCAGTGCCCCGCCCATGCGGCCGGCGCCGACCAGCACCACGCGATAGCCCCGTTCCAGACCCAGGATGTCGCGGATGCGGCGGGCGAGCTCGGGGACCGAATAGCCGAGGCCGCGCTTGCCGAACGAACCAAAGAAGGAAAGGTCTTTGCGAACCTGGGCCGAGGTGGTGCCGCCGAGGCGGGCCAGCTCTCCCGAGGAGATCGTGGGTGTCTTGGCTTGCTCGAGGAACCGAAGGTAGACAGACAGCCGGCGGACGGTGCTGTCGGAGATCTTCCGCATTGTGAACTATTTCACAATGGGTGACCTCGGCGCAAGAGCCGGGAGGGCCAGCAACAGATCGATGCGGCGGCTGATTTCGAGAAAGCTTTGCCTGAAGGCAGCCCGCTTCGCCCTATCGTCCCCGTCGACCTCAGCGGGATCGGGCAGACTCCAGTGGGCGAGCGCGGGTTGACCGGGAAAGATCGGACAGGACTCTTTCGCCCGGTCACACACCGTGATCACATAGTCCCAGTGCTCGTCCCGCAGACCGTCGAGGCTGCGGGGCGACTGACCCGACCAAGGGACGTTGAACTCGCGCAGCGTCGCGAGCGCGTACGGGTTGACCTGCGCCGCCGGGTGCGAGCCGGCGCTCGCGGCCGTGAACCGACCCTTCCCTTTCGCATTCAGAATCGACTCGGCCATCTGACTACGGGCCGAGTTTCCAGTACAGACAAACAGCAGTCGCGTGCTCACGCCGGCTTTCGAGCGCGGATGAACGCGCCCATGATACGTCCGGTGACTTCCCGGGCGAGCACATCAGCATCCAGGCCTGCGCCGGCCAGGATGCTGCGTGCATCGTCGAACGCGTAAATTCGCGTGGGTTCGATATCGATGTCGACGAAGCCGGCGTCGGCAAGCAATTGACGGTACTGGTCGTCTTGTAGCGCACCAGCCACACATCCGACCCAGAGCTCCATGTTCCGGCGGACCTCTGAGGGGATCTCGCCGCGGCAGACGACGTCGGAAACCGCGAAGCGACCGCCGGGACGCAGGACGCGAAAAGCCTCCTGCAACACGCGACGCTTGTCGGCGGAGAGATTGATCACGCAATTCGATATGATCACGTCGACGGCTCGATCGGGCAGCGGAATGCTTTCGATTTCGCCTTTCAGGAACTCGACGTTGGTTGCGCCCGCCTTGGCCTGGTTCTGGCGAGCGAGCGCGAGCATTTCATCGGTCATGTCGAGCCCGTAGGCCTTGCCGGTCGGGCCGACACGCTTGGCCGACAAGAGGACATCGATACCGCCGCCCGAGCCGAGGTCGAGCACGACTTCGCCCGGATGGAGATCGGCGAGCGCGGTGGGATTTCCGCAGCCCAGTGAGGCGAGCACCGCGCCTTCCGGAAGACCAGCGGTCTGCGAGGCTTCATACAGGTTTTCAGTGACAGGATCGCAACCGCACGCGCCGCTCGGCCCGCAGCTCCCCTTTTGTCCGTCCATCACCTTGAGGGCTGCCTCGGCGTATTTCTCTTTCACGGTTTCTTTGACGTCGCTCATCGTGCCTTCCGGTCTTTGAGTGAACTCAGTCGCAACAGGCCACGGCGCAGCTGCCGGCGTGCCTCCCCGGCTTTACAGACTTGGTGTAGGCGGCAATCTGGTCGAGCGTCTCACGCTGAAGCCCATAGAACATCCAACGGCCTTCCCGCCTGTCGGTGATCAGACCGGATTCCTTCAGCACTCTGAGATGAAAGGAGAGTTTGGACTGCGCGACATCGAGCACCTGCTCGAGCTCGCACACGCAGCGCTCCTTGTGGGACAACATTTCGACGATCTGCACGCGGCTTTCGTCCGCGAGTGCATGGAACCAGCGTGCCACTCGGGCGGCATCGGGACGTGGTTGGGCGGCGGTTGTCATGGAAATAACGTATCAAGTTTTCTTGATACGTCAAGGCCTACCGGCAACAGGTCAGAGGGCACGTTCCCACATGCTTGCCAGGACCGATCACCTGTGGGAATTGAGACATGTATTCCAGGGTGTCGGGGCGAAGGCCGAAGTACTTCCGGCGCCCTTCGCGGTGCTCACGGACCAGCCCCGACTCGCGGAGAACCTTCAGATGGTAGGAGACGGTGGACTGGCTTGCGCCCAGGATCTGTTGGAGCTCACTCACGCACCGTTCCCGCTGAGAGAGGAATTCCAGGATCGATAGCCGCGTCAGATCCGACATGGCGTGATACCACTGGCCGATGTGCGCCATGTGAACCGGCAAGTGGTGGGGCCCGATCGGCCATCCGGGACGGATTCGTGTATTTCTTTTGGCAGCCTGAAGCCAGTAGCGACGGCTCATGTCCCCCCCACCATATCACGACCTATCAGCGATGGCTCATGCCCCCCCACCCTTATCACGACATGTCAGCGGCGGCTCATGCCCCCCCACGTTATCACGACATATCAACAATCATGGATATGTCGGTGGGAGCGGGGGGGCGCGTTGCGGCCAAGCCGCCCTCCATGCGTTTTTCAGCCCCGGGGGGGGCAGCCCCGATGACGCAGCAGGCGCACGAATGCCTCAGGCGTGAGCCGCTCGGGCCGCAGGGTCGGGTCGATTCCGAGCTCCTCCAGTTGGTTCGCCGACACTCCCGGCACGGCATTCTTTAGTTGCTTGCGCCGTTGGCTGAAGCACGCTGTGACGAACACTCGAAATGGCGTGATCTCCTCTGGCCTGACGAGCGGTTGGGCGAGCGGAGTCAGACGAACCACAGCGCTACGAACCTTGGGTGGCGGCTTGAACGATCCCGGCGCGACCGTGAACAGCTTTTCGACGCGACACACCGCCTGCACTCCAATCGATAACGCCCCATATGTCTTCGTTCCCGGACTCGCCGAGAGGCGGTCCGCCACTTCAGCCTGGACCAGAAACACCACGCGCTCGGGCAGCGGCGGCGTGAGCGCCTTGTCGATGAGCGGTGAAGTGATGTAGTAGGGGATGTTACCGACGATCTTCGGGACCCGCGGCCACTCGAGCCGCAGCGCGTCGCCTTGCAGAACTTGCAGATTGGCACGCACTAATGCCGCGGCGAGCACGCGATCCTTCTCAATCGCGACGACGTTCAACCCACGAGCAAGCAGTGCTGCGGTGAGTGATCCCTTCCCTGGCCCAATCTCGAGCACCGTCTCGCCCGGAACGGGATCGAGCGCATCCACGATCCGGCCCAGGATCCTGGGATCACTGAGAAAATGCTGGCCCAGCCGTCTCAAACTTTGAGCAGAACGAGCGTACGATCGTCGTTGGCAGGAGCGCCGCCGGTGAACGCGGCGATATCGGTGAATACGGCCTCCAGAATGTGCCGGGCCGGCCGGCCGCGCAGATTCACGACGTGGCTCAGCACGCGCTGCTCCCCGAATCGCTCGCCGTTGGGCCCGCGCGCATCGGCCAAACCATCGGTGAATAGGCAGAGGATCGCCTTGCCCCGTTCGAATGGCATGACGCGCTCCGCGCCGCCGCCGCCCAGACCCAAGGGCGGGCGCGTGGCATCCAGTCGCGTGGCAACACCGGCGTCCGAAACCAGAAACGCGTGCGGGTGCCCCGCATTGGCGTACGTGAGGGTCCCCTTCGCCGGGTCCACCACGGCGTAGCACAGCGTCAGAAACATCTCGGTCTCGGCCAGCTCTTCCGCCAGCGACATCTCGAGCCGCCGCAGCGCCTCATGCGGCGACTCCGCAGTCTCGGCGTGGATACCGGAGGCCGCCATCGCGAGCGCCATGATCAGCGCGGCCCCGAATCCGTGACTCGAAACGTCGCCGATCATCACACCGACGCGCTCATCGTGCAGGCTCAACAGATTGTAGAAGTCACCACCCACCGACTCGGCAGAGCGGCACCGCGCAGCCACGTCGGCCTTGGCCGCGACCACGGCCGGCGAGGGCAACAGCTTGAGCTGCAGGTCGTGCGCCAGCTCCAGCTCGCGCCGCACACGCTGCTGGCCGAGATCGCGCTCGACCAGGCGTGCATTCTCGATGGCTGCGCCGATCTGGTTCGCAATCGCCGCGACGAGCTTGCGATCGCCGGCCGTAAACGCATCCTCGCCCGTCCGGTCCGTCAGATTGATCACGCCGATCGGCGTGGGGACTCGTCCCGGCGACGCGTACACGACCGGCACCGAGAGAAACGCGAGGCCGCGGTACTGGCGCTCGATGGGATTGGGGGGTTTCTGCGCCCGCTGGTCGGTGGGATCGTAGCTGATGATGCGCATTTCGCGAAACACGCGCGCGGCCACGGACTTGGGATCGTCCACTTCGACCGGGTCGACTTCGCCCAAATCCACTCCGCGCGCGGCGACTAGGCGCAACACGTTCGCCCGGGGGTCGTGCACCATCAGCGTGCCGCGGCGCGCGCGCACGACCGCACAGACTTCGCGCAGGATGCGATTCGCGGCCTCATCGAGACGGATCGTATGGCCGAGGATTTCGCTGATCGTGTAGATCAAATCGATTTCTTCGTAGCGCCCCGACAGCTCGGCCGCGACCTGCCCCGTCTCCTCCTCGGCGCCCAGCACCGCGCCGATGACTTCGGCGATCTCGGCCGCCGCGCGCTCCTCGCCGCGCACTTCCAACCAGGTCTCGGACACCGTCGGGATCGGCTGAAACCAGGCGGGACCGTCGGGGGTCTGGAGCAGGCCGCCGCCGTTCGGCGTCGGCGTCCAACGCGGCTCCTCACGCCCTTCGCCCAGACCGCCGCCGACCGGCAGGAGCCGGCCGCCCGGAGCTTTGGCACGCCACAGACGAAGGGTGGTACCGGACAGCGCCGCGAGCACCGGGAGGAGGCGCTCGAGCCGTGTCACCCCGCCCGGAGCGTCAGGCAGATGCCGTTGCCTTTCTCGTTGAACGCGACGTCGTCGACCAGATGCCGAATGACGAACAGGCCGCGCCCGTAATCGCGCTCCACGTGGTGCGGCAGCGTGGGGTCGGGCACTCGACCGGTATCGAATCCCTGCCCGTCGTCAATCACGTAAATCCGCACGTAGTCGCTGCCGAGCTCGACGCGCACCCGGACCACGCGCTCGGGGTCTTCGCCCGTGCCGTACCGGATGGCATTCCCGAGCGCTTCGGCGAGCGCGGTGCGGAGATTGAAACTGATGCGGCGGGGAGAGAGGGTGCCGGGTGGGACGTGGCTCGCCACCAGCTCGACGGCGTCGCCGACCATCCCGAGATCGCTCGGGACGTCGAGCCGCATCGAGTCACGCGTCACATCCAGTCGCAGACTCAAAACGCTGCGAGCGCCTCCTCGGCGGTCCGCGTGATGGCGAACAAGGTGTCGAGCTTGGTCAGCTCGAACAGCGTCTGGAGATCGGCGTTGAGCCCAGCGAGCCGGAGCTCCCCACCCTGTTCGCGGATCTTCTTGGACAACGAGACCAGGACTCCCAACCCCGACGAGTCGATGTACCCGGTCTTGGCGAAATCGATGACGAACTTGCGCGAGCCTTCTTCGAGCGCGTCGAGCACCTTCTGTTTCAACTCCTGGCGATTGCCAACGATGAGCTGGCCCTCGACACCGACGATGACGACGCCGCTCTTGTCCTTCTTAAGGGTAAACCGCATTCCGATGGCCCCCCCCCCCGCTCTAGGCTTTGCTCGTTTGGAGAATGGCGATCGCCGCCGTGTTCACAATATCATCGGCGGTGGCGCCGCGCGACAGGTCCGCGATCGGTTTCGCGAGTCCCTGGAGAATCGGCCCGAGCGCGGTCCAGCCGCCGAGCCGCTCGACCAGCTTGTAGCTGATGTTGCCGGCATCGAGATCGGGAAAGATCAGCACGTTGGCGCGCCCCGCCACCCGCGTCCCGGGCGCCTTGCGTGCCCCCACCTCGGCAACGAGCGCCGCGTCGGCCTGCAGCTCGCCGTCAAAAGTGAAGGGCGGCGAACGGCGGCGCAGGGCGGCAACGGCCGCACGCACACGCTCCACGCGGTCACCTGATGCACTGCCGCAGGTGCTGTACGACAGAAACGCGACGACAGGCTCATCGCCGACGATGCGCCGCCGGTCGTCCGCCGACGCGATGGCGATATCGGCGAGCTGCGCTGGTGTCGGCTCCGGCACGACAGCGCAGTCGGCAAACGTCAGCACGCGCTCGTCCTTGACCATGTAAAACGCGCCCGACACCGTCGCGATTGCGGGCGCCAACCCAACCGCCCACAGCGCGGCCCGAATCGTGTCGGCGCTCGGAAAGACCGCGCCCCCCACCATCACGTCGGCCGCGCCAATTCCCACGAGACACGCACCGCGCGTGAGCGGGTGCTCTAATGCCTGGTCGGCTGCGCGGTCAGTTGGGAATCGGTCAGGCCGCCGAGACCGGAGCAGAGCCATCAGCATCGTGCGTCGTGCGTCGCGCGTCGTACCTGAGTCGAGCAGTTGCACCGTCGCCAAGCCTTCCCGCTCCATACGCCGCGCGGCTTCCTGCACCCGCGGATCGTCGCCTTCGGGAAACACCACGCGCCGGCGGGGGGGGGCATCGCGCACGCGCTGCTTGACGCGATCCAGAAAACTCATTTGCTGAATTTACGTTTGAGCGCCTGCTGCACTTTGGGATGGACGAGCTGCGAGACGTCACCGCCGAAGCGCGCCACCTCGCGCACCAGGCTCGAGCTCAGGTAGGTCAAATCGAACGCCGGGACCAGAAACACCGTCTCGATCCCCGGCGCCAGGTTGCGATTCATCAGCGCCATTTGGAACTCGTACTCGAAGTCCGACACCGCGCGCAACCCACGCACGATCACCGACGCATTCACTCGCTTCGCAAACTCGGCGAGCAGCCCGTCGAATGACTGCACCTCGACCTTGTCCGACACGGTCTGCTTGATCAGCGCGACGCGCTCCTCGAGCGAGAACAGCGGCTGCTTCGCCACGTTGACCGCGACCGCCACGATCAGCTGGTCCACGAACTCGAGCGAGCGATGGATCAGGTCTTCATGGCCCTTCGTGATGGGATCGAAGGAGCCCGGGTACACCGCGATGCGCTTCATAATGACGGCGGCGAAGGCGCGAAAAAGAAAGTTATCGCTGTGTCCCCATAGCGTCGGGTATCGTCACCCTCAATCGCCAGATCAGCCGAGTGTTCAACGGAGAACACACGCGCGAAGGGACTCTTCCGAAACAGTATCGCCAGCTCCGCGGCCTCCTCCCCCGCATAGGGTGGGTCCGCGAACGCCAGGTCGTAGGCTCCCGGCTGCAACCGTGCGGCGAAGCGCATCGCATCACTCCGGTGAATGGTGACCCGAGCTTCGACGTTCAACGTTGCTGCGTTGTCACGAATTGCCGCTAGTGATGCCGTGTGGCGCTCGACGAAATCGACCGCCACCGCGCCGCGCGACAGCGCCTCGAATCCCAGCGCCCCCGATCCCGCGAACAAATCCAGTACCCGCGCATCCGGGACCGACTCCTGCACAATGCTGAACCACGCCTCTTTGACCCGATCCGCCGTGGGTCGAACCGTCCGTCCAGCCGGGGCTTTGAGACGGCGCCCTTTGAACTCACCCGCGATGATGCGGAGCAAGACTCGCCACTCTGGCCTGGATCGTCGTTCGCCCCTGCCAGTCATCCCGCTCCAGCCGGAATGCCACATCGAGCGGATTCGTCAGCCAATCCTCCGGTACCGCATCGGCCCACCGGAATCCGATCGCCGGCAGCACCGCCGAGCCATCGTCGAGCGTGAAGCGCAGATGATTGGTGCCCACCCGGCGCGCACCGACCGCGCGCGCATTGCGCACCCCGAACACGGGCGCCGGATTGCCGGCGCCGCACGGCTCGAGATGCCGGATCAACCGCTCGAGCTCCGGATTCACGGACGCGAGCGGGAGCTCCAGATCGACCCGCTGGCTCGGCGCCAGGTCCTCGGGGCTGAGAAGCTCACCCGCCACCCCCAGGAACGCAACGCGGAAGCCATCGAACCGCTCTCGCTTGACCGTGAAGCCGGCCGCCATCGTGTGACCGCCGTACTTCTCCAGATGCGCGCCCACCTTGTGCAGCGCGCCGTGAAGATCGAACCCGGCAATGCTGCGTCCCGAGCCGCGGCCGAACGCGCCCGATTCGTCCCAGCCGACCAGGAACGTCGGCCGGCCGTAGCGCTCGACCAACCGTGAGGCGACGATGCCGATCACGCCCGGGTGCCACGTCTCATTGGCCAGCACGATCGCGGCGTCTGTGGGCGCCAGCGTCTTCTCGACCAGCTCGATCGCTTGGTCGAGAATCAGCTGATCCATCTCCTGACGGCGCGCGTTGGTCGTTTCGAGCTCGCGCGCGAGCGCGGCGGCTTCCCGCGGATCCTCGGTGAGGAGCAGGCGCAGGCCGTCGTTGGCATCCCCGATACGACCCGCGGCATTCAGCCGTGGCGCGAGGATAAAGCCGATGTGCGCCCCACGCAGGGGCTTCCCGCCCAGGCCCGCCGTCTCGATCAACGCGCGCAGGCCCACCCAGCGGGTGTCGGCCATCTTCTTGAGCCCGTAGCGCACGAGGATCCGATTCTCGCCCACGAGCGGCACCACGTCGGCGATCGTCGCCAGCGCCACATAGTCGAGGAAATGCAGCGGCAGGTTGTGCGACAGGCCGAGGACCTGGACCAGCGCCTGCGCGAGCTTGAACGCCACGCCGGTGCCGCAGAGGTTCTTGTCCTCCGACTTGCAGTCGGGCCGGCGCGGATCGATGACCGCGTTGGCTGGGGGCAGCTCGTCGCCCGGCAAGTGATGGTCTGTGACGATGACATCAATCCCGGCGGCACGGGCGGCACGGACGGCGGCGACCGCCGTGATGCCGCAGTCGCAGGTGACGATCAGCTTCGCGCCGATGCGCTGCGCTTCCGCGAGCCCCGCAGGTCCAAAGTCGTAACCGTCGCGAATGCGATGCGGCACGAACGGGTGCACCGTCCCGCCGGCGCTGCGCAGGATGCGCGTGAGCATGGCCGTGGCGCACTGGCCGTCGACGTCGTAGTCGCCATGCACCAGGATCGGGTGCTGCTCGCGCACGGCGCGCGCGAGCAACTCGACCGCGACCGGCATATCAGCCCAGCGGTGCGGATCGGTGAGCCGTTCGAGATCAGGTCGGAGAAAGGCCTTCGCGAGATCGGGGGACGCGATGCCGCGCTGCACGAGCAGCGCCGCAAGCGCTTCGGGAATCTTCAGCTCTCCTGCCAGGGCCCGAGTAGCGGCAGGATCAGCGGAGGCGGTGACAACCCAGCGCGACGCGATCATTCCTTGGCGTACAGTAACACGCCGCAGGCCTCACACCCTTCGATGGTCGCGCCGCGCTGGATCAACGCCTTGCGTTGCGTCGGCACCGCCGTAAAGCAGTTTCCACACGAGCTGCCGTGCAACGGGAACGCCGCGAGCGGCGCCTTGCCGCGCCGAATCCGGTCGTACTTGGCCAGCAGCCCCGGATTCACACCCCGAGCCGCCTCTTCGCGCTCGATGGCAAGCGTTTCGCGCTCGGCCGCAATCTCCTGCCGCTTCCCGGCGATCGCCTCGCGCTGTGCGGCCTGCGCATCGCGCACGTTCTGCAGCGCGTTCTCGGCTTCGGCGGTCTTGCGCTCGGCTTCGCCCACCGCGTCGCCCGAGCGCATGAACTCGGCCTCTTCCTTGGCGAGCACCGTGCGTGCGAGGTCGAGCTCGGCCATGAGGGTGGATGCTTCCTTGGCGCCACGGACCCATTCCAGCCGCTGACGGCGCTGCTCCTGCATCGTGCGGTAACTGGCGATCTTCCCTTCCAACCCGTCGCGCCGGTCGAGCGCCGCCTGAATCCCCGCGCGCGCCTGGGTGACCACGCGTTCGGCCGCGACGATCTGGTCGTCCAGCGCCTGGAGCTCCGGCTCGAGCGCCTTCGTCCGGGCGTCGCAGCTCGAGAGCCCGATGTCCTTGTCCTGCAGGGCCAACAGGGCTTCAAGATCCGGGTGCACCCTTCCTCCTTGCAGACTCGAGGACTTTCCAGGTAGGACGCTTTGCATTTCGTTCATCAGTCAACGCTCGTTTCTCGAGTGTGAGACGGACTTTGTCCTCTTCGGGAGCCAGGTCGATTTCGCGCTGCAATCGGGAGATTTCCCGTGATTTCCGATCCGCTTCGATGTTGTTCAGGGCCCACGCAAACGTTTCATCCGCGGTAACGACGCCGAGGCCCTCGGCTTGGAGTTGTTCGAGAATCCGGGCGGTCAGTTCGTCCAGTCGCTCGACGCGATTCTCCGCCACCGCGTCGAACACTGCGCGGTACAACGGGGAAGCAATGTTCTCACGATCGACCTCCGCCAGGACCCGCGTTCGCCATGCGTCGCTGCTCAGCATGACCAGCAGGATGCTTTTCTCGGTCTTCGCCGCCGGACCAAACTCTGGCGCTTGTTCAGCGGGTTTCGCGATCGGATATCGCGGCAGCTCCAGGCGACCATGCACTTCTTCTTCGAGTGTCTCTTTGCGGATGCCCGCGGATTCCGCGACTCGGGTGAGATACAAGTCACGAGCCACGGGATCCGCCGCCGCTCGAATCGTCGGCAGGAGCGCATCGAGGGCACGCCGCCGGCCCGGGAGAGACCCGAAAAAGCCACGGCGCGTGAGGATTTGAATCTTGCGATCGAGCACGTCGATTGCGTCTTTGAGAACCCCTTCGAGCGCCGCGGCGCCCTTCGTCTGCACCAGCGTATCGGGATCCTCGCCTTCCGGCAGCGTGGCTACGCTGACGCGCAGCTTGTGTCGCAGCAGCACGTCGCCGGCGCGGAACGTGGCGCGCAAGCCGGGATCGTCCGAGTCGTACAGCAGGATCACGTGCGCCGTGTGCCGCCGCAGCAGCTCGGCCTGATCGTCGGTGAGTCCGGTGCCGAGCGGCGCGACCACTTCTTCAAAGCCGGCGAGCGAGGTGCGCAGCACGTCGAACTGGCCTTCGACCAGAATCGCGCGCTCCACCTTGCGCATGCCGTGCTTGGCGAGGTGCAGGTTGTAAAGCAGCTGCCCCTTATGGAAAATCGGCGTCTCGGGCGAGTTCAAATACTTCGGCTCTCCCTCCCCGAGGATGCGGCCGCTGAACGCGACGACGCGCGAGCGTAGATCGTGAATCGGGAACAGCAGCCGTCCGCGGAAGCGCGGGATTCTCGAGCCATCCTCCCGTTTAACGACGAGTCCGGCTTCGACCAACACTTCTTCCCGCAGGCCCAATCCTTTCATCGCGTCGAGGAATCCCGTGCCCCTGGGCCCGAAGCCCAAGCCCCCAACCTGCGCCTGCTCCATCGTGACATGCCGGGACTCGAGGTACTTGCGGGCGATCTCGGCTTCCGGACTCTCGCGCAGTTGGCGCGCGAACCAGTCGGCGGCGGTCGCGACCGCCGCGAACAGCGGTTCGCGGGGGTCTGGACCGGTCGGGCCACCGCGCTCGGGGATCGTGATGCCGACCCGCCGCGCCACTTCGCGCACCGCGGTCGGATAATCCATCCCGAGCTTCTTCATGAAGAACGTGTAGACGTCACCCGCCTCGTGGCAGACGAAGCAGTAGAACATTCCCTTTTTGGGAATGACCGAGAAGTTGCGATGGGTGCCGCCGTGGAACGGGCACGGGCCGCGATAGTCCGCGCCGGTGCGCTTGAGCTCGACATGTTCCCCAATGATTCCCACGAGGTCCGCCGCCTCGCGGACTTGCTCGATGATTTCGTCAGGGATCACGCGAACTCCGCCACGGTCACGCCGTGGCCGCCCTGGTTGGACGGTGCGAGCTGGAAGCGCTTCACCCGCGGATCGCGCTTCAACGTGGCTTGCACGAAGTCGCGCAACACGCCGGTGCCCTTGCCGTGGATGATTCGCAGATACGGGAGATCAGCGAGGACCGCGTCGTCGATCGCGCGCTGGAGCAACGGCTCGGCTTCTTCGACGGTGAGGCCGCGAAGTGAGACCTCGCTCGAGGCTTCGGTCCTCACCCCCTGACCCCCTCTCCCTTCGGGAGAGGGGGAACGGACGGGGTTCTTGCGCCGCCGCAGCTCCTCGAGATTCACCCAGCCCTTCTTTTTCTCGACCGGCGCTTCGTCCGTCTTCTCGATCGCTTCTTCAACAATTCGTCGCGCCTCTCGTGCCGTCGCTTCAGTCACCGCGGCGCGGGCCTGCGCCAGCGCCGCTTCGACCGTTTTCCTGGCTTCGAGTAGATACGCCCGCGCGCGCTCGCGGGCGTCCTGCTCGAGCGCCTTCTCGCGGGCGCGTATTTCCGTCTCGAGATTCTCGAGATCAGTCAGGTTCTGACGCTGCAGCTCGAGCTGCGCCGCCCGATTCTCCAGCTCCGCCGCCCGCGCATCCATTTCGCGACCGCGCGCCTCGACCGACGCCAGCAGTCGATCGAGCGTGCGTTCCGCATCGGGCACCGCGCGCTCCGCCTCCGCCAGAACGTCCGCGGCAATCCCCAGCCGCCTGGCGATGGCGAGCCCGTACGAGCGACCGGGCACGCCCTTGAGCAGCCGATAGGTCGGCGTGAGCGTTTCGGCGTCGAACTGGAGTGACGCATTCACGATCCCCACCGTCTCGGCCGCGAGCTGCTTGAGCGCGCCCAGGTGCGTGGTCGCGAGCGTGATCGCACGCCGGCGGGTGAGCGTCTTCAGCGTGGCGGATGCCAGCGCTCCGCCTTCGGCCGGGTCGGTGCCGCTGCCGATTTCGTCGAGCAGCACGAGCGAGCCGGCGACCGCCCCGTCAAGAATCTCGCGCAGCTCGGCGACGTGCGCCGAGAATGTCGAGAGACTCGCAGCAATCGATTGCCGGTCGCCGATATCCGCAAAGACTTTCGTAAAGACGGGCAGCGACGAATGCGGGCCGATTGGGGGAATGATGCCGCTCTGCGCCAACAAGGCGAGTAGCCCCACGGCTTTGATCAACACCGTCTTCCCGCCCGTATTCGGCCCCGAGATGAGCACGGTGAATTCGTCCGGCAGCAGCTCGAGCTCGAATGGTACCACCACCGCCGGCACGGACATATCAAAGTTCTTGGATGTTTCCGGCGTGGGGAGCAGCAGCGGATGGCGCCCGCTGCGTATTTTTAACCCGGCTGCGATTTCTGGTACGAACCCATTTACTTCGACCGCGTAGCGAGCCCGGGCACACAGGTCGTCGAACGCGATGCACATCTCCCACGCGGCGGCGATCGCGTCGCGATGTGGCCGGAGCAGATCCGTCAGCTCGCGCAGCACGCGCAGGATCTCGCGCTGCTCGGCGCTTTCGGCCGCGCGCAGCTCGTTGCCGAGCTCGATGATTTCGGGTGGCTCGACGAACACGGTCGAGCGCGTGGCGGACTCGTCGTGCACGATTCCGCCGACGCGCGAACGGGCCGTGGTGCGGATCGGGATCACGTAGCGGCCGCCGCGGATCGTCACCGCGGCATCCGGGGCACGGTCGGCCTGATCGAGCGCGCCGAGGATCGCGCCGAGACGATCCATCACGTGCTTGCGCGCCTCGCGGACGCGCGCGCGGGCCCGCGCCAGATCCTTGGACGCGCTGTCGAGGACCTGACCGTCTGTGGAGATGGACTGGACGAGCTTGGTTTCGAGCTCTTTGGGCGGCGGATCGACACGAAGCGACGCCGTGCGGTGTGCGGCGTGCGACGTGTCGATGCGTTTGAGGTCAGCGGCGACCACGCGCATCGCAGCGAGCGCGACGGTCAGCTCGGCAAGCGGCAGCCCCTCGAGCGCACTCCCCTGCACGCCGAGCAGTTCGAGGGTCTCGGCGATATCGGGGACCGGCTCGGCGCGGATCGATTCGTCGGTGATCAGCAGCGCGGCGAGCTCCGCCACCTGCGCGAGCGCGGCGCGGATCGAGTCAGGATCGGTGTCAGGAAGACGGCCTGCGACGCGCGCGGCACCCAGCGGTCCTGCGGCGTGGAGCGCCACGCGCGCGAGGGCCTTGGGGAATTCGAGGGTTTCTAGGACTTGGGTGATAACTCCTCACGAACAATCTGGTTTACCAACTTCCCATCAACCCTGCCTTTGAACCTCGGCATCACCGCTCCCATCACCTTGCCAATGTCGGTCCCCCCGCCCGCAATAGCCTCGCGCACCGCGGCGCGGATCTCGTCCGGCGGCACGGCCGCGGGCAGATACGCTTCGAGGATTTTGATCTCGGCGGCTTCGGTGGCGGCCACGTCAGTGCGGCCCACTTTCTCGTACGCCTCGACCGACTCGCGGCGCTTCTTGACGCCGCGCCGCAATACCTCCACGGTCTCGTCATCGGACAGTGGATGGTTGAGCTCGAGTTCCCGGTTTTTGGCGTCTGAGATGATGGTGGAGAGGAGGAGGGTGCGCGCCTGATCGCGTTGCTTTCTCGCTTCGGTCATCTCGGCGCGCAGCCGGTCTACTAAGCTCGGGGGGGGGGCCACCATTTACGCGTAGCGCGGCCTGCGATTCTTGCGGCGCGCCGCATTCATCTTGCGCTTCTTGCGTTCACTGGGCTTTTCGTAGTGACGGTGCTTGCGCAGATCAGCGAGAATCCCGGCCTTTTCGCATTTCTTCTTGAACCGCTTGAGCGCACGCTCAAAGCTTTCGTCATCGTGAATGATGACTTCCGGCATAAGGCTCCGTTTTCCTAATGTGGGTAGAGACACATGAACTTAGCTGAAGGGATGGGGTGGTGCAACCCTACGGAGGCTATCGGCTATCAGCTATCAGCTACCCGGGAGGCCAGTGCATAGGACGTCCACCGAGCACGTGAAGATGCAGGTGAAATACCGTCTGACCACCGTCGGGATTCGTATTCACGACCACGCGGTAGCCCTTTGTTGCAATCCCGGTGTCCTTGGCGATCTCGCGCGCAAACGACAACAGCTCACCCAGCATCTTGCCGTCCTTCGCGTCGTTCAAGGAGCCCACGTGTGTGGTCGGGATGATCAGCAGGTGGGTCGGCGCCTGGGGATTCAAGTCCTTGAACGCCAGGGCGAGCGGGGTGCGCTTGACGATCGTGGCCGGCATCTCGCCCGCCACAATCTTGCAGAAGATGCACGCGCCGCTCACGCCTCCCCGCCCCCGCCCCCGCCCCCACCCCCGCCCCCACGTCTGCGCCGGGGCCGCGGGACCTCCTCCTCGAGCCCAAGCGCACGCTTGAGCGTGTCCCAGAACTTGCCCCCCGCCTCTTCTTCCGGCGGCTGATCTTCGATTTCGCTCAAGGTTTCGAGCAGTTTGCGCTGCTCGGCGGTCAGCTTATTCGGGGTCCAGACGTGGATGCGCACGTGCAGATCGCCGTGCCCACCTTCGCCCAGCCGCGGCAGGCCTTTGGCGCGCAG
>Ga0137433_1000723_pt1 | contig 16236 bp, 14 predicted proteins | sample EasRivERMZT840_2_FD_102335 | JGI IMG/M metagenome (GOLD analysis project Ga0137433, IMG submission 102335) | Soil microbial communities from meander-bound floodplain in the East River, Colorado, USA - East River MetaG ERMZT840_2 | ecosystem: Environmental > Terrestrial > Soil > Floodplain ...
ACCGAGCAGGAGATGGCGCTGATCGGGAAGCTGATCCGCCACAGCTACGACAGTTCGGTATCTCCGGCAGAGGTGCTGGAGGCGTGCAAGCGGGATACCAAGCCCGCTCCGCCGCGTTGACGGCGATTTGGTTGTTTAAGGACTGTGAGATATGCGTAAAGACTATTCATCGACGCGCCGGCGAGTACTGCTCGCCCTGGCGGCGCTGCCCGCCGCGCGGATTGCGGGGGCGGCGGAAGATATTGACAGCAAGCGCACCGGCGGGCCGTACGTGCCCACTCCGCAGGTGGTGGTGGACGAAATGCTGCGCATCGGCAAGGTCGGCCCGGACGATTTCGTGGTGGACCTGGGCTCCGGCGACGGCGTGATCGTGCTGACGGCGGCGGCGAAACTGAAGGCGCGCGGCTTCGGAGTGGACATAGACCCCGAACTGGTCAAGCTCTCCAACTCCGAAGCGGCGAAGCGCGGCGTGGCGGACCGCGCCACGTTTTACGTGCAGGACGTGTTCAAGGCCGACATCAGCAAGGCGACGGTGGTGACGCTCTACCTGCTGCCGAACATGATGCTCGACTTGCGCCCCAAGATTTTTGGCGAACTCAAGCCGGGGACGCGCGTGGTCTCGCATGACTATCATTTCGGCGACTGGCGTGCCGACGATCAGTACACCTGGGACGTGCCTGAAAAAGAGAAGATCAACGGCGTGCCGCGCGCGACGGTTTACCTGTGGATCGTGCCGGCCAGGGTGGCGGGCCGGTGGCAGGTGAGCGTGGCTGCTCCCGCCAACGAGAAATTCGAGCTGACGCTGCGCCAGAATTTCGGGAACATCGATGGCGCCGTGGCGGATAGCTCCGCCAAAGGGGTGAAGCTCACCCAGTCCGGCCTGCGGGGTGAGGAGATTACCTTCGCATTTCCGTCCGGCAGCGGGCGCCATCTGTTCCGGGGCAGGGTCGCGGGCGATGCCATGGAGGGCGGCGTGCAGCTGGCCGGCGGCAAGGGCACCGCGCGCTGGACCGCCATACGCATTAAATCGTGATTCGTGATTCGTGATTGGTGAGTCGACCCTTCTCACCCCGACCCGGTCCCCTCGGCTGATACACAGGCTCTCCCCCGACTCGGGGGAGAGGGAATACAAAAAGTCGAATCACGATTCACGTCTCAGTTGACGAGAAACGCCGCCGGCAGCGCCTGCACCACCGCCCTGCGGTAATAGATCTGACCTTGCGCCATGTCGTGCAGCGCCCGGTTGCGGGCGTCGGTAACGATTTCTCCATCCTGCAGCAGTTCCCGATTCAACGTAAACGGCCGCAGCATCATCTCGTGGAGCGCATCAGCGTGCTGGGGCGGCACGTAGTCCAGATTGACCGCCAGCGGCACGGGTAAGACGGCCGTTCCGGCGACGATAAAGCTGTTTACGTGCGCTGCGCCGGGCCGGTCGGGCCGATAGAGCACCAGGTGCGGCAACTCCGCGCGCATGGTGGCGAGCAGGTGCGCATACGCCACCGGGTGATCGAGATCGGCGAAGGTGTTGAATACCGCCATGCCGCCCTCGCCGAGGCAGTGCTTCAGGTCTCTGAAGAAATCACGCGTCAGCAGGTAGTCCGGGGTGCCGTCGCCGTGGAAGAGATCGACCACGATCACGTCGTAGCTGCGGCCGCACCGCTTCAGCCGCGTGCGCGCGTCGGCGAGTTGCACGGGGACGCGCGTCGCGTCGAACCCGAAGTAGCGGCCGGCCGCTGCCAGCGACGCCGGGTCGATCTCGACCGCTTCCACCGACACGCCTTGTCCGGCGAGGCGCATCGGCACGATGCCCGCCCCCAGGCCCAACACCAGCGCCGAGCGCATGCCGGGCCGGTAGGCGCGGGCCAGGGTTTCCAGTGCGTAGGTGTAGAACGATTGCGAGCGCCCGTCCGAAGCCACCGTATTCTGCACCAGCCCGTCCTGGAAATAGATGCGGACGAAACTGCCGTCGTCGCCGGCCTCGCTGCGCAGGACCTTCACGGTGCCGAAATGGGAGCTGAAGCGTCCCTCTACCTGCCAGGCGCGACCGCCATAGTTGGCCGGCCACATGCGCCCGGTGTAAGCGTCGGCGAGCCACAGGAACAGGGCGGCGATCAGTGCCGCCGCGCCTGCCGCGAGTCCGAGCCGCCTGCGGGAAGCGAGTGGCGCTGGCGGTCGCGCCGCAGCCGCGAGGGAGAGCACAGCCAGCGCGAGCGCTACTGCGAGCGTGGCGGAAAAGTTGCTGACGTGCGGAATCAGCCCAAACGCGGTCACCAGGACGCCCGCGACCGAGCCAATGGTGCTGATGAAGAACACCTTGCCGGCGCCGGCGTCGCCAGTCCGCCCACCGCCACGCGCGAGCAGGAGTGCCACCAGCAGCGGGTTCATCGCCGAGGCCGCGACCAGCGGCACGAACAGCAGCACGATGCATGCCGCAAAAGCGCCCCATACGAGGTCCGCGCCGGCGAGCCGCGGGAACAGGTACGGATAGACCAGGCAGGCCGCGACGATGGCGATGGCGGCCACCGCCGGCATCAGCGCATAGAACTGGGCGAGCCGCGCTGCATTGCTCGCGACGCGCGGACCGGCGGCGAGGCGTCCGCCCGCCCAGTAGCCGAGCGCGAGCGCCACCAGCGTGATCGAGAGGATGCCGGTCCAGATGTAGAGGCTGACGCCGAAGTAGGGCGTGAGGATGCGCGAGGCGAGCAACTCGAGCGCGAGTATCGAGCCGCCGGACATGAACAGGATCGCGTACAGCATCATGGTTCCGGGCGGATTCAGTTATAATCCGCCACTTTCTGTACTGGAATGTAACTCACCTCCGGCCTGTCGATTTTGCCATCATATACGGTCGGTGTGTAAGCATGGGTATTCGTCCCTGGTTGTCATGGAGCCGACAGGCTGAATTATTGAGATAGGTTCTGACGACCCAACGCCATTCACGATGACTGCAACCCCTCTTACCCTGTCGAGCGATTCAGGACTTTGTCGGACGCAAGTCCGACAAAGTCCCGGGCGGCTCGCGGGCGGAGTCGCGTTGCTGGGCGTTCTTGCCGTCACGCCGGCGCCGGCGGCGGACGCCCGCGTTCCGTACGTGCCGACGCCACAGGTAGTCGTGGAACGCATGCTGCAGATCGCCGGGGTCGGGCCCGGCGATTTTCTGGCCGACCTCGGCTCCGGTGACGGACGCATCGTCATCACCGCGGCAAAAAAACACGGCACACGCGGCTTTGGAGTCGATCTCAGTGCCGAGCGCATCAAGGAGAGCAACGACAACGCGCGCCGGGCCGGCGTCGCCGACAAGGCCATGTTCTACCAGCGCGACCTGTTCGATACGGACCTCGGTGCCGCCACGGTGATCACCATGTACCTGCTGCCCAGCGTCAACCTCGACCTGCGTCCGCGGCTGCTGGATCTCAAGCCCGGCACGCGTCTCGTTTCGCACGATTTCGATATGGGGGACTGGCGGCCGGACACGCACGTCAATATGCCGGCGGAGGACAAGTACGCCGGCGCCGGCGGCTCCAGCGATATCTATTTCTGGGTGGTGCCGGCGAAGGTTGCCGGCGCCTGGCAGTGGGAGCTGTCGGTTTCGGGCAAGCCGGTTGCATACGAACTCAGGCTGGAACAGAAGTACCAGGCAATTTCCGGGTCGGTTGCAGTTGGCGGCCGCCCGGCCAGGCTGCAACAGGCGCGCCTGAGCGGCAGCGAGATCAGCTTCGGTTTCACAGCAGAGGTGAACGGCACTCCGGTAAAGCACCATTTCACCGGCAAGGTCGCCGGCGATGCCGTTGCAGGCTCGGCGCGGCTGTCCGGCGCCCGGCTGGAAACGCGGCACGATTGGAGCGCTGCCCGGCGCACCGGGCAACCGGCCGCGGCCGGCGGGGCTGGCGCGGGATCGTTGCCATCCGCTGCCCTGCATTGATGTTCTTTCGCTCCGCCATCGGCGCAGCCGCGCTCGTCGCCGCCTGGTTCTTCTCCAGCGCGTCGCCGGCGCAGGATTTCGGCGACACGCCGTACGTCCAGACGCCGCAGAACGTCGTGGACACGATGCTGGAGATTGCCAAGGTCGGTCCCGGGGATTACGTCGTCGATCTCGGCTCGGGCGACGGGCGCATGGTGATAACCGCGGCGAAGCAGCGCGGCGCCCGCGGCTTCGGCGTGGACCTGGATCGGCGCCTGGTCGCGCTCGCTAACCGCAACGCCGCCAGGGCCGGCGTAGCAGACCGCGCGGTGTTCTACCAGCGCGATCTCCACGTGACCGACGTCAGCCGCGCCTCGGTCATGAGCATCTACCTGCTGCCGGAAGTGAACTTGATGATTCGCACCCGCCTTCTCGCCACGCTCAAGCCGGGGACCCGCATCGTGTCCCATGACTACGGGATGGGCGCGTGGACGGCGGACTACCAGACGGAGCTGGACGCCCCCGGCAAGACGGTCGGCATCGGCCAGCGCAGCAAGATCTTCTATTGGGTGGTTCCGGGCCGCGCCGCCGGCCGCTGGGTATGGAAGCTGGACGGGGAGGGCAAGCCCTTCGAATTCGCGCTCGCCCTGCAGCAGAACTTTCAAATGTTGGAGGGCACGCTGCTGGTGGCGGGGCGCAGCGCCCGCATCGAGAGCGGGCTCCTGACGGGCGAACAGATCAGCCTGTCGGCGCTGGTTGACGACGCGCGCTACGAGTTTTCTGGGCGCATCGTCAATCACGCGATCGAAGGCTCCGTGCGCGTTGCCCGCGGCACGCAAACCCGGGAGCTGGCCTGGTCCGCTACGCGCACCGAGATCTGGGACTCGCGCCACGCCGCCATCACCACTGAACAGGCGCTCAAGGAGCTGCATTGAGGCGCTTACGGGTTGTTGCGGGCGCCGCGGCGGCATCGTGGTTGTTCTCGTTCGGCGCGGGAGCAGCCGGGACCGACTCCGATATCCCGACGCCGTACCTGCCTTCCACGACGGTCGCGGTGGACGAGATGCTGCGTTTCGCCGATGTCGGACCCGCCGACCTGGTGGTTGACCTCGGTTCGGGAGACGGGCGCGTGGTGATTGCGGCGGCGCGGGACTATGGCGCGCGCGGACTCGGCATCGAGCTCGACCCCAAGCTGGTGCAGGAGGGCAAAGCCAACGCACAGCAGGCGGGGGTGGCCCACCGCGTCACGTTCCGCCACGGCGACGTGCTGGTTGCGGACTACCGCGACGCCACCGTCATCACGCTCTACCTGCTGCCCAACCTGGTGGACAGGCTGAAGCCGCGGTTGCTCGAGCTGAGGCCCGGCACCCGGATCGTGGCGCACGATTACGGCTTCTCCGACTGGAAGCCCGATCGCCGCATCGTCATTTCCAAGACCTATCTGCTGTATGTGGTGCCGGCGCGGGTGGCGGGCAAGTGGCGGCTGCATTTCTCGCAGCCGGAGGGCGAGCGCGAATACGAGTTCGACCTCGCGCAGCAATACCAGGAGATCCATGGCGGCGCCCGCGTCGCCGGCGGCTACCTCCCCGCGTTCGAAGCGCGGTTGAACGGCGACCGCATCGCTTTCGTGCTGGTGGACAACGGCGTGAGCCACCGTTTCGAGGGGCGGGTGCAGGGCAGCGCGCTGCTGATGGAAGGCACGGTCCGCTCCGGCGTCGGGCGCAACCTTGATACCGGCGCCTGGCGCGCGACGCGCGTTGTGCCCGGCGCGAGCGAAGGCTAGAAAACAGTGAGGCGTGAGGCGAGCAGAGAGAGGCGAGAGGTGAGAGGTGAGAGGAGAAAGGCGTCAAGTCGCGCGGCTACGCTGGGTGGGCTGGGCCTGGCTCTGCTGGGCGTCCTGGCGGCCCAGCCTGCATGCGCGGCAGAGGGACGGGAGCCGGCGGTGCCGTACGTCCCGACCCCGCAGGTCACGGTGGACGAGATGCTGCGGATCGCCAACGTCGGGCCGCAGGATTTCGTGTTGGACCTCGGCTCGGGCGACGGCCGCATCGTCATCACCGCCGCCAGGAAGTTCGGCGCGCGCGGCCTGGGCGTGGACCTCGATTCCGGCCTCGTTGCCGAGGCTGACGGGAATGCGCGAGAGGCGGGCGTAGAGAGCCGCGTCAGGTTTCTCGAGCAGGATCTGTTCGATACCGATCTCGGCCAGGCAACCGTGATCGCGACCTACCTGCTGCCTTTCGTGATGCTGAAGTTGCGGCCGCGGCTGCTCCAGTTGAAACCCGGCACGCGCATCGTGTCGCACGATTTCGACCTGGGCGAGTGGAGGCCGGACCGGAAGACCTACGTCAGGAAGAACGTTTTCCTGTGGGTCGTGCCGGCACCGGTGGCGGGGCGCTGGCAGGCTCGTCTGCGGATACCGCCGCTCGAGCGGCACCTCGAGCTGGAACTGACGCAGCGCTACCAGGAGTTGTCGGCGCACGCGCGGCTGAACGGGGTGCCGGCACAGGTGTGGGAGGCGACGCTGGCAGGAGACCGGTTGAGCTTCGTCGTGGTGGACACGACTGACCGCGAAAACGAGGCGAGCCTGTACTTCGAGGGAAAGGTGAGTGGTAGCGTCATTGAGGGGGAACTCATCCGCGGCGTCGGCGCTGCCCGCAGCGTGACGGGGTGGCGGGCAGTGAGGAGACAGCTGTGAGGCTGGCGGCCCGGTCGATGCGCCGGCTTGCAGCCGCCGTGGCACTGCTCCTGGCGCTGCCGGCCGGGGCGCCTGCCGCCGAGCAGCATCCCCATGCCCACGTACCCTTCGTGCCGACACCGCCCGCCGTCGTCGATGCGATGCTCGACCTCGCCCGGCTGCGGCCGGAGGACTATGTCATCGATCTCGGGTCGGGGGACGGGCGCATCATCATCGCCGCCGCGAAAAAATACGGTGCGCAAGGCTTCGGTGTGGAAGTCGACCAGGACCTCGTCGCCGAGGCGCGCCGGGAAGCGCAGCGCCAGGGCGTGGCGGAGCGGGCGCAGTTCCTGGTCGAGAACCTGTTTCTCACCACGCTCGACCGCGCAACCGTGCTCACCATGTACCTGTACCACCGGATGATGCTGCAGTTGCGGCCGCGCCTGTTCGAGCAGCTCAAGCCGGGCACGCGCGTCGTTTCCCACGACTTCGACATGGAGCCCTGGGAGCCGGACGGGCACGTGACCGTTCCCGTCCCCGACAAGCCGTACGGACCGCCGTCGAGCGAGGTCTATCTGTGGATCATTCCCGCCAACGCCGCCGGGACCTGGCAATGGCGGTTCGGCGCCGGCGCGGCAGCAGCCGACTACGACGTGGTGCTGTCCCAGAACTTCCAGGTGCTGGAAGGCAAGGCCACTGTCGGGGGGCGTCCGGGGCGGCTCGAAAACGGCAGGATGCGCGGCGACGAGATTCGCTTTATGCTCACCGCCGAGCTGGACGGTCGGACGGTGCGGCACGAGTTCGGCGGGCGCATCAGCGGCGACGAGATCAGCGGCAAGGCGAAGCTCGCCGGCGGCGGCGAACTCGACTGGAAGGCAACGCGGGTGCGGCGGGGAAGTATCAACATCAAGAGTGACCGGTGACCCGTGACTGGTGACCGGTAGGATCTTTTCGTAAAGGAGTCGAGATGAGCGCGGTACGGCAATGGTACGGGATGTTCGCGGCGGCGTTGCTGCTGCTTGCGCCGGCAGCAACGGCGCAGGACGGGCGGGGCAACGTTATTTACGTTCCCACGCCGCAGAGCGTGGTGGACGAGATGCTGAGCATGGCCAAGGTCGGCCCCGACGACTTCCTCATCGACCTCGGCTCCGGCGACGGGCGCATCGTCATCACCGCCGCGAAGAAACTCGGCGCGCGCGGCTTCGGCGTGGACCTCGACACGTATCTCCTGAAGCTCGCCAACAACGCGGCAAAGAAAGAGGGCGTTGCGGACCGCGCGCGCTTCATCGAGCAGAACCTGTTCGAGACCGAACTCGGCCAGGCGACGGTGATCACAAGCTACCTGCTGCCGGAGATGAACGAGAGGCTGCGCCCCAAGCTGCTCGCCCTGAAGCCGGGCACGCGGGTGGTGGCGCATGACTATGCCATGGGCGAATGGGACGCGGACGTTGACAAGACCCTGATCGTGCCGGAGAAGGTCGTCGGCGACCCGGGCAAGAGCTACATCTTCCTGTGGATCATTCCGGCGCGGGTGGCCGGCAGCTGGGAGTCGCAGATCATGGTCGGCGGCCGCAGCGTGCGCTACCAGTTCAACCTCGAGCAGCATTACCAGCTGGTGCACGGCACCGCGCGCGCGGACGACCGGGATGCGAAAGTGCCCCAGTTCCGGATGGTGGGCGAGCAGATCGCGTTCAAGCTCGACTTCCCGGTGGCGGGTAAGCCGGTCTCCCACCAGTTCCGCGGCCTGGCCAAGGACGGGATCATCGAGGGCACCGTCGCGATCGGCGAGGGCGCCGGCCAGCGCGTGTTGCCGTGGCAGGCGCGCCAGACGCGGCGCGGCGAGGCGTACATGGGCGCCGCTCTGGCTCCCGTCATCACGGGAGCGCGGCAATGAGCTCCGCGCCGGCGCAGGAAGAGCGCACGGGAGGACAGCCGCGCCCGACGCTCACCGTGTTCGATGCGGTGGCGATGATCGTCGGCATCGTCATCGGCGTCGGCATCTTCAAGGCGCCTGCGATCGTGGCCGGCAACGTTTCAGGCGAAACCGCCTTCATTGCATTGTGGGTCGTCGGGGGCCTGATCTCCCTGGTCGGGGCGCTGTGCTATGCCGAACTCGGTTCCTCTCATCCTAACGCGGGAGGCGAGTACTACTTTCTCAGCAAAGCCTATGGGGACTGGCTCGGCTTCCTCTTCGCCTGGGCGCGCATGACGGTGATCCAGACCGGCGCGATCGCCGCCATCGCGTTCGTGTTCGGCGATTACGCTTCCGCGCTGCTGCCGCTGGGGAGCAAGAGCTCCGCGATCTACGCCGGCCTGGCGGTGATCGCGATCACGGCTCTCAACGTTGCCGGCACCAGTCAGAGCAAATGGGTGCAGAACACGCTCACGGTCGCACTGGCCGCCGCCATTCTCGCGGTGGTGATTGGTGGCCTGTCGGCGACGGCTGCGCCGGCCACCGTGCCGGCTGCCGCGCCGGCACAAAGCGGGCCGTGGTTCTCGGGACTCGCGTTGATCTTCGTGCTGCTCACCTACGGCGGCTGGAACGAGGCCGCCTACCTCACCGCCGAGATGCGTGACACGCGCCGCAACATTGTGCGCGCGCTGGTGATCGGCATCGTGGTGATTACCGTGCTGTACCTGCTGCTCAATCTCGCCTACCTCAATGCGCTGGGTCTCGAGGGCATGCGGTCGTCCAGGGCAGTGGCATCCGACTTGATGAAAGCCACCTGGGGCGAGGGCGGCGCCTGGCTGCTCGGCATCGTAGTGGTGTCGGCCGCGCTCTCGACGCTCAATGCGACGGTTTTCACCGGCGCGCGCACCAACTACGCGCTCGGCCGGGATTTCGTCATCTTCCGGGCGCTGGGGCGCTGGAACGTGAAATCCTCGGCCCCGGTCAACGCGCTGCTCGTGCAGGGCGCGATCTCGATCGCGCTGGTGGGGCTCGCTTCGATGACGCCCGACGGCTTCCAGACCATGGTGGCCTACACCGCGCCGGCGTTCTGGCTGTTCTTCCTGCTGACCAGCATTTCGTTGTTCCTTCTACGGAGACAACGAAATGCTCATTTAAGTACGGGTGGCGCTGCAAATCTTCACAAGAGCGAAAATGGCGATTGGGCAACGTATAAAGAGGACCATTATCGGGTTCCGTTTTATCCCGTTACGCCGCTGCTCTTTGCAGCGGCGTGCGCCTGGATGCTGTACTCGAGTTTCAACTACGCGATGAGTCTCGATCCCGGCTCGATCGGCGCGATGGTGGGCATCGCGATGCTCGCCTCCGGCGTGCCGGTGCTGATGTGGGCGAAGAGGCGCGCGGCGGAGGCGGCCTAAGTATCGTTAAACCGGACGCTATGCGCCGGTTTAACTCCGCGTGTTCGAACGGACGAAGATCGCCGTTCAACGCGCGGGGGGCTCATCACCCGTCGCCCGTCACCCATCACTGGATAATGCGCTGCTCGGGCGGCGAACATGGGTCCCAGAAGGGGCTTTCCGTCACCCGCACCTCGTCACCTATACCTCGTCACCCGTAATCGTCACCATCCATTTCAGGCCGGCAGCAGCCGCGCCTGCGCCGGGTTGATGCCGACTCTCACGCTGGCGCCCGGGGCAAAGCCCGGCTCGCCGAGGTAGTGGGGCTGATCGACAACCATCTCGGCTGCCCCGACCTTCACCTTATAGCGCACGAACTCGCCGAGGAATTCCCGCTCCGCCACGGAGCCGTCGAACCAGGTGCGCGCGCGGTCGGCGGTAGCGCCCGGCGCGGCCAGGTGCAGGGCATGCGGCCGTATCGCGAGCTCAGCCGCCCCGGCGGTCGCGGCCGCGTTGCCCAGGGCAACGTCGCCCAGTGCCGCGCTGCGAAAGACGTTGCCGGCTCCGGTCCGGGCCACCGTCCCGCTCAGCAGATTGATGGTGCCGACGAAGGTGGCAATGAAGCGGTTCGCCGGCGTGTCGTAGAGCTCCACCGGCGTGCCGACCTGCTGGATCACGCCGCCATCGAGCACCGCCACGCGGTCGCAGATCGAGAGCGCTTCCTCCTGGTCGTGCGTCACGAAAATGGTGGTGATGCCGAGCTTGCGCTGCAGTGCCAGCAGCTCGACCCGCATGTGTATACGGAGCTTGGCATCGAGATTGGAGAGCGGCTCGTCGAGCAGCAGTACCTTGGGCTCGATGGCGATGGTGCGGGCAAGCGCAACGCGCTGTTGCTGCCCGCCCGACAACTGCCCGGGCCGGCGCGCGCCATACTCGCCGAGCCCCACCAGGTCCAGCGCGGCGGCGACCTTGCGCTCGATTTCCGCGCGCGGCAGCCTGCGCTCCTCCAGCCCGAACGCCACGTTCTGCCGGACCGTCATGTGCGGCCACAGCGCATAGTTCTGGAACACCATGCCGATGTTGCGATGCCACGGCGGCACGCGCGTCACGTCCTCTCCGGCGACTCGAATCGCGCCCGCCTGCGGCTGGAGAAAGCCGGCGAGGAGCCGCAATAGCGTCGACTTGCCCGAGCCGGACGGCCCGAGCAGGGCGAAGAACTCGCCCGGTTGGACGGAGATGCTGGCATCGCTCAGCACCCGCGTCTTGCCGTACGAAAGCGACACGCTCTCAAACTCAACGCTTACTTTTTGCATTGGCTCCATCCATCCAACTGTCCAGTTTGCTTCAAAGCCGGGAGGTCGGGAGATCCGAAAAGCCGGGAGATCGTGAAATCGGGAGATCGCGAGATCGAAGGATCGTTAGAGGGGTTTTCTCCTCTCCCGCACTCCCGTTCTCCCGCTCTCACGGACGTAGCCCTCTCCCGCTCTCACGCTCTCTCGCCCTCACGGAAGTTGTCGCTCTCCCGCCCTCACGACTTCCCGCGCTCACGCCGCGAGGCGTTGCGCGTCGCTTGCGCCTTGTGCGCGGCTGCCCAGCACGCGGTACGAGAGGTAGGTGCCGACGGCCACGATCAGCACGGCGAGCACGCCGAGCGCCGCGCCCGGCCCGCGCCCGGCGGCGCTCTGCATGTAGAGATAGATGCCGTACGACATCGGCGCGTCGTTCTGGCTGGATACCAGCATGATGGTGGTCGAGAGTTCCACCGCCGCGGTCATGAAGCTGGTGATGAAGCCCGCCAGCATGCCGCCCGCCATCAGCGGCACGACTACCCGCAGGATGGTGCGGCGCTTGGAGGCGCCGAGATTCTCCGCGGCTTCCTCGAGCGAGACATGCATCTGCTGCAGCGCCGCCACGCACGAGCGCAGGGCGTACGGCAGCCGCCGCACCGTGTAGGCGAGCGCGATCAGGATCCAGGACGAAGTCAGCAGCTCGCCGTTCGTGAACGGGATCTCGATACCCTTGAAGGTGCGCAGGTAGCCGATGCCTAGCACCACGCCCGGGATCGCCAGCGCGATGGTCACGGTGAAGTCGAGCGCGTTGCGGCCGGGCACCTTCGTGCGCAATATCAGGTAGGCGATGGCGGTGGCGATCACGACATCCAGCGTGGCGGCGATGCCGCAGAACAGCACGGTGTTCCAGATCGCGCGCGGCGAATCCTGGAACACCGTGGCGTAGTGGGAAACCGTGTAGGCATCGGGCAGCACGCTGAAGCTCCACACCTTGGCGAACGAGAGCAGCAGGATGCCCAGGTGCGGCGCCAGCACGATGGCGAGCACCAGCCCAATCCAGCCGTAGGCGAGCACCGTCTGACCGGGCTTGAGCCGGCGCTTGGCGAGACCGGCATAGCCGCGCTGCATCGTGGCGTAGTCCTTGCCGCGCATTACCCACGTCGAGACCCACAGGGCGCCGAGCGAGGCGATCACCATGATCACGCTCGCCACGTAGCCGATCGGGTCCTCGATGCCGACCGAGGTGATGCGGAGATAGGCCTGCGGCGCGAGCATGTTGGTGACGTTCAGCACCAGCGGCGTGCCGAGATCGTCGAACACCTTGATGAAGACCAGCGCCGCGCCGGCGACGTAGCCGGGCATGGCGAGCGGAAACACGATGCGGCGGAACAGGCGGAAGCCGCTCGCGCCGAGATTCTGGGCGGACTCCTCCATCGAGCTGTCGATGTTGTTGAGCGCCACCACGAGGTTCATGAGGATGAACGGGAAGTAGTGCAGCGCCTCGACGAAGATGACGCCGTTCAGACCCTCCATGAACGGCAGCGTGAAGCCGAACCAGTCGTTGAGCAGCAGGTTGACCGCGCCGCTACGGCCGAAGATGAGCTGCATCGCCACCGCGCCGACGAACGGCGGCATGATGAGCGGCAGCACGCCGAGCGTCTGGATCAGCGCCGCGCCGCGGAACTCGAAGCGCACCGTGAAGTAGGCGAGCGGCACCGCGATGAGAGTCGCGAGCCCCACGCTCCACGCGCCCACGTAGAGGCTGTTCCAGAACGACTCGTGCATCAGCGAGATATGGAAAAACGTGGAGAAATGCGACAGCGTGAAACCGCCCGCGCCGTCCGCGAAGGCGACGTAGATCACGGTGACGACGGGGACGATCAGGAAAACGACAAGAAAAGCGCCGATGGCGAGCGCGATCGCCGCCTGCGGCCAGGTGTAGGTCGAGGGCTTCAGGAAACCGCCAGCGAGCGCAGGCCTGATGGCGGCGGCTTTCACCGCGGCAAATGAAAAGCGAACGAGGGTTCAGGCTTCAACCTGGCCCTCGTCACTCATCACCCATCACTCATCACACCGTTGGCCGGACGGCCGCTACTTGACCATCGCGGCGGCCTGGGCGGCGAGCTCGGCGGCGCGGACGTAGTTCTTGCGCGCCGTCGAATTCCAGTAGTTCTCGAGGCCGGTCATCTGCTTGGTTTTCATCGCGTCGCGCTTGGTCTCGCGGAAGAGGGCCAGGAACTCCTTGTCCTTCGACTTGGCCTCGCTGACGATCGGGGAGAACGCGAGCTCGCGCGCTTCCGCCAGCAGCTTGTCGGCCTGCGGGTTCTTCTTCCCGGCCAGCTTTGCCGTGGCATCGTGGATTGCCTTGGTCGCGGCGACGAGCTCCTTGTGGCGAAAGGTGATGGTCTGGTCGAAGATCGAGCTCACTACGTAGTAGCGTGTTTCGGAAAGCTCGGAGTCGAAGCTCACCTTGGCCTTGATCTTGCCGCCGAACGGATTCGGATAGTTCTTCGGCGCCTTGGCGTAGGTCGCGGGCAGCACCGGCAGCCGGCTGATCTTGGGGTCGAGCAGGAGCTGCTGCCCCTCGTCGGACAGCGTGAAGCTGATGAATTTCTTCGCGAGCTCGCTGTTCTTCGCGTTGGCGATGAGCCCGATGTTGGCCGGCACGATCGCCGTGACGGAGGGATAGATGAATTCGACGGGGAAGCCGGAGGCCTTCGCCGAGAGGCCGAAGAAATCAATGACCAGGCCGATGCCGTACTGGCCGTTGTTGACCCCGTCCGGCACGCCGAAGCTCCGCTCGGTGATGGCAGCGCAGTTGCCCGCGATCATCAGCATTTGCTGCCAGCCCTTGTCCCAGCCCTCGCCTTGCAGGATGGTCTCGACGGTGAGGTGGGTGGTGCCGGAGCGCGAAGGCGAGGAGACCGACACGTGGCTGTGATAGACCGGCTTCACCAGGTCCGCCCACTCCTTCGGCTCGGGAATCCGGTTTGCCTTGAGGTAGCGCGTGTTCCACATGAGGCCGTAGCCGGCGAGCGCCTGGCCCAGGTAGTAGCCGTTGGGGTCGTTCACCGGGTAGGCGCCGACTTTCTTCGGCACCGCCGGGTTGGCCAGATCCGTTACCTTTGCGAGCAGCTTTTCCTTGGACAGCACCTCGAACGCGTCCGGCGCGGAGGCCCAGAAGATGTCCGGCTTGTTGGCCGCCGGCGCCTCGCGCACGTAGGCGATGCCCGAAGAGGTGCCGCGGTTCAGCACCTCGACCTTGACCCCCGGGTTGCGGGTCTCGAACGCCTTTTTGTAGACGTCGGTCAGGTCCCGCGGGAACGACGTGACGATGGTGATCTGCTGTTGGGCGTAGGTGGCCGAGGCGACAAGGGTTAGCAGGACTGCAGCAAGACCGGCCTTGAACGCGCGCATGGTGGATTCTCCCGTTGTTATAGGTGCTGCCGCGATATTACCGTTATTCGTCGATTTTCCAATGCGGGTTCCAGACGATTTCCCACAAGTGCCGGTCGGGGTCCTCGAAATAACCGCCATACCCGCCCCAGAACGTGTCGTGAGCCGGCTTTACGATCACGGCGCCTGCTTTTCCGGCCTGCTCCATCACCGCGTCGACTTCCTTTTTCGACGCCACGTTATGGCCGAGCGTGAGCTCGGTTGCGCTCGGGGCGCCGCGGGCAAGACCCGTGTCGTGGGCGATGCTTGCCCGGGGCCAGAGCGCCAGCTTCAGGCCTGGCTGCAGCTCCAAAAAAGCCACCGCCCCATGTTCGAACTCTGTGCCGATAATGCCCTGCGTCGGAAACCCCAGGCCGTCGCGGTAGAACGCGAGCGATCGTTCCAGGTTGTCCACGCCGATCGTGATGACGGTTACCCGGGGTTTCATGACTAGGCCGCGTACCACAGCACCGCGATGAAGTGGCAAGCGGTGCCCAGTACAACGAACAGGTGCCACACGAAGTGGAAATAGCGGATTCGCTCCGCCATGAAAAACACCGTGCCTGCCGTGTAAGCGATGCCACCAGCAACCAGCCAGAACAGCCCCCACTTGGGCACCAGGGTCCACACCGGCTCGATGGCGATGAGAACCAGCCAGCCCATCGCGAGATACACCCAGGTCGAGAACGTCGTGTAGCGGACGCCGCCGAGGGTCTTGAACACCGTACCGATGACGGCCAGGCCCCACACCAGACCGAACAGGGTCCAGCCCCAGACGCCGCGGAGCACACCGAGCGTAAACGGGGTGTAGGTCCCGGCGATCAGGAGATAGATCGCCGAGTGATCCAGAATCTGGAATACCCGCTTGGCGCGATTCGGCGGCAACGCGTGAAACAGCGTGGATGCGAGGTACAGCAGCACCATGGTGGTCGCGAACACGGACGCGCCCACGGTTCCCGCCAGGTCCCCACGATTGAACGCGGAACCGACGAGTATCGGAAAAGCGATCAACGCCGCCAGCAAGCCGATGCCGTGGCTGACGCTGTTCGCGATCTCCTCTCCGAGCGTCTGTGGCCGCTCTTCCAGCTCCAGGACACCTGCCATCACTGTTTCTCCTGCACGGATTGAGATACTGCTGTGCGGCGGGCTAGCACGGTGGCTGAACCTGGCGAGGCGCTGGCGGCCCGTCCGCACCCGCTAAAGTCAGATATCACCCTACCGGGTTGCTCACGCTTTCAATCTGTCGTTTCACCGACATGGGATCGTCCATTCCTTTGAACACAATATCGCTGATGCCTCGCCCCGTGATCTTCACCGTTCCGAACCCGAATATGCGGCCGAATATGCCTTGGTCAATCTCGACAGTCTCGATGGACGTGAGCTTCATCTCTTCAGTCTTACGACTGATGATGCCTCTCTTGAGGATCACTCGCTTGTTTGTGACGCCTTGCTCCAGGAACTTCAGCCTCAGAAACTCGTACAAGGCGATAAGCAACGTCAGTCCCAGAGTGGGAATCCCAAGGATGATCCATATCACCATTGGGACCCAGGCAAACCAATGAAGCTTGAAGAGCCCTTCGACCCTCTCGCCAGCAGACAGCGACTGCTCGATGTAGGACACGAATTCTCCC
>Ga0137433_1000727_pt1 | contig 16186 bp, 13 predicted proteins | sample EasRivERMZT840_2_FD_102335 | JGI IMG/M metagenome (GOLD analysis project Ga0137433, IMG submission 102335) | Soil microbial communities from meander-bound floodplain in the East River, Colorado, USA - East River MetaG ERMZT840_2 | ecosystem: Environmental > Terrestrial > Soil > Floodplain ...
AGCAGTCCGGCGGCACGACGCACGCGGGGGTTGCGCGATGAAGCGTCCCCGAGGGCGCGTGCTGGTCGTCGAGGACGAGGCCTACGTCCGTGACTCGCTGGGCGCGGTGCTCGCCGCGAAGGGTTACGACGTCAGCCTGGCCGCCAGTGCGGCCGCCGCGCTGGAGACGCTCGAACGCACGACCGTCGACGTGGTCGTGACCGATCTGAAGATGCCCGGGATCACCGGAGCCAATCTCATCGTCCGGATCGCGAAGCTGATCCCCGAGCTGCCGATCATCGTGCTGACCGGCTTCGGCACCATCGCGTCGGCGGTGGAGTGTGTGAGGGCCGGCGCCAGCGACTACATCCTCAAGCCGGCCGACCCCGAGGCGCTCGACGTCGCGATCGGCAAGGCGCTGGCCTCGGGGTCCCTGCGCAGGGAGGTGGCCTACCTCCGCAGCGAGCGCCTCACCGCACCGGGCCCGCCCGGCCCCGCAGGAGAGCCGATCGGCAGGAGCGAGCCCTGGAGGCAAGTGATGGGCCTCGTGCAGGCGGCGGCCGCGGCGGACGCGACGGTGCTGCTGCTCGGAGAGTCGGGGACCGGCAAGGAGCTTCTGGCGCGGAGACTTCACAATCTCGGTCCGCGCCGGGCGGGCCCCTACGTGCGGGTGAACTGCTCGGCCATCCCGCTGGAGATGTGGGAGAGCGAGTTCTTCGGCCACCGCAAGGGGGCCTTCACGGGGGCCGCTTCGGATCGCGAAGGCCGCTTCCGTGTGGCGCATTCCGGGACGCTCTTCATGGACGAGGTGGCCACCATGCCTCTGCCGGCCCAGGCGAAGATGCTGCGCGTGCTGGAGGAGGGGGAGTTCGATCGCCTGGGGGAGGAGCAGCCCACGCGCGTGGACGTGCGGGTCATCGCGGCGACCAACGGCGATCTGGATGCTGACGTCGAGGCGGGGCGCTTCCGGCGCGATCTCTTCTTCCGTCTGAACGTCGTGCGCATCGTGGTGCCCCCCCTGCGCGACCGGCAGGAGGACATCCCGCTGCTCGCCGCGACCTTCGCCGCGGACATCGCGAAGCGCCTGGGACGGGAGGCACCCGGGATCGACGATGCGACCCACGCCCAGCTCGCGGCCTACTCCTGGCCCGGCAACGTGCGCGAGCTGCGCAACGTCATCGAGCGCGCCCTGATCCTGAACCCGGGCGATGCGCTGATCCTCCCCGACCTGCCTTCGGCGCAAGGTCAAGAAGCCGGCACGGGGGGCACCGGAGACCTGAGCCTCCGCGCCGCGCTTTCACGGCGCGAGAAGGAGGCGGTGGTGGAAGCGCTGCAGCGCGCCGGCGGCGTGCGGGGGGAGGCGGCCCGGCTCCTGGGGATCGATCCGCGCAATCTGGCCTACTACCTGCGCAAGCATGGGATCGCATAGAGATTACGCGTCACGCCGCGTGAATCATTGATATCATGCGCCGCTGGCACACGACCGGGAATGGGCCGAATCGGACATCTCACGATCCTTCAGCGCTTTACGGCGCTGCGGGGTGAAGGGTCGCCAGCGGGAATCAGGATTGCACGAGGGGAAGGCCGTAAGGGGTGTGCCGCTCGTCAGGTCAACGAACTATCGGGGGGAGGATGGCATGGCGCGTGTGGCGTTCGGCTCGCGAAGTGCAAAGGTTCTGGCCCTCGTCATCGCTATTCCCGTGGTGCTGTCGCTCTCCTCGACGAAGGCGTGGTCCCAGGGCTGAGTCGCCGCGCGAATGAACGCGCCCGTGATTGGCGCGGAGGCGGATTATGCGGGACCCGGCAGTTGGACCATGGGATTCTCGTGGCGGTACCAGCAGTCGGACCGGCACTTCACGGGGAGTGAAGAGGAGCCCGAGCGCCAGGCCGAAGGCAGCGAGGTCATCAACGACGCTCACATGTTCGAGGTGGCGCTGACCCGCACCTTCTCCGAGCGCTTCAGCGTCACGATCGGCATCCCGTACTTCCTGATGGAGCGCTCCCAGGCGCTGCGCGATCCCAGCCAGCCCGACAACGTTTACGGCAACGATCCGGTCGTGGACCGCACCATCACGCAAGCCCGGGGCATGGGCGACATCACCGTCGTGCCCCACTGGTGGGCTTTCAAGCCGGATACGCATCCCAATTACAACCTGTCGATGGGCCTTGGCATCAAGCTCCCCACCGGCGAGAACAGCGTCGAGGACACGTTCCAGATTCGCAAGGACGATCCCAACACGACCACCGAGCCATTCGCGGAGACCAACGTCGTGAGAACCGTGGACCAGTCGATCCAGCCCGGCGACGGCGGCTTCGGCGCGGTCTTCGACCTGCAGGGGTTCCTGCGATTCGGCGGCGGCAAGGGCGCGGCATACCTGACCGGCGCGTATCTCGCAAACCCGGAGAACGTGAGCGGGGTTGCGACCTACCGCGGCGGCGACAGCGCCCTGTCCGATCCGGATGGCTTCGTCCCCGAGGGGAGCGAGGCCTTCATGTCGGTGGCCGACCAGTACCTGGGCCGGGTCGGCGGCACGTGGTTCCCCAACAACAAGCTCGGACTGAGCCTCGGCGCCCGCTGGGAGGGGATCCCGACGCACGACTGGATCGGCGACAGCGACGGTTTCCGCCGTCCTGGATACGCCTTCTCCATCGAGCCCGGCATCAGCTACACGTCGGGGCCGCACACCTTCGCGCTGAACGTCCCGATCGCGGCGCACAGGAACCGGGTCGTGAGCGTCCCCGACATCGAGGACGACGGCCACGGCGACGCGGCCTTCGCCGACTACGTGATCATCTTCAACTACTTCCGGCGCTTCGCCGACAACAAGACCCAGCCGGTCGTCCCGGCGCAGACCACGGTGCCCTAGAGGAGGCTGTATGCGCTACGGAGCCCGCAACAACATCAAGGCGCGCGTCACCTCCGTCAAATCGGGCGACGTGATGTCGCTGGTGAAGTTCGACGTGACCGAGCCGGCGAAGCTGGCCTCGGTCCTGACCACCGAGTCGGTGGGGGACCTGCAGCTCAAGGTCGGCGACGAAGTTCAGCTCATCATCAAGGCCATCCACGTCCTGCCGGTCAAGGAGTAGAGGAAGCCTGAGGGGTCAGGACGCGACGCAGGGGCTCCGGGAGCTTCGCGATCCCCGCCAGGCCCAGCGCGTCGGCCTCGGCGCGCTTGCCCTGAAGCTCGAGCAGCGACGCGCTCCAGATGTCGTGGCCAGCCTGCCTCCAGGTCAATCGTTCCGCATCGAGCCCTTCCAACGGCGTCCCCGCGAGCGGTCGCGCGAGAAGCTCGTCGAAGTAGCGCTTCAGCGGCTCGCCGAGAAACAGCGCCTCGCCGCTCTTGCCCGCGAATTGCGTCATCGGGCTCGAAAGCTCGACGATGGGATGCCGGTCGGTGTTGCGCGGGGCGGTGCGCAGCTCCGGGTCCTGTGAGGAGAGCGGGCCCACGAGGTAGACCCAGAAGCCCGCGGGGTCGAACAGGTACGGGTTCGCCGGGTCGGGGTCGAGGGCGTATTGCCGGACGCGCTCTTCGACGACGCGCGGGTCGAGGGGCTCATCCGAGGTCAGGCCGATGAGCGCGACGGCGGGCTCGCCGGCGAAGAAGTCCCCCTTGAACAGCAGCGCCTCGGGGAACACGTCGAGGAACGTCGCGGCAATGCTGTCGAAGGCGGCGCGCGACAGCTGAAACAGCGGCAGCCAGACGCAGAAGATCCCGTCGGCAGCGAGGGCGTCGCGCGCCGACTGGAAGCTCTCTTTCGTGTAGAGGGCGGCCTCGCCGCGGCGCCAGGGGACGACGAGGTCCGAGACGATCACATCGAAACGCCCCTTCGACCCACGCAGGCCCGTGCGGGCGTCCTCGATTGCGGCGTGGACGCGCGGGTCATCGAGCACGCCGAGGTTGGCTTGCTTAAAATCTTCGCGCGCGGCCAGCACGACCTCATCCACCAGCTCCATCGCGACCACCTCGCGCACGGGATGAAAGAGCGCGGCGCTCGCCGTGATCCCCGTTCCCAGCCCGAGGAAGGCGGCGCGTTGCGGGTCGGGGTGCAGGAGCAGCGGGAGGTGTCCGGCGAGACGCTCCTCGCCCATGGAGGATGTGCCCCCCAGGACGTAGTAGTTGTTCAGCATCAGGCGGAGGTGTCCCCCTCGCTCGACGACAGCCACGGTGCCGAACGCCCCCTCGCGCAGAGAGACCAGCCTCTCGTCGGGCGCGACGCGCACGCGCGGCAGGTCCCCGGGCCGCAAGAAGACCACGACCGCAGCGAGCGCGGCGTACACCATGAGCCGGAGGGGAAGCCGCATCGCGAGCCAGCCCGAGAGGAACGCCTCGCCCGCCGCGAACATCGCCAGACCGCACAGGACGATCCCCCACCAGAGACCGAAGGTCGGCCCCAACAGAAAGAGCACGACCAGTGGACCGGCGATCGCGCCGAGCATGTTGGCGCACAGCAGCGCGCCGAGCGCGGATGATGCGGAGCGCGTCCGTCCGTACGCTTGCATCAGCGCGGGAAGGACGCAGCCCGCAAGGAAGACGGCGGGAAGCATGGTCGCAAGCGCCAGACCGGCGATGGCGACTTCGTGACGCACGAGCCCCTCGGTGCTGCCCACGTAGCGCAGCCCCGAGGTCATCTTGTGGAACAGCCACGGCATGGCGGCGGTCAGGAGTCCGGCGCCGATCCACGCCGTTCCGGCGATCGCGCGCCAGGGGAGACCTCGTGAAAGCAGCGCGCGGACCGTGTCCGCGCCGAATCCCAGCCCGACGAGGAAGACGGCGAGCACGGTCGCGAACGAATAGACCGAGTTCTCGTGGACCAGCGCCAGCATCCTCGTCCCGAGCACCTCGAGGCCCAGAGTGACTGCGCCCGAGAAGAACGCCGCGGCGAGGATCAGGCCGGGCGCCGGCGCAGCCGCAGCCCCGGACTTTGCCGCGGGTGCCTCAGCGCCCGTGGGCTCATCGTCCGGGAGGTGGGACGACGACTCGGCGCGACGCTGCGCCACCGCGTCCAGACCCAAGGCGACGAGGGCGACGGTCAGGCTCGTCCCGACCGCGAGCCTGAGGGCTCCGGTGGATCCGAAAACGGGGAGCAGGAGGATGGGTGCGACGATCGCTCCTGCCGCTGCCCCGAGCGTGTTGACGGCGTAGAGGCCCCCTCCCGTGACCCCCAGCCCCCGGCGGTCGCGCGGGAGAACGCCCCCCGTCACGCCGGCGCTGCCGTGGCTCCCATCGATCGCCTGGGCCAGAGCGGGGAGAGTTCCCCCCATCAGGATCGCCGGCGGGAGGATCGCCACCATGGCGGCGGCCATGCGCGCGGCGAGCGCGGAGCCCCCGCCGGCGGCGCTCTGCGCGACGAGGGGCTCCATAGCGGCCAGCAGCGGCTCGACGCCCAGCGCCGCGATCCCCACACCCGCCTCGAGCCAGGCGAAGAGGCGCAGCGGCCGGCGTGCGCGCGCCGCGACCGAACCGAACAGCGCGCTCCCGAGCGCCAGCCCGAGGAACAGGGCCGACAGGGTGGCGGCGGTGGCGGGTGCGGTCGCGCCCAGGGCCACGGTGAAGCGCCGCATCCACAGCACTTCGTACACCAGCGCCGCGGCGCCGGTGATGAAGAAGGCGGTGTGCAGCGCGATGGTTCTCAACGCGGCGCGCTCAGGACTGCGAGAGCAGTGCCAGAATCAGGGCGACGATCCCGATCCCCAGCACCAGGAAGAGGATCTTCCAGACGCTCTTCGGGTAGACGCCGGCCATCTTTCCGGTGGCGCCATTCACGACGACCTGGAAGACCTTGGCGCGAAAGCCGTAGGTGAGGAGCCACACGGGCACGAGGATGTGCCTGAAGGTCTCGCCCGAGTACTCGGGATGGATGACGAGATTGCGATACGTGTCTCCCGGCACGGCCGCGCCGCACAAAACCTCGAGCTTCCGGTGCATCGACTCTTTCACCGACCGCGCCGCGTCGAGCAGGACCACCTGGTAGTGCTCGACCACGTGGCCGCTCAGGAAGCCCGTGTCGTAGCGCACCAGGCCGCTCGCTGGGAACGGCTCGACAGCGGCCAGAAGCGAGCGGTCGATGCCGCGCGTCCCCGGGATCGGCTCGTCGTCGAAGATGTGATCGAGCACGCCGCTCGCCGGCGTCCAGCGGACCTTGCGCACCTGGCGCGTCTGCATGCGTCCCGAACGGTCGCGGAACGGCTCGGAGACGTAGTAGTAGGTGCCCGATTCGGCCTCCCAGGGACAGCGCACGCGCGCGTCGAAAGTCCAGTAGGGGATGTAGAGACTCTTGACGCGATCCACGAGAGCCTTGCGCTTCAGGTCCGAGGGGGCGAACCAGCGGGAGCGCAGCCAGCCGCGGATCGACTCGCGAACCGTGGTCTCGGGGACGGAGAAGGGGAGAATTCCCCAGGGGCGGATCGGGGCCTTGATCTCCTGGTAGTCCACCAGAGACGGTGAGCCGCAGAACTCGCAGTTCTGGCCGACGCGCCCCGCTTCGAAGACCATGACCGCCTTGCAGCTCGCGCACTGCACGCTGCGCCGGTCGGACTCCCAGCCACGGGCGGCATCGGGGAGCTCGCGCAGCGCCTTCGCGAGGTCGCTCTCCGCGACTGCGCCGGTTTCGCGATCCAGCACGTAGGGAGACTCCGTCCCGCAGAAGGCGCAGACGAGCTTGCGGCTGCCTGGATCCCAGGTGGCCTGCGCGCCGCAGGCGGGGCAGTGGTGTTTCTGGAGGGCCGGAACTTCGGTGCTCGGGGGTTTCATCTCACATGCGGGCCAGAGGCCCGCGCACCGGCACCGCGGTCGTCCGCTCCGGGCGGCTTGCGGTGCTGGCACGATGCGGGTACGCGGACCTCCGGTCCGCAATCAAGCATGCTAGTCGGCGAGATAGGCGTCCAGCGCCGCGCGCGTCACGCGAAAGCTGTTGCCGATCTTCTTGGCCTTCAGCTCGCCCGACTGGAGCAGCGCCATCACGTCCGCCTCCGGCACTCCGAGGATCTTCGCGACGTCGGCCGGCCCGAGCAGATCGACTCCGGCAGCCGCCCCGCCGGCGGCGCCCGCCGCAGCACTCGCGGCGCCCTGCGCGCCGGGGAAACTCCCCTCACGCATCATCTGCTGCGCGATCCCGAACCCCACCGCAAGCTCCGCGGCGGTTCCGGCGGCTCCGGCCCCCTGGCCGCTCTCGAATCCCTTCGCCATCTGGTATTTCACGAACTCGTTCAGGTTGCCGATCGCTTTCATGCTGGCGCTCTTGTCGAGGGCCTGCTCCACCTCGGGGGGAACCGAGACGTTCTCGATGACGAAGGCGGTGATCTCGATCCCGTAGCGTGACGTCACGGCGGGATTGATGACCGGAAGCAGCGCATCGCCCAGCTCGACGTAGCGGGTCGCGACGTCCACCACCGGCACCTTCGCCGAGGCGAGCGCGTCGGAGAACACGCTGACGATGCGCGAGCGCATCGTCTCGGCGAACTCATCGAGGCGGAAATTGTGATCGGAGCCGGCGACCTCCTTGAGGAAAGTCTTCGGCTCGACGATGCGGATGTCGTAGGTGCCGAAGGCGCGCGCCCGCACGACCCCCAGGTCCTCGTCGCGCAGCATGATGGGGTTGGAGGTGCCCCACTTGTTCCCCGTGAAGAGCCGCGTGGTGACGAAATAGACATCGGCCTTGAAGGGGGACTGGAAGCCGTACTTCCACCCCTTGAGCCGCGTCAGGACGGGGATGTTGTCGGTGGTGAGCGAGTGCTTGCCGGGGCCGAAGGTGTCGCCGAACTGCCCGAGATAGACGAACTGCGCCACCTGGGACTCGCGCACGATGAGCTGCGCTCCGTTCTTGATGGCCTTGTCGTCGTCCGGGAAGCGGAACGCGAGCGTGTCGCGCGAGTCATCGGTCCACTCGATGATCTCGAGCAGCTCCCCCTTGATGAAATCCATGATCCCCATCGCTCACACCCTCCTCGGCGTCCTGCCTTGAGCCTCATCGCCAGTGGTTCAGTGAGCCGGTATTCTATAGGATCCGGCGATCCGGGCGAAGCAACGCCGTCGTCAGAAAGGATGTGAAACGTGGAGGACCGATCGGGTTTGAACGAAGCGGCGTCACCAGCCGCGTTGCTGCTGCGGCTCGACGCGCTGGAGCGCGGGAATCGCAGACTCAAGACCCTGGCCATGGCGCTCCTCGCGCTGTTGTGCGCGGGTGTACTGCTGGGGCAGGCCCCACCCGCGGGGCGTGTGCTGGAGACCACGGGGGTTGTCGTTCGCGACGCGCAGGGGCGACCGCGCATCGGGCTCTCCGTCGAGCAGGAGGGGCCGACGCTTCAGTTCCTCGATGAGTCGTCCAAACGCCGTATGGCGTTCGGCCTCACGCAGGGCGACCCGTTCGTCGTCCTGTTCGACGGTTTGCAGAAGGCGCGCATGTCCCTCGCGGTTGACGCGGAGGGCTCCACGGTCTCTCTCTACGATGACGCCGGCCGGCGTCGCGCCGCCATCACGCAAGCGGGGGAAGGTTCGGGGATGGAGTTCTATGACGAGCAGGGGAAGCGGCGCGTGGGGCTGCTCACGGCCAACGGGATCCCGGCGCTGGCGCTGGCCGACGCCACCGGCACGACGCGCGTCGGGCTGGGGGTCGGCCCGGACGGCCCGGAGCTGGAGATGTACGACCCGGGGGCGCGGCGCCGCCTGGTGCTCGGCGCGGAACAGCAGCGCGGGCCGAGCCTCGTGCTCTACGACGCCGACGCGCTGGCGCGGATGGGGCTCTTCGTCAGCCAGCAGGGACCGGCGGTGGTGCTCTCCGACGACCGGATCCGCCCCAGGGCGCAGCTCGAGGTGCTCCCGAAGGGGCCGCGGCTGGTCCTCAACGGGAGCGGGGGTCGCCCCGCGACGCTTCTGACTCTCCCCGAGGAGGGGGCCGCCCTCACCGTCTCCGATCCCAACGGCGCGACGCTGTTCAAGGCGCCGCAATGATGCCGCGCGGGGAACGCGGCCTATAATGATGCCGCATGAGAGCATTCCCGGCCGTTCTCGCCGCGGCGCTCGCCGCCTTCGCCCCCCTCGGGGCGTCGCCCGCCGACCCCGCGGCAGCCGCAGACGCTGCCGTCTCCCGCACGGTGGAGTTCTACTCCGATGTCTACACCGTGGACAGGAAGTACCGCTCGATGCTCGGCCCGCAGAGCACGCAGACCATCTATCTGCTGGGCGAGGGGAGTGGCGAGGAGGAGCTGCTGTGGGTCACGGGGTTCCGTGCCGTGATGGTGGGCGCCGACGGAGAGACGCCGATCTCGCAGGAGTTCATGTGCCACAGCAACCTCGACATGAACATGCGCCTGCACAAGCGGCTGCTGGGCCTGGAGCGGGAGGCCCCCGATCGCGTCTTCACCCTGTCGCAGGGGCAACAGGACGTTGCGTTCCCCCCCGGCTTCGGCATGCCCGTCTATTCGAGCGAGCCGTTCCGTCTCACCACCCAGGTGCTGAATCTCAACGTCGAAGGAGAGCCGTTCCAGGTGCGCCACAAGGTCACGGTCAGCTTCGTCAGGGACCGCGACCTCAAGGTGAAGATGAAGCCTCTCATGCAGGTGGTCGCCAACGGGCTCGTGCTCATCGATGGCAAGGACCCTTACTACGATGTGCCGCTCCCCGATCCGAACACGCATGGGACCGGCTGTCTGACGGGATTGAGCGCGGTCAGCGCCGACCATCTGGTCGCGGACCAGCAGGGGCGCCGTTTCAGCGGGCACTGGGTCGTGAAGCCCGGGCGCCAGGTCAACCACACCAACGTGACGCGGTACATGGATCTTCCCTTCGACACGAAGGTGCATTACATCGCGGTGCACCTGCACCCGTTCGCCGAGTCACTCGAGCTGCGCGACCTGACGGCGGGCACGACGGTCTACAAGAGCCTCGCGCAGGGGATCCCGGGGAAGATCGGCCTGTCGAAGGTGGACGCTTTCTCCAGTCCCGAAGGGATCGCGCTCTACAAGGATCACGAGTACGAGCTGATCAGCGTCTACGACAACACCTCCACACAGGACCAGGATTCCATGGCCGTGATGTACATGTACGCGCTCGATGCGGAGTTCGCGGGCGCACGGTGACGACGGCGCGCATGCTCCCGGCTTCGGCGTGAGGCAGGACGCCGACACCGCCCCGCACCTCACGTGGCGCGATGGAGCCTTCCATCTGCGCCGCGCGATGCGCGAGGCGGTAGGCGCGGCCGCCCGCGATGTGGCGCGCGATGCGGGGGCCAGCCGGACTGGCGGGGCGCCGCGCGCGTTCCTCGTGCTCGACGTGGGGGGGCGCGACCGTCCGTACGCGGAGGTCGTGCGCGGTCATCTGGAGCAGAACGGTCTCGAGGTGCGGCACCGGGTGGTCGATGCCGGCGGCGGCGGTGACATCGTCGGCCGCGCCGAGGCCCTTCCTCTCGCCTCGCGCAGCGTCGATCTCGTTCTCTGCACGCAGGTCATGGAGCACGTGGCGGAGCCAGGCCTCGCGATCGGCGAGATGGCGCGCGTGCTGAAGCCCGGTGGTCGGTGCCTGCTGACCACCCACGGCACATGGTTCTATCATCCCGACCCGGAGGACTACTGGCGATGGACATCGGCAGGGCTTGCGGCGCTCTTCCGCGCCGGCGGTTTTCGGGACGTGACGGTGCGCCCCGTCGGGGGGACGAAGCTGGCCATCTCCGTGCTGGCGCTCACGGCCATGGAGCGCGCGTCGGGAGACGGCCTCGCGGGCTCGCTGATGCGAACCTTGGTGGTTCCGCCGGCGAACCTCGCGGTGTCGCTTCTGGTGCGCGGGAGGATCATGGGACGCCACAACCTGCCGGGCGATCTGGTCATCAACTACATCGTCGACGCGCGGAGCCCATCGTGATGCGCCGTCTTGCGGCGACGCTCGCAGCGACAGCTGCGACCGCAGCCCTGGCGACCGCGGCCGCGGACGACCAGTGGCGCGCGCACTCCATCGCCGCCGAGGCGCTCAAGGCGACGTCGGCCTACACGCGCCTGGAGCGGCTGACCGACACGATCGGCGCGCGGCTGGCGGGGTCCGAGGCCGAGCCGCGCGCGGTGGCGTGGGCGCGCGAGGAGTTCGAGAAAGACGGCATCGCCGTGCGCCTTGAGCCGGTGATGGTGCCGGTCTGGATCCGCGGAATGGAGTCGGCGGCCATGGTCGCGCCATTCCCGCAGCCGCTGTCGATGCTGGGGCTCGGCGGCAGCGTGGGAACGCCCGCCGAAGGGATCGTAGCGCCGGTCGTCGTGGTGTCCTCCAAAGAGGAGCTGCTCGCCCTGGGAGAGACGAAGGTGCGCGGCAAGATCGTCCTGTACGATCATCCCTTCGTGCGCACCGGCGACGAGATGGCCGACTACGGAAAGGCCGTCACCTACCGCGGCAGCGGCGCATCCGAGGCCGCGCGTCTTGGCGCCGTCGCGTCGCTGATCCGCTCCGTGGGGACATCGAGCCTCAGGACTCCCCACACCGGCTCGCTGCGCTACGCGGCGGACGCGCCGCGCATCCCGGGGGCCGCTCTCGCGATCGAGGACGCGATGCTGCTGCGCCGACTCTCCGTCGCCGGGCACGAGCCGGTCGTGCGTCTCACCATGAGCGCCAGGTCGGATCCCGACCGGGAGGGAGCCAACGTCGTCGCGGAGATCAAAGGCCGCGAGCGTCCCGAGGAGATCGTCGTCGTCGCCGCACACCTGGACTCCTGGGACGTCGGCACGGGAGCGATCGACGACGGCGCGGGATGCGTCATGGTGCTCGAGACGATGCGGCTGATTGCCGGCGGCCCCGCGCCTCGCCGCACGGTGCGCGCCGTGCTGTACGCCAACGAAGAGAATGGCCTGAGAGGAGGCCGGGGCTACAAGGCGGCTCATTTCGAAGAGATGACGCGGCACGTCGCGGCGATCGAGGCCGATTCGGGGGCGGGGCGCGCGACGGGGATCAACCTGAAGGCGGGAGAAGGGGGCGTCGACAAGCTGCGCGCCATGATGACGCCGGCGCTCGCCGGTCTGGGCGCGACGGTCTTCAAGGAAGGCGGAGGGGGAGCCGACATCGGCGTGCTCGGCAGGTCCGGCGTCCCGATCATGGGACTCCTCCAGGACACGACGCGCTACTTCGACTGGCATCACACGATGGCCGACACGCTCGACAAGGTGGAGCCGCGCGAGCTGCAGCAGGCGACGGCCGTGCTCGCGGCGGCGGTCTGGAGTCTCGCCGATGCCACCGAACCGCTCCCACGGGGCGCCGTGGAGGCCGATCCCGCCGCTGAGGGGGCCGAGTCGGCCAAGCCCGCCGCTCCTGCGAAGCCCGCCGAGCCCGCGAAGAATGGGCGCCCCAACTCCGGACCCTGACCGGGCGCCGTCGCCGGCCCTCAGCGGCGGCGCGCGCCGCGCGACAAGCGCGCTGATCGCAGGGGCGTTCAGGACGGTTGCCGGCGAGGCTGCGCATCGTCGCGCAGCAGAAAAACCACCAGCCCCAGCGCCAGAGCCACTCCAGCGCTGATGAGGCTGCGGGCGCTGGCGCTCGCGGCGAGCGCCAGCGACATCGCCACCGCGGCTGCCGGGATGACGCTGCCGAAAGGAATCTGCCATGCGCCGCGCCCAAGCTTCCGGCGCAGCACCGGCACGGCCGCCGCTGTGCCGACGTAGGAGGTTAGCCGCGCGACGACCGAGAGCGCCGCCAGCGCGGTGAAGGTGCCCGAGAGCGCCAGGGGGAGCACGAGCGCGGCCTGAAAGAGAATCGCGCGGGCCGGGGTCCTGAAGGTCGGATGGATTGCGGCAAGAAAGCGCGGGCCGTAGCCGTCGCGTGCCAGGGCCAGCAGGTACCGCGGGCCCGCCAGCACCGAGTTGCTGTTGGTCCCGAGGATCGACACCACCGCCCCCGCCGTCATGAGGATCCCCCCCCAGCCGCCGAGGAAACGTTCCGCGGCATCGGCGAGCGGTGTGGCGGATTCCGCGGCATTCGGGAGCGTGCCCAGCGCGACCCACTGCGCGGAGACGTACAGCGTCGTGACGATCGCCACCTGCACCAGCAGGGCGAAGGGGACGTCACGCCGCGGATTGCGGAACTCACCGGCAGGCGCCGGAGTGTTCTCGAAGCCGGCGTAGGCGAAGAGGATCAGCAGCGCCGCTTCCCCCAGACGCCCGCTCCCCGCAGGCTGCGCGGCGAGCGTCTCCCAGCGGGCGGCGAAGAGCCCCGCAAGGCAGAAGACGACGAGCGGCGCGATCTTGCCGATCGTGAGGACCATCGCCGTCCCTACCGCCGAGCGGACCCCCAGCACGTTGACGAGTGTGAGCGCCAGCAGTGGGAGCGCAATCGCGAGGGTGCGGGGGAGGCCCGACTCCGTCGCCGGCCAGAGATAGCCCAGCGCCTGGGCGAACCCCACCGACAGCGACGACACCGACGCGATGCGCGCGATCCAGGTCATCCAGCCGACCTGGAAGCCGACGAGATCGCCGAAGGCGGTGCGCGCGTAGAGGTAGGCGCCACCGGGTTCCTCGAAGTGGCTGGACGCCTCGGCGAAGCAGAGCACCAGCAGCGCCACGGCGAAGCCTGCCGCGATCACCGCCAGGAGGCTGGAGGGGCCCAGAAGCGCCGCGGCGGCGGCGGGGAGCAGGTAGACGCCGCTCCCCACGACGTCGTTGAGCGACAGCCCGACGATCTGCCAGCGCGACACGGCGCGCCGCAGCGCCGGCTCTCCGCCGGGTGGAGCGGCGCGCACGCCGCCTGCAGCCGCGTGCATGTGGGACGCGCTACTTGCGCCGCTGGAAGATCGCGATGATGGCGCCGGCGATCAGGCTGGTGAAGAGAGTGCCGATCGCGCCATTCCTGGCCTGGCTCGTGGCGGTCATCTGATCCATGGCCTGCATCTGCGCCTGCACCTGGTCCTCGGGGAGCCCCGACTGCTGGATCCATTCCTTGAACCCTGCCACCATCTCGCTGACGGTGTTGGGAAAGATGTAGGTCGAGAGGATCCACGAGCACGCGAAGACCAGCACGCCCGCCACCAGCCCGAACATCAGGGCGTTGAGAAGCTGACCGCCGTAGGTGTTCTGGGGCGCCGTCGCCTTGAGGGCCATGAAGAGGGTCAGCACGTTCAGGATGATGGCGATGCCGATCGCCAGGATTCCCCCCGCCAGCGGGCTGGTGTGCATCCCGGTGAGATTGATGACGACGGTCAGCGCCGCGACCGAAGCAGCCAGAATCAAGCTCCACTTCACGACCACACCCATCTTCGTCTCCTCTCGATGCGCCGTTGGCGCTGGCCGCCAGCGCCTCGTCGCCGGCGCGGCGGACCACGGTATCACAGCGTCTCATCCGGCTGTACGACGGCCTTCCTCGTGTGATAAACCGTGTCTGCTCAAACCGCGAGGAGAGCATTCATGCGCAACGATCGAACATCCAGGCGCGCCCGGCGCATCACGACGGCGGCGATGATCCTCACTCTGGCCGCCGCGGCAGGATGCGGTGCGCCGGCCCCGCAGCATCCACCCGTCGACCGGGTCCTGCTGGGCGGGACCGTCGTCACGATGGATCCGCAGCGCCCGCGCGCCACGGCGATCGCCGTGGATGACTTCCGCATCGCGGCCGTGGGGAGCGACGAAGAGATCCGCGCCTGGGTGGGCGAAGCCACCGAGGTCATCGATCTGAAAGGGCGCCTGGTCATCCCCGGCTTCATCGAAGGGCATGGGCACTTCCTGGGGCTCGGACAGTCACGCACCATCCTGGATCTCACGACGGCGAAGTCGTGGGACGACATCGTCGCGATGGTGGGAGAAGCGGCGCGCACGGCGCAGCCCGGCGTCTGGATCCTGGGGCGCGGCTGGCACCAGGAGAAATGGGATGCCCAGCCTGCCGGGAGCGTCGATGGCGTCCCGCCGCACGATGCGCTCAGCGCGGCGGCCCCCGCCAACCCCGTCCGACTAGAGCACGCCAGCGGGCATTCCTGTATCGTCAACGCCAGGGCGATGGAGCTGTCGGGGCTCACCGCGGCGAGCCCGGATCCTCCCGGGGGGACGATCGTGAAGGACGCGCGGGGACGCCCCACGGGGCTGCTGCGCGAGACCGCCCAGAGGCTGGTGGGCGACTCCGTCGTCTCATCGCGCGAGACGCTGTCGCCTGAAGCGCGTGATGCCGAGCTGCGCCGGTGGGTTCGTCTCGCCGGCGAAGAGGCCCTCGCGAAAGGGGTCACCTCCTTCCACGACGCGGGCTCCTCGTTCCAGGACATCGACCTGTTCCGGGCCATGGCCGCCGAGGGGGCGCTCCCGGTGCGTCTCTACGTGATGGTGCGCCGTGAATCGAACGACGCCATGGAGGCGCGCCTGGACGCCTACCGGATCATCCCGGAGGGGAACGACTTTCTCGCCGTCCGGGCGATCAAGCGGCAGATCGACGGCGCGCTCGGGACGCACGGGGCATGGCTCTTCGCTCCCTACGAGGATCTCCCGCAGAGCGCGGGGCTGAACCTGGAGCCCATCGAGGAGATCGAGCGCACGGCCCGCATCGCGATTGCCAAGGGCTTCCAGGTGAACACGCACGCCATCGGCGATCGCGCCAACCGTGAGATCCTCGACCTCTACGAGCGTGTCTTCAAAGAGAATCCCGGCAAGAGCGACCTGCGCTGGAGGGTCGAGCACGCGCAGCATCTGCATCCCGACGATATCCCGCGCTTCGCGCGGCTCGGCGTGATCGCCTCGATCCAGGGGATTCACTGCACGTCGGACGGGCCGTGGGTGCCCAAGCGCATCGGCGAGACCCGCGCCTCGTCAGGCGCCTACATGTGGCGCGCCCTGCTCGATTCAGGAGCGACGGTCATCAACGGCACGGACGTCCCGGTGGAGGACATCGATCCGATCGCCTGCTACCACGCCACCGTCACGCGGATGATGAAGGACGGGGCGGCGTTCCATCCGGAGCAGGCGATGACGCGCGAGGAGGCGCTGCGCTCCTGCACGCTCGACGCCGCGCGTGCCGCGTTCGAAGAGAGCCTGAAGGGGTCGCTGGAACCAGGCAAGCTCGCCGACATCGTCGTCCTGTCGCGCGACATCATGACGATCCCCGTGGCGGAGATACGGTCCGCGCAGGTGGACATGACGATCGTGGGGGGGCAGGTGCGCTTCTCGCGCGAGTCGCGGACGGCGTCGTGGCGCTGAACATGCGGCGCGGCGCCTCGGTGCGCACCAGGTGGCAGGCGGGCATTGTCATCGGGTGCGCGCTTCTGACCGCGG
>Ga0137433_1000728_pt1 | contig 16170 bp, 13 predicted proteins | sample EasRivERMZT840_2_FD_102335 | JGI IMG/M metagenome (GOLD analysis project Ga0137433, IMG submission 102335) | Soil microbial communities from meander-bound floodplain in the East River, Colorado, USA - East River MetaG ERMZT840_2 | ecosystem: Environmental > Terrestrial > Soil > Floodplain ...
ATGGGAATGCGTTGATCGATCCGTGGGAGGAAATGAACGGTGACGCGTGGGGCCGTCGATGACGGCTACGAACACTTCTTTTGCCCTGACGAAATTCGCTCGCTACACTCGGCACATGAGCATTGCGACCAGGACGGGAGACACGGGCATGACGGGATTGATGTTCAATCGGCGTGTCTCCAAGTGTCATCCGCGCGTGGAGGCTTATGGGAGCGTGGACGAGTTGAATGCGGCCATCGGTATGGCCCGGGCCACGGCGGAGCAGGAATTCGTGAGTGCGCGCCTGTTGGCGATCCAGAGCGACCTGGTGCTGCTTATGGGGGAACTGGCGACGTTGGTGGAAGACCTGCCACGCTATGTGAAGGACGGATTCAAGCTCGTGACACCGGAAATGACAGCCAGGCTTGACGAACTGGTGAAGCTCATCGAATCGGAAAACATTTCATTCAAAGGCTGGGCGACGCCGGGCGGGACGGTGAACGCGGCGGCGCTGGACGTGGCTCGGACAACGTGCCGGCGGGCCGAGCGACGAGTGTGCGCCTTGCAAGAGGCAGGGCAACTGGAGAACCCGGAAATCATCATCTACCTCAACCGCCTCTCGGACGTGCTCTGGTTGCTCGCGCGCTGGGTGGAGACGCAAGAAAGCAGTCGCACCCACGACCGGATTGTGTAATCGATTGTGCTGTCAGCACACTGGCCGAGGGTCACAACAGCTTTGGATGCGTTCCCCTCTTCCGGGCGGCCCAACGGCCGTTATTCGCTGCCTTTGTCGTCGGCCCCGCCCCCGCCGGAGTCCACACCTTCCATGAGAGCGATGAGTGGCAGGAATAGAGCGATGACGATGCTTCCGACAATGACCGCGAGAAAAACAATCATGATAGGCTCGAGCAAGGAGGTCATGGCCGCGACGGCGTTATCGACTTCCTCGTCGTAGTTGTCGGCGATCTTCATCAACATTTCCGGCAGGGCGCCGGTCTGTTCACCGACGTCCACCATGCTGATGACCATCGGGGGAAAAACACCGGACGCCTCCAGCGGAGCGGTGATGGTTTCGCCTTCCTTGACACTTTCATGCACCGAGGCAACGGCGGTACCGACGACGACGTTGCCGGAGGTTTCCTTCACGATGGTAAGCGCCTGAAGGATGGGCACGCCGCTGCTGACGAGAGTGCCGAGAGTCCGCGTAAAGCGGGAGATGGACACCTTGCTGATGACCGGCCCGAGAACCGGCATGTTCAGTTTGAACTTGTCAAAAACACGGCGTCCGAACCGCGTGCGAACGAACGCGATAAAGCTGGCCACGAACACGATAACGCAAATCATGGTCACGACGAAGTTATGGGCGATGGCGTCGCTGATGCTAAGGACGAAATTAGTGAAGGCTGGCAGGTCCTTGCCCGGCATCATGTCCTTGAAGATTTCCTTGAACTTTGGGACCACCCAGACCATCAGCACCGCGAGGATAACCACGGCGACGGTCATGACCGCCACCGGATAGAACATGGCCGCGATGACCTTGCCTTTGATCTTCTGCGCTTTCTCCATAAACTCGGCGAGGCGGGCGAGCACGACTTCGAGCACGCCGCCGAGTTCGCCGGCCTTGACCATGTTCACGTAAAGGCGGTTGAAGACCTTCGGATGCTGGGCGAGTGCCTCGGAAAACGTGCTGCCGCCTTCGATGCCGACGCCGAGATCATTGATGATTTGCTTGAGGGTGGGGTGTTTCTCCTGCTTTTCCAGGACGCGCAAACCGCGGAGCAGCGGCAAGCCGGCGTCCACCAGCGTGGCCAATTGGCGCGTGTACGTGGTCAACACCTTGGGCTTCACGCGGCCACTCAGGCCGGGAATCTTGATGTTGATGTCCATGCCGCCTTTTTTCTTGGCGGCTTTGGCTCCGGGCTTGCCCTTGGTTTCCGTCTTGTCTTTGCTCTTGTCGGCTTCAACGACCTTTGTGGGGAAGAATCCCATCTCCTTGAGCCGCCCAATGGCCTCGTTCTGACTGCCGACTTCCAGGGTTCCCTTGGTTTCCTTGCCGCGGGAATCCATCGCCACGTAATTGAATTTAGGCATTGCTCGACCTGGGTTCAGGTGTATTTGACGATTTCTTCAATGGTGGTAGCACCATCGAAGATGCTGCGCAAGCCGTCTTCGCGCAACGTCACCATGCCCAGTTCGACCGCCTTCTGGCGAAGCACGACCGACGGCGCGCGATCGTTGATTAGATTTCGGAGGGCGTCATTAATCACGAGCAATTCAAAGATGCCCTTCCGGCCACGGTAACCTGTGTCATTGCAGGTCTGGCAACCCCGCCCGTAGTAGAAGACCTTGTCGCCGATGTCGTGGGGCGACAGGTTGAGCAGCGACAACTGGTTCTCGGTCGGCTCGAATGGCGTGCGGCATTTCTTGCAAATCGTGCGGACGAGGCGCTGTGCCAGCACGGCCATGAGGCTGGACGAGATAAGGAACGGCTCGACTCCCATGTCGACGAGACGGGTGACGGCGCCGGGCGCGTCGTTTGTGTGGAGTGTGCTCAGGACCAAATGGCCGGTGAGCGAGGCCTGAATGGCGATTTGCGACGTTTCCAGGTCGCGCATTTCACCCAGCATGATGATGTCGGGATCCTGGCGCAGGAACGAGCGTAACGCCTTCATGAACGTCATGCCGACCGCTTCGTTAATCGCGACCTGCATGATGCCTTCGATGTCGAATTCGACCGGGTCCTCGGCCGTGAGCAGCTTGGAGTCGATGGTGTTGACCTTGCGCAGGCAGGAATAAAGCGTGGTCGTCTTGCCTGAGCCAGTGGGGCCGGTGACGACGAAGATGCCGTTGGGCTGAAGGATGGCCTCATTGACGTAATCGAGAACGTACTTGGGCAGGCCAAGGGACTCGATGTCGAGATTCACCGCCGAGCGATCGAGCACGCGCAGCACCACCGACTCGCCGAATTGCGTGGGCAACGTCGAGACGCGCAGGTCGATTTGCTTGTTGCCAATCGGCAGGCTGATGCGCCCGTCCTGCGGCAGGCGGCGTTCGGAAATGTTCAGGTTCGACATTACCTTGATGCGCGAGATGACGGGCAGGGCCAGGTGCTTGGGCGGCGGTGACATCTCGTACAAGGCCCCGTCCACGCGGTAGCGAATCTTGAACTCGTCCTCGAACGGCTCGAAGTGGATGTCGCTCGCGCGGTCCTGAATCGCCTGGAACAGCACCAGGTTCACGAAGCGGACAATGGGCACCTCGTTGGCGAGGTCACCCATGATGTTGGCGTCCTCGGTGGCGGCGGCTTCGCTGGCCTCCTTGGCAATGTCGGTGTCGGCCCCCAGCTCCTTCAGGATGTCATCAACGCCTTCGCTCTCATCGCCGTAATTCCGGCTGATGATTTTTTCAATCGCCTTGTGATCGGCCACGACCGGCTGGACTTCCTTGCGGACAATGTAGCTGATCTCGTCCACCACCGAGGGGTTCATCGGGTTGGCCATCGCGACGCGAAGGGCCGAGCCGAAGTCTTCGATGGGCACGCACTGGTACATGCGCGCGGTGCCGGCAGGGATGGTTTGCAGGAGTTCCGGCGTAAACTGGACATTGTCGAGGTTTACCACCTCGGTGCCGAGGCTGTCGGCAATCAACTGAAGCTGCGTATCCGTGTCCACCAGCCCGAAATCCGAGAGCACCTCGGCGCTGGGCTTGCCCGTGCGTGACATTTCCTGCTGGACCTCCTCGAACTGAAGGTCGTCGATCAAATTGCGCTCCTTGATGAGCGCCAGCAGTGGATCGGAATTGTAATCCTGCATAAATCAGCGCTTCGGCGGCGGTGGCGGCCCCGGCGGAGCGTGTCCTCCTCCGCCGCCAGTGCCCATGGCCCGCGCCAGCTCGTATTCCTGAAGCTTGGCCTGGATGGTGACCGGATCTTGCGACTTGGTGACGACCTCTTCGCGGGAGATCAGGCCCTGCGAATACTTGTCCATCAGAAAGCCGTCCAGAGTCACCATGCCGTACTTGGCGCCTGTCTGGATGTCCGAGTTGATGCGAAACGTTTTGTTGTCGCGAATCAGCGCCGCGATGGACGGCGTGTTGATCATGATCTCGAACGCCGCAACGCGCCCCGGCTTGTCGTGGCGGGGCAGCAACAGTTGAGAGATTACCGCCTGCAACACCGTTGAAAGCTGAATGCGAATCTGCTCCTGCTGGTTCGTCGGGAAGGCGTTCGTGATACGGTCAATCGTTTTCGCCGCGCCCGTGGTGTGCAGCGTGCCGAACACCAAGTGTCCCGTTTCCGCCGCCGTGATGGCGGCGTCGATGGTTTCCAGGTCGCGCATTTCACCGACCAGGATGATGTCCGGATCCTGGCGCAGGGCGCGGCGCAAACCCTCGGCGAAGTTCGGCACGTCGATGTGGACCTCGCGCTGTGTCACCACCGCCTTCTTGTGCGTGTGATAATATTCGATGGGATCTTCGATGGTGATGATGTGCGCGTCGTCGCGCTCCAGGTTGATGATGTTGATCATCGAGGCCAGCGTGGTGGTCTTGCCGGAGCCGGTCGGGCCGGTCACCAGCACCAGGCCGCGCGGCTTGTAGAGCAGTTCCTTGACGGACATCGGGATGCCGATTTGCTCCAGGGTGAGGAGCTTGTTCGGGATCTGGCGCAGCACCATGCCGAAGTTGCCCTTCTCCTTGAACACGCTCACGCGAAAGCGCGCCATCTCACCGAAAGCAAATCCGAAGTCCGCGCCGCCGCGTTCGCGGACGTGCTGGATGTGATCCTCGGACGTAATGCTGCGCATCAACTCCTCGCAGTGCTCCGGTTTGAGCGGGGGGCCGTCCACGCGATGCAGCACGCCGTGGAGGCGGATGACCGGCGCAGTGTCAACCCGCAAATGCAGATCAGACGCGCCCTCCGTGACCGTCAACTGCAACAAGTCTGACATCGAATAGGACATATCAATTAGCGTGCGGTGAAAGGCAAAAAGCAGGTACGGAAAGCGGCCTGGCTGGAGTTCTCACGGAGCGGCGATTCATTCGAGGTTCGCAATTTACCATTCGTCCGCCCTCAATCCACGTCTCCGGTCGTGGCGCGGATCACTTCATCCGGCGTGGTCAGGCCCGCCACCACCTTGCGGGCGCCATCCTCTCGCAAGGTGCGCATCCCCATCTCCCGCGCCTGGGCGCGCAACACGGATGTTGGCACCTTCTCGTAAATCAGCTTCCGCCCCTCGTCATTGATCAGAAAAATCTCGAAGATGCCGAAGCGTCCTCTGTAGCCGAGTTTGTTGCAATCACTGCAACCCTTGCCCTTCTGGAAGTTCGCACCTTGCGCGTTGGGATCAATCCCCAGCGCCTTCAACTCCGATTCGTTGTAAGCGAACGGCGCGGCACACTTGCGGCAGATCTTGCGCACGAGCCGTTGCGCCATCAGCGCGCGCGTCGAGGAGGCCACCAGGAACGGTTTCACGCCGATGTCAATCAAGCGGGTCACGGCTCCGGGCGCGTCATTGGTGTGCAGCGTCGAGAACACGAGATGGCCCGTTAGCGACGCATTGATCGCGATGCTCGCCGTTTCCAGGTCGCGAATTTCCCCCAGCATCACCACGTTCGGCGCCTGGCGGAGCATCGAGCGCAACGCTAACGCGAACGTCAACCCCACTACTTCGCTCACCTGCACCTGGTTGATGCCCGCGAGGACGTATTCGACCGGGTCCTCAACCGTGATGATCTTCCGATCCGGCCGGTTGATGAAGTTCAGACACGAATACAGTGTCGTGGTCTTGCCTGAACCGGTGGGGCCGGTGACGAGCAGGATGCCGTCGGGCAATCCAATCAGCCGCTCGAACGTCTGCTGGTCGTCGGTAAAGAAGCCCAGCTCCGGCAAGCCCAGCTTCAACCCTTCCTTGTCCAGAATACGCATCACGATGCTCTCGCCGTGGTTCGTCGGCAGGCACGACACGCGCAGGTCGATGACTTTGGCTCCCACTTGCGATTGAATGCGCCCGTCCTGCGGAATGCGCTTCTCCGCGATGGACATGTTAGACTGGATCTTCAATCGGCTGATGATCGCGGCCTGAAGCCGCTTCGGCGGCGACTTCATCTCGTGCAGCACGCCATCAATGCGATAGCGCACCCGGAACGTCTTGGCCATCGGCTCGAGGTGAATGTCCGACGCGCGCATTTTGAACGCATCGACAATGACGGAGTTGACCAGCTTGATGATGGGCGCGTCGGCATCCACGGTCGCGCCGTCCTCCACACCGCCCGCTGGAGTCGCGCCCACCTCGACTTCGCCCTCGGTGATGTCCTGAATCATCTTCCCCAGGTCGCTGTCGTCAGCCCCATAATACTTCTTCAGCGCGGCGTCGATCTCCTCCTCACTGGCAACCTTCGGATCCACCTCCGCGCGCAGGATATGCTGCAGACTGTCGATGGTGTTCAGGTCGGAAGGATCGCTGAGGGCCACTGCCAGATGATTGCCGTGACGGTAAACCGGAATCACCCGGTAACGCTTGGCCACGTTGCGCGGGACGGAGGAAATCAATTCATCGTCCAGCCGCATCTCGCCGAGGCTCACGACCTCAAATCCGAAGTGCGCCGCCTTGGCCTGCGTGACCGCCGCGGTGTTGATCACCTTTTTGTCCAGCAGCAGGTCCACGACGCCTGAGCCGGCGGCCTCGGCCTCGCCGCGCGCGGTTTCCACCTGACCGTGCGTCACGTACCCGAGGTCTATCAGGTTTTCCAGCAGATAATCGTCTTTGGCAGCCACAGCTCTCGTAATGTTCGGAGATTCAGTGGAATATGAGTGTCAGCCAAATCAAAGTCAACGCGGAGCACACGCGGAAAAAATCGTTCACGAACTCCGTCTGCCGAACACAAGCTCCCAAGTCGCCCGTTCGGCCTGAGATGCCCAACCCACTGGACATCCTGCCAGCAACGCCCCGCAGATGTCCTTCACCTTATCCAGGACTCGAACCGCGGGACGAAAGCCTCGCCCGTGATCCTTGGACAAGCCTGGGGCGTCCGAGTGCCGCTGCCCGATCACTTGGGCGGACGTCGATAAAATGAAGCGAAACCCTTTGGGCGCAGGTGAAGAGTCCAGCCTTTTCACCGTCAACGTTCATCAACGCTGATGAGCGGGTGAATTTCGACTCGATGTGCGACCGAGACGGATATATCAGTGGAAGTCGAGGCTTTGCGCCTCGATAAGTGACCTGTCCTCCCAACGACGGAACTTATTTCGAGAACCGCTCCAACAGCAACTTCGCTTCAGTCCAGGCACTCTTCGGATTGGCCGAGTTTCTCTGCACGGCGCAAGTATTGCAGCGCCTTCTTGTACTCGCCGCGTCTCTCGAAGCACCGGCTGACGCGCAAACAATTCTCGACACTTGGCGACTCGGTTGCCTGTCTGATCAACTCCCGCAAATCGCTCTCGCTCATCTCACGGGCGTCCACCGGCAGCAGCCTGGATGACCTTTCACCCTGGGAAAGACCGATGGTAATCAAGTGCTGCACCGCCACCAACAACACGGCGCCCAAGAGAAACATCTTGAGGTTTGGCCTGACAAATAGTGTGCTCTTCATACTGCCGATTCGCGCCATAGTCCCCGGTCTGTCTGACCTTACTGTGGATCACCGACCCACCTCTGTCCAATTTCACATCGGCACGGACATTACACACTTGATTGGAATTTCTCATTTTCTGGAAACCGTATTCGACGCTCAGGCGGCGATGGTGCACGAGCGACAACCAATCGAATCGCCGAGAGCCCAAGGCGCGCTTATTCGACAATTTACAGTGGAACGCCAACAACCCCTCGACGGCGGGATGCCTGGGCGCTAGAGTTCCGCGAATTTCCGGCCGGACATGTTGGCGGGCAGGCGGCAAGGCCCGCGCCCCTCCGGGATAGAAACTCGATATGAACGCTTTTTGTTGCCGGGTTGGGATCCTGCTCGCGCTCGTGCTGGCTTTTGGCGCTGCCCTGGCCCAGCGGAGCGCGAGAGAAATCGATGAACGGCTGGGCGGCGCCGCCCCCACCTGGAAGGTGGACGCTCCCTTCAAGAAGGATGTGTTCACTTTCGTCCGCATCAAATATACTGTGGACGGCAAGTATGGCTTCGGCAGAGGAACCGATCCGGAGGATCGCTGGCGCATTGATGCTCCGGACAGCGATTTGAATTTCTCCTTTCGACTCCAGCAAGTCACTTCACTCAAGGTCAACCCTGACGGCAAAGTTCTCGAAATTACCGACAAGGAACTATTCGACTACCCGTTCATTTACATCGTGGAGCCGGGCCGATTGACTTTCACGGACAAAGAAGTGCCGATTCTGCGCCGTTATCTGCTCAATGGCGGGTTCCTCATGTGCGACGACTTCTGGGGCGACCGGGATTGGGAGAATTTCTCCACCGAACTCAAACGTGTGTTCCCGGAGCGCGAGGCAATCGATCTTCCGATGGACCATCCCATTTTTCACACTGTGTTCGACCTCAAGGAAAAACCGCAGGTGCCGGGTGCGCCACACGGTATCCGCCACGAGATCACGGGTATCTCCTACGAGCGACACGGTCCAGGCTGCGAAGAGGTCCACTATCGCGCCATTCTCGACGACAAGGGGCGCATCATGGTGATGCTTTGCCATAACACAGACCTGGGCGACGGTTGGGAGCGCGAAGGCGAGAACGAATACTATTTCCGTGAGTTTTCCGAAAAGAAGGCTTATCCGCTTGGGATCAACATCGTCGTCTATGCGATGACGCATTGAAGCAAGGCAAAGCGGAGGTCAAAGCGCAATTCCTCAGGCCGTCGAAACTGATACCGCACACTAGTGTAGGCGCTCGATTATTCGCGGGACGTGTCCTCGCCGAAGGAAGACAGGCCACAGGCAAATCCTTGCTTCCAAAAAAAAGAACAGCCACGAGGCTGCCCTATAACGCTTGCTATGATGTGAAGCGATCTCAGTTGGCGACATTCCCCCGCCAGGCGTCGGTAACTCCCCACAGGTTTACCGGGCTTAACGCTCCCCAGTAACGGATGAATCGCGCGCTTCCGTCCACGAAAACATAATTGGACCCGCCGCCGCCATTGCCCGTCCTCGAATGACGCCCATGCTCCACTTCCGTGAAGTCATTGCCCGACAGGGAATCTGCATCGCCTTCCAGAAAGTCCATGTAGAAATGCGGAGACTCAGTGACCTTCTCCCCGAACAGAATGGTTTCGCTGGACTGTTTGACCGCATTTTCGGGAGTAATCGTCCCTTGCAGTCTGCCGAAATTCCAGCCGGATCCATCAGCCGTCCAGCGTTCCTGCCAATAATCATTCCAGCCATTGATGATATAGCTCCGGGGCATTGTGTCAGGCTTATGGTTTGGATTGCTACCAGCCGTCGCCGGCGTCAATGAGTCGCTGGCACAAAGCAACAGCCGCAAATCCTTGTAGCCATCAAACAAGGTCGTGGGCCACGCGCCAGGATCGGTGCCCAACTGGCGGATCGGATAATGGTCCTGATTGTCGTCCAGATACATCACGGCAGCGAGGCCCAGTTGCCGCATGTTGTTGACACATGCGATGCGCTTGCCGGCCTCCTTGGCCTTGCTCAATGCCGGCAACAGCATTCCCGCGAGAATGGCGATGATCGCGATCACCACGAGCAACTCGATCAACGTGAAACCGTCACGGTTCCTGTCCGTCTTCTGAACAAACTTCTTCTTCATGTAATGTTTTCTTTCTGTCGTTTATCCATAACCAAAGCGCCTGCGGGATCCACCGCGTTCACGTCCGAGTGTTCAAGCCGTCGAAAATTTACTCGAGCCTCTCGAATAATCGGATGCTCGGAGCGTCCACTAAACCTGATTGTATGACGAAAAATGGAATTGCCCTGTCCGTCATCGCCGTGCTCCTGGCGGCTGTTTACGTTTACGCGTTTACCGACTGGTTCCGATCCGAGACTATTCAAATCATTCCCACCATCCGGCCCGGACGCGTTTCGGCCGTGCCGCGCGATCCCAATCAGGCGGCAGTCTATCCAGTCTCGTTCGCTTTCAGTGGAAAATACAAGCTGACTTCCGTGAAGGTGCTCGCCGCTGACGACCTCGCGACGAACAAGTTTCCGACCCCGCTATGGCATTTGGTTCCTGAGGTTCCCAGTTCGAATTCCGTGCCAGTGAAATCAATCGTCTATGGCTACCCGGTCAAAGGCATGAAGCCCGCCGTTGCTCGCATGCAGCCGGAACCGCTGTCGCCCGACATCGATTACGTCCTGCAAATCGAGGCCGGCGCCATCAAGGCGCAGACGAATTTCCACACGGCCAAGGCCGCTGCGCCTGCGAAGTGATCCGTCCGACGGAATATCTATCAGGTAATGCTAGGGCGCGTCCTTCGTCCGGATCCGCGTAACACGCAAGCGGGCCACGCGCGTCTCATCGATTTCCTCCACGCGGACTTCGTATCCTCCCGCCGTTAACACATCGCCTGGCTTGGGGAAGCCTCCGGTGCGCCGCGTCACCCAGCCGCTCACGGTCGTCGCCTCATCCTCCGCCAACGAAACGCCAATGATTTGCTCAAGGTCATGGACCGGCAGCGCGCCCGCAATGTCCCATGAATGGTCCCCGACACTCACGGCCATGGGCTTTTCCTGATCGAACTCGTCCTGGATCTGGCCGACGAGTTCCTCAAGAATATTCTCCAGCGTCACCAGTCCAACCGTCCCGCCATGCTCATCGACCACGATGGCCAGATGTAGTTTTCGGTCGAGGAAAACCTGTAGCAGTTTCTCCAGCCGCGCAGTTTCCGGCACATACACGATCTTCCGCGCGGCCGGACGAAGCTCCGCGCCGGACTTCGCCTTGAGGCGCATCGCGTACAGGTCCTTGAAATGAATCACGCCCGTCGTGCGATCCAGATCGCCGTCCTCACACAATGGGAAGCGCGAGAAACGCGTCTTCTCCGCCACATCGAGACATTCCGTCATGCTCGCCTCGGTGCTCAACGCCACGATCTCCTGGCGTGGCCGCATCACTTCGCGCACCACACGCCTTTGCAGGTCGAGCGCGTTCAGCACGATGTCGCGTCCGAACGACGTGCCGCCGCTTTGTTTTTGCGTGGTGGCAAAAAGCAGCCGCAATTCCTCGTCGGAGTGAACCATCTCGCCTTCGCCCACCGGTTCCAGCCCCAGCCGCCGGAGCATCCAGAGCGACGACTGGTTCAGCACCCAGATCAACGGGTACGCCAGCTTGCCGAACCAATGCAGCGGGTAAGCCACCCAAAGCGAAGTCGGGAGAGGCTTCTGAATCGCAAGCCACTTGGGCGCCTGCTCGCCCGCAGTGATGTGCAGGAAAGTGATCGCCGTGAACCCAACGATCACCGAAATCGTGTGGCGAACGTCCGCGTACTGATCCGAGCCAAGGCCAGCCATGTTCAGCAGCGGGGCAAGCAACGCCGTGAAGACCGGTTCCCCCACCCAGCCCAGCCCAAGGCTGGCCAGCGTAATCCCCAGTTGCGCCGCGCTCAACGAGCGGTCGAGATTTCCTAGAATCAGCCGGGCGACGCGAGCCCTGCGGTGCCCCTGGGTCACCAGGGCATCGAGTTGAGTGTTGCGAATCTTGACCAGCGCGAACTCGGCGGCCACAAAGAAACCGTTCAGCACTACCAGGACCACCACGGCCAGTATCTTGAACCAAATCAGGCTGGCGTCCGAGTCCATGCTAAAGTTTCACCTCGCCAAAGATGACTTTGAGAATGTCCCGCAGGCTGATGATTCCGATCTCGGCTCGGTTCCGGTCGAGCACAATGGCGAGCCGTTGCCCCGTGCGCTGCATCTGGTTCAAAGCCACCTCAAGGCGCACCTCGTCGTCGAGATATACCGCCGGCTTGAGGAAATCGCCCGCCACATGTTTACCATCGAGATTTTCCGCGTAGAGCAGTGACCACAGGCTCAACAGCCCCGCGATGCGCCGGTGCCCGCCTTCCTCCCGCCATACTGGCAGTCGGTTGATGTCGCGCCCGATCGCCAGCGCCAGAACTTCTTTCACCGGTGTATGAATCGTTACGGAGATGACCTGCGACAGCGGTGTGGTGACGTGCCGGACCGTGAGGTTTTGCAAGTCCAGCACCCGGTTGATCATCGTGCGTTCCTCGCTCGTCAATGCCTGTGCCGATTCCTGCATCACCAGGCGCAGTTCGTCGCGATTGCCGAAGAGGTGGCCGGTGAACCGGCGCCCGCCAGACCACCGCAACAACAGGCGGGACAATGTCGCCATTGGAGCCACCAGTGGCTTGAGCGCCAAATGCACCAGCCGGAACGGCACGACGAGCGACATGCACAGCCGGTTCGGGTAATGTCGGAAAACCATCTTCGGCAGGAGCTCACACGCGGCGTAAAAAATCAAAATCCCGACGATCAAGAGAATGACCAGCAACCACGGCCACGGACGCAGCCAGCCGTACAGCCACATCACGCCGATGCTCACCACGCCGATGTTCGCCAGCGTATTGCCTACCATGATGGTCCACAAAAAATTCTCCGGGTTCTCCAGAAACCCCAGCAATGCCTTCGCCCGGTGGTTCCCCTCGCGCATCAGGTGCCGGATGCGCAGGCGGCTCAATGCAAACACCCCCGCCTCCATGCCGGACAAAAAGAACGAGAGCGCCACGCAAAGGAAGAAGAGAAAGAGAAGCGGCGCGCTCATTTGCGTTTCACCGTTTCCACCACCAGTTCGCGCACCCGCCGCTCTTCAACCCACTGCGCCGTGAGTTTCAAACCTCGGAACGCGACGGATTCCCCAGTCGCGGGCACCACTTCCGCCAGCCACACCATCAAGCCGCCCATCGTATCCACTTCCGGCACTTCCCCGAGTTCAGGATACTCGCGCCGGAAATCGTCAATGCGCATTCGCCCGCTTACGCGCCAACGACCCTCGGCTACTTTCTCCATCACGAATCCGGCGGGCTCGCTCTCCTCGCGAATCTGCCCGACCACCTCTTCCATGATGTCCTCCACCGTGACCAACCCCGCTGTCCCGCCAAATTCATCTACGACGATCGCCAGGCCACGCTGCTGTCGTTGCAGGCTCTTGAGCAGTTGCAAGAGGTTCATGCTCGCTGGAACAAAAGATGGGAACTCAATCGCTTCGGCCAGATCGATGTTCGGATCGAGCAGCAGCGCCCGCGTGTTCAGGATACCGACGATGGTGTCTGGCGTTTCGTCGTAGATGGGCAGCCGCCGACGCTTGAACTTCCTCGCGGCTGAGATCATTTCCTCGATACTCAACTCATCCGAGATCGCCGCCATCCGCGAGCGCGGCTTCATCACGTCCTTGGCTGTTTTACGGTCCAGATTGACGATCTGAAGGATAATTTCCTTCTCGGCCTTCGCCAGCGTGCCCTGCTGAAATGCCAATTCCACCAGCTCCTGATACTCCGCCTCAGCCAGTGAGGATTGGGGCCGGATTGCGCCGCGAACGAGCAATCGCAACAGTCCTTCGTTGAACCGTTGAAACAACCGCTGGGGCCAGCCGGTTGTCTCGCGCAGTAGGAATATCGGCCGCGCCACCTGCCGCGACCAGAGCTCCGGCGAACGCACGGCGAGCGTCTTCGGCAAGACTTCGCAGCCGACGAGAATGAAAATGGCGACCGCCGGAAGCGTCAGTTCCACCGGCCATTGGCCCAGTAACACCGGCCACAAAACCAGCGCCACCATGGCGCCATTCGAGGCGATGTTTCCCAACACGATGGTCGCAAGCAACTCCGACGGTCGCTCCAGCAGACTCAACACAGTCGCGCCGCCCGGCTGTCCGGCGATTTGCTTCGCGCGCCACTTGCCGAGCGCGAAGAGGGCCGACTCCGCGAGGGCAAAGAAGAAGCTGGCGCCGGCGAACACCAGCACCCCCGGCAGCACCAGCCACACCGTTGGCCCCATGCGGGCGAGCTTACGGAAGGTTCCGTGAAATGCGAAGGGTGAATTGAAGAAGGTGCTGCGTGTTCCGTGTTTCGGGAAGAGTCGTCCTTGCATTCCCGGAACACGGAATACGCAACACGCCAACGACGCCTCCGGCCGTGGAATGACATTACCGGGGAAAACCACCTTGTTCCGAGGAAAGCTCGCGGGGCAGATGCCCTACTACCAGTGAGGGGCACTGACGCGGGAGGCACCGTTTGTCGAACACCGACCCTGCAACACAGCGTTACAACGATGCAGGGTCGTTGCTCGCGCCCCGCGAGCTACAACTCGAATGTTCCGCTCCTTGGGAAAGTGTCTTGTGTAGGAGCCTCCTCACGTCGGCCCCTGCGAAGTTCAATTCAACGCCACGCCACGCCGGATGTAAGTCGGCACATCCAGGTCCTGACCGTGGTAAATCGTCGGCTCACTTTTCTCGAAGCGGCCACGCGAAATAATCTCCAGCGGCAACTGGCCCTGCTTCAGCCGCGAACTGCCCTTGCGTCCACGCCCGCTCTGTTGTGTCAGCAACCGTTCCGTCTTCTCCGGCGTGGAATCCGGAGCCGGAGCCACGAAGCGTGATGCCGGCCTGGGCCCCAACCCGGTCATCGGCGTCTCCATTTCCATACCCGCCGAATAAGTGGCCGTGTCAGTGGTGCGGACAGTTCCGCCCTGCAATTCCACATTCCGCGTTCCGCACTCCGCGTTTCGCCGCGCTGCCACCAACGTGACCAGCAGCTTCTCTCCAAGCTCCTCGTCAATCGCCGCGCCCATGATGATGTGTGCCTGTTCGCAATGGCGGTTGATCTGTTCCATGATGCGGTTCACCTCCGCCATCGCCAGCCCTTTGCCACCCGCGATGCACACCAGCACTCCCGCTGACTCGGCCAAAACCTGTCCGCCTTCAATCAGCGGATGCGCCAAAATCTTTTCCATCACCTCTCGCGAACGGCCTTCGCCCTGCGCTTCCGCCGTCACGAGGCAGCTCTCGGCATGTTTGCCGCGCGTCACTGAGCAGAGGTCCGCGAAATCCACGTTGATCAAACCGGGACGCGATAGCAGCCGCCAAATGCCACGTACGGCCTGCGCGACGAGCTCATTTGTAATGCGAAAGGCTTCGAGCAGGCTTGTGTTCTCGTCGATAAGTTTGAAGACCCTTTGATTCGGCAGGCAGATAACGCCATCCGCCGCGCTCTTCAAATCGTGCAGACCAAGCTGTGCCTGGCGCACACGGCGGCTGCCCTCGCAATCAAATGGCAGCATCACGATGGAAAGCACCAATGCGCCCGTCTCTTTCGCGACTCTTGCAACTACCGGTCCCGCGCCCGTGCCCGTGCCGCCGCCCAGCCCCGCCACCACGAACACCACATCCGCCCCTTCGCACAGCGAGCGAATCTGCGCTTCGTCCTCCTCGGCGGCGGCGCGTCCGCATTCCGGATCGCCGCCCGCGCCCAGTCCGCGTGTGGACTTGGCGCCGAGGTTCAGTTTGGCCAGCACCGGCGATTGCGCCAACGCGGGCGCGTCCGTGTTCATCACGGCAAAGCTGACGCCCGCGATCGATTCGCGGGCGAGGTGATTGACGGCGTTGCAACCCGCGCCGCCCACACCCAGAACTTTTATGGCGAACGATTTCTTCAGCGCCGGGATCTCCGGCGTGTTCTCAGTTGGATTGGTCATAAAGAGATTTTATCTGCTGCACGGAGCCGACCTGAGTAGGGCAGGCATTCTGCCTGCCCAGCGAGCGCTTCGGCGCGAGCGAAACTGGGTTGTGCCGCTCCGGCAGGCGGGATGCCTGCCCTACCCTCTCCGCGCCAGCAGCCCACCAAACAACGTCTCCTTGATCGTCTGCGTGAATGAAGCGCCTCCTGCCTTCTTCTTCTGCTGAAATGATCCATACTTCACCAGCCCGATCGCCGTCGCAAACTCCGGTTGGTCGAGCGCGGACTTCAGGCCGCTGATCGAGTTGGTCTTTCCGAGCGAGGCTGGCAGTTGAAAGATTCGTTCCGCAAGCTTCTGAATGCCCTCGATGCGCGCCCCGCCGCCGCAGATGAAAATGCCCGCGCGTAAGTAATCCAGCAGACCGGCGTTGCTCAGGTCGTGTTCGATCATCTCAAACGTTTCTTCCAGGCGCACCGACATGATGCGGCGCAGATGCTCGACGTTGCAGGTTTTCATCGGCAGGCCAAGCTCATCGTTCTCCGTCACGGTCAGGCCCTTGTCTTTCTCCTCAACGTGGGCCGCGCCATGTTTGACC
>Ga0137433_1000729_pt1 | contig 16168 bp, 13 predicted proteins | sample EasRivERMZT840_2_FD_102335 | JGI IMG/M metagenome (GOLD analysis project Ga0137433, IMG submission 102335) | Soil microbial communities from meander-bound floodplain in the East River, Colorado, USA - East River MetaG ERMZT840_2 | ecosystem: Environmental > Terrestrial > Soil > Floodplain ...
ATCGTCATTTGGCGCTCTTCGTTGAGCCGCTGGAAGATCTCCATCACTTCGACAGATGTGCGCGTGTCCAATGCGCCCGTCGGTTCGTCGGCCAGAATGAGCGAGGGGTTATTGACCAGGGCGCGCGCCAGCGCGACACGCTGTTGCTGACCGCCCGACAACTGGTTCGGCATATTCCGCTCGCGATCCGAAAGGCCGATATCCGCAAGGGCTTCTTTTGCCCTGCGTATTCGTTCTTTAGCTCCGACGCCGGCGTATATGAGCGGCAGTTCGACATTCTCAAGAGCTGAGGTCCGCGGAACGAGATTGAAGCTTTGAAAAACGAAACCGACTTTCTGGTTCCGAATATCGGCGAGGCCACTCTTATTGACGGTTGAAACATCCACGCCTTCGAGGAAATAGTGACCCTTCGAGGGACGGTCGAGGCAGCCGATGATGTTCATCATCGTCGATTTCCCTGAGCCCGAAGGGCCCATGATCGCGACGAATTCGCCCCGCTGAATCCCAACCGAGACACCTCGAAGGGCGTGAACCTCGATGTCCCCCATATGGTAGACCTTGTGGACTTTCTCGAGGTGGATGACGACGCGTTCCGAAGCCTGCACGGGAGCAGTCACAGCGGACTCTTGAGATCTAATTCCCACGTCCACCGCGTCCCCCTCCACGTCCGAGTCCTCCAAAGAACGGTGCAGGGTTTCCGCCCTGGGTTTGAGTCGTTTGCGTCTGGTTGCCGTCGCCGATGATGACGTTGTCGCCGGACTTGATTTCGCCCGAAACGACTTCCGTTGCCGAACCATCCGTTATTCCCAGCAAAACCTTCTTACCCGCCGGTTTCATCTGTTCATCGAGGACGAACACAACGCCGGGCCGCTGCACGGCGCGCTTCGGGGCCGCAAACTTGATTTTCTGATCGGGATCCCACTTCTGTCCCGGTGCGAGACGGGGTGCTGCGGTGGCAGCTTTTCGTCCAGCGGCAGGGGGTTCTTCAGTTTCCGCGGCTTCGGCCGGCACGGGTAAGCGGTCGCCCATAAAGTCCTCCCGCCGCATACCCGCAGGCGTATAGCGTAACGCGGCGTTCGGAACCTTCAGCACATTCCCGCGCTGAGCGACGGTGATGATAATGTTGGCGGTCATACCCGGCTTCAATTTCATGTCGGGGTTGTCGATGCTCAGGATCACGCTGTACGTGACGACATTCTGCACGGTCTGGGGATTCAGCCGGATCTCTGAAATGTGGCCTCGGAAGCCTTCGTTCGGGTACGCATCGACAGTAAACCGTACGTCGGCCTGGTCTGAAATGTTCCCGATATCGGCCTCATCGATGTTCGCGTTCACCTGCATCCGGGTCAGATCGTTTGCAATCGTGAACAGCGTCGGCGACTGCATGCTCGCCGCGATGGTCTGGCCCACATCCACACTCCGCGAAATGACCACGCCATCAACCGGTGAGTAAATATTGCAGTACTCGAGATTCAGGTTCGCTCGCGCCATGTCCGCTTCCGACTGCTGCAGTTGCGCCTTGACCTGCTCGAGCTGAGCGGCCGAAGCATTGCTCTGCGCCTCAACCTGTGCGACGGCTGCCTGTGCCTGTTCATACTTCGCTACCGAGGAGTCGGCATTGGCCTTAGCGTTGTCGTAATCATTCCTGGAGGCGACGCCGCTTTTATTCAATTCCGACGCCCGTTGAAAGAGCGTCGCCGTATTGTCCCGAGTTACGCGCGCGGCTTCCAGGTTCGCTTTGGCGCTAAGGAGATTCGCGACCTGCGTTTTCTGGTCCGCCTCCGCGCTCCTGACCCGCGCGCGAGCGCCGGCTACACTGGCCTGCGCGTTCTCGACCTGTGCCTGGACGTTCCGCGGATCGAGTTTCGCGAGAAGCTGGCCTCGTTTGACGACCGAGTTGAAGTCTGCGTACAACTCTTCCACCTGGCCGGACACCTGACTGCCGACCTGAACGGTTACAAGCGTCTGAACAACACCCGTCGCGTTCACGACATTGCGCAACGGCCCAGTTTCCAAAGCCGCGGTAAAAAACTGATTGTTGGCCGCCCTTGGTCTTCTGGCGGAAAAGGCTGCGATCGCTATGACGATCACAAGTACCAGTGTTATGAGTGCGTTTCTCTTCGTTACTATTCTCATATCCATTAATACGATGAACGTTCGGCGCGGATTACCAATCCGCTAGTCCGCGTTCATCGGCTCCGCTGCGTCGCTGTAAACGGTTGTCCTTCTTCGAAAACGAACGGCCAGGTCATCAAATAAGGAATATGCCACGGGGGTAAAAAGCAGAGTCAACAGCAGGCAAAGCAGTTGCCCGCCGGTGACGACGATGCCGATCGGCGCTCTGGTACCCGCTCCCGGGCCGCGGCTCAGGACGATCGGGATCATACCGGCCACGATCGAAAACGTCGTCATCAGAATCGGACGCAGCCGGGCCCGGTTTGCCGCCAGAATCGCTTCATGCCTTTCCATACCTCTGGCACGGAGCGTATTCGTGTAGTCGATCTGCAGGATTGAATTCTTTTTCACAATTCCGAACAGCAACAGGATTCCAAGACCACTGAACAGATCGAGCCGCGAGTTGCTGATCCAGAGCGAAAACAGAGCGAAAGGAATGCTCAGCGGCAACGACAACATGATTGTGATCGGATGCAGGTAACTTTCGAACTGCGCCGCCAAAACCATGTACATGAAGATCGTGGAAAACAGAAAAGCCATGATGAAGCCCGTGCGCAGTTGTTCGAAGGTCTTGGCGCGCCCGGTGAATTCGGTTACGTAGCCGGGCTTCATCTCGATACCGTTGAGCTGCGACTGCAATGCCTGGGTAGCATCGCCAATGCCTACACCGGTTTGCAGATTTGCGACGAGCGTGACCTGCCGTTGCCTCGCCTGCCGTTCAATCGTCGTCGGCCCGATGTTTTTGTCGAGAGTCGCGAAATTCGCAAGTTGTACCTGTCCGAGACGATTCGAAGGAATCCAGAGATTTGAAATCTTTTCAGGCCGGTTGCGGTCTTCGGCCAGAAGTCGCAGGCGCACCGAGTATTGATCGTCGCCGTCTTTAAACTTTGAAACTTCCTCGCCTGCGACCATCGTGCGAAGAGCCGTCGCAACGTCCGATGCCCGAACGCCGAGGTCGGCGGCTTTCGCTCGATCGATGCGAACGTGAACTTCCGGATTGCCGATGGAGAACGTCGTGTCTTGATCCACCATGCCCGGTGTTTGCTTCATCATGCCCAGAATCTGATCCGAATACTTCTGCAGTTCCTTCAAGTCGGGTCCGCGAACATTCAGCACAACCGCCTGAGCCCGAAACCCGCCCCCGCTGACGCTTGCGACCGCCTGAACCGCAAAGCGAAGGTTCGGGAACTTCTCTTTGAGCATCGCTCGCGCGTCGTCCATGACATCGAATTGCGAGAATGTTCGCTCAGTGAGATCGGAAAGGCCGACATAAACCGAGCCGTCTGTTACGCCGGAGCCGCCACCGGAGTTGATGGTCGATAGGACGTGCCTGGCGCCTCGCAGTTTCCAGGCTTCCTTCTCGATGTTCTGGATCACGGCGTCCGTGCCGGCCAATGACGTGCCGTCGGCGGTCTTGATGACGATTTCGAATTCGTTCTGGTCGTCCTGGCCGACGAAATCCTTGCCGACCATCATTCCCATCGGAATCGTTGAGAGAACCGTCAGGACAAAGACGCCCACCATGATCGCGCGATGCGCCAGCGCCCACTCGAGCATGCGGCCATATACCCGATCGATGACTCGATAGAACCCGGAGTCCTTGGATTTGTGACCGCCCTTCCCCTTCTTCAGCATTCGCGAACACATCATCGGTGTGAGCGTGAAGCTCACGAGCATCGAGACCATGATCGAGACCGACATCGTCAGCCCGAAGCTCTTGAGAAAGCGGCCTGGAATGCCGCCCAGAAAAGCGACCGGCAGGAAGATCACGACAAGCGACAGCGTGGTGGCCATTACCGCCAGTCCGATTTCCTCCGTGGCGGCGATGGCTGCGCGAAACGGGGGATATCCTTCCTCTTCGATGTAGCGGTAAATGTTCTCGAGAACGACGATCGCGTCATCAATCACGATTCCAACTGCGAGCGTCAGTCCGAGCATCGTCAGGTTGTTCAGTGTCATGTCCATGCCGAGCATCGCTGTGAATGTGGCGACGATCGAAATGGGAACAGCCAGCGCAGCAATGAAAGTGCTGCGAAGGCTTCGCATGAACACGAGAACGACCACCGCCGCCAGCAGGCTGCCGACGACCAGGTGTTCGTTAATCGCATGGACCGATGCTTTGATGAAGCGGGACTGGTCGCGAATCACATCAGCGTGGACATCGGGCGGAAGCTGGGTTCGTATTTCGTCCAGGCCTTCCTTGATCGTGTCGGCAACCAGGACGGTGTTCGTTCCCGATTGCTTCCGCACCAGCAGCGACACCGCGGGATTTCCGTCCTGCCGCGCCTGACTGCGCGGTTCCTCGTATCCGTCTTCGACGCGTGCAATGTCTCGCAGGTAAACCGGCGCGCCTTTCACCGATGCAACTATCAGCTTTTCGAAATCGCGTACGTTCTCCACACGGCCCAGCGTCCGCAACATCACCTCATTCGGACCCTGATCGATGCGTCCGCCGGGGATTTCGACGTCCTCCGCGCGGATCGCATTGCGCACCTGGTCGATCGTCAGGCGGTACGCCTGTAGTTTGTTCGCGTCGAGCCAGAGCTGGATTTCGCGCCGGCGGCCGCCCACGATATCGATCGAGCCGATTCCACGAACGGATTCAAGGCGTTGCTTGATCTGCTTGTCCGCGATATCGGTGAGTTCTTTCAGCGAACGCGAACCATAAACCGAGATCGATAGAATCGGAGCTGCATCGAAGTCGAGCCGTTGAATGACGGGAGGATTCGTATCGCGAGGCAGACGTCCAAGAACAGTCGCCACCTTATCGCGAACTTCCTGCGCTGCGACGTCGGCGTCCTTGTCCAGCACAAACTGAACGACCACCAGCGAAACACCCTCGAGCGTGGTCGAGCGAAGTTCATCGATACCGCTGACCGTGTTGATGACTTCTTCAATGGGTTTCGTGATCTGGGATTCGATCTCTTCGGGGCTTGCGCCGGGCAATGTGGTTTGCACCGTGACGGTGGGCAGGTCGATCTTCGGAAATTGATCGATGCCGAGCTGCGTGTACGAGAAGACGCCCAGCACCACAAACGTCAGGATCAACATTGTGGCGAAGACCGGCCGTTTGACGCAGGTTTCCGCGAGCTTCATCGAACGGAGACCTCCCGCCCCTGCTGCAAGTTTCCGAAGTTGGATGTCGCGACAAGCTCGCCTTCCTTGAGCCCTTCCACGATTTCCACCAGTTTGTCGATCTTTGTTCCAGATCGCACGACGCGTTCGGCGGCTTTCCCGTCTTCCAGGACAAACACTTTTTCGATCCCCGAAACGTTCAGGAGCGACTCTGCCGGCACGACGACAACGTTATCCTTGCGGTCCGTCTGGATCGTGACGCGTGCGAAGAAACCTGGCTTCAGGCTGCCGTCTGTGTTCTCGACCAGCGCCTCCAGCTTCAACGTTCGTGACTGTTGATCCACCGATGGCGAGAGCCTGGAGATCCGGCCTTGAAATGTTTTGTTGGGGAAAGCATCGACCTGAAATGTCACCGGCCGTCCGGTGCGAACAAAAGCGACAGCGCTTTCCGGCACGTCGGCATGAAGCTTCAGCGGGCTGTTCTGAACGATCGTTACGACCGGGCTGTTTGCTCTGAGAAACTGGCCGGCCGCAGCGGGGCGATCCTTGACGAAACCGGCCAGCGGCGCCGTGATTTTCGCGTCCGCCAGCTTCTTTTGAGCCAGCGCCAGAGCTGCTTTGCGCGCCGCGATGGACGCGCGAATGTTGCGAACCGTCTCGCGCGAAGAACGGGCCGTCGCTTCAGCACCGTCAAATTGCGTTTTTGCGGCGTCGAGTTGCTGTTGCGCGATCACGCCGGACTCGGCGAGCTTCCTGGTGCGTTCCAGGCGAATTCTTGCGTCGGCGAGCCCAGCCTCCGCCTGCCGTACCTGGCTTGTTGCAGCTTCGTCGAAAGTGGCGTTCGGGTCCGTCAGCCCGACTCGAGCCAGTTCCTGCTGTAGCGCAGTTTCCTGCTGATGCACATTGAGCTCGAGTTCACGCGTATCCAGCTGCGCGATGAGCTGGCCGCTGCGAACCGTGTCGCCGAGATCCACGAACACCTGCTCGACGGTTCCTTCGACCTGATTGCTGATGGTGACTTCTTCATTCGGATCGAGCGTGCCGACCGCTTCCACCGATCGCACCAACTCGCGCGTCGCAACCTTCGCGGCGTCGACTGAAACAGCGGCGGGAGGGCTGGCTGCCTGCGTATGCGCCGAGTCCTGAGAGGCCGTCCTGGAGCACGCAGACGCCGACATCAACAGAAACGTTAAGAATACGAGCGGGACTTTCATGAATGATTCCTCGAATCACTGCTTCGTGATTCCCTTTAAGAAAATAGAAACGAACGTATGAACGACTTCGTCACGATCATAGGGCTGGGTTTTCTTGAGGCCGAAAATCTCCTGCCATAGGACAAAGCTGGCAAACATGCCGAAGAGACCGCGCGCGGCCAGCTGAGCATCGACGTTGTGGAAAGCGCCTTCGTCGATCCGTTTTTGAATGTATGCAGCGATGGGATTACGCGCCGTCATGCTTCCGACGAACATATCCGAGAGTTCATGACCCTCCAGGGCGCTGAACAAAAGCAGGCGAAAAAAGTTTGTGTCCTGTTCATGCTTCTCGAGAAACGTCCGTCCGAGTGTATGAAAAAAGTTCTCATCGTCGCTGACCGCGGCGAAACGTTCCAGCTCTTCCATGCGAGCATTCCGGTTTTCACCCGCCTTGTGCTCGAGAATGGCGCTATAGAGTTCTTCCTTCGTCTTGAAGTGTCGGAAAATGATGGCTTCGTTGACTTCGGCGTGTGTAGCAAGGTCGCGTGTCGTAGTTCCCCGAAAGCCCTTTTTCGCAAACAGCTCCATCGCCGCTGCCAGGATGTCTTGCCGACGGTCGTGTTTCATAAGTAAGTACTCACTTACCTCCGTAGTAAGCACTTACTTACAGGAAAACAAAGCCGCCTCGCAAGCGAAAAAATCGACGTTGAGCACTACTATCTGACACGTCGCATTGACTAAGTACCGCAACGAAATCTACAATGATTGAACCCGTGTCCGGAGGCGGGGCTATCTGGCAGGGATGCACTCTGGCCTGGGATCGTTCCGAAAAAATGAATAATCTATGACCAGTCCGAAGGTCAAAAAGCCCGTCCCGTTGCACCATCTCAACTCATGGCGAATGCATCGCCAATTTCTGGATCATCAGTTTCCATCCAAGAATATTTCTGATTTGATCCGGTCGATCGGGTGGATCTACTCGCCGGGTTGTTCGACACCATACTTGAGTTTGTGGGCAAGAAACGCGTCGTTCAAAGCGGCGGACCTCGACAAACTGGCTTTTGACGACCATAAGTTGGTTCAGGTCGAAACGCTTCGAGGCTGCACGATGCTCGTGCCGCGCGACCAGGCGGCCGTCGCGTTACGAATTCGGACGCGAACCTTTACTGAACTCAGCAAGCAGGCGCGACCGCAGATGCCGTTGAGTGACGCCGACATGGACAAGCTCAAAACGATTCTGCTGAACGCCCTGCAAAACTCGCCGAAAACAGCAGAGCAGCTCCATCGCGCTGTGCCGCCGAATCTGGTCAAGGATTTCACGCCGGAACTGAAGCGCATCGGTTTGGGGAACAGCCTTTCTCTGGCGATCAATCTTCTGAAGGAGGAAGGGAAGGTTCTCAAGCAGCAAGGCAAGAAACGCCTGGATTCAACCGAATATTCCTACGTGCTTACGGCGAGCGTCATCCCTGAGGCGGATCCTTTCAGTCTGAGAATGGAAGCAGCGTGTACGCAGTTGGCGGCGCAATACTTCAGAGCTGAAGCGCCTGCTCGAGTTAAGGATTTTGCATGGTGGGCGGGGATCAACGTCACGGACGCCATCAAGGGAGCGGCTGAAGTAAAGCCGAAGCTGGTACCGATTCAGGTCGAGGGAACGAAAGACGAGTTTCTGCTGAGCGAAGCCGATCTGGACGCGTTCCTCAACTTCAAGGCTCCTGAAGCGGCGATAAACTTTATCCCATACCGGGACACCTATCTGAAGGGCCAGCGCGAGGTCGTCGATCGATTCGTTCCGGCTGAGCATGGCGACAAGCCGTTCTCGCGTTGGAAAGGGAAGTTGATCAACGATCCTCTGGCTACGATCATCCTGAATGGCCGCGTCATCGGCGTCTGGGAATGGGACGACGATGAAGAAGAAGTCGATTTACTCCTCTTTGATTCCAGCATCCCGAAGTCGGTGGATAAAGCCATCCACAAGCGCGCGGGCGAGCTCTCGAATTTCATTCGCGCCAATCTCGGAGAGATCCGGCTTCAGGGTTCCGACTACGGACCGCATCAAATGACCGGTATCCACGATCTGAAAGCGTTCTGGGGCAAGGGATCGCACGTGGATGTCCGAGTCTGACCCACTTTTTCGAATCAGCTCGGCCGAAGCAAATCAATGGTGGCGTGAAAGTACGCCGGCAGGCGCAATCCTGAACAAGCTCATTATCCTGTTCATACTGGCGCCGATTGCTTTGGTGCTGAAAAGCTTTTATGCGTTAAGCTTTGCGATATTTGCCCTGATGGTCCCCTATGGCTTGCTCGTCCGCCATCTGGCTGTCCGCGCAGTGCGCGACCATCTGCAAAAACACCCTGAAGAACGCGAGCAATTCGAGCAGGCAGGCATCATTTCCTGATGAACGGTAGTCCTGCCGTTCGGAATGGGCCCTTCAGGACAGGAAACGCGTCAGGAGCTGGCAATGAAAAAACGACATTATTCGACAGGTCTCATCACATTACTGCTGACGAACGTACTTATCGCGGGATCGAGCACACCCGCCTCCGAAGCGGTTGCGGACCTTTCGGCGAACAGGTATTTCGAGCATGTGAAATATCTCTCGCGCGACGACATGAAGGGTCGCGCGTCCGGATCGCCTGAGTTGGAAAAGGCTGCCGACTACATCGCATCGGAGTTCCGGAAACTCGGGCTGCGCCCGATGGGGGATGACAAGACCTTCTTTCAGAAGTTTCAGTTGACGACCGGTGCGCGTCCCGGGGGCGCGAATGAGTTGCACATCAACGCAACGAAGCTGAAGGTGAACGAAGACTTCGTACCGATCATTTTCTCCAACACCGCCAAATTCGATGGGCCGCTTGTTTTCGCGGGGTATGGCATCACCGCTCCCGAAATGCACTACGACGATTACCGGGGTGTCGACGCGAAGGGGAAGGTCGTCGTGGTCCTGCGCCATGAGCCTCAGGAGTCCGACGCGAAGAGTCCATTCAACGGAACGGAGTCGACGAGGCATGCGTCGTTTATCAATAAGGCCGTCAATGCCAAGCAGCATGGGGCGGTGGGAATTGTTTTTCTCACGGACTTGAACCATAACGACGAGCAAGTCGGTCCGGCCACGCGCACCGAAGCGACGGACGATCTCGGCATTCCGGCGTTTCATGCGAAACGAGATCCTTTCGTAAGGCTGTTCAAGGCGGCCGGCAAAGATCTGACTGCAATTCAAAAGAAGATCGATGAGGACCTCGAAGCCCAGTCATTTGAGTTGCCGGATGCTCGAGTTCATATTTCGTCGGATATCGTTCGCACACGAAAGACGGTCAGGAATGTGGTCGCCGGCATCACCGGTTCCGATCCAACCCTGCAAAACGAATGGGTGATCATCGGCGCGCATTATGACCACCTCGGCCTCGGCGACAAGAGCTCGTTAGCCCCGTCTCAGGTCGGTCAAATTCATCGCGGCGCCGACGACAATGCTTCCGGCACGTCGGGCGTGCTGGAGATCGCGCGTCTGGCTGCGAAGAACAAGGACGGATTCAAACGGTCGCTGTTGTTCATGACGTTCGCCGGTGAAGAACTGGGGCTGCTGGGATCGAATTATTTTGTGAACTATCCAACGATCCCGCTGAAGAACGTGATGGGGATGATCAACATGGATATGATCGGCCGCGTCAGTAACGACCGGCTGTTTGTCGGAGGAGTTGGAACGTCTCCGCGTTTCAAGCCCTGGCTGGAAGATTCCAATAAGCTCGTTCGCCTGCAGTTGGATTATTCCGACTCCGGTTATGGCGGCAGCGACCACATGTCGTTCAACGCGAAGAAGATTCCGGTTTTGTTCTTCTTCTCGGGTTTGCACACGGACTATCACAAACCGTCCGACACGTACGACAAGATCAACGCGAACGGCGCGATCAAGGTACTGTCGCTCGTCTACCTGATGGCTGACAAAATGGCCGCGGAACCCGCGCGGCTGGAGTACGTCGAATTACAGCAGCCGCAGGCCCCAGCCTCGGGGGGAGGCGGCGGATATGGTCCGTACTTCGGATCCGTTCCTGATTTTCGCGATGACCTGAAAGGCATCCTTTTCGCGGACGTCACAGCCGGCAGCCCTGCAGCAAAGGCCGGTTTGAAAGCCGGTGATTTGATGGTCGAGTTCGATGGGAAGCCGATCGCGAATTTGTACGACTTCACCTATGCTCTCCGATCGAAACAGCCCGGAGATGTCGTGGTCGTTGTCGTCAAGCGGAATGGCCAGGACTTGAAGGTGAACGTTACGCTGGAGGCAAGGAGATAAACGGAATGAGGCTGACTCGAATTCTTACAGTTGCGATGGCCGCTGCTTTTGTCATGGCGGGCATCTTCGTCGCGCGCCCGCAGGCCATTGAGCCGCATGCGAAGGAAGTACATCTGCGAAATATCCGCCAGCTCACATTCGGTGGCGAGAATGCCGAGGCCTATTTCTCGCAAGACGGCCAGAAGGTTGTCTTCCAGTCGACACGCGACCCGTACAAATGCGATCAGATTTTCACGATGAATCGTGATGGATCGAACGTGAAGCTCGCCAGCACAGGGAAAGGCCGCACCACCTGCGGTTACTTCACGCCCGACGGCCAGCGGGTGATTTATGCGTCGACTCATCTGGGTTCCCCGGATTGTCCGCCGCCAGTCGATCGGTCGGAAGGATACGTCTGGCCGATCTATCGAACGTTCGACATCTTTTCCGCAAAACTCGACGGCACGGACTTGAAGCGCCTGACCTCCGTCGACGGATACGACGCCGAAGGCACGGTGTCCACCGACGGCAGGAAAATCGTATTCACTTCGACTCGAGACGGCGATCTCGATCTGTACGACATGAACCTTGACGGCAGTCAGGTGCGGCGGCTGACCAATGAACTGGGTTACGACGGTGGTGCGTGGCACTCACAGGACGGCCAGTGGATCGTTTGGCGCGCGAGCCGGCCGAAGACACCTGCCGAGGTCAATCAGTACAAGAGCCTTTTTGCGAAGAACCTGGTCATGCCGAGCAAGCTCGACATCATGGTCATGCGCGCGGATGGGAGCGATAAGCGTCAGTTGACCAGCAACGGCGCGGCGAACTTCGCGCCGTACTTCCATCCGAACGGCAAGCAGATTATTTTTGCGTCCAATGTGAATAACCCTAATCCGCGCAGCCCCAATTTCGATTTGTACGTCATGAATCGTGACGGCAGCGGACTCCAGCAGATCACGTTCGATGAAGGTTTTGATGGGTTCCCGATGTTCACAAGAGACGGAAAGCAGCTCATCTGGGGCTCCAATCGCCAGGCGAAGAAGGAAGGCGATACGAACGTTTTTATTGCGGATTGGGTGAATTGAGGGGTTTATGCCTATCTTCGAATTTGTTTGTAAAGACTGCGGACGGCCTTTCGAAAAGATCGTTCCGCGTTACGACTCGCACGTCGATTGCGTGCATTGCAGCAGCGCGAACATCGAGAAGCAACTCTCCGTCTTCGCCGTTGCGGGACCTTCCAGTAAGGAATCAGCCGACCCCGGTTGCGGTCGCTGCGGTGCCGCTCAGCCAGGCATGTGCGGGATGATGGACTGAGTCATGGCTGTTGAACACCGCATGGTCAGCACGACTTTCGAATTGACGGGTTACCGGGTGGCAAAGAGTTTCGGCCTGGTTCGAGGCATTGTCGTGCGATCGAGGTCGGTGGTGGGGACAGTCGGCGCCGCGCTGCAGACACTCGTCGGCGGAGACATCAGTCTCTTCACGAAACTGTGCGAAGACACACGCCGCGATGCCTTCGAACGAATGCTTCAACATGCCGGTGAGTTGGGCGCGAATGCCGTGATCGGTGTCCGCTATGACGCGACCGAGATCATGCAGGGTGTGACGGAGGTTCTTGCCTACGGAACAGCAGTTGTCGTCACCGAGTCCCGAGAGTCCTGACGCCTATTGGCCGAATCTGAACACGATACCTGTGGATACGCGGGCGCCGTTCGACCATCCTCCGTCAACGTGGAGGCCGCTATAGCCGCCTTCAACGACACGAATGGCAAACCAGTGCCGGATTCCTACATCCACTCCACCGCCCATCAGCATCGAAAAGCCGTTAGCCGTTGGTGAGAAGATGCCGAGGTCGAAGACATTCAAATGAACGCCACCGGCTAAGAACTGACCAAACACCATCAGCCGCTTGCCGGAACGGTGCGTGATTCTGGGACCGAACCGATAGGTTGTCGCATCAAACCCGAAATCGGTTGGTGCATGTACGCCGAGATCCGCGACGATACCCCACCTGTCGTTCACGTGCGCGGTGAACCCCAGCGTCCCTCCGAGATTGTCCGTCGATCCCTGTCGAACATACGAAACAACATTCCAGTTAATGTCGAATCGACGAAATTCGTTCGCGCTTTGTGCGCACAGTTCGGAAGCGAAGACCACAGTGAGAACAGCACAAGCTGCAGACACAAACGACCTCTTCATTACAGGGATTCCTTTCGGGTTAAGTCTTCCACCTCTTGTTCGGAAGAATTCTGTCGGAAACGGCGAGCCGCAGATTCGGATCGGCATTGACGTCGATACCGACGGTCTCGCCGCGCATCAGTTTCGCAGTGCCTGCCGCGGCAATCATCGCTGCGTTGTCGGTAGTGAAGATCGGCTTTGGATAGTAAAACTTCAATCCAGCCTCGGCCGCGCGCTCGGCGAACACTTCACGAAGCCGGCTGTTTGCGGCCACACCTCCGGACAGCATGATCGAGTGCGGTCGGAGGCTTTCAGCAGCTTTCAACGTCGTGTTCCAGAGCATATTCACGACAGTTTCCTGAAAGCTTGCGCACAGATCCTGGCGCAAAGGATCTTCCTTCAGTTTCTCGTTCTCCTTGACCATCTGCAGCACGGCTGTCTTGATGCCGCTGAAGCTGAAATCCAGAGCGCGGTCGGAAATCTTTGGAATCGTGAATCGGAACGCATCGCGATTGCCTGTTTTGGCCAGCCGATCGATGATCGGGCCGCCCGGGTACATCAGGCCAAGCAGCTTCGCAACTTTGTCGTAGGCTTCTCCTGCCGCATCGTCGCGCGTCTTCCCGACCAGCTTGTATTTCAGGTGACGAAAGTCGCCGGTTTCGGACTCGACCCAGAACAAATTCGTATGGCCGCCCGAGACGACGAGCGCGAGAGCAGGAAACTCGGCTGCGGGATGCTCGAAGGAAACCGAATAAATGTGCCCTTCGATGTGATTCACCGCCGCCAGCGGCTTTCGCTTGGAGAATGCCAGCGCTTTGGCGTACGTGAGGCCGACGAGAAGCGATCCGATCAACCCGGGTCCGGATGTGGCGGCGATGCCGTCGATGTCGTCGAGGCCCAGTCCGGCGTCGGCGAATGCCTGTTCGACAATCGGACGGATCTTCAGCAGATGTTCGCGTGATGCCAGCTCCGGGACGACGCCGCCATACGGTGTATGTGTCTTCACCTGTGAATAAATGACGTTGGCCAGGATTTCTTTTCCGTCTTTGACGATAGCCGCCGCCGTCTCATCACATGACGTTTCGATGCCGAGGACGATCATCAGACGTCCTTCAGCCGGGCCAGGCTATCGAGGTACGGAGGCTGCGCCACTCCGCGATCCGTAATGATTGCCGTGACGAATTCATGAGGCGTGACATCGAAAGCCGGATTGAATACCGATACGCCCTCCGGCACGATGCGAACGCCGCCGATGTGGGTGACTTCGGTCGGATCGCGCTGCTCGATCGGAATGTGAGAACCGTCGGGAATCGAAAGGTCGAGCGTGGAAAACGGTGCGGCAACGTAGAACGGAATGTCGTGCTGTTTCGCAAGAACGGCGACGACGTAAGTGCCGATCTTGTTCGCGACATCACCATTGGCCGCTATTCGATCCGCCCCGACGATCACAGCGTCGATCAACCCCTGGCGCATGAACGAACCCGACATGTTGTCGGAAATCACGCGGACATCGATGTCGTCTTTCCAGAGCTCCCATGCCGTCAAACGCGCGCCCTGCAGGAAGGGCCGCGTCTCGTCGGCAAGCACACGAAGACGTTTTCCATGTTCCACTGCGGAACGGATCACTCCCAGGGCTGTTCCATACCCCGCCGTTGCGAGTGCGCCCGCATTGCAGTGCGTGAGGATAGTCCCGGAATTCGGCAGCAGTGCCTGGCCGAAGTCGCCCATTCGGCGATTACTCTCGATGTCTTCCGCCTGGATGGCGAGCGCTTCTTCGATGAGTCTCGCGGCGATTGTCCGTTGATTGGAATCATCGGACGCGATTTCCTCGAAGAGCCGTTTCATTCGCTCGATCGCCCAGAACAAATTGACGGCGGTTGGACGCGTGGACGCCAGCGTCTCGGTGATTTGTCTGAAGTCCTCGCGAAGTGCGGCGATGTTCTTTGCCCCGGAGTTACGCACCCCCAGAGCGACACCCATGGCAGCAGCGACTCCGATGGCCGGGGCCCCGCGAATGACCATGACTCGTATGGCCTCCGCAACCTCCTGATAGGTCTTGAAGACCGGGTATTCCTCTACGGTCGGCAGCTTCCGCTGGTCGATCATCTGCACGCCATCGTCGGTCCACTCAATGGTTCTAATCACGCAACCCCCAAACCGACTATTGTATTTCACTTTCCGCGTAATCCGGGGGCAGCTGGCCGGGAGCGGCGCGAAAAATATGCTAAATTCGTGAACTCGTATGAATGCCAATTACGAAGCCGTCATCGGCCTTGAATGTCACGCTCAGCTCCTCACGAACTCGAAGCTGTTTTGTTCGTGCTCGACGAAGTTCGGAGAATCGCCGAATGTGAATACCTGTCCTGTATGTCTTGGACTGCCCGGCGCCTTGCCCGTGCTGAACCGCGTCGCGGTGACGCTTGCCGTTCGAGCGGCGCTTGGCTTGAGTTGTCGTGTGAATCCGGAATCGCAGTGGTCTCGGAAGAATTACTTTTACCCGGACCTGCCCAAGGGGTACCAGATCTCTCAATACGATCGTCCGATCGCGCAGCACGGGTACATCGAGATCTTGCTGGACGGAACGAAAAAGAAAATTGGCGTTCAGAGAGTTCATATGGAAGAGGACGCCGGCAAGTCCTTGCACGAAGGCTTTCCGGATTCCAGCCGGTATACATATCTGGATTTCAATCGAAGCGGTGTTCCTCTGATTGAGATCGTCACGGATCCCGACATTCGCTCGTCCGCCGAGGCGAACGATTATCTCCGGCGGCTGAAAGAGATTCTGGAGTACCTCGACGTCAACGACGGGAACATGGAAGAGGGCAGCCTTCGTTGCGACGCCAATGTTTCCGTTCGCAGGAAAGGCGAGCAGAAACTCGGAACGCGCACCGAACTGAAGAACATCAACTCCTTCCGGTTTGTTCAGAAAGCGATCGACTTCGAAATCGATCGCCAGATCGAGGTTATCGAAGGCGGTGGCCGCATCGTGCAGGAAACGCGGCTGTGGAATGCTGACGAGGACCGCACGGTCTCGATGCGCAGCAAAGAAGAAGCGCACGACTACCGGTATTTCCCGGACCCGGATCTGCCGCTGCTGGTGGTCGATCGGGAATGGATCAAGCAGGTCGAGCGGACGATGCCGGAGTTGCCGGAATCGCGCCGGAATCGATTCGTGAGCGAGTACGCTCTCTCGGAATACGATGCCGGTGTCCTTGCCGCGACGCGCTCGTTGGCGGAGTTCTTTGAGAAGACCGCGAAAGTATGCGGGCGACCCAAGGACGC
>Ga0137433_1000730_pt1 | contig 16161 bp, 14 predicted proteins | sample EasRivERMZT840_2_FD_102335 | JGI IMG/M metagenome (GOLD analysis project Ga0137433, IMG submission 102335) | Soil microbial communities from meander-bound floodplain in the East River, Colorado, USA - East River MetaG ERMZT840_2 | ecosystem: Environmental > Terrestrial > Soil > Floodplain ...
CGGCCTCCTTGGCCGAAAGTCCCTCAGCCAGCAGTTGCAAGACTTCGCGCTGCCGCGACGTGAGCTGCGCTGAAGGTTTCCTCGACCGGCCAGAGCGGCCAACCAACTCATCGAGTCCGTCTTGTGCGACGCCCGGAGTTACGTATGTGCGTCCCAGGAGTGCTCGCCGGATTGCTAACTGCAGATCGAAACTGGCTGAGTGCTTGATCACGTATCCTGATGCGCCTGCGTCAAACGCTTCCTGCACATACGCAACATCGCTATGCATCGTGAGGAACACGATTTTGATTTTCGGGTCGAATTTCCGAATTTCTCTCGCCGTCTCGATGCCATTCAATTGCGGCATGGAGATATCCAGGATGATGACGGCCGGGTTCAAGGCCCGAACAGCCCGGATTGCGGCCCTTCCATTGTCTACGGTCGCTACGATCTGAAATTCCGGCTCCAGTAACGCCTTGAGACCTTCGGTAACAATGGTGTGATCGTCCGCCAATACGACTTTAGGATTCATCTCTCAATGGCTGCGAGCTATCGCGCTTGCATTCGCTCCGCTCATTGTTTATTCGTCAGTGGTATTCGCGCCAAAACCTTGGTTCCTCTTCCGAGCCTGGAGTCGATGACTAATGTGCCTCCTACAAAGCGCACTCGTTCTTCCATACTGATCAAGCCAAGGCCGCGCTTCTTTCGTTTCTGATCCTGGAGATCAAAGCCATGACCGGAGTCTTCAATCGTGAGACGGATTTCCCCCTTTTTGAAGGTTAGATCGACACGCACCTTCCGAGCTCCGGAGTGCTTCGCAATGTTCTGAAGGCTTTGATGTGCGACGCGGTAGAGACACAATGCGACGTTCCCGGGGACTGATTTTGGAAGTCTGCTCGAACGGAAATCCGTTTGAATTCCTTGCAATTGCGAAAACGCGTGGCACTCCGCTCGCAGAGCAGCAGGGAGTCCAAGGTCATCCAGGATTGCCGGATGAAGGCGCCGTGACATCAGGTGAATGCCGGTCGCCAGCTTGCCGATCCTCAGAGCAACCCCTTCGATCCTCTTTGCAGCGCCCCGCGCCTCGGGGGGCAAGTCTCGCTTCAACAACCTCGATTCATTCGCCAGCGCAGCCAGTTCCTGACTGAAGGCATCGTGAAGCTCACGAGATATTCGTTTGCCCTCCTCATCCTGGGCCCACATAAGTTTGCCCGACAAAACAAGGAGTTTGTCGTGACTCTCCTGCAAAGCCGCTTCCGCCTGTTTACGCTCCGAGATCTCCCTGGACGTTGTTTGAAGCCGCGTGACTTTTCCCTTGTCGTCCGCGATGGGGCTAATGAGCGCCTCGAGCCACAATTCCCGTCCATCCTTCGCCATCACACGATACGTCGCCTGGCCGGGAGTTCCAGACCGTGCCGCCTTCTTGAATGCACGTGCGACGATGTTGCGGTCGTCCGGGTGGCAGAACTCGGTGGGCGGCTTTCCGATTGTCTCCTGCTGGCTAAAACCGAGTAGTCTTTCGCGCGAAGGACTCACGTAAATGAACTTGCCGTCTGCGCGATGCAACGCCACAAGATCGCGAGTGGTTTCGGTCATTAACCGATACAGTTCCTGGCTTGTCTTCAAACTCTCTTCAGTGTGGCCCAGTTGACGCTTGAGCTGGTCCACATCGAGAAGCGCAATCAAGACGCCATCGATCTTGCTATCGCTGGTCTTGTAAGGCCGCATCCTTAATGAATAAAAGCGCCCCGTCCGGCCAACGACGTCCTCCTCGACAGTCTCCGACTGATCCGTCACACGCGAAATCAATCCGTTCCAGTCCGGAGTTTCGAGATTTGATGAGATGTCATCAAACGGCCGTCCGATATCCGTGGGTATGAGGTTGAACACGCGCTGCGCGGCTGGTGTGAACCGCTGAATCCGGCGGCGATCGTCCAAAATGAGAATCGGGATGTTGACCCCGGTCAGGAGACTGCTTAAATCGTCGGCAAACGTCGATAACTCCACGTTTCGATTCTGGAGCTCGTCGTTCACTGTGGTCAGCTCTTCGTTGGCGGACTGAAGTTCTTCTTTGGCGGTTTGTAACTCTTCGTTGTTAATCTGAAGTTCCTCATTACTCGACAGGATTTCCTCGTTGGCTGTCTTCAGTTCCTCATTGGCCGCTTCCTGATCTTCGGTGATCGATTTCAGAGATGTCCGGGTGGCAGTCAGCTCGCGCCGAAGAGTTGCAACTTCACGAAGATCGCCTCGGCCTTTCCTGCGTCCCGGATGTTCCTCAGGGCTCTCCTGTGACACTGGTTCTATCTTTGGGAATAACACCATGAAGTTCGGCGCTGTGGAATTCGCCGAGTGGACTGGGATGACCTCCATGGCGACACGCCTGGGCTGACCGCCATGTCTAACTTCGATTCCATCCTTGCGGACCGTCGTGCCGTCTTTTCTGGCTCGATGAACCAGAGATCTGAGGTCCACGGCAAACTCGGGCCGCAGCATTTTGAGTAAATGAAAGGAAGCGGCTCCAGTACTTGGCTTGATAAAGGAACTGGTGTCCCCCTGAAAATGCAGAATGTTCAGGTCGGAGTCGACAATGAATGCAGGAGCTGAATAGTTGTCGAGAAGGATACGGCGGGCCTCTTCAATCAGATTCGCAGTTGGGGCCTCGGCAGACACCGGCGCCACAGGATGAGTTCTCTCGATCGAGAGGGTCGGCATCCCAGGGAGAGGACGAACCGGCCCCGGCTTACGCGAGAAGATCTTGTTCTTCCGGTCTTCGAGAGCGAAGAAATCCGTAAAGCCGATCGGTGTTTCCGATTTTCCAAGCACGAGAAAGCCGGACGGCTTCAGCGAGTAGTGAAAGCCGGCCATGATTCGCTTTTGGAGGGCCGATTCAAGATAGATGAAAACATTTTGGCAAGTGATCAGATCCAATTTGGCAAATGGAGGATCCTTGGCTAGATCATGGCGGGCAAAAATACAAAACTCTCGAATCGATTTCGATATTTGATATCCCCCTTCTGTCTTCAGGAAAAACCGGCGAAGGCGATCCCGGGAAACATTCTCCACACCCGATTCTGCGTATAGACCATTTCGCGCAACCTGAATGCAGCGTTCGCTGAGATCCGTGCCGAAAATTTGAACCTTTACCCGCGTCGCCCGGTCGCCCAGGTATTCCAGCAGAGCGATCGCGATGGAATAGACCTCCTCACCGGTCGAGCAACCCGCCACCCATACTCGAATCGATTCCGCTTTCCTTGCTTTGCCGGCAATCTTCGAAAAAACGGCGCTTCGGAGCGCATGGAATGTTTCCGGTTCCCGAAAGAAGCTGGTGACCGGAATAAGAATGTCTTCAAAAAGGTCGCGAATCTCTGAGGGATGGGTCTGAAGGTATTGGGCGTACTGGCCGAGGTCAGGAATATCAAGCAGGCTCATTCGCCGGTGGATTCTTCGTTTGACGGTCGGCAGCTTGTACAGACTGAAATTCACGTCCGTCGCCGTCCTCAACAAACGAAAAACCGTTTGGACAGCCGTGGACTCCTGAAGCGGTGCAGACACCACTTCAGAAGCGGGTGGACCAGGATGCTGCGCATGCCATTGGAGCTGGAGAGCGATTTGTTGCGGAGGCAACACAAAATCGACATAACCCGAGCGGGCAGCGCTCATCGGCATGCCGGTGTACTTTGCGGATTTCTGGTCCTGGGCGAAGGTGATTCCGCCAGAATCCTTGATGGCCTTAAGACCGCGAGTTCCATCCGATGCGGTTCCAGATAAGATGACGCCGAAAGCTTTCTGTTGCCGGTCCTTTGCGAGCGAGGAGAAAAAGTTGTCGATGGGCATGTGACCGCTAAGCAAATCCCCAAGCCGGAGAACTCCCCGATCGACCGTCAGATCTTTGTTAGGCGGAATCACGTAAACGCGATTGGGCTCCAGGCGGGTACGATCGACAACCTGAGCCACCGGCATTGCGGTCGCCCTGGATAGGAGTTGGTAGAGCAGGCTCTCATGTGTTGGGTCCATATGTTGAACCAACACAAAGGTCATCCCTGTGTCCGGCGGCAGCGCTTTCAGCAAAGCTGTGAACGCTTCCAAACCTCCGGCCGAAGCCCCGATTCCGACCACGGGAAAGACAGCGGGCTTCGCGGCCTTTCCCGGCGATCGGCGATTCTCAGCCATGATTCTCCTTGCGCACCGACGTCGCTAAAGCGAGGCGTCGAGAATGCTCGTTTTGCCAGGTCCGGTCAAGATATTGGCGCCGATTGGGGGCGAGCTTTCAGTACTTGCCAACGTCGAGCAGAAGATTGACGAAAAGCGCGAGGTTAAAGGCTACGAGAAACAAGCTGGCAATTCCGAATTCGTTTCCACCACGATGGAAGAGCATGTTCGCATTCTTCCAGTAGAAATCCTCGTCGTTTCGGATGAGCAGATATTCAGCGATCACACGGTCGTAGTTTGGCGCCGGGATGGATAGCTGAAGGCACGCATATGCGACGGGACGTCCCGAGACGGCATCCCGAACCTCAGTTTGGGAAAACGGAGAGATGACGTATAGACCTCGCTTTCCCGAGCATTGAATGACGCCCTTTCCTTCGAATTCCCGCCACGCGTTTTCAGGCAGGACCGAGCGAAGCAGCTGTCGCGCTTTTGCCTTCGAGAGACTGTGATCGTCGAGGGGGTTCTCGTCAATAAGTAGCGCCGCCATCGGGAGAGACTTACCGTCCGCCCTGGACGCGAGGAATCAAGAGGATATCGGCATTCGGATCGAACTCACGAATCAAGACGTCGCGCTTTTCCGTAATATCAGCGGCGAACCATCCTTGAGCGATCCTTTCATTGAATTCCTTTTCGATCTCCGCAAGACGGCTCGGACTCACAGTTTCTGGGTCCCATTCCGCAAGCTTATCGTCCCCGAAAGCGGACATCATTCGAAGTGTCTTGAGCGCCATTCGATCACCTCACTCATACCAATCGTGATCGAATCATTTTGCAGATACCGCGGAAAAACGACTGTTCACAATTGCACACCGCCGCGACTCTGCCTGCCGGCCTGTCGCCTATGGCAGCGGGAGCGCCATCGGTTTTCCATCGGTGCTGAAGAGACTCAACTCCGGCGCAAGCGTTTCGGTGTTCATGATCAGAAACTCGGTCTTATACAAACCGCCGCTGATGACGTGGGGGAAATAATTCGGGCCTGACGGGATCTGGTTCGAATCCACCATCGGCAGCGTGGACATTAGAAATCTTCCGCGACTGTTCGTCGTTCCGCGCATCGATATGGCGTAAACCGGCGAGTCAGCCTCGAGCAAGACTGAACCTTCGAAACCGTAAGGAAGTCCGGCGATGAGTTCATCGAGAAACGCGGAAGTGTGTGCATGGGCGTTTAGAGCCACGGACCCTGCCGGCGCCAGGTTTTCCCCGTTTTTGTCGAATGGAGTGAGCGTGACCTGAGCGTCGTGTGACAGAGGGTTGACAATGGCAACGCCGGTGCGAGAATCCGGCTCGAATGAACCGAACATGAAGCTGCGGGTGATCTGGCTTTGAGCAGGTACTGCGGTTTCCGAAATAAGGTTCCCGTTCGCAGTAAGACGTATTATTGCCATTGCAGCCGGCATCGGACTTCCGTCGGACGTGATGAGTGAGGCATAACCCGGCGAAACGGTTCCGGAGCGTCCCATCGTCCGGATTCTCCAAACCTCCCCTGCTGGAATGCTGAAATTGAATGTTCTGTTCGCACCGAGGTCGGTGGACACGTCGAAGGAGAACTCGATCGAGCCAGTGCTCACTGTCAACGCCGCGTTCACCAGGATCAGTTCGCTGTTATATCCGCCGCCATCCACGACACTCGGGAAAAGTTTCGTTCCGCCGATCTGTGGCACGCTCGAGTTCGTGGGAATGGACGTAAAGATGAATTGACCTTCGCTGTTCGTTGTTCCGCGAAGCGCCAGCACTGCTACAGGACTATTGGATTGTATCTTCAGCGTTCCCAGAAATGCTCCCGCAGAATCGCGGAAGATCTCACTGAAAAATGCGGCATGCTGTCCCATCGCCGGTATGAGGAGGGCCGTCTTCCTTCCATCGCTCAGCAGTAAGTTGACACTCACGTCGATGCTGCTCGGATTGGCAACGGCGACTCCCGTTGAAACACCCATACCCTGTTCGGCATACACGATCCAATCCGTCGCAGCCACCGAACCAGGAATGGCCGCCTCGGACACGAGGTCCTGACCTGAGAACGAGCGCAACACCGCGACACCTGTTCCCGAATGGATCGCTCCATATCCGACTTCTACCTTTGAAGCGCCTGCGCCATCCCGGGGGTTGGATACGGAAGTTTCGATTTGCGACGTTCGCACGCCTGAGAGAGATGGGGTAGGTGAGGTTAGCACCATCAGGTAAACGTCCGTATACAAGGTCGACGGTCCGTAAAGCCCAAAGTTGCTGCTGAAGATAAGCCTGCTGCCGTCCCGGCTGGCCGAAGCCCGCGGAGTGTAGTTATAGCCGTCAAAAGGGCGGCTACGATGGTGCGCCCATCGGCGAACTTCCGTCCCGTCCAGTTTCACCTGAAGGATTTCGTTCGTGTACGGCTTCCAGGCTGGGGAGTCCGGGCGCGGATCAATTGGCGCATACGTTTCCATGAAAAACCAGCCGCCGGTGGCCGTAGCGGAGACGTGGACAGCCAGGCTCCAATCCAGGGAAATCAGGCATGAGGCATGAGCGTCCGACAGGCGAATCTTAACGATTGCGTTCGAGCAAATCGGCGCTGGATCCGCGGAGTTGGTCCACAACAGAATCTCGTCGCCGTTGGTGTCGCTCGTGACATCCATGTGGCCGCCGGCTCGAGCGATCTGGCGCTGAAAGTTCATGTTGCGATCGAATAACTCGATGCCGTTGTACCTTGCGGTTCCAGGCTGAAACCAGGTGACGGTGACATTGTTTTTCGGCGTGATGTACAAACTGTCATAGCCTCGCCCGCCCGTGTCGAACACCGGTCCTTTGGTGTCGGTGCTGATTTCGTAAACGAAGACCGAACTGTTGTCGCCTGCAAAAACAAAATGGTCGCCATCGGAGGAAATATCGGACTCACCTTTGCCGCTGATCGACGTGTACTCGCTGAAAGTGTGCATGACCGAAACAGCATCTGTTGAAACATTGAGCCGCTTTAACTGATTACCGCTGACGAAATAAAGAAGGTTGGGGTTGGTTCTTGACCAGCGTGGCTCGCAACTGGCGCACACGTTCAGATTTTTCGTGAAGGCTCCGGCGCCGTTATAGAGTCCGAAATAGCTGAAGTGAAGCGCCAGTATCCTGGAGTTGTTGGAATTGAAAGGCGACATCGACGAATACTCATTCGAAATGAACGGAAGGGTCCCCGATCCCCTGGCGGCGTCGGGCTCGACCAGGGAGTCCGACATTCGCTTGATCGTCGCCCCGAAGACCGGATCCTTATAACTACTCCCGGCCGCTGGAGGCTGGAAAGCGTAGTAATTGGGTGGGGGATACGTTGCACCATCCTTACGCTGAGCGAGCGCCGAACCTGCAAGGGAAAGGATGAATAAGGCCGGTAGTACGAGAGCCTTGATTGCCATAGGCGGCAATCGTAGGCCCCGGGCTCCGGTGGACAGAATCCGGAGTTAGCCTGAACCGGGGAGGGAATTTACCTTAGGGGTCGGGGCGGAAGCCTGTAAGGGGCTGTAAAGACAGGCTGAAGGTCCTTCAGCGGAATCTTGTCGTGAAATTGATGTTCACAGTTTTGAACGGATACACGTTGGAAAGGGGTACCAGGAAGTTGTTCTCCAAAAACGGGCCGTCCATCGGTTCCGCGAAGAGGGTGTACGATCCGGCCGGCAGTCCTGCAATCGAGTACTTTCCGTCCGGGTCCGTGACTACAGCTGCCATGGGCTGACCGTTCGCGCCAACGGCGACGACAATCGCACCAAACACTGGGACGTTCGTTGTCGCGAATACCTTTCCATCAATCGAACCGCGCGCCGCAAATGCCGCCGTTGGATAGAGCGTGGACACGCCGATCGTATCGTCAGCCGTCAATATTCGCGAGAGACTGTTACCTGCCGCGAGCGGAAACATGACCGCTGAAGCCAGTGGCGTATGGTCAAGACCCAGGAGATGTCCGATTTCGTGGGTGGCGACAGCCTGAAGGTCGGCGCGGCCGGGCAACACTTCCCCGCTGATGAATCCGGTGTTCGGATTAAAAACGATATCCGCCTCGAGAATCTGGCCGGTCGTTACCAACGACGTGACGTTGGTAAGACTCATGGCATCCAATCCATAAACCGCCCATTCCGCCAGGGTCACATTCGTGGTGATGAGGTTAACCTGGTCGAACGCGGGCATCATCGATGCCGCAACCGGTTGCCCTTCAGCGAATGCGATCGTTGCAGTAGAGATGCCCGACCACGCCTGGAATGCTTCGCGAAATGAACCTTCAAAGGCCGCCGCTCCCGTAACGTTAGAGCCGCGCGTTGGGTTCATTCTCCACACGATGGGAAAGGACGAAGACACCCACTTGTTAATCGCTATTTGCCCACCGACGACCATCGACCTCCGTGGAACATATCCAAACATTGGCGCTGCGATGACCAGGGCAAGGACCCCGATCGAAAGCGAACTTCGTAGATTGCGGTTCCAGAGTTTCATTGCACCAGCTCCCGAATTTTTCTTTTCAGTTGTTCCAGTGGGGCCCGGCCGCCGGCCAGAGGTTTGGTAATCTCGCCTGTTTTCGTGTCGAACAAATCCACGCCGACCAGGTTAGAGACGGCATAATCGCCGATGATCTCGTACAACCCCTGGTTCATCCCGACAACGTGAAAGGTGCTGTCGTCCTGGCGTTTGAGAAAAACGACGGCCATCTGCCCGTTCTTGAACTGGGGTACACCGGCAACGGACATCTGGATCGTCCCGGCGATTCCGCCAACCTGGCGGATGAGAATCGACTGCCGGCGTTCACCCTTGAGTGGCTCATCCACGCGGATCGAAATATAGGTGAACACCAGATGCCGTTGGTCATCCCACTGGGAGTAAACCGATTCCACCTGGCCCTGAATAATCAGGTCGGCCCGCTGGACAAGTTGCTCCAGGTTCAGCTTGGCAACTGTCGTGGCGGAGACGGGAGCGGGCAGGATTGCCACCGTCAACGCCGTCAATGCCGTCATCGCCATAAAGGCTATTCCAATCCGTTTGCGGGTCCGGTTATCAGTCATCGGATAAACACTCCTCCGGAAAATATCGTTTGGTCGAGATTCGAATTCTTGATTCCAATATTCCTGGGACCAACCTCGGCATTTGCATCGACTGCAATCCTGACGATGATGATCGTCGTGGCGCCGTTGGTCTGGTAACGAACGTTCGATATCGTCAGTCCATCTCCGCTGAATGAGATCGCAGACCCATTGGCCTGTGTCATTCCAGTCCCGGATATCGCCAGATCCTTCGTTTGACCGCGAGGCAGATCGGCACTGCTGGTGAATGTGAAGTTGCCCGCTTCGACCTCGACTGCGGCGGCCTGTGTCGCATTCAGCGCCGGCCCGACTGGCGGCGGAACATATATATCGATGCCCGACGACGTCTGCCCGTCGAATACGCGGACGGTATTCTGGTCAAGGGCAGTGGCGGACGCGGTGATTTGTAGAACGACACCCGCAGTGCGCCGTCCGTTGACCTTTACTACAACGGGCCCGGAGATTGCCGCACTCGGGACCACAACCGTGAGGTTTGTGGCAGTAGCTGTCAAAGCGGGCACGTCTACGGTTCCTGCTACTGTCTTGAACTCAACGACATTGTTGGTTTGGGACACGGCGAAATTCGATCCAGTCAGGGTCACAGTCGTGTTGCGTGTGGTTCGCGGCGGAGAAATACTGCTCAGCACAGGAGCTGTGGGGTCCGCGGCAATGGGCGGCGTATAGATGATACCGGGCATCAGAGATCCTGCCGCTACGTTGCCCAGAAACGAGCCGCTTCGGCTAAAGAACAATTCCAGTCCATAGAGCGGGACATTGTTCGTCGTTCTCACGAAAACGAATCCGCCGTTCACACTCGCCCCCACAAGCTCCGGAAGAAGCTTTGCGATCTTCGTGCCGCGGCTGAGCGAGAAGCTTGCCGTCGATGCGGTGGAAGGACCGCCGATCAAGGTACCGTCCGGATACACGGCAAAGACTTCGACGTTCGCGGTGGTGGTGGTGGTATTCAAGAGTGCTATGCCGGTCGACCAGGGATGGAGGTCCGCGACCTGGAGGAACAGCAGGCTGGTTCGGGGCGCCGCTTGAGCTGGAACCACGGCAAAACCGCCGACAGTTGTTTCCGCATACGCGACGTAACCCGTGACGGCGGCCGTACTGGTGACTTTGATCCAACCGTTCCTGAAGTCGAGAAAATTGAACAGAGCCTGCACGGTCTCCCGCAAAGTGCCGTTTGCCTCCAGGTTTCGCTGAACGGACGTTGCGACGCCACTGCCTTCAGGCGTGAAGCTGACCGTGAGAGTCGCAGCCGTTGCTGCGAGGTTCGTAATCCCAACGACCGTACTGTAGTTGAGTCCTCCGAGTGGACCGCTCACCACATGAGGAAAATTCATTTCCAGCGCCGTGGAACTCGCATCAACGCCATTAACGACACCCGTGTCGCGAGGTGCGAGAAGGCCCGTAACCACAGAGGTCGCCACGAAAGCAGATCCCGTGGAGGTGATGCGAATATGCGTAGGCTGCGCGAGATTCGCGCCGGGAAAAATGGCGGAAGCCTGGCTCTGAAATACTCCAAGGGCCGGGATGTCCCGCGTGATCGTCGACGCAGCGGCCTGACCAAGAGTTCCAAGCAGCCGGATGGTCACGGTTATGGCAGAGACGCCCGGGTTGGCAATGTTGAGTTCCGTCTGTGCGGCAACAAGCGGCAAGATCTGGTCCGTCGCAGGGACGGCTCCCTCTGCGCCATCCACAAAGGTGGAAAAGTCTCCACCGATCCAGAAGCCTTGCAGGCCGGAGGTCGTGCTTGTCGCTTGCACCCATCCGGCCGTCGCCGCGTTCTGAAAGTACTCCGAACCGAGCCGCGCAATCTGTCCTCGCGCGCGAATCAACTGGGACCACGCTGAAACGGTGACCCCACTCGCGCTCAGAAGGCGAAAGGTCACTGACGCATCAGTCGGTCCGGGATTCACAACGGCGAATCCCGTGGCCGTCAAATCCGCGGGAGTGAATGCGCGAGGAAAATTGAGCGTCGACTGGCCCAGCAGTGTGAAAGGCAAAGCCAGCATCGATAGGATCATTCCGATTTTCTTCTTCATCATGGTTCACGAGATAACCTAGCAACCGAACGGGGACGAGGGCTGTTCAATTTCGCTCAACATCAGCGAGCAATTGTGAACATCCTTCGTACGCGTTATGCGACAGATTGGTCATCTATGAAAAATGCAGCAGTCACCACATCAAAAGGATTAAGGAAAGCGCCCACGGGAATTCGCGGGCTCGATGAAATCACCGGCGGTGGATTACCCCACGGACGGCCCACGCTGGTTTGCGGCGGCACGGGATGCGGCAAGACATTACTCGCAATGGAATTTCTGGTGCATGGCGCAACCGAATACGGCGAGCCAGGCGTTTTCATGGCGTTCGAGGAAACGGCCGAAGAACTGACAGCGAATGTTTCGTCGTTTGGATTCGATTTGAAGGCCATGATCGAGGGCAAACTTTTGTTGATCGACCATGTCCAGATCGAGCGCTACGCTTTCGCGGAGACGGGCGAATACGATCTCGAAGGGCTCTTCCTCCGGCTTGGCGATGCGATTGACAGGATCAAGGCGAAGCGCGTCGTCCTCGATACGATCGAAACACTTTTCGCGAGAATGACCAATCAAGCGGTAGTGCGCGAGGCGCTCCACCGGCTCTTTCGCTGGCTGAAGAACAAAGGCGTCACCGTCATCATGACGGGCGAGCGCGGCGAGGGCTCGCTGACTCGTAACGGCCTGGAGGAATACGTCTCTGATTGCGTGATTTCGCTCGACCATCGCGTGCTGGATCAGAGCACGACCCGGCGGCTGCGCGTGGTCAAGTATCGCGGCGCGATGCATGGAACCAACGAGTATCCGTTTCTCATCGATAAGAACGGCATCTCGATCTGGCCGGTCACCTCGGTTCAACTGAAAGACTGGACGTCGAAGGAACGCATCCCGACCGGCATCGAACGACTCGACGCAATGCTCGGTGGCGCCGGTTATTTCCGCGGGAGCAGCATCCTTCTATCGGGCATGGCGGGCACGGGCAAGACCAGCGTGGGAACAACTTTTGCGGACGCCACCTGCCGTCGCGGTGAGCGCTGCCAGTTTTTTTCGTTCGAGGAATCTCCGAGCCAGATCGTGCGCAACATGAGCAGCATCGGCCTCGATTTGCAACAATGGGTGAAAAAAGGGCGGCTTCGATTCCAAACCGTGCGTCCGTTTTACTTCGGTCTGGAAATGCATCTCGCACGAACCATCAGACTCGTCACCGAATTCGACCCGCAAGTGGTGATCGTAGATCAGATGTCGGGTTTGGAAACGACCGGCACACCGCTGGAACTCAAGGCCGCGATGATGCGGTTGATCGACTTTCTGAAAATGAAAGGCATCACCGCGATGTATACGGACTTGAACACCGACGGCAACGCGCTCGCGCTGACGGATACCGCAATATCCTCGCTCGTGGACACCTGGTTGATACTGCGCGATCTCGAGTTCAACGGCGAACGCAATCGCTGCCTCCACATCCTCAAATCCCGCGGCATGGCGCACTCGAATCAGGTTCGCGAATTCACCATGAGCGAACGCGGCATCGAGCTGAAGGATGTATATATTGGTCCGAACGGAATGGTCACAGGTTCTGCGCGTGTGGCGCAGGAAGCACGTGAGCGAGCGCTTCAGGTAAGCCGGAACGAGGAAATCGAACTTCGACAGTTGGATCTGAAACACAAACATGACCTGCTTGAAGGGCGGATCGCCGCCCTGCATGCCGAGTTTTCCGCCGAGGAATCGATAATCGAACGAATCATCCAGCACGACAGACAGCACGAGCAGACGCTTGGCCTGGACGAAACGAGGATGGGCCGCAGCCGCAAACAGGACGCCGTCAAAACCGGCCACAACCTCATTGGCAAAAATGGTCACAAAACGGCGTGAAATCGTGAAAAAACGTTCGCCACGCGGAAAGCCGCCCGAACCGGCGGCGGAGCATTGGAACCTGTGCCTCTATGTCGCCGGACCAAACCCGAAAGCGGTCGCCGCCTTTCGCAATCTGCATCGGATCTGCGAAGAACATCTCGCCGGCCGCTACCATATCAATGTGATCGACCTGATGAAGAATCCGCAAATCGCACGAGACGATCAAATCATCGCCGTGCCGGCCGTCGTACGAAAACGGCCCTTGCCCATTCGACAAATCATTGGCGACTTGTCTGACACCAGGCGTGTCCTGGCTGGCCTCGATATCGTGCCGTCCATAAAGAAAGGTATGTAAATTGTGCTCTGGATGATTCTCGTCGGATTGTTGGTTGGAGCTGTGGCAAAGGTTTTGATGCCGGGACGCGATCCAGGTGGCGTTGTCATAACGCTCTTGATCGGTGTTGCAGGCTCGATTGTCGCTGGGTTTCTAGGCCGGTCCATCGGATGGTATGCGGAAGGCGAGCCAGCCGGGTTTATCGGATCAATACTCGGTGCGATTCTTCTTTTATTCTTGTACCGAGCTCTTACCGGACAAGGAAAGTCGGGAAAGGGCGGCCTCGGAAGAGCCGCCTAGTTATTCATGCGGTAACGATTCCATGCAGGAGGTTCCAGGATGATTCAACATAGCGAAGCGCGCGAATTGTGCACAAACTCTGAATGGGAACTGGTTGATAGCAGTTTCTCGCCGATGGTTGAGATGTTCCCGCCACCGGGCCTGAAAAGGAGAATGGAGCGAGTCAGAAAGCTTCATGCTAAGCCCGGTAAAACCACACGCCGAAAAACAGAACTGTTTGCGGAAACAATCGGACGATTCGAGGCCGCGCTGAGTGTTTACGCGAACGCCGCCGTCTCCGACCCGGATGTGAAGAACGTTGACGACGAGAAGGTGGCTGAGGTAACGCGGACACTCAACATGGATGGGCTTCGAGAGCGCGCCGACCGGAAGTTGGAGAGCCGCAAGAGTCATGTTCAGTCCGCAATGGCATTGCGAGGCGAACAGCAGGGGCAGAAGTCCGGGGCAAAGCACATCCAGAGTCATGTCGGATCTGTTACCCGCCGAAATCAGGCAAAGCGGGACACGAAGAACCGCTAAAAAGAAGCCGCAGGCTTTTGTTGTTGGTCGTCTTTCTGCTTTTGTTCTCTCTCCCCGCGATCGCTGTCGGGACTGACTGCTTTCTTGATTCCCTGACCCACGTCTTTGCCTGCCCGACCTAAAGCGCACACATGAACTGTCCACAATTGCACTTGTTCAAAAACAATTTGCGCATGAATTCGCGACTGTGCAATTTCGGACATCCTGCCTCTACGCTTGAGCGCAGGATTGTGTGGCGACAAAACGGTTTCCCGCATTCCCACAATTAGGAGGCCCCTTGAGTTTGAACTCTCCGAATCTTCCATGGTACGCGCTGCACATACGCTCGAGGTTCGAGAAGGTCGCGGCGAGGCACCTCAGCGACAAAGGCTACGAAGCGTATCTACCTCTTCACAAATCAACGCGTCGTTGGAGCGACAGGAGCACAACCGTCGAGTTGCCGTTGTTCCGGGGATACACGTTCTGCAGGTTCGATATCCAGGACAGGCTTCCGGTCCTGATGGTGCCGGGAGTGCTGTCGATTGTTGGAATCGGCAAGAGTCCCGCGACGATCCCCGAATCCCAAATCCTTTCACTCAAAAAGATCATCACATCCGGATTGCAATGTGGACCATGGCCGTTTCTTCAAGCCGGCGAGCGCGTTTCTGTCGAACGCGGTCCGTTGGCGGGACTGAGAGGAACCGTGGTTGAAGTCAAATCGGGCTTGCGCCTCGTCTTGTCGCTGCCACTGCTCCAGCGTTCAGTTGCCGTTGAAATCGACCGGCATTGTGTTGATTTGGATCATGCGGTCTTCGCTGACCAACAGCTTGCATAATTTGAAAGGGAAATTGCATGTTACTGCTGATTATTCTCTTAGTGCTTTTGTTCGGCGGTGGTGGTGGTTATTACGGGTATTCGAGATGGGGAAGGAACGGAGGCATCAGTACCGTCGGCGTGGTGTTGATAATTGTGGTGCTGGTTTATGCGCTCGGCGGAATGCCCCGTTGAATGCCCCTTAAGCTCTGCATTCAATCCACCTTGGATTCGTTCAGCATTTCAGCGACGCGCTCCCGGACCGCTTCCTTCACCGCTTTTTCGACGGTGACTTTCATTTCCTTCGAATCCAGGGCTTCGCCTCCCACTTTCGATATCACCTCGCTGACTGCTTCTTTAACGAGGGGATTCAGCGGCGATAGTTTTTCCACCATTGTTTTCAGCCTCTTCTTGATTTCTCGTGGCGTGGCCTGCGCCTCCTCATCGACCTTCTTCCGCTCCCAATCCTTCTCAAAGGCTTGAACCAGGCCGCTTACCACTTTCGATTCACGAACGATAATGCCGACTTCGCGCCGAGAATCCAGCTCCGCGACTCGCAAACTCTGGCTTCCGACAAAGACTTCACGACGGTCTCGAATAATGGTCCGCGTATGGAGGCGCAGCCCCGAGAGCGGCCGGACATCGAGGAGACGGCTCTTTCTGCCGACGCCTCCAATGACTTTCACCACCACTCCCTTTTCGATTCGATTGTTGAGGGCGCGAAGCATGGCCCGGTCGGCAACCTTGGGATCGTAGATGAGCAGTTCCTTTTTTGCCCTCTGGATGAGCGCAGCAAGCTGCTTGCGCGCATTGACCGGGCTAACCAGAAAGGTATCGATACCGGCTTCATACGGTTTTCGTGCGACATCTGCTTCAAACAACTTCAGCGCTTCTTGAACGAGCCCCGCCTTCTTGGTGACGATGCCGAAGCCTCGGCTGTGGTCGATATCCAGATGTGTGAAGTTGAAGGACAGGGCATAGAGAACACGGCGGTCGATGATCAACAATTTGTCGTGATAGCGCTCGAGGTCATCGGCGGTCCGCGAAACATTCACGCCTGCACCCAGCAATCGCATCTCCAGCTTGCGAAGGCTTTTCTCGCCGCCCC
>Ga0137433_1000732_pt1 | contig 16145 bp, 23 predicted proteins | sample EasRivERMZT840_2_FD_102335 | JGI IMG/M metagenome (GOLD analysis project Ga0137433, IMG submission 102335) | Soil microbial communities from meander-bound floodplain in the East River, Colorado, USA - East River MetaG ERMZT840_2 | ecosystem: Environmental > Terrestrial > Soil > Floodplain ...
CGGCAGTCCCCGTGTGACGCCTCAAACGAACCGGGGTCGCGCCCGTCGTCACCACGCGCGCGACGCGATGCGACGACGCGACGCGACACGACGAGCTCGAGCCGCGATGCGCGCGCCGGCGCCCAGGTTGCAGTGGCGACACGCGGCCTCGAGGCGACAGCAGCCCGACCCGCGGCGGTGACGGTGCAGGCGCAGCGGCGGGACGTGGTCGATGGTGTCGGCCGGCGCACCGCACCGGCACACGGCAGCATGCCGGTGCAGGCGCGCCCGAGCCTGTCGGTAGTCAGGGTCACGGTAGGCGGAGCGGGCCACCGCCTACCGCCCGATCCTGATCCGGTGATGCTCGTGCGGGGGCAGCTCGAGCTGCACGGGGTGGGCACCCCCCCGTGCAGCCCGGCGGGCGGCCTGATGGTGGGCGTTGGCAGCCCGGCAGGCGGGGCAGTGACACGGGTCCACCCGGGACTGGTACCGCTGACGAGTCCCATGCGGCGGCAACGGGTACGACGTCCGACCGGCCATCGGACCCTGAGCGTACCGAACGGGTGCGCGCCGATCAGGGACGGCGCACGATGCCGAGCAACGCGCCGAGCGCGATGACGGCCAGCTCGACGACGACGAACCATGCCTGCGTCTCGGTCACGGTCACCCATCATCGCGCCTCGCTGATGGACGGCGGTTCGTTAGTCATCGTCGGCCTCGTCCAGTTCGTCGAGCATCCGCCACACGTCGGCCGACAGTTCGGCCGCCCGCGTCAGTAGCTCGTCGTCATCGTCACCGATGCGCGGGTCGGAGTAGCGGCACGTCCCGCACGTCGGGGAATCGGACGGCGGTTCATCCATCCGCAGCCGCCCAGTAGACCCCGCCCGTGGTGTGTTCGTCGTCGGGGGTCAGCTCGTCGCGGTGCAAGGTGACGTAGCGCCACGCGGTGTCACGGTCGGGCGCGGTCACGACGTACTCGCGGACGATGTGCGGATCGGCCACCTTGACGCGGTACCGGCGGTACCGGGAATTGAACGGCGGTTCGATACTCATCGGCCGATCACCACCACGGCCAGACCGAACGGCGGCCGGTCACCTTTCGCCGGGATGGTCCATCCCGGCCGGTCGAACCGTCGACGGCCGGCGAGAAAGTAGACCGCGACGGTGCCAGCCCGCCGGGGATGCTCGAGCATGTCCTGCCACCACCGTTGCTCGGTCCGATTGGCGGGCAGCAACATCACGATGGCCTCGCACCGCTCGCGCTCCTCGAGCGCTCGAGCGACCCACGCGCCGCACGCCGAGTACGGGGGATTAACCCACACCCGACCAGACCACGGCTCGGTCAGTCCATCGCGGCAGTAGCGCGGGGCGACGGTGTTGGCATCGGTGGCGGCAACGTCAAGGTCGACCGCGTCGAGCCCGGCGAGCGTCAGACATTCGGCCAACAGGTCGGGCGGGGTGCGTCGGTCGTCGACGTGCTCGAGCGGTCCGCGCCGGTCGAGCTGTTGGGGATGGTTGCGGGCGGTGAAACTCACGCGCCCCCCCGGGAATTGAACGGCGGTTCCATTCCCGGCTCAGGCATCGGCCGTCTCACGGTTGGCGCGGACGATTGCCTGTGCCACCTCGCGGCGGCGAGCTCGGGCGTCGTCGCCGCGGTGGTCGGTTGGCGTGCGGTGGTCGGGGCAGCGGATGTTGTGGTCCCACGGGTCGACGCGGGTGTCACATCCCGCTGCCATGCATTGATGCCATGTCATCGGGGCGAAGTGGTCGGGCCAGTGGGTGGCGCCCATGACTTCATCGTTACCCACCAGATCGCGCGCGCGTTCGATCATTGCTAGGCCCATCGCTCGCGCTCGGCGGCGGCGATCGCGTGGATCCGTTCGGCTCGGCGCAACAGGTCGGTGAGCACCTCGGGCACGTTCACGGCTGGCACGCCGACATGCACGAGGGCCTCGAGGGCGTCGACGACGAGTGCCGCTTCGCGGGCGACGACTCCGTAGCCGTCGTACATCTCGGCCCAGCCGGTCAGCTCGTCGGTGGTCACGCGCGCCTCTTGTTCACATAGTTCTGTTCTTAGGACTGTTCACCCCGCGCCAGCGCGGGGGGTTACCCCGCGCTGGCGCGGGGGGTCAACCGCGCTGGCGCGGGGGGTGTGGATAGTTCACCCCCCGCGCTGGCGCGGGGGGTGTGGATGACCGCGGCGAGCGGGAATCGGTACCTGGTGGCCTTGCCCCGCGGCACCTCGGCGGCCCAGATTCCGGCCTTCGTGCATGCCCTGGCGGAGCGGTACACGGTGTCTTCGTGGATGCCGAGCACGGCGCCGATGTCTCGCCATGACGGGCGGGCGACACCTTCGTCGCGGTTGTAGTAGGTCGACACGAGCACGGCCACGCCGCGCGCCGTGCTGGGCAGCTCGGAGTGCTTCACGGCCCATCGCGTGTAGGCGAGCACGGCGCCGAGCGACGGGTGAGGCGCGGACTCACTCAATGTCCGGCCCACCTTGGTCATGCCGCGGCGTTCTGATCTGCGGTGCACGTAGTACAAGCACACGTCGATCCCGCGTTGAGCCAGTGCAGCGGGACCCGTGTCTGCGCCGCCCACTGGAGCATCGTGCGGTGCGTGATGCCTTCGCCGCGCTCGGCCCGAGACACGGTCGTCTTGGTCACGCCGAGCAGTGCGCCGAGCTCGGCCTGAGTGAGCCCGGCGGCCTCGCGGGCCTTGCGGAGCCGGTCGGTCAGGGTCCACTCAGGAACTACAGGGGTGTCATTTATCGTCACGACGTGCACACTACGTCATTATGGCGCGGATGCCACGGATGGTCGACCAGTACCGCGCGGCGATGCGTCGGGAGGGACAGGCCCGGTCCACGATCGTGAAACGGCACGCCGAGCTGCGCTGGTGGCTCGGCCACATCGGGGAGCGTTGGACCGATGCGACCCGCCACGACGTGGACGACTGGCTCGATTCGCGTGATCTCGCCATGTCCACGCGGTACGTGGCGATCTCCAACCTGCACGCGTTCTACCTGTGGGCGCGCCGTGAGGAGCTGGTCGAGCACGACCCGACGGAGCTACTGCGGCGCCCGAAGGTGCATCGGCGCCTGCCGCGCCCGCTGCGGAGTGTCGACGTCGAGCTGTTGATCCACGGGGCGAACCCGCGGATGCAAGCGACGCTCGTCCTGATGTACGACGCGGGGTTGCGCTGCGATGAGGTCGCCCGGCTCGACTGGGACGACGTCGACCTGGCCGAGCAGACCGCGATCGTTCGCGGTAAGGGCGACCGCGACCGGCTCGTCGGCCTACCGCGGCGCCTGGTCATGGTGCTCGCTGCGCTCGACGAGACGATCGGCCCAGTGATCGCCCCCCGCGCGAGCGCCGGGGCGATCAGTCAGCGGGTGCGGTCCCACATGAAACGCCGCGGTGTCGCCGGGTCGGCGCACCGGCTCCGACACTCCTTCGCCACCCGGCTCCTGACGGCGACGCAGGACATCACCGCGGTACAGGTCGCGCTCGGCCACGCACTCCTGACCACGACACAGGTCTACGCCGCGGTCGACCCGACACGGGCCGTCGCGGCGGCCCGTCTACTCGACGATGCTCACCAGCCCACCCTGTTCTGACGGGTCACTCTGCAGGCGGATCGTCAGGGGGCCGGTCGCGGGGCAAGCGGCGGGGGGCGGCACTGTCGAACACGTTGGTCACGGCGCGCACGACGCGCAGACAGGCAATCGTGGCCAAGACGGCGCCGAGGGTGAACGCCGCGGCCACCGTGAGGTCATCCCACTGGACGCCGAGCACACGGCGCCCCCGCTACCGGATGCCTTGGTGGGTCAACAGGGCGTCGATGTCGGACTGCGCGTACGTCTCGACGGGGGCCGGGTCATACAGCCCGTAGGTCAACCCGGCGGTGTCCCAGCCGGGTGGGATGGCGGCAATCGTGGTGCCGTCCCACGCGTACACGGTCGGGTTGTCGCCACCTTTGATCAGTCGTGCCGGCATGTCGTCTCCAATCGGTGGCAGGGGTGACGGGGCCGGCGCGGTGCCGGCGCGGGCGAGGGCCTCGGCGCGCATGTCGGGCAGCGACCAGGTGCCCGAGCTGTTGACCGAACGGGGCCGCCACGGGCCTTGCACGGCGTCCGCGGTGGCGGGGTCGATCTTGCGGTCGGTGTAGCCGGAACCGTCGCCGAGGGCGTGGCTGGTGATGTCGTCGGGCCGGTTGGCGAGGGAGGCGTTCAGCGCGTTGGACAAGGCGAAGTAGGCGTCGACGAGCTGCACGCTCCACGGCCCGCCGATCCCGTCGTTGTTGACCTCGATGTTGACGAGCGCGGTGTTGCCGCAGTCGGTGGCACAGGTGCCGCGAGAGAACGTCATCGGGCCGCCCTTGCCGGAGCAGTTCGAGGCGCCCCCGGCGATCGGCCACACGTCACCGTTGCGGCCGAGGGTGATGTTGCCGACCGGGTTGTCAGGGTTGCCGCGCACCTGATAGTTGACGCACGCCTCGTCCGAGGTGCTCGTCGACGAGGCGGCGTGGTGCCACATCACCGCCAGCGGGGCGGCGGGGAAACCGCCCGAGCTGCGGGCGCGGCGTTCCCATCCGGCATTGGTATCGGTGACGCGCACGACGAGCCCGGCGTCGGCGGCGATGTCGGCCCACGGGTAGTACAGGTTGGCGCCGCTCATCGAAAGACGCCTTGGCGGCGACCCCAGATCAACAGCGCCGCGACGATGGCGATGAGCCGGCCCCGCTCGGCGTCGTCGAGGGCCTGCCACTCGGGAAACGCGTCGCCATGTTCGCGGCGCAGCTGATGCAGTCTGATGGCGACTTGTTCGGGGTCGGCCGGTTCGGTGCCCCACACGTCGTCGTCTTCGAGGTCGCCGAAGTCGCTCACGGCGTCACGTCGGGCGGCCAGTGAGCTTGTACGGCGGCGCCGATGTTGGCGTCGGTGATCACCGCTTCATCCCCGCCCGGGTTCGGGTTGCCGGCGGCCAACGCCGAGGCGTACTCGGCCTCGTAGTCGATCGCCACCGGCCACACCATGCGCACCCCTTCGGCGGGGTTGGTTTTCACCAGCCGGCCGTAGTCGGTGTCGCCGAACGTCGGGGACGCGTAGACCTCTTTAGAGACGGCAGCGACCACCCGGTTCACCAACGCCGGGTCGCGGGTCGAGTGGTCCAAGGTGTTGTACGACATGGGGTGTGTCCTCCCTAGGGGCCGAGACGGAGCACGACGAAACTGCCGTCGATGTACAGCGGCGCCGCCGAACCGTTGTAGAGATTCACCCGCAGCGTGCGGCCGGCGGGCAGTGAGTTGACACTGACGGCGAAACCGAGGTTCTGGCCGACCATCACGAACCCGGACACGTCGAGGGCGGCGCCGTTGTAGATGCTGACCTGTACCGGGCCGCCACCGACGACGGCCGACGTGTGGAACTTGGCGGTCATCGCGTAGGACCCGTCGCGGCTGGCGGGGATGGTCACCACCGACGAACCGGCGTTGTGGTAGTTGTCGGTGTCGAACGCCTCGGCGTCGAACGACCAGTCGGCCGATGCGCCGTTGGCGACGAGCTGGCCGGATTGTGTGAGCCCCACGCCGCGCATCGTGTTGACCCGTTCGACGACGGCATTCCCCCATGCCGACTCAATGAGCTCATCCGGTACGACGTTGCCGGGGGAGCCGTCGGGGTTGACGGCGGCGAACGGCACCGGCCCGAACGCCTCCGGCCCGGGCGCCCAGCGTTGCTGGTTCCATGTCGGGCGGGTCGCCGGGGTGATCGCCGGACGCAGGGCGACGGCGAGCTCATGCAACGCGGCGGCGACATCGGCCAAGGTGGCCGCGGTGTCGATCTCGGTGTCGGTCATCGGCGTTGCCTCCGGTTCATACGGCCACCGCCCACGTCGCACGATCCCAACGGGCCTGATCCCAGCGGCCACCGGGCGCGGCGTAGGGGGCAGCGACATCCAAGGTGAATCGGGCGAACCAGCGGCCGGTGGCGGTGATCGTGTGTTCCACCCCGGTGACGAACATCTCGACGTCGAACACCGCCCGGCCGTCGCGGGTCGTCAACCGGCACCGCAGACGGGTCGGTGTCTCCGGTGCCGCGGTGGCCATCAACTCGACGAGCGACCCGTCGCCGGGGTCACGGGCGGCGTCCAATGTGACGGCCTCGACTCGGGGCATCGTGGCCAGTCCGCGTGTCTCGAGGGCGCGCGTCGCGAGCAGCTCGAGGATGTCGGCGTCGGCGGTGACGAGATCGTCACGCACGAACGGCTCGGGGCCGATCGCGGCCGCGGCGGCCGGGTCGGACACCGCCCGGAACACCCCATCGGCCCGGCCCATCCGGGCATACGCGGTGACGTCACGGCGCCGGAAGGCGAGCTCCCACGTCGACGGGCACACATCGGCCGGCACCGCCGGAACCCACACCGCGGGCACCTCCGGGATCTTCGGTGTGATCGCGGCGGCGTTCGTCAGGGTCCAGGTGCGGCCCCGGGGGTCGACGTAGGTGGTGCCGGTGCCGGGGTAGTCGTCGGCGTCGAACCGCCAGATGACGGTTCCGGCGGCGGGGTCGAGCCCGGTACGCAGCTCGACGGAGTAGATCCGGCCGTTCCAGCGTTGCGCGGTGACGGCGGCCCGGATGTCGCCGATCGCGAGGACCGACGTCGAATCCCACGGTACGACCTTGGTGCCGGTCTGCGCGGTGCCGAGACGTTGCCAGATCCCGGCGGCGTCGCGCTGCCAGCGTTGCAGCACCGTTTGGGTGCCGGCGTTGTCGACACTGAAGGCCTGTTCCTCGTCGCCGAGCGTGATCGGGGTGATCGGGGTCAACAGCCGAGTGACCGCGTTGGCGTTCAACCCGGTGGCGGTCGACTGCCAGCGGTACTGTCCATCGGCCTGGTTGCGACCGGTCCAGAATGACCGTTGCCCCTCCGGGTCGAACTGTCCGGCGAGCGTTTGCCACAACGTGCCGGCGGTCGGCCCGCGATGCTTCGTCACCCAGCAGCATTGGGTGGGCGGGGGCGCCGGGTCGGGGGTGGTGACGACACCGACGGTGGGCGTGACGTAGCCGGGGACGGCGGGGACGGCGGGGATCCAGTAGCCGGGGGTGCCGGCGCCGACGTTGCCGATCGTCGCGGCGGGCGGGGTGTCGGGGAGGTAGGTCTGCCAGTCACGGGCCCGGAACGCGACGCGGCCGGCGAGGTCGCCGAACACGGTGCCCCCGGCCGATTCGGCGGCCTCGCCGATGAGGTCGACGGCGGCGGCGCCGAACTCGGTGCCCTGCAGCGCGATACCGGTCCGGTCGATGCTGCGGTAGGTGGTCGGCCAGCCCCCGGTGTCGAGGATGCGGGCGATGCGCACGTCGGCGGTTTCCCCGTCCCCGACGGCCACCTCGAGGGCCTCGAGTTGTTGGCGGCCGGCTTCGGTGAGGGCGTCGATCATGTTGCACGCCACGACGTCGGTGCCGTAGGGCTCGTAGACGGGGACGGCCTCGTCGATGTAGCCGCGGTAGATGACATGACGCCCGGCCGGGGTGGTGACCCCCCAACGCAGTTGGCGGCCGGGCCGCAACGTCAAGGTGGCCGGGTCGGCGGGGGCGGCGGTGAGGTCGGCCCATCCGTCGACGTTGCGGAACACGACATCGGAGGTGGCCGGCGAGAACCGGTCGATCATCCGTTCCCGACCGCGTGAGGCGTGGGCGTCGGTCACCTCACACGATCGGTCGGTCCATGTGGGTTCGGTGCCGGCCCAGCGGGCATCGGCGTGGTCCCAGCGGGACACGTCCCAGCGGGCCTGGCCGGCCGGGGCGCGGGTGTCGCCGATGCCGAGCTCGCACCACGGCGCCACCGGATACGCGGACAGCAGCGGACGCGGTTCGCTCATCGCAGCACGTTCCGAGCTCCGGCCAGACGCACCCCGTCACGCACCGCGATCCGTACGGTGCGGGTGACGTCGTAACGCGACCCGAGGATCGCCCCCCGGAAATCCAAGGTGACCGCGGTGGGGGCGGCGGCGGCGGCGACGGTGACGGGGAACACGACATCGGGGGTGAGCGGTGCGGCGGCGGCGACGCCCGGGCCGGCCCCAACGGCGGCCCGGGCCATCACGGCCGGCGCCGTCGGCGGCATCGACGAAAGGTTGATCCCGGAGCCGGCGTAGCCGGAGCCGCCGGTGGTGCCGCCGTGCGCGACGATCGACAGTTGCATCGTGCGGTTGCGGGCGAGGATCGTGAGCTTTCGTTCGACGTCGTCGATCTCCCCGTCATCGATGTCCAGCAACATCGCTTTCACTTCCGGGATCGACAGCCCGATCTGTTGGCCGAGCGTGATCACCTGTTCCTTCGCCGAGATGACGGATTGTTGGTAGTCGCGGGTTTTCTGGTCGGCGTCGGCGGCGCCGGTCGCGGCGGCGTCCCACGCCTCCCCGGCCTTGGTGCGCACGTCGTCGAACGCGTCCTGTACCGACAGGAACGCCGACTCATCCGACAAGACACCGGTGAGGGCAGCCCACTGGGCCTCGAGGTCGGCGGTACGGCGCGTCACGCGGTCGGTGGCGGCGGCCTGGTCGTCGAGGGAGCTGGCGGCGTCGTCGACGGCGGATCCGAACACGCCTTCCATCACCGCGGCGTTCTGTTTGCCGGCGGTGTTGTCGGCCTGGGCGTCGGTCAGGCCCTGCAGGATGGTGGCTTGTTCCTCGGCCGACAGGGTGGTGTGGGTGAGGGCGGTGGCGAAATCGCCGAACACCTGGTTGCCGCCGACCACCGCGGCGGCCCACTGGTCGGTGTTCACCGCGGCTTCGGCCAGCAGGGGGGCGATGTCGGCGGTGGCCTCCCCGAACAGGCCGAGTTTCTCGGCGCCGAGCGTGACGAGCGGCGACAGCTTCGAGAACGCCGACATCAGACCGCCGACGTCCTCGGCCGTCTTGTTCCGCCCGAGTGAGACTTGTACTTCTCCGATCTCGTCGAGGGCGTCGGCATAGTTGCTGGCGGCGTCGCCACCTTTGCGGTAGGCGTCGGTCAACAGTTCGGTCTGTTTGGCGGCGATCTCGGATGACTTGGCCCGCGATCCCATCGCCTCCGAGACGAGCTGGGTGGCGGCGGCCAATCCGAGCATCGGCCCGGCGACCATCGCCAGGTTGCCGAGTGAGATGTTGCCTTCGGTGGCGTACTCGGCGACCTGTCCCATCGCCATCGACAGATCACCCATCCCGGCGGTCAATGTCTGCATCGAGTTGCCCGACATGTTGGCGAGCACGGAGCGGGATTGGTCGGCGTCGCCGCGGACATCTTTCAGCTTGCCGGACAGGTTGCCGAGCCCCGATTCGATCCCCGCCGTCTGGACGTCGTCGACGCGTTTGATCGACGCGGCGAGCTCGTCGGCGTCGGCGGCGATGTCGTCGAAGGTGACCCCCATCCGGTTGAGATCGCCGATCGTCTCGGCGATCCCGTTGGCGCCCAATTTGGCGGCCATCTCCGGGCCCAACGCGGTGGCCAGGGCGTCGGCGGCCCGCTGCGCCTGCTTCAGTTCGGTTTCGGCGGCCGACGCCATCTGGTTGAGCATCTGGGCGGCCCGCTGCGACGCGGTGGCGGTGTCGGTCAACGCCGAGTCGACCTTGCGCAGCTCGGTGGTGACGGTGCGCGAGAAATCGCGGATCCCCGCCGAGCCGGCGGCCTGGTCGACGGTGATGCGGTAGTTCAGGTCCTTGCCGGGCATCGCTCACACCTCGAGGGTGTCGTCGTAGACGGCGGCGATGGCCCGTTCGATATCGGGGGCGGCCCGGGCGGCGGCGGCGTCCCACGTCCCACGACGCCCCTTCGCTGCCCGCGCCGACTTGCGGGGATGGCCGGGGATCCCCAACGCGCGGCCGCGGGCGCGCACCGGGCCGCGGCCGAACTCGCGGATCGACCACGGCCCGGGCGGGTGGGCGGTGACGTCGACGGTGACGGTCTGGGCGCCGGCGAACACCTTGGTGCGCGACGACAACGTGACCCCCATGCCGCGCAGGCGGGCGCCGGGGCCGGCGCGGATGCCGGCGTTGGTGGCGGTGCGGGCCACCTTGGCGAGCTCGCGTCCGACGGCCCGGTTGGCCTGTCTCATCGACTGCTCGAGCGCGGCGGTGTCGAGCGTCCCCGACTGCGACACGGACACCATGCCGGCCACGGCGTCACGCCGCGGCCTCGTCGGCGGCGAGCCCGGGTGGGACGTCGATCGCCGGGATCGACTTGTCGCCGAACACCACCCGCGAGGCGGCCGGGGTGCCGAACTGGATGTCGGGGGCCCGGTCGAACGGCCATGTCACCTGCGCCCGGTTGGCGGCGCGGCCACCGCCGATCGACACCGCCGAGAGTGTGACGACTCCGATGGCGGTGGGCGGGTCACCTGGGTTGGTGCCCATCCCGAAGTAGGCGTAGGCCTTCTTGCCGCGGTTCTCGTACAGGTAGGCGGCGAGTCCGACGGCGTTGGGATCCTGGTAGACGTCCATCGCCACGGCGAAGGTGTCCTCACCGGCGATCGTCACCACCTCCGGCAGATCACACCACGTCCCGTCGAGGTTCTCCGTCGTCGACTGCGGCGTCGATTGCAGGACCCCGGTGACCACTTGGCATTGGAAGTTGTCGGCGGCGGTGTCGTAGTCCGCCGCGGTGACGGTCGGCAACACGGCGCCCATCGGGGCTTGCCACGACGGGAGATAGCCGACGGCGGCGGTGTCGACGAGCTCGAACGCCAACACGCCGTTCTCGATGCGAAAGATCGTCTTGCTCATGATTCGGGTACCTCCGAGGTGTTGCACAGGGTTGGGCGCTCGACGACGACGTCGGCGAGCGTGACAAGCGATCTGAGACGGGGCCCGCCGACGTCGACGGTGCCGGGGTCGGCGGACACCGCGCCGCCGTCGAGCTCCCACACGACGTCCCACACGACATCGCCCACGACGTCGAGCATCCGGGATTGTTCGGCGTCGTCGCCGTCGACGATCGCCACGATCGGGAACGTCACGACGAACACCGGGGCGCCGTCCTCGGAGGCGAACCGGCGGGAGGCGACGTCGATGTAGACGCACGGCACCGGCAGCTCGTCAGGTGGTCGGGTGTCGAACATCGGCCACGGTTCGACAGCGGGTGTGAGCGCGGCGGTGAGCGTGGCGCGGGCCTCGGCGGTGATGGACGGGCGATCGTCGATCATGCCGGGGCCCACGCCGAACCGGGCCGGTACGGGTCGAGCATCGGGTAGTAGCCGGCCAGCACGTCCCGCGGGATCCGTAGGGCGCCTTGGTCGCCCCATGTGTCGGACACGTCGGACTCGGAATCTTTGAACCGGTAGACGCGCATTGCCGCGCCGAGCGCGGCGCGCCACACCGATTCCGGGATCGGGTCCAGCACGGGCGGGGTGGTGGCGTCGACGAGCGACACCGGCCGTAGGTAGTCGTCGACGCGTTCGTTGGCGACTGTGGTGCAGGCCGCGATGTAGTCGGCGTCCGGGTCGGTCGGCTGTTTGCGGAGCCGGGCCAGGACGTCGGCGATGTCGACGTACACCGGGGTCGCCATCGGCGGGCTATGACCTGCTCGAGCGGCCGGAGCTCGCGGCGGCGGCGACGGGCAGGGTGACGGCGATCTTGACGACGGCGGCCGGCAGAAACACCCCGGCCTCACCCATCCCCCAGATCGCCACGTTGGTGCCGAGCTTTTCGACGTCCTCGGCGGTCACGATGAACGGACCATCCTCGAACCATGCCGCGCCCTGATCGTTCGACACGATCAACACGTTGGTGGCCAGCCCGTGGGCCTCGGTCACCTCGAGCCCCGACACGTTGATCGACAGGGTTGATGCCGACGCCGTGCCGGCCACGTTCTGCGTGCCGTACTGCGGGGCCTGCAGCCACGCCTGACCGCCCAGCGCGGCGTACACGGCGGGGGATGCCAGGGCGGCGGTGGCCGGGCGGCCGGTGGCCCGCTTCACCGCGGCGGACGCCTCGAACAGGACGGCGCGCAGCCCCGACCCGTCGGTGTCGACACCCATGTCATAGGGCGGGCCGGCGGTGCCGGCGGCGACGAGCACCTCGTCGAATTCGTGCTCGGTGGTGACGCCGTAGGCCATCTGCAAGATGCGGTCATACAACGCCATGTACGACGGGCTCGAACGGCGCTGCAGTTGGAAACTGACGTCGGATCCACCGGCGAATGTCCGCAGTGTCGCCTGGCCCCGCTTGAACGACACTTTGACGCTGGTGATGGCGGTTTTCTCGACGGTTTGTTCGGCGACGATGGTGTGCAGGTCCCCGTCGTAGAACGGCCAGTAGATGTCCATGCCGGAATCCCCGGCACTGCGGGGCCCACCGAACGCGGTGATCCCCGGGCGTCCCTCGTCGACGATGCCGAACACCTCAGACAGCCACGTCGGCGGCATCACCCCGGGGTTGTCGGTGGTGAGCTGATCGGCGAGGGCGCGGCCGACGATCTGGGACAGCCGGCGCCGGTCGGTCCACGCCCGATAGCACGTCGCGAACGCCTGGGAGATCTCGGCGTTGGCGTCCGGGCGGCGTGAGCGGGCGGCCTCGACGAGCTCGCCGAACGATGAGTAGCGGGCCAGCGGCCCGCCGACCGGGGTGCGGCGTTGGGCGGGGGCGCCGCCGTAGCGGGCGAGCTCGCGGCGCACGATCTCGGCGACACCGGCCCGGCCGGCCGTGGCGTCCTCCCCAGGTTCCGGGTCGGCCGGGTCGGCGGCCTCGTCATCGTCGGGGTCGTCGGGGTCAGGTTCCTGCGGTGTGTCGGCGCGGGCGGCGGTGGCGAGGGCGCCGCGGTAGGCGCCGCGCCCGGGCGGCAACACGACGGCGACACCGGTCAGCGGGGCCGGGGCGGCGGCGGTGCGGGCGACGGTGCCGGACGCGCCGAGCGGGACGTCGGCCTCGAGCGACACGTCCACGTAGCCCATGACGCGGGCCGCTTCGTAAGCGCGGCGACCTTCCGGGGTGTTCATCAGGGTGAGGGTGGCGTACAGCCCGTCGGGGCGTTCCTCGAAACTGTTGGCCCGCCCGATCAGCAGCCGGTCGGGGTTCAACATGCCGGGCCCGCCACCGGCGGGGACGTGCCCGTCGAACAGCGGAACCCGGTCCTCGGGCACGAGCGAGCCGGGCGACCATGACTCGTCGTAGAACGTGCGGCCGTCGTCGGTGACCCGGGCGGCGACACCCCACGGCACGATGCACGCCACCAACGTGAGATCCCCGGCGTCGACGACATCGGCGCGGCCGACGTGGTGCAGCTCGACGGGTGCGGTGGCGGTGGCACGGGCGACGTGGTGACGGGTCATGGGACTACTCCTGATGGATCGGTCAGCGGGTTGATGGCGGGCGTCGGGCCGGACATGTCGGCGGGCGCGGGTGGCAGGGCTTCGGCGCGGCGCACCTCGTCGACGGTCAGCCAGCGGCCGACGCCGATCGAGTACGCGTTGTAACGGGCGGCGAGGTCGGTGCGCAGCAACACCGACGTATCGGCATGCACGGTCTGGCCGGCCGGGCGCAGCTGCGACCAGGCGGCCTCGATGCGGGTGAGGTACGACCCGAGTCCGAGCTTGAGCCACTTGGACAGTTCGCCTTCGGTCGTCGAGTAGGTCAGCGAGTCCCCAGCGCGCACGTTGACCAACGACGGCATGACGCCGAACGCCCGGGCCACCTCGGCGTTGGCGGCCTCGATCGACTCGACGAGTTGTGAGTCGACGGCGTTGGCGCCGATCGACTCCAGACGGCCGCCGCGGTCGATGACGGCGGGTTCGTGACGGCGGGCGAACGCGTCGAGCATGCCCTGTTTGGCGTCGGTCTTCTGGGTCGGCGACAGGGCGCCTTCGATGACGAGGGCGATCGACGGGAACCCGGCCTCCCAGAACGACCCGGCCATCTGCCATAGCGCGGCGAGGTACTCGAGCGCCCGGAAACACGCACCCATCGGCGAGGTGCCGAGGGTGCCGACGCGTTCGACGCGGAACGGGATCCACAGGGCGCCGCCGGGGCCGCCGTGGGGGGTGTAGCGGGTGCCCTGCCAGATGATGTGATCGAGGCGGCCGGACGGGTCGAAGATGCCGGCGGCGTCGGAGGCGTCGACGACACGGACCGCGGCGGCGTAGTCGTCGGCCAAGAACGCGGTCGGGACCAGCCAGCAGTAGCCGGGCCCGGTCAGGTTGTTGACGAGGCGGTGCAAGGTCTGCCAACGCGGCTCGAACGGGTCCGGTTGCACCACCACCGGCGGCTGGACGTCGGTCGGTAGGGCGCCGCGGTAGTTGACCAACGGCAGCTGGGCGATGGTGTCGGCGAGCAGCTCGCGGCACGCCACCACGATCGGCAGCTCGGCCGGTTGGAGATCGCCGAGTCGTTCGCGGCGGGCCTGGGCGTCGGAGATCAGTTTCTCGAGGCGGGCCAATCCGTCGTCACGGGTCGCGGCGGCGTCGGCGGCGGCGGCGCGGGCGGCCTTGCGGGACGGCACGGCGGGGATCCTGTGCCGGTAACGACGTCACATTCCAGCGTTGCCCGCACCCTTGGTACCACCCGGGCCCGTTTCGCGGCTCCTGCGGACACACAGCGGGTCAGGCGATGCTCGGAACGCGGCCCGTGGCCTCGCGCAGCGCCCACGTCGCCAACGTCGCGGCGATCAACGGGCCGGAGCCGGGTTGGCGCCGGTCGTACAGCCATGCGCCACCGGCACGGCGCCGACGCGCCGCGCCGAGCGCGGCGTCGAGATCGGCGTCCGGGCGATGCGCGACCCGGCCGGCCTTGACCACGGCGTCGTGGAACCCTCCGGCCGCCGCGGTCACATCGGCGGTGCGGGCCGGGATCAGACGGGTCGGGACGTCGGCGAGGTCGAACGCCAACGCGGCGGCCGGCCCCGACCCGTCCCACACCACCCCGAGCGGCGACCAACGCTCCGCCAGCTCGACGAGGCGCGGCGCGACCCACGGGCCGTGCGGGCGGTGCTCGACGAGCTCGACGACGACCCGCGTGCGGTCGCCTCCGGCGGCGACGATCGAACACATTGTGCGGTCCTCGTCGATCTCGACGGCGAACACGACCGGGTCGGCCAGGTCGACGTCATCGACGGCGCCGGCATGCCAGGCGTCGACGAGCTCGGAGTCGACGAGCGTCTCGGGCCACCACCCGAGGTACTCGCAGCGGAACGCGTCGGGGGTCATCACCTCGTGGTCGGCGCGCAGGGCGTCGATGTTGACGTGATGGCCGAGCCCGGGATGCGCGGCGTACCAGGTCGCCTCGTCGTCGGGGTCGGCGTCGAGCGGGGCGGAGTACTCGACGTAGGCGATGCGGTCGGTTCGCCCGGCGTCCGCCGCGGCGCGGCCCAAGTCACGCCAGCGGGCCAGCCACTGCGACGAGGCATCCCCGGCGGATGACACGATCCAGGTCTGGCCGCCGACGCCGGTGGCCTGGGTCGGGAACACGGCCCGCTCGAGCTCGTCGCCTTTGTCGAACGGGAGCTCGCGGGCCTCGTCGATGACGAGCAGGTTCGACGCCGCGGAGCGGATCGCTCTGGACGACGCGGCGACGAGACGGAACGTCGACGCCCCGAGCCCGGCCGACATGGCGATCGCCTCTTTGCCGTTGCCGCGCACGAGGTGGACGTGGGCGCGTAGCGGCGAGTCGTCGATCGCTTGGAACCAGTCGTCGCGCCACATCCGTGCCGCGGCGGTGGCGTGCGCCGAGGTGTAGAACGCGCGGCGGCGGGGGTGGCGGATGGTGGCCAGGCCGCGGGCCAGCATCAGCGCCGACTTGCCGGCGCGGCGCGGGGCGATGAGCACGACCCGCGAGTAGGCGGGCAGACCGTTGGGGAGACGTTCGCCGGACAGGTCAGCGACGTGGCGCTGCCACGGCACGAACGGGCGGCCGATGGCGCGGGCGAACGCGGCCTGCAGGGCGCCGTCAGTCGGGCGGTCGGTCCTCGGCGTCGACCAGGCCGGCGAGCAGGTCGTCGAGCGAGTGAGCGTCTGCATCGGGCCTCGTCTGGTCACGGAACGTCGTTACAACGTCGAGCATGGTGCGGTACAGGGCGTTGCGCACGAACGGCGACACGGCTTCGTCACGGCCGGCGGCGTCGGCGTCGTCGGCGACGACCCGGCCCAGGGCGATGACGGCCTCGTCGATCGGCTCGATCCGGCCCGTCGCCCGGGCCGCCCGCA
>Ga0137433_1000734_pt1 | contig 16128 bp, 13 predicted proteins | sample EasRivERMZT840_2_FD_102335 | JGI IMG/M metagenome (GOLD analysis project Ga0137433, IMG submission 102335) | Soil microbial communities from meander-bound floodplain in the East River, Colorado, USA - East River MetaG ERMZT840_2 | ecosystem: Environmental > Terrestrial > Soil > Floodplain ...
ACGCCGGCCACCATCCTCGAAGGCACCTTCACGCTCGGTGGCAGCGTCACGGTCAACTACCTCTGCGACCCTCTCGACGGCATCTTCGCCATCTACGGACTGCCGCCAGAGCAGAGCATCCCGACCCCGCCCTTCCACGGCGACCTCTGCATCCTGCCCTTCAACTTCCTGACGTACATCCCGTCCTGGCCGTTCGACGTGATGAGCTTCACGAACAGCATCCCGAACGACCCCTCGCTCTCGGGCGTCGATGTCCTGCTCCAGGCCCTAGTCGGTCCGAAGCTGACCACCCCGCCCAAGGACGGCGCGTGGACGAACTGCGCGGTGCTCTCGATCCACTAGGACAGGAGGCGCGGAGAAGCGCCGGAGCAACGTCCAGCCAGTGCTTCCCCACCGGCAACGAGGACACGTCTGCGCAGTCCTCCGCTAGAGTGCCGTTTGCCCATCCCGGGGGAGGGAGGCGAAAGCAAGCGGTTTCGATGGGTCTCAGTCACTCACCTCCAGCGTCCGGCGAATCGAAGCAGCGTCCGAACAGGCGGTGCCGGCCCGAGCTGCGGTGCTCCGCAATCACGTCGAGGGGCTCCTGCCTAGCGCCTCGGCGGCCGTCGGAGGCCGTCTGCTACTGGCACTCCGCCGAATTGCGCCAGCATCGCTTGGAAAGTTGCGCGCGAGGCGGAGAGAGGCCGCGACAAGGGCGCGCCGTGCCCTCGCTCGTCCGATTCGATTTTCGGACGCTCGGCACGGAACAGGGCTTCTATCGCCTGCGCCAGCTCCTCGCCGTCGGTTTGGTGGAGCAAGAGCTCACGACGGCGAAGGCGCGTCTGCTTCTCAAGATCGCCGAGGACCTGCGCGATTCCTTACCCCGCCCAGAATCGCCCCGATTCGCCCACCTGCTCGCCGAGGCCGTGCAGCAACGGACCGACGATGCGGTGCCAGCGATCGACGAGGCGGAGCCGTGATCGATTGATCCAAGAAAAAGGGCCGAGCGCGCGCGACTGCGAATCACTGCGCACCCGGCCCCTTCAAGGAGTACGGAAATGAGTCTCGCGCAGGGCGAGCCGGAGCGCAATCCGGCTCCGTCCGACGCGGTCACTCTCGGCGATCGCCTCCGAGGCATGTTTGAAGTCGTGACGCGCGGTCTCGCCCGGCTCGACGACATCGCCTGCTGCGTCCCCGTGCATCGTGGTGCCGGACGCAACCAGGAATGTCGGCACGGCGACCGTTTGCCAGGTGATCCTGAACTCCAGCGAAAACCGAATGCTCGGCGCCACTCGTGGATGTCCCAGGAGACCGCCAATCCGTGGTTCCTTTCGCTCGCGGACGAACTCCGCGCAACGACCGCCGGCATCGGCGAGATTACCGACGACACACTCGCTCCATTCGGGCTCGTCGGACCTCGATTCGTGGAGGGAGCCAAGACGTGGGCGAGCGCGGCCCACGCGGCGCGTGACGTCGTTCGCTCCGTACGGGAGGCGGTGGCAGCGGCAGAAGCGGCCGCAGCGCGCCGGCAAGCACCATCACCCTCCACGTACTCCCGCAAGGAATACGAAAAGGGGCAGGACGAGGCGTTGGACCGCTTCGAGGCGATCGCGAAGTCGGACGAGATGCGCGCGGCCGCGGAGGAAGAACGTAAACGTATCCGCTCTGAGCGCTTCAACATCGATTGGGACGAGGCGATCCTCGTCGAGCGGGACTACGCGGTGGAGCGGAAGCACTTTAAGCGCACGCTCACCGACGAGGAACGACAGCGGCAGGCGGTCGAAGGAGCCGCGGCGGAGCTCGCGAGACGTCGGCGCGATGAATTGCTCTATGCGCTCGCAGCACTGTGTCGGGGGCATCCCGTCGATCTGCGCCGCCGGATCAGCGCGGAGCTGGCGGTCGAGATCGAGAAACTGCGCGTCACGGCGAACGGCGTCCACGGCGGCGGCGCGCGCGTGGAGGCGGCTCCGGGCGCGACACACTCCGAGGACTTCGCCACAGTGAACTGGTTCGGCGTGAAGTACCACTTCAACCCGACGCAGGCGCGCTGCATCGGGCTGCTCTGGGCCGAGTGGAAAAAGGGCGATCTGGGTCTCAACCAGTCGACGATCGGCGACAAGATCGAGACCGCTTCTGACAACTTCCGACTCGCACACTCGTTTCGCGACCACCCCGCGTGGGGGACGCTGATTCAGAAGGAAGCGGAGGGAGTCTTCCGGCTCGCAACGCCGAAAACCTAGCCGGCCGCGCGACGAGTCCCGTAGGAATCACGCCGGAATCACGGCCGGCGCACGGCTGCTGCACAAGGCGATCGCCAGTCTGCGGGAATGGAAAAACCACCCGCATCCCTGGTCACGGTCCGAACGCTTTCGCGGCTCTTCGGCGTCCCCCCGAAGTGGCTGAAGAACGAGGCGCTGGCGGGCCGCATTCCGTCGCTCAAGGCCGACGGTCGCTGGCTGTTCAACGTCTCAGCGGTCGAGCGGGTCCTCCTCGACCGTGCCGCGCGCGTGGCGGTGACGTCGGAGGGCGCCCGCGATGAGTGACGCCCCTCGGCTCCCGTCCTTCTGCAACCGGCGGCGTTCGATCGCGCCGCCCGTCCCGACCTCGCCGGTCGTATCGCAGTACGCGAGGCTGTTCAGCGTCGAGCAGACCGCGACCTACTGCTCATGCGCGAAGCGACAGGTTCGATACTGGATCGCGCGCGGGCTGCTGCACCCCGTCCGGCTCGACCGGCGACTTCGGATCGACCGCGTCGAGGTCGATCGACTAATCGAGCGCGCCATGCAGCGCGACCTCCGGCCGCCGCCCCGAGCGTCGACTCCGAAACGAGTGGATCCGTCTCCACCAGGGGGCTCCGCGTCCAGGAGCCTCACCGGGTCGATTTCTCGGGAGGCCGCCCCATGAGCGGGCCGGAAATGGATCGACCGCGCGAGCCCGAACCGGACCAGGGAGTGGGCTCGACGCGGCCGACCGTCGAAAAGAGCGACGACCAGTCTATCGCCGCACGCCTTGCCACTCGCTTGACGAGCGAGCACCTCGCGCAGCTCAAGGCGTCCGGCATCGACGACGAGCTGATCCTCGAGCGCGGCTACGAGAGCGTGCGCACGCTCACCGAGGCGAACGACGTCCTCGTCGATCGCGGCTTCTCGCGCGACGCGAAGCAGCTCCGGACCGGCCTGCTGATCCCGCTGCACGGCGTCGCTGGCGGCGTGGTCGGCAACCAGCTCCGGCCCGACTCGCCGCGCGTCACGAAGGACGGCAAGCCGATCAGGTACGAGACGCCGAAGGGCGCCCGGATGCGCCTCGACGTGCACCCACGCGTCTGCCCGATGCTCGCCGACCCGAGGGCGCCGCTGCTCATCACCGAAGGCGTGAAGAAGGGCGACGCGGCGGCGAGCCGCGGCCTCTGCTGCGTCGCGTTGCTCGGCGTCTGGAACTGGCGCGGGAGGAACGAGCAAGGTGGAACCACGGCGCTCGCCGACTGGGATTCGATCGCGCTCAACGGTCGCGAGGTGTTGATTGCCTTCGACAGCGACGCGATGACGAAGCGAGCGGTCGCGTCCGCGCTCGCGCGCTTGAAGGCGTTTCTCGAATTGCGCGGCGCGCGCGTCCGAGTCGTCTACCTGCCGGGCGGCGAGAACGGCGACAAAGTCGGCCTCGACGACTTCTTCGTCGGCGGTGGAACCGTCGAGCAGCTCTTCGCCCTCGCAACCGACGTCGTGCGCGAGCCGCCGCGCGCGGCCCCGACGAACGGCGCGACGGGCGCGGACGAGCAGCCGCACCCGCGCACCGATTCGGCGAACGTGCGGCGCCTCGTGCTCCTGCACGGGAGCGACCTCCACTACGTGCCGGTGTGGAAGCGGTTCCTGACCTGGACCGGCCGGAAGTGAGCGACCGACGACGGCGGCGTGCGCGCGCTCGCCATGACCAGAAAGGTCGCGCCCGCCATCCGCGGCGAGGCGGTGGCGGCGAAGACCTCGGACGAGCGCGACGAGCTGTGGCGCTGGGCGAAGTCGTCCGAGTCGCGCGAGCGCCGGCAGGCGATGCTCGCGCTCGTCCCGGCCGAGGACGGAATCGCGATCGATCACGAGCAGTTCGACACCGACCCGATGTTGCTCGGCGTGAAGAACGGCGTCATCGACCTGCGGACGGGCGACCTGCGGCCGCACACGCGCGAGGACTACATCACGCGCGTCGCGCCGGTCGAGTATCTGGACGCCGCTGCGCCGACCTGGAACACCTTCCTGGAGCGCGTCCTGCCCGACGGGGAGGTGCGCCTCTTCGTGCAGCGCGCGGCGGGCTACTCGATCACCGGGGACGTTGGCGGGGAATCGCTTTTCTTCGCATACGGCTCCGGCGCGAACGGCAAGTCGAAGTTCCTCGGCGCCATGCTCGACCTGCTCGGGCGCGACCTCAGCTACGCCGCGCCGTCCGAACTGATTGCGATGCAGAAGCACCGCGGCCACCCGACCGAGGTCGCCGCGCTGCACGGGAAGCGGCTCGTCACCTGCAACGAACTCGACGCCGGCCTGCGCCTCGACGAGGCGCGCGTGAAGCAGCTCACCGGTGGCGATCGGCTCACGGCGCGCCGCATGAAGGAGGACTTCTGGGACTTCGCGCCCACCTTCAAGCTGTGGCTCGCCGGCAACCACCGACCGCGGGTCCTCGGCACCGACGAGGGAATCTGGCGCCGGCTGCTGCTCGTCCCCTTCACCGTCACGATCCCGCCCGAGGAACGCGACCAGCACCTCGCCGCGAAGCTGCGCGCCGAGCTGCCGGGAATCCTGCGGTGGGCAATCGACGGCGCCCTCCTGTGGCAGCGCGACGGGCTCGCGCCGCCGGCGACGGTAACTGCTGCGTCGAATGAGTACCGCGCGGAGCAGGACGGGCTGGCCGACTTCCTCGCGGCGCGCTGCGCGCGTCTTCGCAACGCCCGCGCGGGCGCGGCGCAGCTCTACGCCGCCTACGGGAACTGGTGCGCCGAGGTCGGCGAGGAGCCCGTCAGCGGCACGCTGTTCGGCACCATGCTGCGCGAGCGCGGCTTCGAGCGCGTGGTGTCCGGCGGGCGCCGCTTCTACGTGGGCTTGAAGCTGCTCGAAGCCGTCCTCGACGACGCGCAGGCAGGTGCGCCATGACCAGGGCACGCGACGGCGTGGTGAAGGTTGGTGAAGGTATTCCCATTCATTCGGCAGTGCAGCTCTCGCGATATCGGCGAGCCGGAGAACCCTCACCGACCCTCACCGACTTGCCGATGTCATCTAGGGCTTGCGCAGGGTCGCAGGACGGCAATACTACGGGAGTGCCGAAGCAGAAGTCGCTCACTGATCAGGTTCGCCGCGCAATCCTCGACGCGCCGATCAGCCGCTACGAGTTGGCGAAGCGGCTCGGCGTCTCGCAAGGAACGCTCGGGGACTTCGTTCACGGCCGGACGGGGATCGGGAGCGAACTGCTCGACCAGGTCGCGGTCGAGCTGGGACTGCGGCTCGTCGTAGCCGACACGCGACTGTGGCGGCCGAAGAAGACGAGGAGGTAGGCAATGGCATTTTTGTTCAAGCGGAAGGGTTTTTTGTTTTGGTGGGTCGCGTGGAGCGATCGTGGCGTGCGTCGCTTCGTGAGCGCGAAGACGGCTGACAAGTCGGGCGCGGCGCTGGTCCTCGCCAAGTACGCCGAGCGCGAGCTGAACTGGCGTCATGGCCTCTCGACCGCCAGCGAGGACCGCCTCGAAGACGCTGCGGCGACCCCGCTGCGCGAGCACGCTGGCAACTACGTCGCGAACCTCAAGGCGGAGGGACGCAGCGACCAGCACGTCGAGGACGTGCGCCTCGCGTTGGAGCTGCTCGTCGCGCACCTCGGCGGCGACGCCGCCCGCCTCTTCGACCTCGATGCGGACTCGGTGCGCGCCTTCCTGGAAGCGCGGAAGGCGTCGGAGGGCTGGAAGTCGTCGCGCTCCTGGAACAAGTGGCGCTCGATCGCGGTCTCGTTCGCGAACTGGCTCACGAAGACGGGCCGCCTCGCCGCCAACCCGCTCGCGTCCGTGCCGGTGGCGAAGGGAGCGCCGACCGTGAAGCGGCGCGCGCTCACGGCCGACGAGCTGGCGCGCCTCTTCGAGGCCGCCGACGAGCGCGGGCCGCGGGTGGGCCTCTGGTTCCGCCTCGCGTTCTACGCGGGGCTGCGCCGCGGCGAGCTGGCCAAGCTCAAGTGGGGCAACGTCGACCTCGACGGCGCCGTCCTCACGATCACGCCCGACGTCGGCAAGGCGAAGGGACGAGTGGACCGCGTGCCCCTGCACGACGCGCTGCGCGCGCCGCTGCGGGCGTTCCGACCGGAGCTGTGCACGCCCGCCGCGCTCGTCTTCGGCGGGCGTCCTGTCGGGCACGAACTGCGGCGCCTCGTCTTCAAGCGCGCCGGGATCGCCACCGAGAACGCCGCCGGCGAGCGCGTCGACCTGCACGCGCTGCGCGCGACGCTCGCGACCAACCTCGCGGCGGCCGGCGCGGCGCCGATCACGACGCAGCGGCTCCTGCGCCACTCCTCTTTCGCCGTGACCAGCGCGCACTATGTCCGCTTGGGCGACGACGCGCTGCGCGACGGCCTCGACCTCGTCGGCACGCCGAAGCACGCGGCACCGGCCAACGTCGTGCGCCAAGCCGCGAGCGGCAAGATTCGGCAAGCAGCGACGGACACGAACAGCTTGACAGCGGCCACTGCTAACAGAACTGCACGCGGTCGGTGCAACGTCCCGGGAGAGAACGCTACTCTCAGTGCACTCGCGATCGCCGAGAACGCGAAAACGAGAAGCGCTGTAAACAGCGTCGAATCGCCGAACGGAAGCAAAGTAGCGAGGATGGCGGAACTGGCAGACGCGCCGGGCTTAGAATCCGGTGGAGCAATCCGTGGGGGTTCAACTCCCCCTCCTCGCACCAGGCGCAAGAGGTCGATCGCCGTCAGTGGCGCGCGTCCGCGCCCCTCCGAAGCCGGACCGGCAGCACGTTCGAGGTCGTGACCGCGAGCTCCGTCCCCGTTGAGCGCGCCGCATCGGGACGCGCCTCGAGCACCAGGAAGACGACGTCGCCGGGGTAACGCGTCGCGATCTCGCGGAACCACGCACCCGGATGGCCGAGGCGCGCGACCAGCCGGTCGGGCCCGCTCTCCCGGCGCTCGCGCACCAGGTCCATCGCGGGCGGCGGGCGCGGCGGCGCATCCGGCGGCAGCGGCGGCGCGGGGAGCGCGGTGACGAAGACCGGCGCGATGCGATTGACCACGACGAGCTGCAGCGCGCCGGGCGCGTCGCCCGTCACGAAGAGCTCGATCTCTTCGCGCTCGTCGACCACGACGGTCGGCGCGTCGGAGAGGTCGGCGGCGAGCACGGGCTCGCGCCCGCTCGCGTCGGCGAAGAGGCGCAGCGCACCGGCGCCGGCGCGCGGGGGTGGGCGCGCGCTCGCGGCGACGTCCGCGTCCGGCGTGGCGCCGCAGCGCAGCGGGAGGAGCCAGGGCGAGGCGGCCAGCGCGTCGAGCGCGGCGGCGGTCGCGAGCCGTTCCATGCCGTCGCTCCTCCGGAAGATCGGGTAGGCGTCGAGCGGAGCTTCGCGGCACGGCGGCCGCAGCGCGGCACCGAGCCCGTACTGCAGGACGCGTGTCCCGGCGAGTCCGGGCGCCGCGCCGTTCGCGACCGGGACCTCGAGGACGAGCAGCCGCGTCGCCTTCGCCTCGTCGGCGCGCGCCGCGACGCCGTCGCAGACGCGCTGCGCCCATGCCACCGCCTCGGCATGGACGGCCTGGATCGGCGCGCGCAGCGCGAGCTCGACCGCGGCCCACGGCAGCGCCAGCGCGAGCGCCCCCCACCACCGCCGTCCCGAAGTCCGCCCGAACAGCCACGCCAGCGCGAGCGCCGCTGCGGCCGCCGCCGGCCACGTCTTGTAGGCGAAGACGATCTCTTGGGGCCGCGTCGGCGGCTGGCCCGGCGGACCGCCGAGGTTGAAGAGGTCGGGCGCGAAGCCGACCAGCCCGACGACGAGCAGGGCGAGCGCCGCCGCCTGGCGCGCGGCGACCACGAAGCTCCCGCCGCGCGTGCGCACAGCGACGACGACCGCGCCGAGCGCGACCGCGGCGAGGGTCGCGTACGCGATCGCCGCGAGCGCCGCGGAGTGGAGCTCGCCGGGAAAGATCGCGGCGAACTGGCGCGCGACGACGGTCGCGACGCGCGGCACGAACTCGACCACCATCTGCCGATCGGGGCGGACCGGGTAGCCGAGGTAGCCGACGCCCAGGAGCACGCGTGCGGCCACGACCGCAGGCGGCACCAGCAGCAGCAGCCACGGCACGCGCCGCTCGCTCCGCGGCAGGAGCCAGGCGACGGCGCAGAGGAGCGGCGCGACCAGCAGCGCCGGGTCGTAACTGAGCGCCGCGGCAGCGGTGCAGGCGAGGAGCCGTCCGGCGCGCGCGTTTCCGTCGCGCCATTCGCCGAGCTCGCCGAGCGCGAGCAGCGTGAAGAGCGCCGCCAACAGCGTCGGCATGCCGCCGTCGAGGTAGGTCAGCACCGCCGGCGCGAGGGGATGCACGACGACGAGCAGCGCCGCGGCCCACGCCGCCCCCACGCTCAGCCCGAACGTCTTCCGCAGCGCGCGCCCCGCCGCGGCCGCCGTCGCCGCCTGCAGCAGCACCAGGGCGAAGTGGACCGCCCACGGCCGCGGCCCGAGCGCGTGGACCAGCCCCCACGTCGCGACGTCCGCGAGCGGACGCCAGTAGCGCAGGAGCTCCATCCCGAGGTGCGACCCGGCGACGACCTCGCGCAGGCTCGCCCGCGAGTAGTACTCGAAGTCGAGGAAGTCCTCGGAGCGGAACCCCGCCGAGAGCGCGGGCGCGAGCAGCCAGGCCGCCGCGATCAGCACCGCTCCGCCGAAGAGTCGGGACTTCGGAGTCAAAGCGCGGCCTACAATAGTCGGAATGAGCCAACGCGCGCGCCCGCGACGCGACGACCCGCCCGACGACGAGAGCGAGGAGGAGGCGCGCCGCCGCGCCCTCTCGACCTCGGAGTCGGGCGCGCCCAACGTCCTGACGGTCGGCCTCGACTGCCGCTCGATGAACCTCTACCGATTCCTGCGCGTCCGCTTCCCGCGGGTGCCGCGCGGGACGCTGCGCGGCTGGATCGTCGACGGCGCGGTCACGTTGAACGGCACGCCGGTCACCGATTCGCGGCCGCTGCGCTTCGGCGACGTCGTCGAGATCGACGCCGACGTCGAGCGGCCTGCGATGTCGGTGAAGTCGGCGAAGAAGACCGGCCTCATCGAGCTCTATTCCGACCCGAGCCTGGTCGCGGTCGACAAGCCGGCCGGGCTGGCCACCGCCGGGGAGCGCGACGACAAGCGGCCCCACCTGCTCGGCCTCGTGAAGCGCGCCCACCCCGACGACGCGATCAAGCTGGTCCACCGCATCGACAAGCCGGCGAGCGGCGTCGTCGTCTTCGCCCGCTCGCGCGACGCGAAGCGGCGGCTCCACGAGGAGTTCGCCGCGCGGCGCGTCACCAAGGACTACCTCGCGATCGTCTCGGGCCACGTCGACGACGCGCCGCAGTTCGTCGCGGCGAACCTCTCCCCGCGGCGCGGGCGCGTCTCCCGGATGGTGGTCACGCCGAACCACGGCAAGCCGGCGGTCACGCTGGTGCGCCCGCTCCTCCATTTCCGCGGCTACACGCTGGTGCACGCGCGGCCGGTGAGCGGGCGCACCCACCAGATCCGCGCCCACCTGCGCCACCTCGGCCACGCCATCGTGGGCGACGCGACGTACGACGGCGAGCTCGAGTTGCGGCTCTCGAAGCTCAAGTTCGGCTACCGGCGCAGCCGCGGCGAGGACGAGCGCCCGCTGCTCGCGCGCCTCGCGCTGCACGCCTATCGCATCCGGCTCGCGAGCCCGGCGACCGGCGCCGCGGTCACCTGCACCGCGCCGCTCCCCAAGGACCTGCGCTCGACGCTGCGGCAGCTGCAGAAGAGCGCGGGCACGCGCATCGTCGCCGACCTCGAGGCGCGGCTCGCCGAGCCGCTCGCGGCGGCGCCCGGCGCTCCCGACGACGACCCGTTCGCACCGCTCGAGCCGCAGGCGCGGGCGGCACTGTCGCGCGAGGAGCCCGACGCGGACGCCGATTGACCCCGCGGCGCGCGCCCGTACACTCCCCCGCCATGAAAATCCGCAACTCGAATACGAAGCGCTCCAAGCGGACCGGCTTCCGGTACCGCATGAAGACGCGGGGCGGCCGCAAGGTCCTGCGCCGCCACCGTCAGCGCGGCCGCCACATGACGCCCAAGCAGCCCTGAGCGCCGGCCTCAGGCCGGCGGCGGCGGCGGACGCGGCGCGCGCTCGAGCTCCCAGAGCTTCGCGTACTTGAGGAAGACGTAGAACGCGCCGATCGACGCGAGGACGAAGCCGCGCCAGCCGTCGAGGAAGCCGCGCCGCAGCACGTACATCTTGAGGAAGTGCGCCGGCGGATGGGTGAGCAGGTCGATTGCTCGGAAACGGACGCCGCGGGCGTGCAGCCCCGTCGCCATCGTGGTCGTGTAGCGGTTCACCTTCTCGACGTGGTGGGCGAGGTCGCGGTAGGCGTAGTGGTGGAGCGCGCCCTCGAGACGCGCCGATTCACCCTCGAGCTCGATCCGGTCGTGCGGGTCCTCGCCCGCCCAGCGCGCGCGCGCGCGGTCGAAGAGGCGCACGCGCCACTCCGGCCACCAGCCGCCGTGCTCGATGAAGCGGCCGGCGTAGGCGGTCTTGCGCGCCACGGCGTAGCCGGCGGGCGCGCCGTTCCCCTCGTCCGCGAGCGCCCGCTCGATCGCGGCGCGCAGCGGCGGCGACACCTCCTCGTCGGCGTCGAGCGAGAGCACTCAGGGGTGCTTCGCGAGCTCGATCGCACGGTTCTTCTGCGCGACGTGGCCGCGGAACGGCTCGACAAAGACGCGGGCGCCGCGGGCGCGCGCTAGCTCGACGGTGCGGTCGGTCGACCCCGAGTCGAGCACGACCACGTCGTCGGCGAAGGCGGCGGAGTCGAGGCAGCGCGCGAGGTTCTTCTCCTCGTCGCGCGTGATGACGCACAGGCTCAAGGGACGCCGTGGCAACGTCGGGTCGAGCTCCGGGAGGGGGCCGCGCCCGGGCCGGGGGTGCGCGCGGCGGCGCGCCATCATGGGGCGGCCGCGCGCGCGCGGCAACTCGCGCGCGGCGACGCCCGCGTCGCGGCGGCCTGAACGCGGACCTACCTGCGCGCGGGGCTGCCGATCACGCTGGCGACGCTGGCGGTCGCGCTGGCCGGACTGCTCGCCGTCGCGCACTTCGCGCCGACGTTCGGGTGAGCGGCGCGATTCGCGCCGGCGCTCGCCTCACCCCGTCGACTGCGTGCGATCGCTCACTTCTTCGTCTTCGAGCGGTCGAGGAATTCCGTCATGCGGCGGACCTTCTCCTCGCTCTCGAAGAGCACCGCCTGCGCGAGCGCCTCGCCGAGGTAGCCGGCGCCGGGGCGGAAGCTGCCGTCGAGGCGGAAGAGCATCTTCGCGAGGCGGACGGCGAGGCGGTCCTGCTTGACGACGTCGTCGGCCAACTTGCGCGCGGCGGCATGGACCTCGGCGTCGGGGACGACCTGGTTCACGAGGCCGATGCGCAGCGCCTCGGCGGCGTCGACGATGCGGCCGGTGAAGACGAGCTCGCGCGCCTTGCCGGCGCCGACCAGGCGCGGCAGACGGTAGGTCGCGCCCGCTCCGGGGACGATGCCGAGCGAGACCTCGGGCTGGCCGAACTTCGCGGTGTCGCCGGCGATCCGCAGGTCGCAGGCGAGCGCGAGCTCGCAGCCGCCGCCGAGGCAGAAACCGCGGATCGCCGCGATCACCGGGAAGGCCGCCTCCTCGACGCGCTGGAAGAGGCGCGAGTTGATGCTCAGCAGCGCCTCGCGGCGGCGGCGGTCGCGCAGCTGCGCGATGTCGGCGCCGGCCGCGAACGCCTTTTCGCCGGCGCCGGCGAGCACCATCGCCCCGACCGTCTCGTCGCCCTGCAGCGCGTCGAGCACGCCGTGCAGCGCGTCGACCATCGCCTGGTCGAGCGCGTTGCGCCGCTCCGGCCGGTTGAGCGTGACGAGGACGAGCGCGCCGTCCCGCGCCACCTGCACGATCGGCTCGCCCGCGTCGTTCACCGCGACCTTCGCGTCCATGCCTTCCCTTGCGCCTCCGTCCTCAATTGTTCTTCAGGACGACCTTCCCGTTCACCTCGCGTGCGTCGAGGATCCGGTGCCCCTCGGCCACGTCGCTCATCGGCAGCACGCGGTCGACCACCGGCCGGTAGTCGCCGCGCTCGAAGTGCTCGAGGATCACGTGGAGCTCGCCCAAGCTCCCCATGGTCGAGCCCAGGATCGAGAGCCCCTTGAAGAAGACGAGGCGCACGTCGGTCTCGAGCTTCGGCCCCGACGTCCCGCCGCAGGTGACCAGGCGCCCCCCCTTGGCGAGGCAGCGCAGGCTCTTGTCGAGCGTCGCCTGGCCGACGTGGTCGACCACGACGTCGACGCCGCGCTTGGCGGTGATGCGCCGGACCTCCTCGCCGAACTCCTTCTGCCCGTAGTCGATCGTCTCGTGCGCGCCGAGCTCCTTCGCGCGCGCGAGCTTCGCGGCGCCGCGCGCCGTGGCGACGATGCGCGCTCCGATCCGCTTCGCGACCTGGATCGCCGCGGTCGAGACGCCCGATCCGGCCGCGTGGATCAGCACCGTCTCGTGCGGCGCGAGGCGCGCGCGGGCGACCAGCATGTGGTAGGCGGTGAGGAACGTGAGCCCGATGCTCGCCGCCTCCTCGAAGGAGAGCGCGGCCGGCTTGCGCAGCACGTTGCGCGCGGGGGCGACGAGGAAGTCGGCGCAGGCGCCGTCGCGGGTCTCGCCGAACATGCCGTACGACCGGCAGAGCTGGTCCTCGCCGGCGGCGCAGCGCGCGCAGCTCCCGCAGCCCAGCCCCGGCGCGAGCAGGACCGCGTCGCCGACGGTGAGTGTCGTGACCCCCGGCCCGATCCGGTCGACCACGCCGGAGGCGTCGCAGCCCGGGATGATCGGGAGCGGGAACTTCACGCCCGGGATGCCTCCGCGCACCCACAGGTCGAGGTGGTTCAGCCCGACCGCGCGCACCGCGATGCGCGCCTCGCCGGGGCCGGGCTCGGGATCGGGGCGCTCTTCGTGCAGGAGGCGGTCGAACGAGCCGTGCTCGCGGACGACGACGCAGCGCATGGAGACCCTCGGAGTCGCCGGGTGCGAAGGGCGCGGCAGCATAGCGCGACGCCGCTACGATCCCGGCCGTGCCGGACGACCGCTTCAGCCGCCAGACCCGCTTCGCGCCGTTCGGCGCGCGCGGGCAGGAGAACGCGGGCCGCGCGACCGTCGCGGTCGTGGGGCTCGGCGGGCTCGGGAGCTGGATCGCCGAGCATCTGGCGCGCGCCGGCGTCGGCACGCTGCGACTCATCGACCGCGACGTCGTCGAGGAGAGCAATCTGCCGCGCCAGGGGCTCTACGTCGACGAGGACGCGCGGCGCGCGCGGCCGAAGGCGGAGGCGGCGGCGGAGCGGCTCGCGGCGATCGGCGGGCCGACCCGGCTCGAGCCGCTCGTGCGCGAGCTCACGCGCCGCAGCGCCGACGCGCTGCTCGGGCCAGCCGACCTCGTCGTCGACGGGCTCGACGCGTTCGCGCCGCGGTTCCTGGTGAACGACTGGTGCCGCGCGCGGCGCAAGCCGTGGGTCTACGGCGGCGCGCTCGCCGGCACCGGCAGCGTGCTGCTGATCGCCGAGGGCGGCCCCTGCCTGCGCTGCCTCTTCCCCGGCGCGGACGGGCTGCTCGGCGGAGAGACGTGCGAGACGGCGGGCGTCTTCTCGCCGCTCACGGCGGCGATCGGAGCGCTCGAGGCGGGCGAGGCGCTGCGCTGGCTCGCCGGCGACCGCCGGCCCGCGCGCCTGCTGCAGGTCGAGCCGTGGGACGGGCGGCTCGTCGCGCTCGATCCGGGGGGCCCCTCCCCCGACTGCCCCGTCTGCGCGGGCCGCTCCTACCCTGCGCTCGAGCGCGACGACGACGAGGCGACGACGAAGCTCTGCGGGCGCGACACGGTCCAGGTGGCGCCGGAGAGCGGCGGGAAGGCGCTCGACCTCGACGCGCTGGTGAAGCGCTGGGAGGGGCTCGGCACCGTCGAGCGCACGCGCTTCCTCGCGCGGCTCCAGCTTGGCAAGGGCGACGGCGACCTCGTCGTCACCGTCTTCGACGACGGGCGGGCGCTGGTGCGCGGGACGACGTCGGTCGAGCGGGCGCGCGCCACCTACGCGCGCTACGTCGGCCACTGAACGAGCGCCGCGCGCGACGCGCGGCGGCGCCAGAAAGCGAGCGGCCCCGAGGCTTTCGCCTCGGGGCCGCCGTCGTTCGACACTCTCGAATCGTCGCCGCTACGGCTTCTGGACGGCGTAGATGCAGATGACGCCGGTCGTCGTGCCGATCTGGTGGCCAGGCGCGTCGGGGCCGGTCGTGCCGGTGAACTTGTAGTTCGTCGTCCCGTTCAGCGAGAAGTAATAGAACTTGCCGTCGTGCGGATTGTCGATGTCGGCGGCGGTGTTGTCGTCACCGAAGCCCGCGATCAATGCGGGCGGCGCAGCACCGGTCGTGTCGCCCGCATTGCCCGCGCGCAGCCAGAAGATCTGGCCGAGCGCCATGGCGCCGAGCTTCGACGTCTCCGTGAGGTCGTCGCGGAAGTAGTAGAGGAGGTCCTGGTACTGGAGATCCGCGAGCTGGGTGCTGATGCCCCAGGACCACGCGCAGCCGAGCGACACGGGGCTCGGCGTGAGCGACTCGACGAGCTGGTTCGCCGTCGTGTCGGTCGTGAGCTGGATCGCCGTCGTCGGGAAGTTGGCGTCGAAGACCCACGGGTTGCGCGAAGTCGTCCCGTCGATCGCCGTCGCGAAGTAGCAGAGCGACGGATACGCCCCGCCGGCGAACGAGAGGTGCCAGTCGAAGTTCTCGCCGTACGCGCCCGGATTGCTGGTGGTCGACGTCTTGGCGCCGGCGAAATCGCCGCCGGTGACGTTGATCAGCTTGCCGGTCGCGAGTTCGACCGCCACGAGGTTGGTCTTGCTGAGCGACGAGATGCCGCGCGAGAAGACCATGTACTTGCCGTTCGGCGAGACGAAGTAGCCCTCGGGGTAGATGGTGCCCTTGACGGTGACCGGGAAGGTCGACGAGCCATTCGTCTGGGTGACGTTCTGGATGACCTTCGTGGTGTCGTTCCAGGAGAAGAGGTCCATGTCCTTCGTCAAAGCCCCCGTCCACGCGCCGTAGAAGAAGTAGAGGTGCTCGTTGTCGGGCATGAAGAGGTCGGCGGTCTTCTTGATCTGGCCCACGTGATTGAAGTTGCCCGAATTCGTGATCGGGTTGTTGAACTTGGTCGAGCCGGCGTCGTCGCCGGCGTTGTCGCCGTTCGAGTCCCTGGTGGTGTAGATGTTGACCTGTTCGGTGAGGGTCCCGTCGTTGCTGTGCATTGCGGTGAGCGCGAGCAGGGAGCCGTCGGGCGAGAGCGAGGCGTAACCCGACTGGCCGTTGTAGGTGTCGCCCGCGGTGTAGGTCTGCACCTTCGTAGTCAACTCCGGGAACTGCGTGAGGTTGACGGCCTGCGTCGGCTTGAGCTCGGTCACCGCGTACCAGTCGCCGTTTTTGATGGCATCGGGGAAAGTCGCGCCGCCCGGGACGAACTCGTCGCCCGCGACGAAGCAGAGCGTCGATCCGCCGCCCGGGCTCACCACGAACGCCTTGTCGGGGATCTGGTCGACCTGCGGAGAGGTGTAGTTGGGGTTGGTCGGGATCGCGACGATCTGTGACGCCGGCTGCGTCGCCCGGGCATTCACGGTGTACAGCTCGCGCGGAGTGGCGGTCCCGGTGTCGCGCGTGAACCAGAGGCGGTTGTTCGTGAAGATCTGCCCCTTGACGAAGAGGTTCTTGGTGCCGTTCGGCGTGACGTCGACGATGTCGGTCGGGTTGCCGAGCCCGTCCGTGAACGGCTTCGAGCAGTCGGTCGCGAACAGGAACATCTGGGGGGTGGTGGCGACGGCGGTGTCGTCGTAGATCGCCGACATCCGCGAGCCGTCGGGGCTGAACGCCGTCGCGATCTTCCAGGAGT
>Ga0137433_1000735_pt1 | contig 16128 bp, 13 predicted proteins | sample EasRivERMZT840_2_FD_102335 | JGI IMG/M metagenome (GOLD analysis project Ga0137433, IMG submission 102335) | Soil microbial communities from meander-bound floodplain in the East River, Colorado, USA - East River MetaG ERMZT840_2 | ecosystem: Environmental > Terrestrial > Soil > Floodplain ...
GCCGGACCGCCGCTTTTCCATCTGCGGTAAGGACCACATCGTCAAACCATGCCTGTCCGCGTGTTCCTTTTACGACGCAACCCACGAGTATTTGCGCGGCTTCTCTATCGACTTCGAACGAACCGCTGACTTCTTCGAAGTCTGATCTCTGGTCCGACACCGCGATGATCGCATTGGACAACGGCCGGAACTGTGCCGAGATGGAAAATGCGATGACCTGAGCGACTGCGCCGCCGTTGACACGCATTGCGGCTCGTATATTCAGGCGTCGTCCAACAAACTCCCGAGCCGGAATGAGCTGCGCCACCCCAAACAGGTTTCCGTCGTCGGTGTTTCGGTTATTCGGGTTGAGTCTCAGTGAGTTTCTGCCGGAGTGCGCACGACCTTCAATACCGACTTGCCCCTTTGATTTTGCCGAATCGTCCAGATTCCACGACGACGGCAGGTTTCCGTTTGCATTTTCAAACCCCGGGTTCTGCAACAGATTCCGGCCTTGCCCGGACATCGTGGCGGCAATCCCACAACAGAAACAGAAAAGCATGCCTAATATCGTTTTTCGAACCAGACGACTGCTCATTGGAGATACCTCCTCGAAGCTGGAAACTAATAGCGTCGCGGCCCCCGAAGTCCGGGTTCGAACAGAAACCACAGATCGGAGTCCTTGCGACGCCTTTGTAATTGGACGTGTCTTCTTCGCCTTAGGGTATCGCGAATATATTTCACGTTCCAAAAGAGCCCGCGGAGTTTTGGTTTGCGCGGGCTGATCAGCAACGCGCCAACGATCGAAAGCACAATCAATACACTTCCATAACGGATCAAACTTCCAAGTTCATAATTGATGATGGCGGAACGGAGACGGTTCTTCCACAACAGATACCATTTGCCGTCACCGATATTCTGGGCGTTCAGCGTTCCGTGCCGCCTGTGCATGGCCGCTGCACGCGAATTGTGAAACACGACGTATCCCAGAACGTTAGCCCGCCAACCGAGATCCGAGTCCTCGTGAATGGCGAACATCGCTTCGTCGAATCCGCCGATCCTTTCCAGATCCGCCCGCCGTCCGATCATTGCGGCCGATGTGCAGGCGAGGCAACGGAACGACGACTCGTAGTGGCCCGCAGGTTGATCATTACCGGCATCCCATGCCACTCCATATCGGTTGATCGCATTGTAGGCAGCGTCGAGCCGATCAGGTTGAGATGCATTGAGAAGTTTGCCGCAGGCCAAACTGATTGACGGATCGTTTTCGAGGAAAGCGACCTGAGTCTCGATCCAATCGGGACTCAACTCGACATCACTATCGACGAAGGCAACGTAATCCGCGGAACTTTTCGAAAAGCCGATATTCCTGCTTGCCGCAGGTCCGGAGTCCGCCTTCTTGCGGATCACTTCTGCCCATTGAAACTCGTTTTGAATGAATTCAGGTGTGCCGTCCGTCGATAGTCCATCAATCACAAAACAGGAGTTGGGGCGAAACGTTTGCCGGCCGATCGAATTCAGTGTATGGGCAATGATGTCGCGGTTGTTACGAGAACAAACCACCACATCAACAGTCGGCCGGTCCATGGAAAATCTCCACAGCTGACATTAAAACTCGGTAAGCGATCCATTTTGCTTGGCTGCGCGCACTGCCGCGGTAAAAGTCAGCAAGCCAAGGGGAAACAGAATAGCCGCGAAAATTCCCAATTTGACGATGACCGGCAGGAGTTCGCTGACTGAAGCCCCTGTAAGCAGCGCCATTCGCATGCCGTCCAGCGCATGTTTTAACGGCACGAGTTCCGAAAGACTTTGAAGCCACGCGGGCAGGACAGCGGCAGGAAACAACACACCGCCCAGAAGCAAAACAACGTAACCCAGGCTGGTGATGATGGCGTCGGCCCGTTTGACCACCATGACCACGCTCGACCAAAGTATCCCAATACCCATGAAACAGAGGATGGTCAGCACGAAGAGCGCCAAAGCCGATCCCAGGTTCGCCTTATCGAGACTGACGCCATACAACACGCTCCCGAAGCCCAGGTACAGCAGGAAGCGAAATGCGCTGAAGCAATAACTCCAGAGGGAAGAATAGATGAGGATCACCGGAAGCCGCACCGGCGACATTAACGTCGCTTCGAGGGTTCCGGTGAGTTGGCCTTCACGAATCTCCCGAGCGAACGTTGTCAAGCTGACGCCCGCGCAATCGGTCAACGCGATGCCGATCAATAGAAATGCCAGGAAACTACCGCCGTAAGGCTCCAGCGCCGCGATTGGCTGCGCACCAACCGTTTTCCCGATGAAGTAAATGAGCCCCAGGATCAGGAAATTTCCGAGGATTTGAACGGCAAACGAAATCCGATAACTCAGTGCCGTTAGAGCGTCGCGCTTGAAAAAAGCCCAGGCCAGTCTCATTCTCGAGTCTCCGATTCACTCATGACCAGCGAACAGAACACTTCGTCAAAGGGAGTCTGTTCGGTTTCGCAGCGGACCACGTTCAGGCCGCGCTCGATCAAGCGTGCAAGAACCCCGGAAAGCGCGGTGCCGTTCTTTCTGGTGCAAACGCGAAACGTTCTTGCATCGGGGGCGCCCGCATCCTCTTCAACCGACAAAAGCCCTGTTGCGGTATCGGGTCGAAATTCCACTTTGGCGCCGGATGGAGCGCATGTGATCCGGTGCATGGCGTAGTCCCGCTTTTCCCAGCGTTCTCGTATTTCCTGAACAGTGCCATGCGCAATCACCCGCCCCTTGTTCAAAATCAAGATGCGATCGCAAATGACTTCGGCTTCTCTCAATTGATTGGTTGCCAGGATGCGCGCCTGGCGAGGCCAGCGATGCCGGTTCTCCTGAATCCAGTTGCGAATGTTCTGTGCGCTTAACGGGTCCAGGCTGCGTGTGGGTTCGTCATAAAGCGCGATGCGTGGATCGCTCAGCAGTCCTCGGGCAATCGCCATCTTTTGCTTCATCCCCGACGAGTAACTCTGATATTGGCGCTGGGCGGCTTCAGTCATCCCGAGCGTATCCAGCAACTCTTCGATTCGTTTCTCAGCCAGGTTTGCAGGGATGCCATACATGCACGAAAAGAAGGACAAGTTTTGCCGGCCAGTTAAACGTGCGTAGAAACTCCGTTCATCACACGTGACCAAACCCATGTTGCGGCGAGCCCAAATGGGATGATCGACAATGTTTCTGCCAAAGAGCGTCACCCGGCCGGAAGACGGGTACAGAAGTGTGGAGATAATCTTCAGAAGTGTCGTCTTGCCCGCTCCGTTCGGTCCAAGCAGTCCGAGCGTTTCCCCTTCGTGCAGAGTAAATGAAACATCGCGCAGCGATTCGGTGATCGTACTGACGGAACGTCGTAAAAGCTTCCGGCGGACATAACGCTTGCCGATGCCGTCCAGGACGAGTGCCGGCACTGCAGGTGAGCCATTGATGAACTGCCCGGCTTGCCCGGGATCGGTCTTCATGATCATAAGACCAACTCCCGGAATCGTACGCTGCCGTATAGCAATCCCGCGCAGCACGCAGCCTGGCGCATTGTCATCAAGGCTACCCAGCCTGCCATTTTCAGAGGCGAGAATGAGTACCTCCTATAGCCGGCCCGGAACATGAAATAGAAGTAAGGAAAGACCATGATGAGAAATAACGGGTTCCAGAAAGCGAGCGCGAGAAGGAGACCGGCCGCGAGGACATAGAACGGAACATTCAGCCCGCCGAAAAACAATCCCCAGCGCAACAATTTAGGGCGAAGATCGGGATGCCTTTTCAAAAGAGCGGGGACCACGAAAAGCCGGAATGGTTCGACAATCCAATTGATGGGAGTTTGAAGCTCGATCTCATGGTACACAACCATGTTTTTGAGGAAAACCGTCCGGTAACCGGCTTCCTTGATTCTCCAGGCAAGATCTGTGTCGGCGCATTCAACCTGACGATTGCGGAAATTCCTGAAGCACAGTGTTTCCTCGAAACCATTCAGCTCTAAAAACACCCGTTTGCGAAACATTGCATTCTGGGCGGGATAGGACGGATGTTCCTCAGTCACGGGATCGTGCGACCGGCAAAAATAGGTGATTTGCTGTTCAGGCTTATGGAATATCGCTCCGGTTACGATCGCGACTTTATCGTCGGCAAAACCTGTAATGCCGTGCTCCAGCCAGTGCGAATCCACGCGGCAGTCGCTATCGGTGAACGCGATGATTTCCCCCCTTGCCATGCCCACGGCGATGTTGCGGGCCCGGGCAGGGCCGCGGTTATCGGAAAGGCGGTGGTAAATAACGTTAAGGCCAGGCAGTTCCTGGAATTCTTTCACCATCTCGGCTGTTCCGTCGGTAGATCCGTCGTCACAGACGATGATCTCGAACCTGCCAGGCGGCAACGTCTGAGCATGTAACGCCTGGAGCGCCTCCCGCAATAACTCCCGCCGATTCCACGTCGGAATAACGACCGAGACAGTGATTTGGTTTTCCTGTGGTGCGTTCACTCCTGAATCCTCATCATCGTTTGAAATATCGATAGAGCCAACCAGGCATGTATCGGCGATGCTTATTAAGGACCGTGCCGATCAACTCAATATTGACGTTTTTCGCTTCTCGTTGAACCCGACTAACGACTTCAGAACTTGTCCGGCCTGCGCGTACGACCAGAATCATTCTCGGAACGACGCTGCCCACCGTCAACATCGCCGCATGTGTGAGCAATGGCGGCGTGTCGACAAGCACGATGTCCGCTTGCGGTCCGAGCTCCGTGATGATCCGACCCAGCAGGGGCGTTATGTCTCCCTTCGGAGGTGAGCGCCTGGCTGCGGCCGCGACGACTGGAAACCCGGCTCCACTGTCCTGCACTATTTCACCGATGCAGAGCCGTCCTTCAAATACGCGGTCGATTGTCCGTTCCTTATTCAGGCGGAATTTCTTGACGAACTTCGGTCTCCAAAAATCCAATTCGACAACGAGAGGACGAATGTTGTACTTGGTGACCAGCCTCGAAGCCGCCTGCAGCGTAACGGTCGTTGCACCATCGCCACGCGCTGTTCCTGAGATAAGTAGTGAACGGTATTGTTGGTCTCGGACGGCGTTGGCGAGAACCGACGCTATCCGCCAGTAACCCTCCTCAAGTTTCTGAAACATCGGGCTCCTGGGTTTGGATCGTGGGGATACGCGGCACTACTATCCCTGCCGGAACGACTGCGAAGACCGGGAGACCCAGTTGAGTTTCCAATGGCTCCATGTTGTAGATCCGGTGATCCAGCAGTTCAAGCAAGCAGATCCAACAAATCGCGAGAAAGACGGATACGAGCGCTGCCAAACCAAAAAGCGTCGTCTTTCGCAGGCCTACCGGTTGCAGTGAATCCATGGCAGGCTGAATGATAATCACGTTGCCGATGCGTTCACGTTCCATTGCTGCAGCGGCGGATGCCTCCTGCAGTTTCCTGCGATAGAACGTTAAAGATTCTTCGTGGGCGCCGCTCTTGCGTCTCAGCTCAATCCAATTCATCTGCTTCGAATGCAAATTCTGGAGTTGTGTCTGGAAGCCATCGAGCGCTTCCTGGCGCATCCGGTGATCATCCCTCTTCGTTTCCAGGTTGGATCGCAGGTTGGCCGCCAGCATCTGCACCAGCACGCCGAATTGGCTCCGGTTGTTCTTGATCTTTTCGCCGGAATCCAGCTGAGTCATTCGGAGAGCCTCGCGTTCCTGCTGCAACTGCGCAAGTTGTCGCAAAATCCCGCTTGGAAACGAATTGGTCTCAAAGTCGCCTACGGCGCCAAAATTCGGTTCGTCCTTCTTCAGTTCCTCTTCCAGACGCGACACACGATAAGTCGAATCGTTCAAGGCCAATTGAGCGTCATGGACTGCCGCTTCGGTTTCGCCGATCTGTTTGATGAGCTGCGCCTGCTGCTCCTGCAACAAGCTGATATTGCCGTCGGATTCGAACTGTTGGAGCTCCTGTTCGGCCTCCTGGAGGTCCGTCCCTACATTGGAGACGCCCTCCTGAAAGAACTCCACACCTCTGTTTTGATAGATCTTCAAACGGAAACTCAAATAACGATCAAGCATCCGGTTGAGAACGACTGATGCCCCGCGCCGGACGGGAAGCAGCATCTGAGCCGAGAAAACATTCGAATCTTTTTCCGCCTCAACTTTTAATCCACCCGCCAGCATATTGATGGCTTTCTCGCGAAGCGTCAGTCTTTCTCGCAGACCAATGCTGATAAGGGTTTCGTCGACATAATCCCTGACCTGCGCCACCGTATTCTTCAGACGATATCGGACCAGCGGAACAAACCCGGTAGGCGGGGGAACCGGCGGCGTCGGCCGATCCAGATGCATTTCATCGACAACCATTCCCAACAGCTCACTGTTTTTGAGGATCTCGACTTCTGAATTCACCTCCTGAGAACGATAGCCGATTAAGGGAGGCGCAGCTCCGAGTACTGTTGAAGGCGATGCTTGCTCTTGTCCCAACTTCACCAGGACCTTTGCATGGGCTGCGAACAATTCGTCACGGATGGCGAATAACCAGATGGCTGTGGCAAGCAAACCCGTGAGAGTAACGACAATCAGGCTCCATTTGCGTTTGAATAGAACGAATGCGATATCGCCGACAGATGTTTCGAATCGGGAGTTATCCATTGGTTAACGAGCCTTCCTACGGAATGACAATGCTCTGCCCACCGAGCAGGTAGTTGAATCCAAGGGTTATCGAGATTGGTTGCAATTGCTTCATGTACTGGTCCACGAACTGATCAATTTTTGCAATCGTTGATTTCGGCACAAAGACCACATCGAAGGGTTGCAATGTCACGTCGGCTGCCCCCTTGGTGAACACGTCGTTCAAATTCAGTTTTGTCATAACGGGCGTGTTGTTGCCCGAATTTCGGAGAATAACGATCTCTTTGGTTTTCGCGGTCGTCTTCAAACCTCCGGAGCGAAAAATAGCTCCGGCAGCTGTCAGCGTTCCGTTGAGTGGGATCATCTGCGGCATGTTCACCTCGCCGCCGACATATATGTTTCGATTGCTGAAGGAAGCAACGACGACGGTGACGCGTGGATTTCGGAAATGCTCGGCATACCTGGAACTCAGATACTTCGACAAATCGCCTGCCGGCATACCTTCCGCCTGAACATCGTCCAGCAGCAACAGCGAGATCTTGCCGTCCGGGCGTATTCTGACCTTGTGATCGAGTTCCGGTAAGTTGAATGCCTTGATTTCCAGCTCATCGCCTGCCTGCAAAATATATACGGGAGTTTCGGGTGCCTGTGCGGCAGGCGGCTGAAGCGGAGAGACCGCCGCAGGCTGTTGCGGTTCCGGTGCCTGGTGTGCGGCCAGGCACGGTATGGCTAGAGCGACGGCTGATACAGCGCAAATGAGGCGATGTCGTATGGCGGTTGTCATATCTAACGCATTGCCTCCATTGCCATAGAACTTTCCACTGGCTCACATGTCCGGACCTGCCACACGACCTGGATTCTCGTAACCAGTTTGCTCATTCCCTTGATGCTTGATGTCCAAACTGCGAACGCCTTCCGCAGTTCTCGTTCTCCCGTTGGCGTCACTTTAAAGTCGAATTCGTGAGCTTTATCGAGTCGATGCGCGCTGGGATCAATGGGCGCTCCGTCGGTGAGCCAGCGTCGGATGTCATACCGCATCATGCCTCGCGCAGGTCTCACAATATCTTCAATTGTCCGGCCGTGGGAGTGCGTCAACAGGACGTAAGTGTCAAGGTCTTCCCAGAACTCCTCGAAGTGTGGAACGCGCGATTCGGCTCCGGCGGCCAACAACAAATCCTTCGCTGCTTTCATACCTGCTCTTTGAATTTCCGGCCAGATATGAAAACTGGCGATGGCTCGATATTTGTGCATCAGATTGTCGCCGATTTCGCCGCGCTCCAATCGTGCAAAGTTTTCCGGGCGGCTGTAGGTTTCGATGCAGGCTTCGTGAGTTGGAAACAGCTCGCCGCGAGTCTCTCGAAGGAAATTGTCGAGATACTCCCGCAGTACGCCGTCCGACGATTGCATGATTTGCAGAACCGAATTCAGCCAGGCCGAACGTTTAACGCCCATTCGGTCGCAGAATTGGAGGACGTCATCGAGAAGATTGTCGTGCCAGTAAGCCGCGGCAACGAGAGCATATTGCCTGGCCTGCAGATAATCGTCGAACGTCATCGTGTCCGTTGCGACGACGACTTCTTCCACGTCCATGACCTTCTCGTCGCCGTACATGCCGAAATTTTTCGGTCCGATGCGGAAACGGGTCTCAAACTTGAACTGGTTCCGCGATTCCCCAGTCTCCAGCTCCGAGCCCTTCAACAAGAGCAACTGGAAATTGGTGACCTGGCTTGCTCCGCCATCGAGCAGCCTTTGAATGGACCTGACATGCGATTCCAGAGTTTCTCCGGGAAGGCCCAGGATCAAGTCGGAATTGGTACGCATGCCGCGTCCCCGGATCCACATCAACAACTGCTCATAGGCTTCAAGTTTGATCGTGGAGCGTTTGATGTTCTTCAGGACCGTTTCATCCAGCGACTGCACTGCCTGGTAAACGACGAGAGCGCCGCTGACTTTTTCAACGGACTTCACGATTCGATCAGCACGATTCTTGCCGGTAGTGGCGTCGATATAATTCGGCCAACCATACTCTTTCTGCATCAGTCCGATATGCGAGGAGATTTCGATGTCCCGCTCAAACATGCCGTAGTTGGAATCTGCGATTCGGAGCGTTCCCATCGAGGGGGAGAGTTCATTGATTTTTTTTGCAATGTAAGTGATCTCTTCCTTGATGCGGTCGATGCTGAAATTATGAACTTTGGTATACCAACCGATGCCTTGAACACAGAATGTGCAGGTGAAGGGGCAGCCGCGGTTCGTTTCGATCATCGGCGCCAAGACGCCGTCAAAGAACTCATCCTGGATGCCCGTCAACCAGGGCGACGCGATGTCGGTAATCTCGGAGTGACGGGGCCACATCTTTTCCAGAATCGTCTCGCCCTCCGGTCCGCGATAGAGTGAAGAAGGTATCTGACGAGTTCCCATCTTCTTCAAGGATTTGCCTGCATCCAGATAGTGCCGGACCACTTCCGCCGCCAGGAAATCGCCTTCACCCAAAACATAGAGATCGATTTCCGGATGGTCGTTGAAATAAGCGATCCGGCGGTCATCCTCAAGCGAAATGTTCGGTCCGCCCATAACGACGAAGGTGTCCGGACGAATCCTTTTTGCAAGCTTGGCGAAAAGAAAGCTGAGGGCTTCGTTCCAGGTGTAATTGCTCACCATCAAAACGTCGGGCTTTTCCTCGACGAGGGCGTCATATAGCTTGTCCGGGTAGGCGAAGAGTCTGGATTTAACCTCGGGCAGCTCTTTGTCCATCTGAGCTTTCATGTATGCCACACCCAATGGCATACAGTCGTTCGCCAGCACTCCGGAATAGTTGTAGCGTAAGTCTGCGAGGAAAACTTTGACCGACATTATCGTTGCTCCTTTTTTCGCCTTTCCACTTCAGTTTGTGCCGGACACAAATTGTGGCCCTGTACTCGGCCGACGCTCAGTTGGCCCTATCTCTTCAATCATCCGATCGATGCGATCGGTGAACTCTGTCCATGTAAATCGCCGCGAGTGGATATGCCCGGCTTTTCCCATACTTTCAGCGCGGGCCTGATCTCCCGCCAACTCCGTCAGGCGTCGCGCAAACGCCTGTGGGTTTGGTGATTCAAGGAAACCATTCACTTCATGGAGTACCGTTTCTCGCGGGCCGCCCTGGTCTGTCGAAATGACAGGCTTTCCGAAGGCCATCGATTCCAAAGGCACGATCCCCCAATCTTCGTTGAACGCCGTGAACAGGACACCGTAGCAGCGGCTGTATAAATCCGCCAATTCTGCATCACTGGGGAATATGCGAAATTCGATGTGAGGATCTTCAGCGGCCAGGGCTCGAATCCGCTCCAAATAAGGTTCGCTTTTTCGGTCAACGATGCCGGCAACGACAAGACGAAAATCTCGATGTTCAGGCCGTTCCGCTCGAAAAATCTTGAACGCTTCGATGCCCAATTCAATGTTCTTGGTCCACATGATTCTGCCTGGTAGCAAAAAGAAGTGTTCAAAGCAGCCGCTGGGCTTCGAAGGTTCAAATCCCAGCCCCACTCGCAGTACTTCCAATTTGTGTTCCGGCGCCAGCTTTCCCGACATCGCTCGTCGTTTTACTTCCTCGCTGATGCAAAATACTCGTGTGTATTTCTTCCACGCCAACCGGTCGACCCATCGAAAAACTGCAGAACCCATGGCGATAGTCAGTTTTGCGCCAGGCCCCCGCCCTTGAGTGGTTCGGGCCCGATACGCTGCATCGAAAACCAAACGCAACGGAGTAAGACAGAGGCAAATAACGGGAACCTTGGCGTTGCGAAACACAATCAAATCGCCCAGTCCTTCGCAAACGACAACGAGAGCGTCAAACCGCTCGATCGGCAGTCGCAACTTCAGGATCTGATAACCGGATTTTGCTACCGGACCCAACCGGCGATCGACGGACACATTGCCGACCTGAACAACATTTCGCTCAGAGAATCCCGGAAAAGTGTGTGCCGGATCATAGTGGCTGGTAAAGAGTGTCCAATCGTGCCGGCTTCGTCCAGTCAGTTCCAGAATGGAGCGTTCCGCACCACTCGTCAGATATATCCAGGGGTAATAGAGCGCGACTTTCATTGGATTACCGGTCTTGTCGTAGTATCCGGGCCTTCATAAGGAACCGGGTTTTCGTAAGGAGTCAAATCGATTACGAGTGCCGTTACCGAGTGAGGAGGGAAATCATACTCAAAGGCGTTTCCCGTTAAATTCAAGGCTTCCGACTTTATGCCTACTTCGTCAGGCCCGCCGAAATCAAAACGTCCGTTAGGTTCAATCGTGGCTTGCTGGCCCAAAGTCACGCCCGTGTAAGCCGGCAGTTCTGTGCCTGTGTTGGCATCCAATGCCGTCCCGCTCAAAGTCCAGGCTGTGGCCATTCCGCCGGCAACATAGCCGTCCAGGTTGATGAATCCTCGGATTGGCCGATCGAAGTGCTTATTGATGCCCATCACATACAGAGTCCGCCTGTCATCGCTGATACTGGACACAACGTCAAGGTAAGGAACATCTTCGACCGCATCGATCAGCCCCATCGAACGGCTGTCGTAGGTGGGTGAACTCGTTTTCGTTACGACGGCATTCCTGCCGAAGTGTTTCGTGAACATCTCCAGCGCATACGCGACAGGTTTTGCGACATAAGTTTGCCGCCGGAGACCGATCCAGCCAATCGTCCCGCCGTCGGAAAGTTTGAACGCGTGGGCGCTTTCGACTTTCGGTTCCTCGATCAGCACTTTCAGAACACCCGCGGCATATAGTGCCGACCCCAAAGTCTTCAAATGATCGGACCAGCGGCTCCCGGGCTCAATATGGAATCCGGGTCCCCATTCGGTTATTCCGATCTGGATTCGATCCGCGTTGAGAGGCGCCTGAGTTTTGATCGTTTCAACGAGCTTTCGTAAACTCTTCTTGATCAAGACAGGCGCAGCGAGGAACGAGGAATAAACGGTGCGGACGTCCCAGCCGGCATCCGCAATAGGCAGGACGGGAGCAAAGGCGTTGTGCACCGCTATGAAATCAATTTCACTCCCGGCGATTTGCAGGACAGTATCTTCCCAGCCGGGATGGACTCGAAACGACGACGGGCTGTAATTGTATTCGACATGAGCGCCCAGCCTCAGCGATGGATCGACTGCCCGAATCGCTTTCGCAAACTCCATATATGCGCGGGCATATCTTTCGGCGGTCCAGTTTTCACGCGGCGGGTCGAACTGTGTGAAGTCCAGATATAACTCATTGCCGATTTCCCACTCCGTGACGCGGCGGCCATCCTTGTTGACGTAGCGAACCCAGTCTGCAGCTTCTTCGGGTGTGCCCGACAGGACGTTGACCGTAATCATTAGATTTGCGTCGGTCGCCTCGGCAAATTCAAATGCCTCGTCAGTGCCGAATCCGTTGCTGAATACCGCCGGGCCAAACACGCTTGGCGGCCGAAGGTTTCTTGGCCCGATACCGTCTCTCCAATGGTAGAGATCGGAGAAGATGCCGCCTGGGAACCGCCACTGCTTGATTCCCATATCGCGGGCAAGCTGAATAATCTCCGGCTGCAGTCTGTCGTACTCTTCATTCCAGACGCCCTGTCCGTTCAATGCCCACTCGAGGTTCATACCAAATATCGCCGGCGGAATTGTGCGATAGACTTGATTGGGCGCGATCTCGATGGTTGCATTCAGCGGAGGGCCAGGGTTGTACATGCTGAGAGCAGCAAATTCCGGGGGCGCTTCAGTCGTAACCAAAACATCATCGAAATATGCGGCCCCTGAAGTCCCTTCAGCGGTGCATCCAATCGCGAGCGCGAACAGCGAAGGATCATCCGGGACATCAAATGCGTCTTTAAAATAAACAGGCCGTGAATTGCTAGTTTCCAGCCGCACGGTTCTGTGCTCGACGACGGGAGTGCCAACGGTAAACATCCTGAGAACCGCTGTTGCTCCGTCTCGGGCCCCAAGCCAACCGGAGAAATAGATGGTTTTGCCGCGAAGCTTTTCTATTGGAATCAGCTGTATAGCCGTAAATCTTTGAAAGGGGTTCAAAGAAGTGTTATTGGCGTAAGGCGTGATTTCCAGGCTGAAATTGCCAGTGCGGACCGAACTCGTCGACCGAAACGCTTTGCCAAGCGTACTCGAGCCGGGATCGACTGTCCAACCGTTGGCGAACGGTGCTACCTCAAAACTTCCGTTCCGGATCAGATTCTGCGCGTGCGCCGGTAAGACAAACGTCAGCCCTAACATAACGGCAAGCGCCAGGAACGGCCGACAATTGAAAATGCATCTCATACGTGTTTGTCCGTCACTCATCACATGCGCATGCTAAGGCTTGTTCGCTCAGAGGCTTTGGTCAGGAAGGACGTATACCAATCGATCGTTTCCTTCAGTGCCTTGTTGATGTCGTAATTGGGTTTCCAGCCGAGGACCCTGCGCGCTTTTTCGCACACCATATACTGCTCGCGGATTTCGGAACTTGCCTGATTCAAGATGATCGGCTCAAGGTCTTTTCGATCCATGTGCGTGAGAACCTGATCGACGCAGTCCAGGACGGTTAACCTCACTTCAAGGCTGAAGTTATACGCTCCTTGAGGCGCACCGGCCGCGAGTGACTGGGCGAGATAGAGATATGCGTCCGCTGCATCCTTTATATATAGGAAGTCGCGGACGAAAAGACCGTCGCTGCGTATGGTAAAGCGTTCCCCTTGAAGGGTCGATTGAATGCAGCCAGGAATTGTCCGGCTGAAGTTCAGGTCACCCCCTCCGAAGAGGTTGGCGCAACGCACTACGGAAACCGCGTTTCCATATGTCGCGTGATACATCTGGGCAATCAGATCAGCGCAGCTCTTGGAGCAATCGTAAGGGTAACGACCCTGCAGAGGGTGATCTTCGGTGTACGGCAAATTGGCGCTTTCGCCATAAGCCTTATCCGATGAAGCGATGATGACCTGCTTGACCTTTGCCTGCCGAGCAGCTTCAAGAACGTTCCATGTGCCCTTGATATTGGCTTCGAAGGTACCAATGGGATCCAGTTTTGCGACACCAACAAGAGGCTGCGCAGCCAAATGCAACACAGTATCGATGGAGTATTCGCTCAGCGCTCGCTTCAGGAGATCGTAATTCTCAACCGAGCCGTGCACTGTTGTGACGCGCGATTCATCACCTTCACTTACGAACATACAACGAGGAGCACCGTCGCGCACGAGACCAACGACTTCCGCTCCGTTTTCAAGCAGACGCCGGATCACCCAACCGCCGAGAAAACCTGTACCGCCCGTAACAAAGACCGGCTTTGCTTTCCAGAATTCGCGCTTGATCATCTTCCCTGCCCAACCGACCGGGCGATCTCCAGCGTCTGGTGGTTCCATGGTGCGAGCTGGCCGTCTCCCTTATTAATCAATTCCAACTCCTGCTGGTCCTTACTCGTGTCCATGGATTTCCAGAAGCCACTGTGTTGGTAGGCCCGAAGCAATCCTCTACGTGCCAGATTTGGCAATACCTCTTGTTCCAGGTTCTTTCCGTCCCAGTGTGAAAATGCAGCCTGGTTGAAAACGAAGAACCCGGCATTGATCCAGCAACCATTAATAACGGGCTTCTCTACAAAGCGATCGACGATTCCCTGATCATCAAAATGCACCGTGCCGTATTGCGACCGCAGCGGAACCGTGGTTACCGTCGCGACACCCTGGCCGGCTCGGTGAAAGTGGAGGAGGGCGGACAAATCGATGTTTCCTAAGCCATCGCCGTAGGTCGCCATGAAGGTATCTTCAACATAAGGCGCGCATTTTCGAATTCGCTCGCCCGTGTCGGATTCGGCGCCGGTATCCACCACATCGATGTTCCACTGGGAAAAGCGGCCATCGAAGTAGTCTTGAAGGATTTCTTTGCGGTGGCCTGCTGCCAGGACGAACTCACTGAAACCCTGATCCGCAAAAATCTTCATTAAATGAACAATGATCGGCCTGCCGGCAATCGGCATCATCACTTTTGGAAAATATTCGGTGAATGGATAAGATCGCGTTCCTTTGCCGCCACACAATATGACAACTTTCATTTGCCCCCCCGTCAGACTAATAAGCTCCGCGGCCACTCAAAACCGCGGGTATGGTACGAAACAGCAAAACTGCGTCGGACCACAGAGACCACCGATCCACATACTCCAGGTCGTATTTCATCCATCTGTCGAATTCAACATCGCTGCGCCCGTTGACTTGCCACAAACACGTGATTCCAGGCCGCATGCTGAAACGTCGACGGTTCTCTCCCGTTATCTCATCCGCTTCCTTGGCGGGTAGAGGACGTGGCCCTACTAAGCTCATGTCGCCTTTGAGGACGTTGAACAGTTGAGGCAACTCGTCGAGACTAAATCGGCGCAACATACGGCCGACTTCGGTGATGCGATAATCCTGAACGTCTTTGAATGCTGGACCTTTCGTAATCGACCGGTGCGTGTGCTGGACTAGTGACTCGGCGCCGTCGATCATCGTACGAAACTTGAAAATGAAGAATTTACGGCCGTTCAACCCAACGCGAATCTGCTTGAATATGATGGGACCTGGCGAGGAAAGCTTCACCGTGATCGCAATGAGCAAGAGAACAGGTGATGCCAGAACCAGCATCACTCCGGATAAAGCTAAGTCAAACAATCGCTTGAGTGCAATCAACCGTTCGCTGCGCCGCGGATAGCCAACCGACAAGGTCGTTGACCCATGAAAATTCTCCAATTGCGAGGCGCCCCGTTCACCCAAACTCGGGTCAAAAATCACACGGGTGGTGAGTCCGTAACGTTCACACAACCGGATCAATTGATCCTGCGACGGCAGGGACTCGGGAGGAACGGCGATCAGTACCTCGTCGACGACATAGGTCTTCAACACGTTTTCCAGGTCGCTTCCAATCGGATTTTCGGAACGGAGGTCGAAAAACTGGCGAGTGTCGGGACCGACGTCACCGCGACAAACGACCTGCAAGCCCCACTGCGGGTTTTGGGAGAAATGGTCCGCCATCTCTCTCGCGCGCTGCCACGAACCGACGAGGCAAACATTGCGGCTGTCGTAACCATGCCGGCGCATCCGTTGCAGGACGAAGTAGATGAACGCCCTTTCGAAAGACAGGAAAGCCGTCGACAGGCTGAAGTAAACGACGAAAACACGAAAATCGTTTCCGATTCCCAGGCCGCCGGAAAAGAAAGCCACAATCGAGAAGCAGATTAGTTGTGACCCGAGGATCATCCGAACGAGTTTGCCGCCCCCATCGACACGATGGGAGTCGTAAAGGCCGAACCGGCGCAGAAGACACTGCGACAACGGCACAACCAACAACACAACGAGGAATGACCCTAGACCTCGTGGTTGATCTTGCGGGAGTAGTAAAGCGAGCAGAGCAGCTTGCGTCGTAGCATCGAACGCGGATAACAGCCGTACAGTCCATTGCGCGTAAATCCGTGTACTCACAACGCTACGCTCCTAATAACAGCCCATTGGGTTGAGATGAAATACCAACGGTGCGGCGGAATATACTGCGCGTATGTTGATCCGTCAAGCGCGTGCGGCCCAATAAC
>Ga0137433_1000737_pt1 | contig 16083 bp, 10 predicted proteins | sample EasRivERMZT840_2_FD_102335 | JGI IMG/M metagenome (GOLD analysis project Ga0137433, IMG submission 102335) | Soil microbial communities from meander-bound floodplain in the East River, Colorado, USA - East River MetaG ERMZT840_2 | ecosystem: Environmental > Terrestrial > Soil > Floodplain ...
GACGCCGCGTGAGGCGGTCGACCACGGACCTGCTGCGAGTCGTATTCGAATGCGCCGAGCGCAGCGAGCCCCCCGTTCATCTTTGGTTTGGGGCGAGCGTGTCCCGTCCATCGAGCCTTTTTCTCCTCCGCCCTCTCGACCCGCTCCCGCCCGTCGCGCGTTCAACCACGCCCCCCTCTCCCCGCGCCCGCTTCACCCGCGATCTCGACGTCCGCTCTAGTCTTGGTGAGCGCGGCCCTTCCGGCGGCATTCCCCGTCCGCGAGCGTTCGACTAACGTCGCTCGCCCTCATGGAAGCCGCCGCCCCGCCGCCGCGTGACGCCGCCGAACCGCCGCGCTACGCGCGCGTCGCGGTTGCGCTCCCCGTCGACCGGGCGCTGCACTACCGCATCCCCGACCGCCTGCTCGGCCGCGTCCACGTCGGCTCGCGCGTGCGCGCGACCCTCTCGGGCCGGCCGGTCGCCGGCACGGTCGTCGGCCTCGACGCCGCGCCCGACGTCACACGCGTCGTCGAACTCGCCGACGTGGTCGAGCCGTCGGCGCGCATCGGCGCCGACCTGATCGCGCTCTCGCGCTGGGTGGCCGATCGCTACGGCGCCTCGCTCGGCGAGACGCTGGAGAGCGTGCTCCCGCCGCCGCTGCGCCACGGCCGCGGCCTGCGCCAGATCGTGGTCGTGCGCCTCGCGGCCGCGCGCGCGGCCGCGGCGGGGGGCGGAGCGGCGCCGGGCCCCGCCGCCGGCGCTGCCGAGGTCGCGGCCCTCGAGGCGCGCTTCCCCAAGCAGGCGCGCGCGCTGCGCATCCTGACCGACGCGGGCGGAGAGATGCGGGAGATCGACCTCCTGCGGCGCGCGCAGGTCGGCCCCTCGCCGCTCCTGAGCCTCGCGCGGCGCGGACGGATCACGCGCGCGCGCGTCGAAGACCCCGGCGACCCGGAGCTCGCGGCCCGCGTCGCGCCCGCGACGCCGCCGCGGCCGACGCCCGAGCAGCGCCAGGCGGTGCGCGCGCTCGAGCTCGCGCTCGCCTCGCGCGAGGCGCGCGCCTTCCTCCTGCACGGCGTCACCGGCAGCGGCAAGACCGAGGTCTACCTGCGCGGGCTCGAGCACGCGCTCGCCGGCGGGCGGCGCGGCATCGTGCTGGTGCCGGAGATCTCGCTCACGCCGCAGACGGTCGCGCGCTTCCGCGGACGTTTCGCGCGCGTCGCGGTGCTGCATTCGGCGCTGGCCGAGGGCGAGCGGCTGCGCGAGTGGCGCCGCATCGAGGCGGGCGAGGTCGACGTCGTCGTCGGCGCGCGCTCGGCCGTCTTCGCGCCGATGCCCGACCTCGGGCTGGTCGTCGTCGACGAGGAGCACGAGCCGAGCTTCAAGCAGCAGAACCCGCCGCGCTACCACGCCCGTGAAGTCGCGCTCGAGCGGGCGCGCCGCGCCGGCGCGGTGTGCCTGCTCGGCTCGGCGACGCCGAGCCTCGAGACGTGGGCGGCGGCGCAGGACGGCCGGCTCACGCTCCTCGAGCTGCCGCACCGGGTCGGCGGCGGCGTCCTGCCCACGCCGATCGTGCTCGACCTCGCGCACCTGCCGTTCACGCACCACCCGCGCATGCTCACCGACCGCCTGCGCGCGGCGGTCGCGGAGGTGCTGCGGCGCGGCGAGCAGGCGATCCTCTTCCTGAACCGGCGCGGCTTCGCGCGCGTCGGCTTCTGCCGCGAGTGCCGCCAGTCGGTGCGCTGCAAGGCGTGCGACGCGGCGCTCGTCCTGCACGCGCGCGCCGCGCGGATGATCTGCCATCTCTGCGGCCACGAGGAGGCGCCGCCGCGCAACTGTCCGGCGTGCGGGCGGCCCGGCCTGCGCTTCCTCGGCTTCGGCACCGAGCGCGTCGAGCTCGAGCTCAAGCAGACGTTCCCCGGCGCGCGCGTGGTCCGCATGGACTCCGACACGACCGCCGCGCGCGGCTCGCACGAGCGCTTCCTCTCCGCCGTCGAGCGCGGCGAGGTCGACGTCCTGATCGGCACGCAGATGATCGCGAAGGGGCTCGATTTTCCGCGGGTGACGCTGGTGGGCATCGTGAGCGCCGACACCTCGCTCTCCGTTCCCGACTGGCGCGCGAGCGAGCGCACGTTCCAGCTGGTGGCGCAGGTCGCCGGACGCGCCGGCCGGTCGTCCCGCGGTGGTCTCGTCATCGTGCAGACGCTCCACCCCGACCATCCGGCGATCCGCGCCGCCGTCCAGCACGACTACCGCGCCTTCGTCGCGAGCGAGCTGCCGCAGCGCGAGGCGTCGGGCTACCCGCCCTTCACCGAGGTGGTGCGCATCCTCGTCTCGCACGCCGACCGCGAGCGCACCGTCGAGGCGGCGCGCCGGGCGAAGGAGAAGCTCGCGCCGCTCGCCGGCGAGCACGGCGTCGAGCTGCTCGGCCCGGCGCCCTGCCCGATCGAGCGCATCCGCGGCCGTTGGCGCTGGCAGCTGCTGCTCAAGTGCCGCCGCGTCGACGAGCTGACGCGCGTCGTCGCGTGGGCGCGCGAGCGCGTGGCCGCGAGCGCGCCGGTGCGCGTGACCCTCGACGTCGATCCGGCTTCGATGCTCTGACGGGGCCGGCTCTCAGCCGAAGAAGTGCCACATCCCCCAGAGCAGCGCCGCGACGCCGAGCGTGCCGCCGATGATCGTGGCGAGCAGCAGCCCGGCCGCCTGACCGCCCCAGCCCTTCTTCAGCGCCTTGCGCAGCCGCTCCGAGTCGCGGTCGATCTGCGCGAGCGCCTTCGAGTCGGTGGAATCCCGCGGATTGAGCAGGCGGTGCAGCTCGGTGCGCATCGCCTCGAGCTTGGGGAGGTGGCCGCGCGCCTCGTCGGTGCGCCCGCTCGTGACGAGCGTGTCGAGCGACGTCACGAGCTGCCGGAACTTCACGCGCGAATCGGAGAGCGCCGCGCCCAGGAAGTTGGTGCCGGCCGGGGCCTTCGAGACGGGCAGCGATCCGGAGTTGGAGGCGATCATGGTTCCTCGACGCTCGATGCAGTGCGCTGGTCGGGCAGGGATCCGCGGACCGGCGTCGCGACGGCCGTCGCGAGGCAACTCGGCGCGGATTGAAGCACGGCCCTTCGACGGTGCAACGGCGCGCCGGCTTCCCGGTGGCCGGGGCCCGATTCCCCCGGGGGAGCGGAAAACGATTCGGCCGGGGGACCCGGCCCGCCGGCCCGGGGGAGGGCCCCGGAGAGCGCCGCCCCGCCCTCCATTACTTCGCCGCCTCGGGCAGCTCGAAGAAGCGGTCGAGCATGCGCTGCTGCTCGGCGGTCGGCTGCTCGACCGGGACGATCTTCTTCAACGCCCCGCGCGTGGTGTACCCGATGACCTTCAGCCGCTCCTTCAACTCCGGGAGCTTCGGGCCGTCGACGTAGTCTTCGAAGAACGCGGAGAGGTCGGCCTGCGCGATGCCGTCGACGATCGCCGGCACCTCGTCCTCGCCGAAGCCGCGGTGGTGCTGCGCGTAGGCGCGGAAGAGGAAGCGCAGCAGGTCGGCCACGCCGCGCGCGCCGTTCGAGGCGCGTCGCATCTCGAGGTCGAGCGCCAGGATCGTCTGGCAGGCGCCCTGGTAGTTCTTGATGCTGAACGCGACGAGGTCGCTCATCTCGTCCCAGTCGGCGGTGGCGCGATTCACCTCGGTCCAGGAGAGGCCGCCGGCGACGCCCGCCAGGCCGGCGGCGGAGGCGCCCTCGCTCCAGAGCGAGTCGAAGAACTGCGCGCGCGTGGCGAGGCCGGAGCGCACCAGCAGGAGCCGGCAGAAGTACTCGGTCAGCCCCTCGTTGACCCAGATCGTGCCGGTGCGGATCGGCGCGGTGTAGTCGGGCCGCTCGAGCGCCGCGACGTGGATCCGTTCGGCGCACCAGAGGTGGAAGTACTCGTGCGCGACGAGGTGGGCGAACTCCTCGCTCTCCCCGATCATCGGGCTCATGAGGATCAGCGTCGACTCGCTGTGCTCGAGGCCGGCGGCGCCGCCCGTCGACTCCGGCACGAACGCGAGCAGGAAGTGGTAGCGGCGGTAGGGCAGCCCCTGCATGTAGTCGCGGCCCGCCTCGACGATCCGGCGGCATTGGTCGGCGTGGCCCTTCGCGCGCGCCTCGTCCTCGCCGAAGACCGTCACGGAGTGGGGGACGCCGTCGACGTCGAAGGGGAGCGTGAGCTGCGTCGGCGAGAAGAAGATCGGCGAGTCCTCGAGCCGCCACCAGCTCGGCGCCGCAAAGGTCCCCGCCTCGGTCTCCTCCAGCGCCGTCGCCGCCTTCCACCCCTCCGGCAGCTCGAGCTCGACCTCGCACGGCGCGTCCTGCAGCGACGGCACGAAGCCGAGCAGCGAGTTGGGGCTCAAGTAGCCGTAGGCCGGCGTGAGCCGGTTGCCCTCGACGTCGAGGAGCATCCCGTCGTTCAGGTCGCGCGGGGCGCAGACGCGCGCGTCGTAGGTGAGCTTCACCGAGCCGGCGGCGCCCGCCTTGATCACGAAGTGGCAGGGGGTCGGGCGCTCGACCGGCAGCGCGGCTCCGTCGGGCCCCGCCGCCGCGAGCTTCTCCACGAAGCGGCCGTACTCGGCGAGGTGGTAGGCGCCGGCGGTCCAGCGCGGCAGCCAGAAGTCGACGTCGCCGGCGACCGGATGGGGGAAGGTCGCCTCGACGCTCCACGCGCGCACCTCGAGGCGCGGCGTGACGACATAGCGGACCGGCTCCGCGGCCGGCGCGGCTGCGGCGAAGAGGAGGAGCCAGCACGGCGCGAAGGCGAGGCGCCGCGCGAAACGGTTCGGCATCGGGTCGATCTCCGCGGAGCGGCGGCGCCGCTCAGCGCGCGCCCTCCTCCATGCAGTTCTTGAGCGCGAGCAGGGCGTACGCCGTTCCGCAGCTCTTGCCGAGCTCGTGGTCGTCGACGAACGAGCCGTCGATCTCGGGGAGCGCGGTCAGCCGCTGCACGAACCACTTCTTGAACGCCGCCTGCCCCTTCTCCGGCAGCAGCAGGACCGCCTCGGTCGAGTGGTAGACGTCGTGGAAGAAGAAGAACCCGCCGAGCTCCTCGTCGGTGTGGAAGTCACACTTGTGGATCTTCTCGAAGCGGTCGAAGTGCTGCTGCAGGTTGGTCAGCGTGAAGGCGAGCTTGCGCAGGTCGCTCTTGTCGTGACGGAAGAGCGCCGCCTCGCACACCGGCATGCGCCCGCACGCGTTCTTGAGCGCGTTCTCGCCCGCGCTCTTCGCCTGCGGTGGATGGGTCCCGCCGTAGGTGAACGAGCCGTCGTCGAAGCGCGCGTTCTGGAGCCCGGCGAGCGCGCGCTGGACCGCCTCGGGCTTCACCGTCGCGCCGTCCTTCTCGGCGTCGGCGAGCGCGTTCAGAATGACGGCGGTCGCGAACGCGTTGTCGTACTCGTGCGCCCACTGGCCCGTGTTCATCGACTGCAGCGCGAGCAGGCGGTCGACCATCTCCTGCTCGCGGCGCACCAACTCCGCGCGCGACTCGTCCGAGTCGGTCTGGGCGAGCGTCCGGTGCAGGTAGAGGATCCGGTAGGCGCAGGCGTAGCACTCCTCGTTCTTGCCCGCGTTGACGCGGCCGGTGCCGCGGAAGAGGTAGTCCTCGGCGCGGCCGAGCGCGGCGTCGATCTCGTCGGGCGCGACGTCGTGCCACTCGTTCAGCGCGGTCGCGGCGAGCGCCGTCACCGCCATCCACGCGTTCGGCGTGATGAGCGGCGTGTCCCAGTAGGCGTAGCGCAGGTCGTTCCAGCTCCCGTCCGGCCGCTGCATGCGCAGCAGCCAGCGCACGGCCGCCTCGGCCACCTGCCCGGCCTCGGCCGGCGTCCGCCGCCAGCGCGTGTCGGTCGGGATCGCGCCGCCCGGCGGCAGCCACGTCTCGATCGGCGTCTCGAAGCCGTGGCGCGCGGGCCCGGGCCAGGTCTTGTCGAGCGCGGGCACCAAGTTCATCGCGGCGCGCCACGCGAAGGGGCTGTCGGGCGTCGTCTCGGCGAGCTTCGTCCAGCCGGCGAGCGCCTCGCTCTCCTTGCCGCCGTAGTAGTCGGCGAGCGCGCGATAGTAAGCGTCGTGCGTCCTCTTCAGCGTCGCAGGATCGAGCGCCGGCGGCGCGGGGTTCTTGTCAACTGCGGATGGCGCGGCCGGAACGACGTCGGCCCCGAGTTCGGGATGTACCGCGACCACGCGCCGCAGCACCTCGGCGAACCAGCGCGCGTCGAAGGTGCGGATGCGGTCGACCACGTGGGCGACCTTGCCGTCGGGGGTGAGGAAGATCAGCGCCGGCTCGACCTTGTCCCACGCGACGACGCCGAAGTCCTTGCCGATCGCGGCCGGGACGCGCATGCGCAGCGGCACGAAGCGGTCGCGCACCAGCGCGACGACGTCGGGGTCGCTCCACGGCACCGCGTCCATGTAGTCGTCGAGGTTGGGGGCGCGGTACATCTGCGGCCCCTCGAGGCGGTAGGCGTACCAGAGGACGAGGCGGTGCTGCTCCTTCGCCTTGGCGAGCGCGTCCTCGATCAACTTGCGCTGGCCCGCCTCGTCGAGCGGCTTGCCGCGCGCCACGTACTTGAAGGCGGCGCCGCCGTCGTCCTGCGTCCAGCCGTCCAGCGCCCACTCGATCTGGCTGCCGCAGCGCTCGGCGAGGGTCTTCAGCATCGAGTCGTCGGGAGCCGGCGGGTCGGACGCCCACAGGGCGCACGCCGCCAGGATCGGAGCGAGCATCGCCTCTTCCTCCACGCTGCAGGGCGGCGCCGCTTCACGAGGGGGCGTCCGGCGGCGGCCGGTCGCGGGACGATACCGAGGCGAGTCCGAAAGCGTTCGGGCGCGCGGCTCAGCGCGCGGCCAATCGTGCGCCGGCCGGGCCGGCGGCGCTGCGGTGCTTCGCGATCAGCTCGCGGAAGCGCCCGAACAGGTAGTGCGAGTCGTGCGGTCCGGGAGCGGCCTCGGGGTGGTACTGCACGCTGAAAGCGGGCAGGTCGCGGCAGCGCATGCCCTCGACGGTGCCGTCGTTCAGGTTGACGTGAGTCACCTCGGCGACGGTCGGGTCGAGGGTGTCCGGGTCGACCATGAACGAGTGGTTCTGCGCCGTGATCTCGATCCGGCCGGTCGTCCGGTCCATGACGGGCTGGTTCCCGCCGTGATGGCCGAACGGCATCTTGCGCGTCTTGGCGTCGAGCGCGAGCCCGAGCAGCTGGTGGCCGAGGCAGATCCCGAAGAAGGGGATGCGCCGCTCGAGGAACGCCTTGGCGTTGTCGACGGCGTACCCGACCGGCTCGGGGTCGCCCGGCCCGTTCGAATAGAAGATCCCGTCGGGCTCGAGCTGCAGCGCCTCGCGCCACGGCGTCGCCGCCGGCACCACGTGCACGTCGAAGCCGTACGAGACGAGGCTGCGCAGGATGTTGTTCTTCATCCCGAAGTCGTAGGCGACGACCTTCCAGCGCGGCTCCGCGACCTCGGGCGGCACAGGCTGGAACTCGCGGCCGTCGAGCCCGGCGGTCCAGCGCTCGGGGGCCTTGCGCGTCACGCTCTGGACCAGGTCGATGCCGTCGGTGCGCGGCGAGGCGAGCACGCGCTCGAGCAGCTTTCTCGGGCTGCTCTCCTTGGACGAGATGCCGACGCGCTGCGGCTTGCCCGAGCGGATCTTGCGGACGATCGCGCGCGTGTCGACCTCCGCGATGCCGACCACATCCTGGTGGTTGAGCCAGGTGTTCAGGTCGACGACCGACCGGAAGTTGCTCGCGACCTTCGAGAGCTCGCGCACGACGAAGCCCTCGAGCCAGCAGCGCGCGCTCTCACCGTCGGGGATGTTGACGCCGTAGTTGCCGATCAGCGGGTAGGTCATCACCACGACCTGTCCCTTGTAGGACGGGTCGGTGAGGATCTCCTGGTATCCGCTCATCGAGGTGTTGAAGACCACCTCGCCGAACGACTCCCCCTTCTTCCCGATCGAAATGCCGCGAAACGTCGTACCGTCTTCGAAGACGAGCGAGGCGGGCGGCTGCATGGGCACCTGTCGTGGAGGGGTCCGCGCGGTCGCGGTCAGGGAGTCGGAGATTACCTGCGTTTCGGCCGGCGGCCGGCCGCGCCGTTCTTGCCGCCGTTGATCAACGCGGAAATGTAGCCGGCCCCGAAGCCGTTGTCGATGTTGACGACGCTGACGCCGGCCGCGCAGCTGTTGATCATGCCGAGCAGCGCGGCGAGCCCTTCGAACGCGGCGCCGTAGCCGACGCTGGTCGGGACGGCGACGACCGGCACCGACACGAGGCCGCCGACGACGCTCGGCAGCGCGCCCTCCATCCCGGCCACCACCACGACGACGCGCGCCGCGCGCAGCCGGTCGACGACCCGGAAGAGGCGGTGGATGCCGGCGACGCCGACGTCGTAGTGGGTCTCGACGCGCGCCCCCATGATCTCGGCCGTGACGCGTGCCTCCTCCGCCACCGGGAGGTCGGCCGTCCCGGCGGCGGCGACGACGACGAGGCCGGTCCCGCGGGCCGGCCGCCCGCGAGTCCAGGTGATCGCGCGCGCGTCGGCGTGCCAGCGGGCCCGCGCGACCTCGGCGCGCACCACCTCGTAATGGTCGGGGGTGCAGCGCGTCGCGAGCACGCGGTCGCCGCGCGTCGCGAGCTCGCGGAAGATCGCGGCCACCTGGGCGGGCGTCTTGCCGCGCCCCAGGATCACCTCGGGGAAGCCGCACCGCCGCGCGCGGTCGTGGTCGACGCGCGCGAAACCGAGGTGGCCGACCGGGTCGGGCGAGCGGACCGTCTTGGGGGGGCGCCGCTTCCCGTTCATGGCGAGTGCGAGGGGGCCGGCGCGACCGCGCGCGCGTGGGCGTCGAGGTCGAGGCCGGCGCGCACGCCCTCCGCGAAGAGGAGGCGGCCGAGTCCCGCGACCATCACGGCGCTGTCGGTCGTGAGCTCGCGCGGCGCGAGGCGGAGCGCGACGCCGCGCTCCTGCGCGAGTTGCCCGGCCCGCTCGCACAGCCGCCGGTTCGCCGCGACGCCGCCGCCGACCGCGATCGAGCGCGCGCCGATGCGCGCGGCGAGGCGCGACAGTTTTTCGATCAGCACGTCGACCACCGCCTCCTGGAACGCGGCACACACGTCGCGCACCTCCTGCTCGTCGAGCGTCCGCTTGCCGCGCCCGTCCTGGCCGCGGCAGTGGTAGAGCACCGCCGTCTTGATCCCGGAGAAGCTGAAGTCGAGCGACTCCTTCGCCATCAGCGAGCGCGGGAACTTGAAGCGGCGCGCGTCGCCCGCCTGCGCCATCCGGTCGACGATCGGCCCGCCCGGGTAGCCGAGCCCGAGGATCGCCGCGACCTTGTCGAACGCCTCGCCCGCCGCGTCGTCGATCGTCTCGCCGCGCTTGACGTGCTTCGTGGGCGAGACCACCTCGAAGAGGGTCGAGTGACCGCCCGACGCGACGAGGCACGCGCTCGGGAATTCCGGCTCGGCGACGCCGTGGAAGCAGGAGTGGACGTGCGCCGCGACGTGGTCGACCGGCACGAGCGGGACGCCGAGCGCGAGCGCCATCGCCTTCGCCGTCGAGACGCCGACCAGCAGCGAGCCGATCAGCCCCGGCTGCACGGTGACCGCGATCGCCGCGAGGTCGGAGGGCTTCCGTCCCGCGCGCGCGAACGTCTCCTCGACCACCGGGAGCATGTGCTCGACGTGGCTGCGCCCCGCGATCTCCGGCACCACGCCGCCGAAGCTCCTGTGCAGGTCGATCTGCGAGCGGACCACCGACGCGACCACGCGGCCGTCGCGGTCGAGCAGCGCCGCCGCCGTCTCGTCGCACGAGCTCTCGATGCCGAGGATGAGGTCGGCATGGCCGCCGCCTTCCGCCGTCGCGCCCGCGTCCACGCCGTGCCCTTCGCGGTCAGAAGTCCTGCGCGGGCGTCTCGCCGCGCAGGACCGCGAGCGCCGCGTCGACCTGCCGGTCGCGCGCGTCGGGAAGGGTCTGGCGCGTCGCCGCGAGGTGGTGGTCGCGCCACTTCTCCGGCACGTGCAGCAGCCGGATGCGCCGCGTGAGCTCGCCGTCGCGCGCCTCGTCGAGGCGCACGCGCACGTCGGGCTCGAGCCCGCCGAGCACCTTCTGCTTGCGCGTGACCGACTTCTCGATGATGCGGCCGGCCGGCGTGAGGTACTCGGCCGTCGTGATCTTGAGCGTCGCGGAGCGGCCCGACGCCTCGTCGAGCGGGAGCTGGTAGATCGACTGCACCACACCCTTGCCGTACGTCCGGTCGCCGACCAGGAGCGCGCGCTTGTGGTCCTGCAGCGCGCCCGCCACGATCTCCGCCGCCGACGCGGTCTGCCCGTTCACGAGGAGCGCGAGCGGGAGCGTCGGCCACCGGCACTGCGCCGGGTCGGCTGCGTGCGTCACGCCCTCCTTCTCGTCGCGGTACTTGATGCCGACGATCGGGCCGGCGGGGAGGAAGCGGTTCGCGAAGAGGCGGCAGACGTCGAGCAGGCCGCCGCCGTCGTAGCGCAGGTCGATGATCAGCGCGGTCATCCCCTGCGCGACGAGCCGTTCCATCGCCAGGTCGAGCTCGTCGACGGTCGAGTCGCTGAACCCCTCCACGTAGACGTACCCGACCTTGCGCTCGGGATCGACGAGGCGTGCGTCGAGCACGGTGGGCTGGACGATGCGCGCGCGCTCGAGCTCGACGTCGCGCGACGCGCCGCCGTCGGGCCCGCGCACCGTGAGGCGGACCGTCGTGCCCGGCTCGCCCTTCACCAGCTGGATCGCCTCGTCCATGGCGAGGCCCTCGAGCGACCGGCCGCCCACGGCGACGACGCGGTCGCCCGCGACGATTCCCGCCTTCTCGGCCGGCGAGCCGGCGAAGAGGAAGTCGACCGTGATGACCGGCGCGCCCGGCAGCGCGGAGAAGCCGACGCCGACGTAGTTCTTGTGCGTCTCCTCGGCGAACGGGCGGCTCTCCTCGGGCGTGAGGAAGACCGAGTAGCGGTCGAGCTTGCCGGTCGACGCCTTGAGCCCGTCGTAGACGAGCTGCCAGCTCTTGTCGTCGTCGAAGCGCTCGACGTAGTTGCTGTCGACCAGCGCCAGCACCTTCGCGATCAGGTCGGCCTGCTTGTAGACGCGGTCGCTCCGCTCGTTGGCGTGGCCGCGCAGCACGAAGACCGCGCCCGCCAGCACGACCGTGAGCGGGAGCGAGAGGAAGAAGGCGTTCCTTGCGTCGCGACGGACCATCAGGAGCCGCCTTTCCGTTCCAGGAAGAACTTCCGCAGCCGTTCGAGCGCGCGCGCGAGCTGGTCGTCGGAGGTCGCGTACGACAGGCGGATCGCGCGATCCTCGCCGAACGCTTCGCCCGCCACCACCGCCACGTCGGCCTCCTCGAGGATCCGCTCGGCGAGTGCGGCGCTGCCGCTCTTCTCGTCAAAGTACCGCGAGGCGTCGGGGAAGACGTAGAAGGCCCCCTGCGGCGGGTCGAGCGCGAGGCCGGGGATGCCGCGCAGCGCGTCGAGCACCGTCCGCCGGCGGCGCGCGAACGCGTCGACCATCCGGCGCACGTCGGCGCCGTCCCCTTCGAGCGCGCCGAGCGCCGCGTGCTGGGAGATCGAGCAGGCGTTGCTCGTCGTGTGGCTCTGGACCAGGTCCATCGCCGCGATCGCCGCGCGCGGCCCGGCGGCGTAGCCGATCCGCCAGCCGGTCATGGCGTACGCCTTCGAGAGGCCGTTCACGACGACGGTGCGCTCGCGCAGGCGCGGCTCGACGGCGGGGAGCGAGTGGTGCTCGGCGCCGTCGAAGACGAGCTTCTCGTAGATCTCGTCGGTCACGACCCAGCAGTCGTGCTTCAGGAGCACCTCGGCGAGCGCGGCGAGCTCCGCGCGCGAGTAGACCGCGCCGGTCGGGTTGCTCGGCGAATTGAAGACGAAGAGGCGCGCGCCGGCGAGCGCCCGGTCGAGCTGCGCGAGGTCGAGCTTCCATCCCGCGGCAGGAGTCGTCGGGACGATGCGCGGCACCGCGCCCACCAGCCGCGCCGCCTCGGGGTAGGTGACCCAGTAGGGGGCGGGCACGACCGCGACGTCGCCCGGGTCGAGCAGCGCGAGGAAGGCGTTGTAGAGCGACTGCTTGGCGCCGTTGCTGACCAGGATCTCGTCGGCGCCGTAGCGCAGCCCGTTCTCGCGCTCGAGCTTGCGCGCGATCGCCTCGCGCAGCGCCTTCTCGCCGGGGCACGGCGTGTAGTGCGTCTTGCCGCCGTCGATGGCCGCGTGGGCGGCGCGGCGCGCCGGCTCGGGCGTCTCGAAGTCGGGCTCGCCCGCGCCGAGGCTGATGACGTCGCGCCCCGACTCCCGCAGCGCGGCCGCCCTCTGCATGAGCTTCAGCGGAGCCGACTCGGTCAGCTCACGGAGGCGTTTGGCCGGATGCAACACGTTCGACATGCGGGCCCATGCGGAATCGGCGGAATGTAGCCTGCGCTCTTTCGTCCCACAAGGCAGGGGCCCGGATGAAGCGCTTCCTCAAGATCGTCGTCGTCCTCGCGCTCTTCGCGGTCGCGATCTCCTACGTCCTCTTCCGCGTGCTCTTCTTCGATCCGTTCGGGTCGGCGCGTCCCGAGCTCGACTCGATGATCCCGGCCGACGCCGACGTGGTGCTGCGGCGCCGCGAGCTCGACAAGGACTTCGATCCCTTCCCGATGCCGCGCTTCTGGAAGGCGCTGCGGATCAAGGAGGACTGGGACGCGCTGGCGCGCACGCGCTTCTGGAAGGAGCTCGAGCCGAAGCTCGGCATGGAGGCCGCCTACAAGGAGGCCGAGAAGATCCCCGACCAGCTGAAGCCCCTCGAGCTGATGGCCGACCTCGCCGGCCGCGAGGCGCTGGTGGTCGGGAAGTGGCGCTCGAACGGGACGCTCGCCTTCGCCGCCTTCCTGCGCGGGTCGTTCCGCGCGAAATTCGCGGTCGAGGCGGTCAAGTTCGGGCTCGGTCGCAAGCTCGCCGGCGACGCGATCCAGTCCTACGAGGAGAAGGACGGCGTCCGCTCGGTCAAGGTGAACGGCCAGGCGTGGCACCTCTTCCGCGTCGACGACGTGCTGGTCGCCGGCAACGACTTCGAGCTCGTGAAGCAGATCCGCGGGCTGGCCGAGGGCGGCGGCGCGCGCAGCATGTTCGACTCGCCCGTCTACCGCTCCGCGGTGCTGACGCAGCAGGAGATCGGCCGCCCGGTCGACTTCGTCCTCGACGTCGCCGACGCCGCGAAGAACCTCGGCTGGCGCTGGCCGCCGCCGCCGCCGGGCGAGCTCGTCTCCGACCGCTTCCTGCGCGAGCTGCTCGTCCCCGACCGCTTCGGCCAGGCGATGGGACGCATCGCGCTCGGCAACCAGGTCGACCTCGCGTTCCACGCGGCGGCCGACTTCGCGACGCTGCGGCCGGCGGCGGGCGGAATCCTCGACGCGCCCACCATGGACGTCGCCGACATGTGGAAGTTCTGCGGCGCCGTCTTCCCCGCCGAGGTGGCGCTCGCCGGCTACGTGCGCTTCGACGTGAAGCAGTTCCTGCGGCGCATCGAGGGGCTGCTCGAGAACGACCTGCGCAACCTGCTGAACGACGCGGTGGCGCAGCTGCGCACGCCCGACCGCCAGTTCCAGCCCAAGAGCACGGTCGAGCTGCTCGACACGTTCGCGGGCCTCGTCGGCGACGAGTGCGCGTTCGCGATCGAGCCCGACGCGCCCTACCACGTGCCCGGCACGCCCGTCGGCCAGATGCTGATCCCCAATCCCGAATGGGGGCCGCGCGTCGCGCTGGTGCTGCCGGTCGCCGACAAGGAGCTGTGCGAGCAGTTCGTCAACCGCGTCTGGAAGGCGATCCAGGGCCGCCAGGGCGTCGTCGACTCCGCCTGGATCTGGAGCTACCCCAACGGCCAGAATTTCCGCGAGATCAAGTTCGTCTCCGCCGCCGTCGACCTGCCGACCATCTCGATCGGCTTCCTCGAGCTCCAGAAGCGCGAGTGCGTCGTGATCACGACGACCGGCAAGTTCCTGGACGACGTCGTCAAGCAGAAGGCGCGCGTCGACGCCGGCTCGACCGGCGACGGCCTGCAGAGCGAGCTGCCCTTCAAGCAGGCGAAGGAGGCGTCGAAGGGGTCGGGCCAGGGCTTCGTCTTCCTGTCGTCGGGGCGGCTGCGCCAGGTGCTGACCGACTTCTGCCCCGTGCTCGCCGCCAACGCGACGCGACCCGACTGGCCGAAGATCCGCAAGGAGGTCGAGCGCGAGCAGACCACCCGCCTCTTCCGCGGCAAGGGCCCCTCGACCGACACGGAGAAGAAGGAGCTCGAGGCCGCGGTCGACGCCGAGATCGACAAGCGCGACCGCCACTGGCGCGAGGTCGTGCTCGAGCAGGCGACCGAGGCGCTGCGCCACGACGTCGACGGGCTGGCGATGCTGCGCTGGGCGGCGCTCGCGTGGCGCATCCACGAGCGCGACCTCGAGGTGCGCCTGCGCCTCTCGACGTCGGCGACCTTCCCCAACGACTGACGCGCGGCGCGCGGCTCAGCGGTACTCGAGCCAGATCCCGTTGTCGTGGCCGCGCCGCACGGCGGTGACGCCCTTCACGCGGTCGGCGGGGTCGCGCAGCAGCGCCGCGTCGTGCTTGGGCGCGCGGCTCGTCCCGTAGCCCTGCAGATCGCCGTCGTTCTTCGTGAAGTAGACCACGCCGGTGTGGTCGATCATGAACGCGCGCGAGCCGGCGCCCTGCGCCAGGGCCGGCCAGGCGTACGCCACGAACTGCTGCTCGGCGAGGTCGTTCGAGACCGTCGTCGGCCCGTCGGCGGCGCGCGTGCTCGGGGCCGCGCTCGAGACGACCGCCACGCCGCCGCCCGTCTTGGTCGGGAGGTCGACGCGGAAGAGGTACCCGCCGCGCTGCAGCACGCCCGTCTTGTCGGGCGCGAAGCTGCGATCGAGCACCGGAGCGGGCGCCGTGCGTCCGCGCATCGTCATGGTGCCGGCGAGCTCCGCGAGCGAGGCGAACTCCCCCTTGCCGTCGTTGTCGAGGTCGAGCATCTGGCTGGAGCGCAGGTCGGTCTCCGCCTTCCAGATCGCGCGCAGCGAGTCGACCGCCGCGCCCTCGTTCGCGGCGACGCGCGTCTCGATCAGCTTCGGCAGCGCGACCGCGGCGCCGACCGCGATCGACCAGACCGCCGCGCCGGTCGTCATCAGCCCGCGCCCGCCGCGCGCGCCGAGCACGAGGCCCGCGGGCGTGCGGCGGCCGACGGTCGCGACGCCTTCCGCGTCGCCCGAGCAGGTCGAGACGGCGAAGGCGGCATCGCCCGCGCCGTCGAGCGCGACGCGCAGCGGACTGGTCGCGTGGCTCTCCTTGGCCGCGACCGCCGCCTTGCGCAGCGCCGACGGCCTGGAGGCGAGCACGAGCGCGTGGTCGTCGATGAGCCACGCCGGCGTGAGGTAGAGCGGCTGGCCGAGCGGGGTCGGGAACGGCGGCAGCTCGGTGCTCGACGCCGCGAAGTCCTCGATCGTCTCGTTGCGCACGGCGGCCGCGAGGCCCGACTGGCGCAGGAACTTGTCGAGCGCGCGGCGCGCGCGGCCGGCGTCCTGCAGGTCGATCGCGCAAACCCACTCGAACTCGCCGCCCGCCGCGGCCGCGTCGAAGCTGCCGTGCGACGCGACCGCGACGGTCGGGCCGACGTTGGCGAAGACGTCGCCGCGCAGGTCGATCCCGGTCTCGCGGCGCAGCTGCGCCAGGCCGTCGTCGAAGGCCTTCCGGGCCGGCGCCGGCACGATCGAGCGCACGCCGTCGAAGAGCGCCGCGAAGTCGAGCGTGAAGATGCTGGCGTCGCCGAAGTCGGTCGGCAGCCAGCGCGTCACCGCGGAGACGAGCGGCCGCGACGCGAGGAAGCGGCTCAGCAGGTCGCGCCCGCCGGGCGAATGGAACAGGAGGCTCTCGTCGATCCCCTTCGCGCCGAGCGACGCGGTGAGCGAGATGCCGCCGATGTTGGTGACGCTTGAGTTCGCGAGCGGCTTTTTGGCGTCGGGTGGCAGCGCGAGCGCGACGGCGCTCCAGACCGGCGCGAGGTTGATGAAGAGCTCGGCGAAGGGCGCGCTGCTGTCGGTCGCGGCGTCGGGGGTGGCCCGCA
>Ga0137433_1000738_pt1 | contig 16080 bp, 28 predicted proteins | sample EasRivERMZT840_2_FD_102335 | JGI IMG/M metagenome (GOLD analysis project Ga0137433, IMG submission 102335) | Soil microbial communities from meander-bound floodplain in the East River, Colorado, USA - East River MetaG ERMZT840_2 | ecosystem: Environmental > Terrestrial > Soil > Floodplain ...
GCTAATCCTAACGCGGAGTGGCTGAACGACGTCATTAAGAAGAACCCGGTTCACTACGACGAGCTGCTGCATGGGGCTAATCCGGTAGGTCAGGTGCAGGCGAAGGCAATACTCGCTGCTAAGCAGGCGATACTAGACACGCAGTTTGATTATAGCAAGATCGCCCGACCGCGGTTTATGCGGGGCAAGGCAGGAGACCTGTTTATCTTCTACTCCTTCACGCAGAATACCGTCATGCAGCTGCTGAATAAGCGCAATCGAGGACTAATGCTGCGCTTTATGCTGATCTCTGCGTTGTTCACTGGTGCTAGTGGATTACTACCTGACGAGATCGAGGAAGTCCTTGACATGGTTGCGAAGAAGGCTGGCGTCGGCAATCTCGATACGTGGGCGAGAAGGGTCATGTCGGAGGTCAGTGCGCCTGATTGGGCGCAGGATATGATTATGCACGGAGCTGGACATGCGGGGTTTGGTATACCGGCATTGATGCAGTCAGCTGGTATCAACTGGTTTCCTGAGTTCGACATGTCTGGGCCGATGGCGCTGCGGAACTGGGCTCCAGTGAACATTGCGCCGTTGTTGAACCCGTACAAGACGCCTGAGGAACGCATGGGTAAGTTCTTTAGTGAGGCGATAGGCGCAGGTTACGGTATTCCAGGGGCAGTAGCCGGCTATCTCATGAATAACGAGGCGAGTTGGGGCGACCCGAAAGCGCTCGAGAAGATGTACCCGAAGGTACTGAAGAATGTCAGTAAGGCGGCGAGGTATGCGTACTACGGCGGGGAGACGAATAAAGCGGGGGCGGTGACAATACCGTATGAAATGGACGACCCGCAGAACTTCGTCGAGATGCTAGGGATTGTTGCGGGGTTCACACCTACGAGACAGGGGCAGTACTACGAGAAGCAGACGGCGGCATATGACGCGGAGCACTACTGGGAAGGCCAGCGAGGTCTGTTGCTCAAGAGAGCTTTCGAGAGCCGCGTTGTGAATAAAGACGATGAGGATTTCGCTGAGGTTATGGAGGACATTAGGGAGTTTAATTCCACTGTCCCGGACAAGCGGTTTGCGATTAAGAAAGATACAATTCGTAGGAGCTTCCGTGACAAGCTACAGAGGAAGGTGGGTACAGAGACCGGCAGAGATAAGAACATAGCTCCTGGTATCGACGCCGAGATCGACCGCTTGTATCCTAATGTCAAGGATCGCCGGGCTCTTTCGCCCCCGGTGGCTCCTCCGGTTTCTCCATAGCGAAGTAGTACATGAGGGGACCTAGTTGTTTTTTACCTACGCGGCCTTCTTGCACGCAGAGATTTAAGGAGTTATCAAAGTCTTGGCGCTTCATGTTGTTACGGCAGGTCCGCCAGAGGTCTTCAAAAGTAATCTGCTCGTGGTAGCGTATAACGCTGAGTATTGCGTCGGAGTGTTTCGCTTCTTGCACGACACCGATGGAGCCGAACACGTGCTTCATATGCAGCTCCGCCATTTGGAGTAGCTGGTTTGCTTGGTACAAAAACTTCTTTTCTATGATGAGCGAGCCATGATGCGACGCCGAGCAGATAATTGCGAGCTTATGCAAATGCGCTTGCTTGCGAGCGAGGTAACCGTTAAAGCGCTCCGACGTCATGTCCGCGGGACGACGCGAATGGTGCGCAGTATACCACTCTTCGCCCCAGAGGTAGGCTTCCTCGGAAAGCTTCATCTCGCCGCCCATAGTGGCAATGCTCTGCAAGTCTGCTACGAGTTTCGCTTCGTGTTCCTGCCAGTCGGCGCTACGAAGGTGGCGCGACGGATAGGCGACAAGCTGTCGCTTTCTGTCGCCGAAGATAAAAATGATACGGGAGGTGAGCCCGCCACCAATCAGCCGCTCCCCGTAGTTATTCTGCAACCATTCGGGCGTCGTACAGCCGATAAAGTTAATCCATGGGTTCATGACTTCGACTGTGCCGCTGGTTTTAGTGGCGTAGGTCCAAGGCTTAGTGGAGTAGTAGCTATCGTACAGGTCAATGAGGAAGGAGACGAACGAGTCGTCGTCCAGACGGAAGAAGGACCCGAGTTCACTGACGGTGAAGGTCACTGGCGCGAAAAGATACTCAGTCGATTTGCCGTTCTTCCCATTAACCTTCATGGTCTCGCTGGCCTCCTTCATGAGTTCAGCAAGCTTCTGCCAGGTGGCGACGGTAGGCCCGATGTAGGGACCTTTTATCTTCTCGAGGAGCTTAGCACCAATACGCATAGAAGTGCTTTTTGCAGCGACACCTGGTGGGCCAACAAGGATAATGTATAAGTTCGGGGTGAATTGGTATTGCAGCTCGTCGAGCCAGACGCGCCGCCGAAGCGCGCCTGCGATAGTGCTGATGCCGGTCCAGACATGGAATTGGTCCGGGGACTCGCTCGCCCGTGTATATTCCATGTACGCCTGAAGCCAGTTGTCGAAATTGCGCGCCACTCAGGGGTCCATGAATACTGGATGCTTGTAGAGTATCTGGGTCCAGATGTTGATTTCGTCAGCGACGCCGACGCTAGTGTCCCAGCCTTCGAGACGCAAGACCCACATATGACTGGCGGGAGCTAGCATGTTGCGGCACCACCTCCGCCAGAAGTCTATATGTCGTGGCAAGCCGTGTATTCTTGCCATCTCGTGACAGTGCACGATCGGCGAAAAGAGTATGTCTCCTTGCTCGGTGCGCGAAGCAGTGAATTTTAGCGTCGCCTCGTATCTATGCTGCATCTCGACGTCGGAAACGCCGGTGTATGGACTAGCTAGGTATATGTAGGACATGGTAAAGCTCCCTGTGGAATGACTAACGCAATGCAACTAACCTTTCTATCTCGCCGCTGCGATGCGGCTAGTCGGCTATTACGCCATCCCAAGTGCACTTACGGCCCTCGCCCCAGGAGGACTTGGAGATTTTCAAGTTCCAGGGGATGATGAGAGGGTCAGGGTAGGGAACAACTATCGAGTGGAATATGCGGCCTATTGTAGATATTTGCCTAGCGAAATCAAGGTAGGTCAGTTGGAAATCGAGGGAGTCGTGGACTTGCAGTCGCCAGAAGTTGGCGTAGGGATTTAGCTCCTGGGAGAAGTACTGGCCACGAGAGTTTAGCAGCTTATGCCGCAGGAAGTGATCCTCTAGAGCTAAGATGGCGTACTGGGTGACTAGCGCGACGGTTGCTTGCGGCGTCCAAGCGACGGCTTCCGGGAGGATACTTTCTGGCCTGTCATAGAAGATTCTGCGGTGGCCAAAGGCGCAGTCCACAAAACCTCGTGACCGTAACTGGGAGGCTTTACGCTTATGCCAGTCCAGTATTGCCGGGTGCAGATCGAACCACCTGCGCATGAAGCGCTCTGCGTCGATAACTAGCCAACCCAGCGAAGCAGCAAGGTTACGAGCCGTAGTAAGATAATTTGTCGCATGGACGGCGCGCTTGTTATTTTGACGAAACTGGTGTCGGGCTCTTCCTTGAAGTCGAGTAAAAGTTGCGCCGTACAGGTCTTCCGCGTTCTTGCTATGGATATCCAGGCCGGCCCGGAAGGCGGCCTTAAGATCGTCGTCATCTGCGTCCCAGGCAACCACCATTGCGTCGGCTCCGGAGAGATCAGCGTCGCACCAGTAGTGTCCAGGATCGGGTTGGAATATCTCTCGGACATTGGGTAACTCCAAGGGGAAAGGTTGCATTAGTGTTTACCTGTTGAGCCGTAGCCACGGGCACCGCGGGGAGTATCCTCGTTCTCGAGTTCCTTTTCTTCCATGTCGAGGACGATAGCTGGGCAGATAACAACCTGAGCTATGCGCTCTCTGTGTTCAACTCGATAGACACTTCGACCGCCGTTAAAAAGAATAACTTTGACTTCTCCTCGGTAGTCTGGATCGATAATACCGGGAGCGTTAGCCACGAATATCGGGGGGTCACCGAGGGAGAGTCCACTCCGTGAGCAAACCTCCAGTCGGTAACCTGGGCTTGTAGCAAGGATGAGTTTCGTTGGGACAGCCCGAGTGAAATTCGGCGGTATGTCAATGACATTGGGTCTCCCACTGACAGTGATGAGGCAAGCGTAGAGATCGTAGCCGATAGCGTGGTCGTAGGCGCGGTCGGGTATGTGAGCTTCGGGGTGAAGCCGTTGGTAGTAAAGCATGAGCTAGTCTCCAGGGACGTTTTGTAAGTTCATGCCTCTGCCGAAAGGATTTTCGTAAGAGCTGAACCGGAAGGTGCCTGTGCCGGTGGGGTCCAGGAAGGTCCGGTAACGCATACTAGGCTCCGGTATGGCCTCTAGAAAAGTGGACTTGTAGACGCGGATGCTCCGCATTTGCTCGATTAGGGTGAAGAGTAACTTGTGCTCAGGGAACATAGGTAGTAGTGTTTCGATAGCTTTGGAGTCGGTAGTGAGAGCGAAACTCTTTTTAGCGTACTGCTTCGGCAAGTCGAGTATGTCGTAGAGCACCACGGCGAGCTTCTGCGGCGAGGCGTACCAGGGGGTCCGCGACGGCTTGAAAGATTTCGCTTGTGAATGTGTCTCTAGGCAGCTATTGACGAGTTCGTCAGGAAATAGCTCCTTCATGTATTCATGACGTACTTCAGCAGCTTCCATGAGTTTGACATAGAAAGCATTCCGGCGTCGAAGGTCCGCACGGATGCCAGGGGCGGTGGTGTGGTATGCCCAGTCCATGATACGGAGCCGTTCCAAATAGAGCTTCTCAAGACCCTGATGTGCGAGTATGATCCGTAGGGTAGCAGCGCATTCCATTGTGGCGAGTATGTCTTCCCCATTGTAATGATAGTGCTGACTGGCGGAGATTTTGTCGCTAGTGGCCCAGTTCTTGCTGTCATCTTTCCAGTACCTGTGGTAGTCCCGGTACATGCTAGAGAGGAAGCCTAGACCTTTCTCGGTGCCGGGGAATATCAAATGCTGCGCTAGCATGGTGTCGAAGCTACAGCGCGGCACTACTCCGAATTCTTCGTCGATGTAGGCGCGATCGTAGTTGTAGTTTTGGCCTATGGCGCGGAAGTTGGAGTGCTTGAAGATAGCGCGGACGAGGCGGCGTAGCTCTACTTCCTGCTCGACGGGCCAGTAGCTAAACAGGTCACCGGCGGCGTTCTTGTTGAGGAATGGGAGGACGAAAGCTTCGTTAGGCTCGTAGCCGAAGCCGATGCAGGTGATGAGACCGCGGCGGGTTTCGACATCATTGCTGACCTCAATGATGCCGCCGTCAAGTCGTGACAGTAACGCGCTGAGCCAGCGCATTGCGTCTTCCCACGACGGCTCTATGTGTATAAGTCCGGGATACGGGTTGTCCCATATGTCGTTAAGGGCGAAAGGTATTCTATGCCGTAGATCGTGGACGAAGAGATGTCTACCCGTGTAATCACGTAGGACTCCGGCAGGGTGTAAGACGGGTAGAACAGGATATCGTCGTTGTCCGGCGCCAATAGGTCTGGAACGTAGCATTGATCCCCGTAGGTCTTGAATACCGGCAGGGAGGAGTCGACTGCCCCCGTCCAAGGGATTACCCTCAAGGTCGCGGGCTTTGAGCTTAATTCGGGGTTCATCCGAGAATGCCCAGGTAGCGTAGTTACCAGCACAAATGATGAGTTTTGGTTGGCAGGCAGCCACCTGACGCTCCAGGCGACCGTGCTCAGTGATAAGCTCCGGTGACGCGTGTACGCCATGATAGAGTAGCTCCTTTTTGTAACGCGGGGAGCGTGGAGAGGGCTCGAGGAAATGCCAGAAGGCGTTGCCTGGGGGACGGTTAGCTACGAGATTGGTGAGGAAGAGGCTTTCACGGGGGTAGCCGGCGTCACGGAGCATGGCGTCGAGGAAGCGACCGGAGCCGCCGACGAAGGGCTGCTTAGCGTTGTATTCCTCCTCGCCCCAGGCTTCGCCTACGAGCATGATGGGTGCGCGAGGTGAGCCTGAGGTTCCGTAGAATAGGTCGCGTCCGGTCATTGCTTAGTACCGCTTGTGGTCTCGGGCATGCCTTCGAAGTAGGCGAGTTGCTCGCGGAGGAGGATTTTGACATCGTCGCGCGAGGCGTTGCTGATGTAGTTCGTGCGATGGCCTTCGCCTCCGCCGAAAGGAAAGATTAGGAGCACGAAGCCTACGCGCTTCGGCGTGCCCTTCGGGCCGTTGAAGAAGCCGTCGGTGAAGTTAGCGTAGTCGTTCATGCGCTCGAAGAACTCCTGTTGCACAGGTTTGCTACCTATGCGGGCTTCGAGGCGGCGCTTGCTAGCGAAGGCCCAGGGGTCTCGGTTCTCGCGTTTCTTGCTCATGTTAGTGAGGCCTCCATGTCGCTCCGCGGGAGCCTGGCGCTGTGCATCCAGTACATGAACTCGGCGAAGCTACTGGCGATCTTCAGGCTAGTGCCGTTTGTCATCTGTACGAGGACTTTGCTGTCGCCTTGTGCGGCAACGCCGATGATGTGGAAGACGTTGATCCATACCTCTATCTTCATGCCTTCGGCGATGATTTCTTCGTGGGTGGAGTAGAAAGGTGGGATGGTGGTCTCACGGGGGTCCATGTGTAGTCCTTTCATGTGGGGGAGACTGGGGATAGTTCCTGCACTAGCCCCAGCTCAGTCGCAATGCGTTTGTCTTTCGCCACTAGCGCTTGCTGTCCTTTGAGCTAGATGCACCGGCAGAGGTGGTGTCGGGTTTGCTCGTAGGAGGCGCCGGGTTCTTGCTTGGGTCGGTGTAGCCCGAAGTCGTCCGCTTCGGATCGAGCGCTTTGTCCTCGGGCGAGGGGTTCATCTGAGCGAAGGGGCTCGTGAAGCCGCCTGAGGTAGTGTCTCCGGCAGTGGCGGTGTCCTCCTCGCCTTCTTCCTCCTCGTCACCGTCGATGGAGCTGGCGTCGTAGCCGCCCCAGCCGTAGCTGATGAGCCAGTCCTTGAACGCCGCGTAGGTCATGTCCGTGAGGGCGTAAGGGTCGGTGCGGTGCGCTACGTAGACTAGCACACTGGCGCCGTTGAGCGTCGGGGCGATCATGGTGATAGCGAGGGGGTTGAAGATGACGGGAGTGCCACCTGGGTCTAGAATGAATTCACGCATAGGTTTATCTCCTGATTAGGTTGAACGCTTTACGCAACTTACAAGTCTGGTGGAAGGGGCATGCCTTCAAATGTGGTTTGTAGTTGCTCTACGCCTCCTCCGCCTTCCTTCGTGTCGGCCAGGCGCCCGAGCGCCATGCTGTGGTACTCGTCGGAGATTTCAATTCCGATAGACGCTCGGCGAAGCCGCTTAGATGCGACGAGAGTAGTCCCGCTTCCAGCGCAAGGATCAAAAACGCGCTCGCCTGGGATGGTCGCGAGTGATACAAGTCTTTCAATGAGAGCGAGAGGTTTCTCAGCCCCGTGCTCACGCTCGCTGCGTCCGACACGACCCTCTGTAAGGATGTCGAGAGCGGGGCCGTCGATGCCGCGCTGGCCTTTCGTCGCCCAGAAGATCGTTTCGTAGGTCCGGGCGAAGCCGAGCCGTTTCCAGGGAGCGAGACCTTCGGCCGTGCTCTTTTGCCAGATGATCGGGTAGGGCCAAACATTCCAGCCCATTTGCGCGGCGAGCTGCGCGACACGGAACCAGTTTTTGAAGTTGATGAAGAGGAAGAGGTTCGCTTTGGGCTTCGTGAGCCGCCAGCCTTCGAGGATGATCGCTTTCGTGACATTCCATGCGTGCTCCGGTGAGTCGTCGTAGTTGTGCTTGATGACGGTGCGGTCGCCGTAGGCGTCAGTGTTGGCGTCTTGGCCATAGGGAGGATCACTGAGTATTAAATCGAATTGCTCGGGGTCCATGTCGGGCATTAGTTTGAGGCTGTCGCCGTGGATGAGGGAGCATTCGACGCCGGTGATAGTAGCGGTGGCGTTTTGTTTCGCGATGAGCTTAGCGCGGAAGTGTTCGTGTTCCCGTTTCAAGACTGCTTGCGAAGCCTCTTCGACGGTGCGGGCTTTGTTGATCATCGGGTCGTTGAGGTACGGCGCGACGATTAAAGCCTTCGCTAGGTCCTGGCGGATAGTATACAGCGGCTTGGGGTTCTCTGGCGTCGAGATCTTAGCTTCGATCTCGCGTGCGGTAGCGATTACGGTCTGTTGGTCGTTTTGTAAGCTACGCAAGCGGTGGAGCTCGGCGAGCGCTGCGGCTTGGTCCTGCCAGGAGAGATCTTCTCGCATCATGTTCTCTTCGAACTCGGCCTCGAAGAGTTCGACTTCGGACATTTCGTGTAGGAAGGAGACAGGTATCTGGCCCTCGGGGACGAGCTTACCATCGTGGAAGAATAGGAGGCTTTCGGCGATGAGCTGTTGCATGACGATGGTGCGGCGCTCGCCGGTGCGTAGCTCGTAGTGTTCCTTAGGAACAATGATGCTGACGACAGGAGGATGGAGCAAGCCTTTGCTCAGTATACTCTCGCGGAGATTAGCGAGCTTTTCGGGGTCACGCTTCTTGCGCTGGCGAGGACCAATGCGGAGCGTTTCTACTGGAATGTATTGCATGTTACGGTCCTTGTTGCGCTGTGGTCGGAGGAGGAAGGTCAGTGCCGGTGGAGGCTGAGCTGCCTCCCTCCTCCTAGTGGCTGCGATGGTTAGCGGCAGAGAGGCGACCTACTGCCGCCTTCCGTTACACTAACTAATCGCAGCGACCTTGCTGACGCCCGCGTAGATGCGTTCGTCGTCGTCAGGATCGCGCCTGTGCCTGATATTTATCAGCACTGGGCGGGTGTCCTTGAGCATTCCAGGGGACCAGCGGCCTTCGTTCTGGCCGAGAGCCTCGCGGACCTGGCCGAGGTGGATGTTTTTATCAGGGCCGGTGTCGAGACGGCCGTTGATATCAACGTCCACAGGGAATGAGTCTGTGAACTTGATGTCCTTGCGGTCCCACTCAGCTTCGAGTTTCTCGTCTTGCAAGAGCCAGATGATGCTCATTCGTGGGTAGTTTACGCCTTTCTTCTCGCCGGTTTTGTAGACGGCGGGGTCGATCTTGGCGTCGGTGATGCGGGCGTGGTAGTCGCCTTCGGGCACCAAGCGACGTTGGGTTTCCATAGGGGCTTCAACGACTGCGTTAAAGAGATAGTCCCAGGAGTTTGTAGCCATAGTGAGTTTCTTCCTCTAGAGGGTTGCGATTAAGCCACGACGGTTAGCGCAGGCGTGGCGAGACCTGCTTGATCTAGACGCTTTTGGAAGGCGTCGAGAATGGGTTGAAAGGAGGGGGTGAGCATGGAGCCGTGAGGGAGGGAACATTTTTTCGTGTCGGTATCGACGGCTTCGTTCGACCAGTAGTACTTGTTCTTGTCCCGGACGGTTAGTACGACTTCACTGAAGTCACCGGGGATTTTCGGAGCTAGCTTGTTGCCTAGCAAGCCCACCATGACCTTGGTGCCGCCGGTGACTTCGTCTTTCTCGCGGTCGACGTGGGCTAGGAGGACGAAGTAACATTTCAGTGTGTTGCACAAGGACATGATGAACATCTCTTCGAGGGACATTGCAACGCCCCATTCGCCCTGCGCCATCGTGGGTTTCAGTCCGACGGTGCCGAACCGACACAAGCGGTTGAGTCCCGTGGCGCCGTCGATTATCAACGCGCGGTCGTAGCCGAAGTCAGCGGCGTCGCCGAACTCCTTCTTGCAGTGTTCGCACTTGAAGTTCATGAGGGCGCGAGGGATTAGACCGATCTGGTTGGTGTGGGCTTTGTCGATGCCTTTCATATTCGACAGCTGTTCGTAGGTACTCGTCGTGATGTTCGCCACCATATCATCCAAACTGTTCCATGTGGCGGCTACGGGCTGGACGTGTATCCAGTGGAGTTTGTCGGTGGGGATACGCAGCTCGCGGCAGCGATCGAGGAGGGCGGGTATGCTACCGCCTTCGGTAGCGATGACGAAGCATTCGATTCCGGCAGCGAGGAGGGTGGCGATGGAGGAAGTCTTTCCTGTCCCTGGCGGTCCCATGACGAGAGTGCTTGGAGCTTTAAGAGCCACAGACTCGCGAGTAAGAACCTTGGGTGTGGGGATGGCCATGAGGAGTCTCCTTTGTAAGGTGAACGGTGGTGACAGCAGCCGCAACAGCTACCGCCATAGGCTATTCCGCAGCATTGGAAGCGGCATTCGAGGAGCGTAGTCATCGAGATAGCGTGTCTTCGGCGGAGGCAAGGGCTTCCTGCCAGTCGTCGTCTCGAATGTTGTTGATGATGACGCGGAGCCAGGTCCAGTTCAGCATCTCGACTGGGTTGACGAGCTTGTTCTTGTGCTCGTCGATGAGGGTAATAGCTTCCTCCTTTGTCATACTAGTATCTCCGGTTGTGGGGCAGTGGGATCGTCGGCGAGGGGGTCCCATCGCTTGACGGTGTAGGTCGTGCGGGTGGGGTTTTGGTTTTCAGGTTTGGCGTAGCAGAGGTCGAGGAAGGCGCAGCTTCCGAACTTCGAGCAGGCATCGGCGTAGTCGTGGGGCCAGAAGCCATGATTATGATAGTGAACTAAGAGGTCTAGGTCCCACCTCGTGCGTTCGAGCCAGCGGTCGAGGACGTGCGAAGGGTAGTGCTTGACGGCTTCGAGCTGGCGGATTTCCTTCTTGTAGGGGATGACGCCGCGGATGACGACGGTATCGAGGTTTTCTATGCCCTCCTGTTGACATGCCCAGCAGCAGCCTATAAACTGCGAGCGAAGAGTCCATTGATCGGACCAGGTTGGGCCAGCGGCGGAGCCGGTTTTGTCGTCTTCGACGCAGGGGCGGCCGTGCCAGGTGCCGAGCATGTCGAAGCGGCCAGTGAATAGAAAGGGGAGCTTGCTAACGGGGTGGAGAGGGAAGCCGTCATCGGGTAGGAGCGGTATCGCGAACTTGTGCTCGAAGGTGGGAATGCCCTCAATGAAGAAGGGCTGCACGTGGTCGCTTTCGGGCGGGTAGGTCGAGAGAAAGTCTTCGAAGGAGAGCCACATGGTGCCCATGTCTTTGACGTTCTGCCAGCGGGGGTCGGTGGGCTCAACGTCGCCCCAGCGGAGTTGAAATGCTTGATGGGCCTTGCGCTTGGCGCGCCAGAGGTCCTTTCCGTTCAAATGGTATTCGGTGTTGAAGACCTTGCGGGCTTCGGCGAAGCAGCCGCCGGCGTGGAGATGTATGTTCGCTCCTCCACCGCGCAAGCCTAAGCAGAACTCTTCGTAGAACAAATGAGGGCAGGCGCGGAAGCTCGATAACATCGTGGAGTCCACGTGCTGCGGGAGTATGTATTTTATGTCTTCAGGTTTCGTCGCCATTGGGGTCTTTCTCGTAGAGGGGTTGCGCGGAGAGCACGGCTTCGAAGAATGAGCGTTGTTTCTGAGACAAGCTCTTCGTCAGAGCCATCGCCGCGAGTTCGATGATGAGGAGGTGGAGGTAGTAAGTCACGAAGGTCTTCTTCTTCATGACGTGGATGGTTTCGCCGTGCTCGGTGTCGATGTACGACAAGAGCCAGGGGTTGCCGTCACCGACGCCGTGGGCTATCTTACGACGGAAGGCGTACTCTACCTGCTCGCTTGTAAGAATGCCCATTAGCGTAGCTCCTCGGTGCGTGACAGCACGGTCTCCCGGCTGTGTGTTAGCAACCACTGGAACATTTGCTCGGTGGAATGCACGTCGTCGAGGGCGTCGTGTTGCTTCGCTGGCATGGTCTCGAAGCATTTGAAGTAGGCGTCGTGGAGCTTCGGCCATTGGTAGGGGTCTTCGTCAGTGACATGCTTAGGGTTGCGCTTAGGTATCTTGCAGATGTGGGACATGTGTTTCATCACGCAATAGTGACGGGTAGGGTGCAGTACGATCCCTACGTGCCAGGCGGCGCGCTTCATGACGGGCCAGTCGTAGGCGGTATTGTAACAAACGGCGAAGCCTGCGGTCTTCATGGCCCAAGCGTAGAGTTTCACTATGCGGTCGAGAGGCATCCCGAAGACCTTGCAGAGTGGAACGGTCTTGTGGTGGACGTTCTGGGACTCTATAGGGATAAACTCGATGTCCTCGTTTAGTGCCGAGAAGGTGAAGAGTTCATCGCCGGACTCGTCGTAGAGGCGCATGGCGAGCTGGACTAGGTGCGGTTGCGCAGCGTGCTCGACTGCGTAGTTGTCGTTCCATAGCCCAGTAGTTTCGGTGTCGTAAACGAGGTGCATCATGAGCGGCGCTCCCTGCTTATGCGTAGCTCGGGCTTGAGGGGCTCGAACACGTGGTCGTTGTAGATGAAGGTCCATACGTGGTGGTCCCAGGTGGCGGCGTTGCCGTCCTCGTAGCCTTCTTCGAGGGTGTGCTCGTAGTCGGCGGAGTAGAAGAGGCTGCTCGACATGTGTCTTCTAAGGGCGATGGTGATCATAGCGAGGTCTTCGCCTTGAGTGCCGACAGTCGCAGAACGTTGACGTTCCGGACCTGGGCGAATGGATCGTCGCGGGATGCCGCGTTGACCGCTTCGATGATAGCAAACTTAATGCTATTCTTCATGTATGATTCCGCCATGAGGAACTGCTCGGGGACCTCGAGGACGAGGTTCATGGAGTAGCGGGCCATACCAGGGCTAACTCCCGCAGTCTTAGCTGTGCTCTTCATGGCAGGTCACTCATGTCGGCGATGTTGACGGTTTTGGCAGCGCGCTTCGCGAGGGTAGCGTCGGAAGCGGGGCCGCCCTTCTCGCCGCGCAACCTAGCATAAATGCTAACTAGCTCGGTGTACTCGTCGATAGTCAGACCTTCTGGCCGGTCTATTATGTTCCGCGACAAAAGGACTAGCTCGCTGCGCCTTTCTAGCATCTGCTGCTCGGTCATGGACTTGACCTTCGCGTCGATTTCCTTCTTAGTTTCGTCGGCCATTTATGGTACTCCTTAGTATGACTCGTGTAAACCTGGTGGCAGGGGGATGGAGCTGTCTTCGTCGGAGCCGAGGATGGCTCGGATGTCGAGGTCGCGCAGAGCCTCGATGTTCATGGGAACGATCTCCGGGTGCTTCAGCCAGTATTCTAGGAGTTTCGTCACTAGGTACGAGTTGCTGCCGTAGATCGAGCGCTCGCGGACGGGGTCCCAGAAGATCGTCTCGATGCGAGCGATGAGGTCTTCGGGGATGTAGAGGTGGACCTGACGGGAGCGGATTTTGTGACGCTTACGGGGCATAGTGTTAGCTTCCTTGAGTAGGCGGCGCTTGTGTAGTCCAAGCGAAAGGTGTGATGTGGTCATTGCACATTCCCCTGTTCGCTAGAGTAGCGCCGGTGTTGTAGTCGAAAGAGGCGGGAGAGCTGAGGAGCTATCTCGTCTCGCGAGAGGCCGCCATTATAACATGCGACCCTAGGTAAACGCAAGCACATTTTGTTTACTCCTTGGCAGGCTCGTCTGCGGTAGGCAAGTCGAAATCCTCGCCAGGGACCGAAGCGCGGACATCGGGTTCTACGACAGGACCTCCGGAGCCGAGGGCGAGGAACTCGTTCAAGTCGAAGGCTGGGAGGGGTTGCGCGACTACGCCGCTACTTCGACGCTCATACTCCGCGTGTTCCTCGGGCGTGCGAGGGATCGGTGCGTCGCTGATTTTCATCTGCGCGCGGACGAATGAGGCTAGTGGGTTGTACGCGTACATGGTTAGTACGCGACTCCCGCGAGTATGGGAGATCTTGATGCACTCGAGCATCTGCCAGTTAGGTTGTTTCTCGTTGCGGTAGCGCTGGCGGAACTCGTACATGTCGGTGCGGAAGTGCCAGGCTTTCCCTGGCGTGTCGAAGCGGATGACTACGGGCTCCTTGCTGTTGTAGACGGCTTCGAAGATGGGGAATAAAGCGTCGACCTCGGTCGGGTTGATAGGGCGGGCTTTCTTACTCGTCATTGTGAGGTTCCTTTCTGGCGGGGCCTTCAATGGTTAGTGTTACAGGGCGTATGACGGTAGCGCTGTCGACGTAGAGCGCCATGTGCTCGTCACGTTCGGTGGCGGTGTCGTAGTCGTAAAGGACGAGGTAGGGAGAGCCGTCGACGGCTTCGCTTTCTCGTTGCATGAGGAAGCCGTAGCGTGTGGCGCCGGTGGGGAGCTTCATGAAGGGGTGGTAGTGAGAGCCGTCGAGGGGCATGGTGATTACCTCCGTTTGTTGATGGGGGTGACGTTGTTAGCGGCGGCGGCTTCGTGGGAGAGTAGCTCCTGGTGCTCTGTTGACACCACTACGTAGCTCAGGGGGCAGATGTAGACTTCGCTGCCGAGACCGCCGGCTTTCTGTAGGGCGCGGGCGACGATGAGAGCCTCGTCGTACTCCATGGGGTCTGCAGGGCACTCGATGGTGGCGGAGTGAAGAAGGTACTTCATGAGGGCTTCCTTTCGATGTAGTAGGATGAGAGCTGAATGGCGAGGGCGAGGAGTTCCCCTTCGGGTATGGCGAAGAGGAAGCCACGTTCGCCGCTGCGGAGCAGGACGTTCGCCGTGCTCGGCAGGGTGTCTTCGCGTGACGAGGGTTGCGGTGGCACTACGTCCTTGGCCTTCCGACTCGGCCCGGAGGGCCTCGTCTCACGGACAACGTGCGGTGTCCTAGGCACTGGCGGGGGGAGGGCTAGGCCAGCTAGCTTGACGACTAGGATGCCGCCTGCAGCGAATTCGATGTGGTCTTCTGGTATTACTATTGCGGCGTGCTTGGGCCACTCCTTCCAGCGGCCTTTGCGAGCGTCGACAGAGTAATGCAAGCGGCCTTTCTCCATGTAAGCGGTGGTGCCGTTCTCGGCGTCGGGAGTCATGGAGAACCACAGGTCGGGAACGCTTTGGGCGAAGCGGAACTTGAAGCGTCCCGCGTCGTCGAGTGGGAGCCAGGCGAGGCGCTGAGTTAGCGCGGGTGAGATGCTCAACGTCAGGACCTTGCCGCAGGAGACTGACAGGGTGTTGTGCTTAGGTCGGATCATTGGTAGGGGCCTTTGCCATGATGTCTTGGATTTCAATGAGGAGGTCGATCACGTATGCTTGAACAGCGGAGCGGGGCAGTTCGCCCGTCACGCTTTTCATGTGCAACAGGCGGTTCGCCATGAGGCCGCAGACGGCGGAGTCGTAGAGGCGAAGCGTCAGGTCGTCGGGCTCGACGCCGGGTTGTAGCAAGTTGGCTAGTGGCCGGACGAGGGCGTCGAAGCGCTCTTCATGCTCGGGGAGGATGGCGGAGGGGCGGGTAGCGTTGGTCATCGAATGCTCGCTATGAGTTGGTCTGTGTGGTTGTCGTAAGAGAGTAGGGCTCGCGCGAGAGCGATTGCGCGAGGGTCTGTGCGGGTGGAGTCTGCGACGAAAGCAACGGCGGCGGGTGACTGGCCGGAGCGGACTAGGGTGCGGCCAGCGTGTATCTTGGTCCGGCAGGAGCTTAGTCGTAGGTGAGGCTCGCGGAGGTGGAGTTCGCTAGCGGCGTCGGCAATCGACATGGTGCTTTCCATGAGATCGAGGTGCTTCACGAAGTCCTTCTGGCCGCAGGTGTCGAGAAGGCGGATGCGGGTCTTGCGGGACATGCTTCTACTCCAGTTCTGCGATGGCGTTTTCGAGGCAGGTGATGGCTTCGTCGAGCTTTGCGTAGCGGTCTTCCTGCTCGTCGTTGCGTTCCTCGACCTCGTCGAGCTTGTCGCGGAGGTCGGTGGCGTAGGTGAGGGCGGCGTCGATCTTGGTGATGAGGATTTCGAGCTTGGTTGCCATTGTTAGTCTCCTTTCCGTTGGACTACTATCTCGCAGCCCATAGCGGTGAGGGCTGCGCGCATGGTGGAGAACAAGGGCGAGCGAGTCTTCCCTGTCTCCCAGTTGCGTAAGGTCGAGTACGATACGCCGCTGCTGCGGACTAGCTGGGCCTTCGTCATGTGGGACTGGGACCAGGCTTGCTTGAAGGCCCTGAGAACGGGATCGGGATGGCCGGGGCGCTGTGGCTTCGCCACGGGATTGTTAGTCACTAGCTTGAGCCTCGTCATGAGTGCACCGCCGCGATAGGTTCTTCGGTGCGTAGCGGAGCCATGAAGCCGGTGAGTATGTCGGCGAAGGACTGGACTTCCTCGGCGGTGTACGAACTGTCGAGAAGGAACGTCACGCCGGTGCCGTATTTGGCGTTAGGCAGGTCGATCGACCAGAAGGCGTCTACGGTGGTCGCGGCGATGAGGCGGGTAGTGGCGACGCC
>Ga0137433_1000739_pt1 | contig 16077 bp, 18 predicted proteins | sample EasRivERMZT840_2_FD_102335 | JGI IMG/M metagenome (GOLD analysis project Ga0137433, IMG submission 102335) | Soil microbial communities from meander-bound floodplain in the East River, Colorado, USA - East River MetaG ERMZT840_2 | ecosystem: Environmental > Terrestrial > Soil > Floodplain ...
GGAAAGGAAGTCGCGGACAAGATGCTGCAGAGCCGCTGGACCGACTGGACCCCGTTCACCTTCCCGTTCAACCTCACGCAGCAGCCCGCGGCGTCGATCCCCTGCGGCCTCACCAAGGCCGGGCTGCCGGTCGGGCTGCACCTCGTCGGGCCGCGCTATGCGGATGCGCTGGTGTTACGGGCCGCCCGGGCGTTCGAGACCGTGCGTCCGATCAAAATGCCCAAACTCTAAATCGTGGTCTGTCCCTGATTAGGTTCTGGTCAGTTCCAGGGCCCAGGTGGAGATCAGCTTGTCCTCCTCAAGCATCGCGCCGCGTACGCTGTAGCGCCGTGCATCGCGCTGCTGGATGCACTCGAAGCCGCGATAGCGCGCGCCCGGGCTAGTGTACGAAGAGAGGATCGCATCGCCGCTGACGACGAAGCGCCCGCGCAGCGCGCCGAGCACCGGATTGTTCGAGCTCCAGTGCGTCGAGGCGGCGCCGGCCGAGAACGGCTCGATCTGATAGCGGTTGTGCGTCACCCGCAGCGGATCGCCGCGCAGCCGCAGCGCCGCCTCGAAATGCCAGCGGCCGGGCTCGTGCCGGATCGAGTTCTCGCCGGACACCGGCGACACGGCGCCGGCCGCGTCGCGGTGCTCGCCCTCGACCCGCCAGGTGCCTTCCTCGAAGAGAAAGGTGTGCGCCACTAGCCGTGCACGGCGACGCTATCCTTCGGCGCCTCGCCGCGTTCCTGCATCCCATAGTCCCGGATGACGCTGCAGATCCTGAGGCGATAGGCGCTGAAGATGCCGCCGCGCCCCTTCGCCTGCGCCTGGCGGTGCTGCTGCACGTTGCGCCACTTGCGCACTGCTTCCTCGTCGCGCCAGAACGAAAGCGACACGAAGCGCGCCGGGTCGCCGATGCTCTGGAAGCGCTCGATGGAGATGAAGCCGTCGAACTTGCGCACCTCGTCGCTCAAGCCTTCGGCGAGCTGCTTGTAGTCGGCGAAGCGGCCCTCGGCCGCGGTGAATTCGAAGATGACCGCAATCATGGCTTGCGCCCCTCGTAGGCGTTGCGCAGGAGCTCCAGCACCGGGGCGTACTCGACCTTCCTGGGGTTCGGGTAAGGCGCCTCGGTCGCGATGCGCGCGGCGCGCTCGAGGTCGGCTTCCTTCATGCCGATGTCGGCAAGGCGCAGCGGCAACCCGAGCCTTTTCTCGAGATCGAAGATTCCCGCCGCCGCATCGCTCGCTTGAATGGCTTTCTCGATACGGGCCATCGCCTCGGGCGCTGCCGCGTGGTTGTAGCGCACCGCGTGCGGCAGCACGATCGAGTGGGTCTCGGCATGCGGCAGATTGAAACTGCCGCCCAGCACGTGGCACAGCTTGTGATGAAGGGCCATGCCGGCCGAGCCGAGAACGATGCCGCAGAGCCATGCGCCGTACAGGGCATCGCTCCGGGCATCAAGGTTTTTGGACTCCTCCAGAATGCGAGGTAACGCGACGGCCAGGGCGCGAATCCCTTCCTCGGCCATGAGCGAAACGATCGGGTTGCCTTCGTGCGAATACAGCGCCTCGACCGCGTGCGCGATGGCGTTCATGCCGCTCGCAGCCGACAGGCCCGGCGGCAGGCTGAGCGTGAGCCTGGGATCGTAGATCACCGCCTTGGGCAGCACCCGTACATCGCGCCCGGTCTTCTTCGCGCCACCCTCGGTGATGCCGTAGATCGTCGTCATCTCCGAGCCGGCGTAGGTGGTCGGCACGGCGAGGATCGGGAGCGTCGAGGTCAGCGCGATAGCCTTGCCAAGGCCGGTCGTCGAGCCGCCGCCCACGGTGACGCAGCAATCGGCGCCGAGCTCGCGCGCCGTGCGGCGGGCATCCTCGGCGATTTCGATCGGCACGTGCATCGCCGCTTTGTCGTAAAGCCCGACAGCGCGGGCGCCCAATGCCGCCTTCACGGAGCGCGCAGACTCGGCCTGCTCGGGAGTGGAAAGCACGAGCGCGTGCTTCGCGCCCAACCTGTCGAGCTCCTCGGGCAGCTTGCTCAGCGCGCCCACGCCGAACACCACCCGCGCGGGCAGGCCGCTGTAGAGGAAGCTCCGCATCTCTCTTTCTATTCCGCCACGATCTTGTTGTCGCGGATCAATCTTCCGAGCTTGTCGGACTCGGTCTGCACGTACTTCAAAAATTCCTCCGGCGAGCTCGCGACGATGTCGAACCCCTGCTCGGTCAGGCGCTGGCCTACGTCGGGCGCACGCAGCGTGCGCGTCATCTCCCGATGGACTTTCGTCGAAACCTCTTTCGGCAGGCCCGCGGGGCCGAGGATGCCGAACCAGGAAATCTGCTCGAACCCGGGATAGGTCTCGGAGAGCGTCGGCACGTCGGGCAGCTGCGGCGCTCGCTTTTTTCCTCCGGTCGCGATCGCCTTCACTTTGCCCGCCTTGATGTGCGGCAGGATCAGCGGCATCGAGAGGAACGTGATGTTCACCTGCTGCCCGAGCAGCGCCTGGATCATCGGGCCGCCGCCCTTGTAGGCGACGTGGGTCAGCCGGATGCCGGCGTACTGCTCGAAGAGCAGTGCCGCGAGGTGGTTGGAGCTGCCCGAGCCTGGCGTCGAATACGTCACCCTCTCCGGGTTCGCCTTGGCGTACGCGACGATTTCGCGCATGCTGCTCGGCGCGAAGCTGGTCACGGCCACGAACGCGCTCGGCGAAGTCACCATCAGGCTGATGTGCTCGAGCTCCCTGAACGGGTCGGGCGCCATCTTGAAGATGTGGTGGTTCACCGCGTGGGTGTCGAACACCATGAGCAGCGTATAGCCGTCGGGCGCCGCCTTCGCCGCCTCCGCGGCGCCGACCGAGCCGCCGGCGCCGGCGCGGTTCTCGATCAGCACGCTCTGGCCCATGAATTCCTGGAACCTCGGCTGCACGATGCGCGCGATCAGGTCGGTGGTTCCGCCGGGCGGGAAGGGCACGATGACGCGCACCGGCTTCGCCGGATAGGTCTGGGCAAAAGCAGGTTGCGCGATCGCAAGGAAGGGAACCGCGGCTAATGCGGCCAGCAATTTTTTCATGGCTGCCTCCTCGCGGCGCAGTGTAACCTAGCGCCCCATGCTGAAGCAGCAGATCCGCACCAGCAAGCTGGTCGACCCGGGCGGCCACTTCTCGCAGGCGGTCGCGATCCCGTCGAAGGGCGTGATGGTGTTCGTGTCCGGCATGACCGCGCGCCGCGCGGACGGCAAGATCGCCGGCATCGGCGATGTCGAGGAGCAGACGCGCCAGGTCTGCGAGAACATCAAGAGCGCGCTCGAAGCCGCGGGCGGCTCGATGGACGACGTCTGCCGCGTCGACGTCTACCTGCGCAACATCGGCGACCGCGAGCGCGTCAACAAGGTGCGCCGGCAGTACTTCACCTCTCCCCCGCCCGCATCGACCCTGGTCGAGGTCAGCAAGCTCGCCTCCCCCGAGTTCCTGGTCGAGATCAGCGCGATCGCGCTGATTCAGCCCGGCTAGCGCCAGATCCGCCGCGCGGCGTCGAGCAGCCGCGCGAGCTTGCGCTGCTGCAAGTCCTGGGTCATCGGGTTCGGCAGCACGTTGAATTTCGACATCGCCGAGCTGCCGAAGCCGCACTGCGGGCAGATGCCGAGCTGCTCGAGCGGAACGTAACGAGCGGCTTCCTCGACCCTTTTCTGAATTTCTTCGCTGGATTCAAGGGCGGGTTTCTTGGTGCTCACCACGCCGAGAAAAGCCATCTTGCCCTTGCGCAGGTACTTGAGCGGCGCGAAGTCGCCGGCGCGCGGCGAGTCGTACTCGAGCAGGTAGGCATCGACCTCGAGCCGGCCGAACAGGCGCTCGGCGATCGGCGCGTAGCCGCCGTCACCCATCCACAGCCCCTGCATGTTGCCGCGGCACATGTGCAGCGCCACGCGCATATCCTTCGGCTTCCTCGCGATGGCGCGGTTGATGACGTCGATGTAGGTGTCGATGAGCTTCTCGGGGTCCTCGCCCTGCGCCCTGGCCACGCCGCGGTTGGTCTGGTCGCAGCACAGCGTGAGCGGCACCTCGTCGAGCTGCAGGAAGCGGCAGCCGAGCTTCGCCACTGCGTCAATCTCCTCCTGGTAGATACGCACCAGGTCGTCCCAGTATTTCGCCGGGTCGGGATAAATCGCGCCGTCCATCGCCTCGCTGAAGTGGCCGAAGTGCATGTGAGAAGGCGTGGGCATGGTTACTTTTGCAGTTTTCCGGCTAATGCCCTTCAGGAAGGAAAAGTCCTCGGTCACGATGCCGCGCGTGCGCTTGAGCCGCTTCGTCGCCACCGGCGCCGGCCCGGCGGTCGAAACGCCCTCGTCGTTCCTGAACGTGAGGTGCGAGGCCTTGAACACGAAGCCATCCACCGCGCTGAGAAAGCCGCGCGACCAGCCGCCGCGGCGGAATTCACCGTCCGTGACGTATTCCAGACCGAGGTCTTGCTGCAGCTTGACGGCTTCACGAATGGACTTTTCAAGGGTTGCCACGAACAAACCCTCGGCAAGCCTGCCTTCTTCGTGCTCGCGCCAGGCCCGCATCAGCTCCGGCGGGCGCACGAGGCTGCCCACATGGTCGACATGCGCTGCACTCATGGCGTTACCTCCACGGGAAGGCTGGTCAGGCGGCGGCTGGCGGTGCGGTCCATGAAGACCACCTCCGGCGCGTCGATCTCATAGTCACGGTAGCGCTCCAGGAAGCCTACGATCGCTTCGCGCAGCTCCATGCGCGCGAGCGCGGCACCGAGGCAGTAGTGCACGCCGTGCCCCAGCGTGACGTGGCGGTTCGGGCTGCGCGCCAGGTGGAGCCGGTCCGGCTCCGCGAACTGCGCCGGATCGCGGTTCGCCGCGCCGATCATGATGTGCAGGATCTGACCCTTGCGGATGGCACGACCGCCGATCTCGAAATCCTCGCGCGCGGTGCGGATGCCGCGCTGGGTGGGCGCGTCGTAGCGCAGGAATTCCTCCGCCGCGGAATCGATCAGGCGCGGATCGGCCCGCAGCTTCTCCAGCTCGGCGGGAAAACGCCTGAGATGCAAGAGCGAGAGCGAGATCGCGCTGCGCGAGGTGCCGCCGCCGGCGGTGACCATCATGTTGCAGTTGGCGAGGATCTCGAGCTCGGTCAGCCGCTCGCCGTTCACTTCGGCCTGCACCATGGCGCTGATCATGTCTGCGTCCGGGTTTGCGCGCCGCTCGCGGATGAATGCGCCGAAGTAGTCCTCCTGGGCATCCAGAATCGCCTGCTGCTCCGCAGCCATCGCCTCGCGGTCGGGCGCCACCGGCTGGAACAGGAAATTGGAGCAGCGATCGCTCCAGGTGCGGATCAGGTTCTCGTCCGCCTCCGGCAGCCCGAGGAGATCGATCATCACCAGCACCGGGATGCGCGCGGCGAATTCCAGGTAGGCGTCGAAGCGCCCGCGACCGCGCAGGCCGTCGAGCACCTGGGTGACACGCCGTTGGATGCGGGGGCGCATCGCCTCGATCGCGCGCGGCGACATGGCTTTCAGGAACAGCGCCTTCAGCCGGTCGTGATAGTCGTCATCGCGGTACAGGAGCCAGCGGGTGTAGTGCTCGACGATGGAGCTGAACCGCTCGCGGTTTGCGCGCGGCAGGTATGAATACAGCGTCTCGACCCGGTCCACGCTGAGGTCGGGCCGCACCTGCAGGTCGTAGACGTCCTGGTAGCGCGTGAACAGCCACGCCCCCGCCTTCACCGACCAGTGCACCGGCGCCTCGCTGCGCATGCGGTGGTAGACGGGATACGGGTCCTGCACCGCCTCGCGCGTGAACAGCCCGAAATCATCCTCGGAATTCACTTCAGCGCCCTGGGCAGGGCAAGGGAGATCTCGGGGAACAGCGTGAGCAGCGCCAGCAGCACCAGGTCGGCGACGATGAACGGCACCACGCCGCGATAGATCGTGCGCAGCGCGATCTTCGGCGCCAGGCCGTGCAGGATGAAGACGATGATGCCGATCGGCGGGATGATCATGCCCAGCTCGATCACCACCACGTTGAGGATGCCCCACCAGATTGCGTCGTAGCCGAGCTTCTCGATGATCGGCAGCACGAAGGGCAGCGTAATCAGCATCGCGGCGATCTCGTCGAACACCGCGCCGAGGATCAAATAAGCGATCAAAAGAAAAAATACTATCGAGAGAGACGAAACGTCGAGCCCGCCGATGAGCGCGATCAGCGCTTCCGGCACGCGTGCCAGGGTCATGAAATAGGTGAACACCGAGGCGCCGATGATGATGAGGTAGATCATCGCGGTGGCAGCGGCGGACTCGCGCAGCCCGCGCCACAGGCTTTCGCGGTCGAGGCGCCCGCGCGCGAAGGCAAATGCGAGCGACAGCACCGCGGCGACCGAGGCCGCCTCGTTCACCGTGAACACGCCGCTGTACAGGCCGCCGAACACCGCGATCATCAGCAGCATGACCGGCGCCGCGGCCTTGAGGGCTTGCAGCCTTTCCCGGAGCTGCGTCCTTTCGCCGCGCGGCGCGTATTCCGGATGCAGGCGCACGATCACCCAGATGGCGACCAGGTTGAGCGCGATGGCGAGCAGCGCCGGCACCAGCGCGGCGACGAACAGATCGAAGATGAAGGTGCGAGACACGATGCAGTACAGGATCATCACGATCGAGGGCGGGATGAGCGATTTGAGCGTGCCGCCCGCGGCGATGGTGCCGGCGGAAAAGCCCTCGGCGTAGCCCCGGCGCAGCATCTCGGGCAGCGCCGCCTTGGCGAAGGTCGCGGCGGTGGCGGTGGAGGAGCCGCACACCGCGCCGAACGCGGCGCAGCCGCCGATGGTCGCGTATGCCAATCCGCCCCTTCGGTGCCCGAGGAGCGCCGCCGCGGCGGCGTAGATGTCTCTCGAAAAGCCGGCGGCGGTGGCGAAGGTTCCCATCAGGAGAAAAAGCGGAACGGTCGCGAGATCCACGCTCGAGAGCAGCCCGGAGGGTTCGGAGGCGAGGATGGTGAGCGCCGGCGCCCAGCCGGCCTGCAGCGCATAGCCCACCACGCCGACGATGATCATGGCGATGCCGATCGGCACCTGCAGCAGGATCAGGACGAACAGCGCGGCGAGGCCGAGCGCACCGATGAGGAGAGGCGTCATCGTCGCAGCTTGGAAAATTCCAGCACCACGACGATCAGCTGGACGAGAACCGCCATCCAGAGAATCGCGGCGACGGTGTACCAGAAGGGATAGGTCGAGATCTTGAGCACCCAGGTGGTCTCGCCGGCGCGCGCGATCTTGCCGGCGAAGAGGGTGAACTGCCAGGCCATCGCCACCATCACCACCTCGACGACCAGGGCGGCGAGCGCGTCGAGCGCGCGGCCGGTGGCGGCGCCGAACACCGTGCCGGCGATGCGGATCGAGATGTTGGCGCGCTCCATCAGGCCGACCGGGATGCAGCAGGTGACGGCCACGGCGATGACCACCATGCCCACGTCGCGCACGCCCTCGATCGGGCGGTTGGCGAGCCAGCGCATCAGCCCGTCGGCGAGCGTCATCGCCGCGAGCACCATCAGCAGGAGCAGGCCGACGACCGAAAGAGCGCGGGTCGCCCCGAGGCCGACCCGCTCGAGCTGCTGAAGAAGAATGCGGTCCTCCGCTCTAGCCGGTTACTTCCCCGAGCGGACGTTGGCGATTTCGGCCTGCACCAGGCCGAGCAGCTCCTTGTTGCGCGGGGTCTTCGCCGCCCAGCCGTCGATCACCGACCGGAACGCCGGCTGCATCGAATCGAGCTCAGCCTGCGAGGGGAACACCACCTTGCGCTTCGGATCGGCCTGCAGCTGCTTCACCAGCGAATCGTTGTAGTCGCCGATCCCCTTGTTGAAGCGCACCGCGGTCCACTCGCCGCTGTACTTGCGGATCGCGGCCTGGGCGGCCGGCGACAGGCTGTCGAACTTCTTCTTGTTCATGAGGATGGCGAGCGGCACGATCCCCAGGCGCGTGAAGAAGTGCGAGTTGGTGACGCGCGCGATGCCGAAGTCGAAGAGCGGCGACGGATGCGAGGTGGTGCCGTCGACCGTGCCGCGGCTGATCGCCTCGGGGATCTCGGTCACCGGCATGCCGATCGGCACGGCTCCCAGGGCCTTGAGCGTCTCGCCTTCGATCGCGCCCGAGGAGCGGATCTTCTTGCCCTTGATGTCGGCGATGGTGTTGATCGGGTTGCGCGCGTGCAGGCTGTAGGGCGCGGTGCCGAAGAGACCGATCGGGTGGAACTCGTCGTAGCCGCGAACCTTCCCGGAGAGCACCAGGCGCGTGAACACCGTGGTCGCCTCCTGCAGGTCGCGGAACTGGCCGGGCAGCTCGAACACCTCGTTCTCCTGGAACCGCCCCGGCGTGTACGAGGCGATGATCCAGCCGATGTCGGCGACGCCGTCGAGCACCATCTGCGCCTGCTGCAGCGGGCTGCGGCCGAGCGCGCCGTTGGGATAGAGCTCGATCTCCACCGTGCCGGCGGCGTCACGGTTGACCGCCTCGGCGAAGGGCTTCATCACCGTCAGGAAGGTCTGCTCCTTGTCCGGCGTGAAGATGGCGAACTTGATCTTGGTCGGCTGCGCGGCCGCGCCGGCCGCCGCGGCGGCGCACAGCGCCGCCAGCACGAAACGTAGGGCTTTCATGGTTTCCTCCTCTCGGTCAAAATATCACATTCTGAGATTTTCGGGAGAAGGTCGATGGCCGCCCGCCCTACCCTGTCCTTCAGCCACGTCGGCATCTTCGTGCGCGACGTCCCGCGGATGGAAGACTTCTACACCCGCGTCATGGGCTTCGCGGTCACCGACCGCGGCGAGCTCGACACGCCGCGCGGCAGGGTCTTCATCGTGTTCCTGACGCGCGACCCGCGCGAGCACCACCAGATCATCCTCGCGAGCGGCCGCCCCGCCGAACTGCCCTTCAACCCGATCAACCAGATCTCGTTCCGGATGGGCGACTTCGCCGGGCTGCGGGAGATGTACCGCGCCATCCAGGGCGAGGCGGTCACCGAGGTATCCCCGGTGTCGCACGGCAACGCGCTCTCGGTGTACTTCAGGGACCCCGAGGGCAACCGGCTCGAGCTCTTCGTCGACACGCCCTGGTATGTCGACCAGCCGATGCGCATCCCGATGGACATGTCGCTCTCCGATACCGCGCTGTGGGACTGGGCCGAGAAGAGCGCGCGCGCGCTTCCCGGTTACCGCCCGGTGGAGGACTGGCGCGCGGATCTCGCGAAGCGCCTGCAGACGTGATTTACGACGTCGCGGTCGTCGGCTACGGCCCGACCGGCGCCACCCTTGCCAACCTCCTCGGCATGCAGGGCCTGAAGGTCGCGGTGCTCGAGCGCGAGCCCGGCCTGCTGCCGCTGCCGCGCGCGGTGCACTTCGACGGCGAGGTGATGCGCATCTTCGAGACCGCCGGCCTCGCCGCGGCGCTCGTGCCGCGCATCCGCCCCTCCGGCGGCATGCGCTATGTCAACACCGCCGGGCAGGTCATGATCGAGCGCAAGCCCGCGGTCGGCCCCGGCCCGCACGGCTGGCCGAACAACAATCTGTTCCACCAGCCCGACCTCGAGAACGTGCTGCGCGCCGGCGTCGCGCGCTTTCCCAAGGTGAAGGTGTTTTTGCAGGAAGAAGTCCTCTCGGTGGCACAGAGCGCGGAACAAGTCCTGCTGCAGACTGCAAAGCAAGACCTGCGTGCCCGCTGGGTGGTGGGCTGCGACGGCGCGCGCTCGATCGTGCGCCAGGCGATCGGGACGGAGCACCACGATCTCGGCCTGCACCAGCCGTGGCTGGTGGTCGACGTGCTGCTCGAGCGCGAGGTCGAGCTTCCCGAGCAGACGGTGCAGTACTGCAATCCGGCGCGCCCGGTGACCTTCGTCAAGGTCGGCGGAAAACGGCGGCGCTGGGAGATCATGCTGATGCCCGGCGACGATGCCGAAACCATCGCGCGCCCGGAAAGCATGTGGCGCCTGCTCGCGCCGTGGATCCGTCCGGGCGACGCGCGCATCGAGCGCAGCGCGGTGTATACGTTCCATTCCCTCATCGCAAAGCGCTGGCGCGACCGGCGCCTCTTCATCGCCGGGGACGCCGCCCACCAGACGCCGCCGTTCCTCGGCCAGGGAATGTGCGCCGGGATCCGCGATGCCGCGAACCTGGCTTGGAAGCTTTCCAGCCCAGGGTTGCTCGAAACCTACCAGTCGGAGCGCGAGCCGCACGTTCGGGTGTTCATCGAAACCGCGGTGCGCCTGGGCAACATCATCCAGACCACCGATCCGCAGGTCGCGGCCGAGCGCGACCGGCGCTTCCTCGAAGGCGGCAAGGAGGAGATGGTGAACCTGTCGCCGCCGCTCGGCCCGGGCTTCCATGCCGGCAGGGGCGATATCTTTGCGCAGCCGGTGCTCGCCGACGGCAGGCGCCTCGATGCCGCGATCGGCGGCTATCGCTTCGCGCTTCTTTCGCCCTGGAAAGTCGAGGCAGGTTTTCCGGTGATCGCGTTCGCCGGGCCCGAAGCCATCCTGCTGCGTCCCGATCGTTACGTGTACGGCGTCGCGCGCAGCCGCGCCGAGGCCGAGAACCTCGTGGAAGGAGCGAGCCGTGAATCGAGAACCGCTGAACCCCATCACTGACGAGCACCGCGCGCAGTTCGAGCGCGACGGCGTCATCTGCCTGCGCGGCATGTTCGACCGTGAATGGATCGAGAAGATGAACGCGGCCGTGAACCGCATCATGGATGCGCAGCATCCGCTGGCGCGGCCGCGCGAGGTGACCAAGGCGCTCGGCGGCAAGAGCGGCCGCTACCACATCAACTCCTTCGTCTGGCACTGGGACGCGGACTTCCGCGACTGGGTGATGAGCTCACCCATGCCGCTGATCGCCGCGCGCATGCTGCGCGCCGACGAGGTGCGCCTGTTCTACGACCAGGTATTCGTGAAGGAGCCGCAGACCGCGGAGATGACCGACTGGCACCAGGACCTGCCGTTCTGGCCGATGCGCGGGTCCGACATCATCTCGATCTGGGTGGCACTGACGCCGGTCGACCACGAGAACAGCGCGGTCGAGTACCTCGCCGGCTCGCACAAATGGGGCAAGTTCTACGCCGCCGCCATCCCCGACAAGGACCCGCGCTTCAAGTCCGACCTGGAGCCTTGCCCGAACTGGAGCAAGGAGAAAGGCAACCCGAAGTACCGCTTCCTGTCCTGGAAGCTGGAACCCGGCGACTGCGTGCTGCATCACCCGCTCACCGTGCATGGCGCGGAGGGCAACTTCTCCCCGTCGCGCCGCCGCGTCGGCATCTCGACGCGCTACTTCGGGCGCGACTGCCAGTGGGATCCGCGGCCGGCGACGATGAAGATCACCGGCGACCCGGTGCTCACCGCCGGCGCGCGGCCCGAGGACGACAAGGTTTTCCCGGTTGCCTGGCGTGTCTAGCCTCTCGCGGATGCTGCGGGTACTGGATTTGTTCACCGAACAGCATCCGGTACTTTCGGCAGAGGACATCAGCTCGAAGCTCGACTACAGCCGTCCGACGGGCTACCGCTACGTTCGCGGGCTGGTCGCCGCGGGACTGCTAGTGCGCGCGCCCGGCGGCTATGCGCTCGGCCCGCGCATCATCGAGCTCGACTGGATCATCCGCACGCAGGACCCGGTGCTCATGGCGAGCCGCAGCGCCGTGCGCCGGCTCGCGGCGCGAACCGCCTGCGGCGTCACGCAAATGGGCATGTACGGCGAGCATATCGTCACCATCCACTACGAGCCGGGTCCGAATCCGCTCGAGATCGGCTTCGACCGCGGGCGGCCGATGCCGCTGTTCCGCGGCGCGCCGTCGAAGGCGATCCTCGCCTTCCTGCCGCGCGCGCGCCTGGAGCGGCTGTATCGCAAGCACCGCGGGCGCGGCTTTGCGCGCTTCGCCGAGGAGATGAAGGACGTGCGCAAGGCGGGCTACGCGATCAGCTTCGGTGAGCTCGACGTCGGCAAGGTCGGCATCGGCGCGCCGGTGTTCCGCAGCCGAACCGTGGCGGGAAGCCTGTGCCTCGTGCTGACCAAGGTTGCTTATGACAAGGCCGACCAGGAATTCCTGGTCGCAAAACTGCTGCACGCCGCCGGCGAGATCGGCGAGGCCATCGAACCGGCCGCTCCGGAGCCGCGCACGCGCCGTAGAATGCGCGAACCCTCCACCCGGACTTCCGCATGAAACTCGCTACGTTCAAGACCGCGCAAGGCGCCAGCTATGGTGCAGTCACCGCAAAGGGAATCGTCGACCTGCGCCGCTATCTGGGAAACCAGTATCCCGACCTGAAGTCGCTGATCCAGGGCGACGCGCTCGACCAGGCGCGCAAGCACCTCTCCGAGACCCCCGACTACAAGGCCGCGGACATCACCTGGCTGCCGGTGATCCCCAATCCGGACAAGATCGTCTGCGTCGGGCTCAACTATCAGGACCACGTGGTCGAGACCGGCCGCGACAACACCGAGCAGCCGGCCATCTTCCTGCGCCTCGCCGAGTCGCAGGTGGGCCACAGGCAGCCGATCGTGCGGCCGCGTGAGTCGAGCCACCTCGACTTCGAGGCCGAGATCGCCGTCATCATCGGCAAGCCGGGCAGAAGGATTAGCCAGGAAAAATCGTGGGAACACATCGCGGGGTATAGCTGCTACAACGACGGCTCGGTGCGCGACTGGCAGCGGCACACTGTGCAGTGGACCGCCGGCAAGAATTTCACGCGCACCGGCGGCTTCGGGCCATGGATGGTCACGGCCGACGAGATCCCGCCCAATACCAAGATGACGCTCTCGTGCCGCCTGAACGGCGAGCGCATGCAGCACGCCACCACCGAGCAGATGATCTTCAGGATCCCGAAGCTCATCGAGTACATCTCGGCGTTCACCACGCTCCTGCCGGGCGACGTAATCGTCACCGGCACTCCAGGCGGGGTGGGTGCTCGACGCACCCCGCCGCTCTGGATGAAGCCCGGCGACAAGGTCGAGATCGAGATCGACAAAGTCGGCGTGCTGGAGAACAGCATCGCCGACGGATGAGATTCCTTGCTGTCCTTGTAGGAATCTTTTTCTCCTGCGTCGCGGTCGCGCAAACCTACCCCGACCGCCCGGTGCGCCTGGTGGTCGGCTTTCCGCCCGGCGGCAGCTCGGACACCGTGGCGCGCGTGGTCGCGCAATCGCTCTCGCCGCTCCTCGGACAGCCAGTCGTTGTGGAGAACAAGCCCGGCGCGGGCGGCGTGATCGGCTCGGACCAGGTGGCCAAGGCCGCGCCCGACGGATACACACTGCTGCTCGCCACCGCGGGGCACTCCACCGCCGCGGCGATGATGCAGAAGCTGCCCTTCGATGCGGTCAGGGACTTCGCGTGGATCACCACGGTCACGACCTACCCCTTCGTCATCGCCACCGCTGCCGACTCGCAGATCCGGTCGCTTCCCGACCTGATCGCCAAGGCAAAAGCGGCTCCAGGCAGGATTACGTATTCGTCCGCGGGCATCGGCACCAGCCACCATCTGCTCGGCGAATGGCTGAGCTCGCAAGCCGGCATCGAGATGAACCACATCCCGTTCAAGGGAGGTACCTCGCCGCTGACCGAGGTGCTCGCCGGGCGCGTCGATCTGATGATCGAGACGATGACGCTGGTGCTGCCGCACATCAAGTCGGGCAAGCTGCGCGGCCTGGCGGTCACCTCGCCCGAGCCGAAGGACTACCTGCCCGAGGTGCCGCCGGCCGCAAGGGCGGTGCCGGGCCTGGTGTTCCAGTCATGGCTGGGAATCGCCGCGCCCGCCGGTACCCCGGGACCTGTCGTGCAAAAACTCAATTCCGAGTTGCGGAAAGTGCTGTCGGAGCCCGAAGTGCAGCAGCGCCTCGCCGCGCTGGGCGGCGGCGCCGCGCCGGTGACGCCGGGCGAGATGCGCGAGCAGGTGCAGACCGAGATCGAGCGCTGGAAGAAGCTGGTGGAGAGCCGCGGCATCCCGCGCAACTAGAGGAGGAGCCATGAAACGCTGGACCTTGCTGCTTGCCCTGGCATTCTCTTGCGCCGCGGCCGCACAGAGCTATCCGGCCAGGCCGATCCGCTTCATCGTCAGCTTCCCGCCGGGCGGCAGCTCCGACCTGATCGTGCGCGCGATCGCGCCGCGCATGGGCGAGCGTCTCGGCCAGCCGGTGGTGGTCGAGAACCGCGCCGGCGCGGGCGGCATGATCGGCGTCGAGGCGGTGGCGAAGGCGCCGCCCGACGGCTACACCATCGGCCTCGCCGCAGCCGGCGCGCTCTCCTCGAACATCAGCCTGTATCCGAGCATGCCGTACCACCCCGAGAAGGACCTCGCGCCGATCTCGATGCTCGCGATGATCCCGTTCTTCCTCGTCGCGCACCCATCGCAGGCTTCTTCATTAAAGGAATTGATCGAAATGGCCAGAGCGAAGCCGGGCGCGCTGTCCTACGGCCACGGCGGCCAGGGCTCGACCATGCACCTCGCCGGCGAGCTCCTCAACATGATGGCGAGCATCAAGGTCCAGGCCGTGCCGTACAAGGGTAGCGGCCCGGTATCGGCCGACGTGCTGGGCGGCCAGGTGCCGCTCGGCGTGGTCGACGTGCCCTCGGCCATCGCCAACGTAAGAGCGGGCAAGATCCGCGCGCTCGCGGTGACCGCCAAGCGCCGCATCACCGCCGCGCCGGACGTGCCGACGTTCGAGGAAGCCGGGCTGCCGGGCTACGAGGCGGTCGGATGGTTCGGGACAGTGGCGCCGGCGGGAACTCCCCCGGACGTGATCAGAAAGCTCAATTCTGAAATCCGGGCGGCGCTCTCGGTGCCCGACATCCGCGAGCGCGCGCTGGCGGCGGGCGCGGAGCCGTTCACCGACACTCCGGAGGAGTTCGCGGCGTTCATCCGCGAGGAAACCCGGAAGTGGGCCGAGGTGATCAAGACCGCGGGCGTGAAGCTCCAATGACCCGCAGCCCCGTCATCGATGTGCATACCCACATGCTCACCAACGAGTGGGTCTCTCTCCTCGAGCGGCACGGCGGCCCGAGCTACACGCTGAAGCCGGTGGTCGGCGGCCTCAAGGCGATCCACCTCGACGGCTCGCCCTTTATGACCCCGGTGCCGAACATGTTCGACTGGGAAGCGCGCATCGCCAACATGAACAAGGCGCGCGTCGACATCGCGGTCACCTCGCTCACCTGTCCGAACGTCTACTGGGGCAGCCCGGAGGTCAGCCTGAAAGCCGCGCGCGTCGCGAACGACGACATGGCAAAGGCGCAGAAGACCTGGCCCGAGCGCATCCGCTGGTTCGCCTCGCTTCCCTGGCAGCACGAGCAGCTTGCCTTGCAGGAATTGAAGCGAGCCTGCGACGCCGGGGCGGTCGGGGTGATGGTGTTGGCGAACATCGGCGGCAAGCCGCTGACCGATGAATCCTTCAAGAAAATCTGGCAGGAGATCGATCGGCGCGCCTTGCCGGTTCTCGTCCATCCGAGCGCGCCGCCGGGAACGGCGCAGCTCGGCCTGCACGAGTTCCAGCTCACCGCGCCGATCGGCTTCACCTTCGACACTTCGCTCGCGATCGCGCGCTGCATCTACGACGGCTTCCTCGACCGCTTCCCGAACCTCAAGCTGATCGCCTCGCACGGCGGCGGCGCGCTGCCCTACCTGGTCGGGCGCCTCGACATCTGCTGGGACAACATCCCGGCGGCACGCTCGAAGACGGCCGAGCCGCCGCGCAACTACATGCGCCGGATCTACGTCGACAGCGTGGTGTTCCGCCAGGACGTGCTGAACATGTGCGTGTCGGTATGCGGCCCGGACAACGTGCTCTACGGCTCGGACTATCCGCACACCATCGGCGACATGGCGGGCTGCCTGTCGCGCGTCGACGCGCTGCCGGGCGACGTGCGCCACCAGGTGCGCGGCGGCAACGCGCAGCGGATCTTCAAGCTTTGAAGCGTTCCTCCAAGCTGGCCGCCCCGGTGTACGAGCGCCTCAAGGCGGACATCTTCGAGTTCCGGCTGATGCCCGGGACGCGCTTCTCCGAGAACGAGGTGGCGCGGCGCGCGCGCGTTTCGCGCACGCCGGTGCGCGAAGCGCTGTTCCGCCTGGAGCGCGA
>Ga0137433_1000741_pt1 | contig 16052 bp, 16 predicted proteins | sample EasRivERMZT840_2_FD_102335 | JGI IMG/M metagenome (GOLD analysis project Ga0137433, IMG submission 102335) | Soil microbial communities from meander-bound floodplain in the East River, Colorado, USA - East River MetaG ERMZT840_2 | ecosystem: Environmental > Terrestrial > Soil > Floodplain ...
ATGAGCCTGGACGGGTACATTGCGGGTCCGAACGGCGAAGCCGACTGGATCGTCATGGACCCGGACCTTGGCCCCGCCTTCGAGGAGCTCTACAGCCGCTTCGACACGATGCTGCTGGGACGGAAAACCTGGCAGGCGATGGGCGGGCGGGGCGGCGGCGGAGGCGGCCCCTTCAAAGACTGGAGCATTCTCGTCGTCTCGCGAACGCTCACGTCAGTACCGAGCGGCGTCACGCTCCTCTCCGGCGACACCCGGGACGAGCTGACGCGGCTGAAGCAGGCGCCGGGCAAGGACATCTGGCTCTTCGGTGGCGGCGATCTGTTCCGCAGTCTCCTCGACCTCGGCCTCGTGGATGCCGTCGGCGTGGGGATCATCCCAGTGCTGCTGGGCGGCGGTACTCCCCTGCTGCCGCCGCGGGCGGCTCGCGCGACGCTACGGCTGACCGAGCACAAGGTCTACCCGAAGACAGGTACTGTGTCGCTCGAGTACGCCGTTGAGCCGCCGCGAGCCGGGAAGCGCCGTCGCGCGCGCTGACTCAAGTATCCTTGTCGGCGCATGAACTCGCCGCGGCTGGCCGCGTGGGGCGATCGGATTTGCCTCGCCGCGTTCCTCTTGTTACTGCTCGTCGAGTTCACCGGCGGCTTTCGCATCGGCGAGGGCGTGTTCCGGTTCAGCATGACGAGCGCATGGCGGCTCGCGCTCTACCCTGCGATCCTCGTCGTCGTCAGGCACCTGGTCGTGCGTCATCCCTCGCTCCGCGAACGGCTGACGGCACGGCGACGGGCTCGATCGTCCGCCGCCTGGCCGGGCGAGCGCCTCTGGCTTCCGCCCCGGCGCGAGTGGGTGAACGCGGCGGCGCTGCTCGTCGTTGCCACTGCCTGGGTCCTCCGCCAGCAATTTCAGCTGTTCAACGGCGCTCCTGATCTCGGCGATCCGCTGTTTTCGATGTGGCGGCTGTCGACGGTCGCTTATCAGCTCACGCACGACCCCTGGCGGCTGTTCGATGGGACCATGTTCTACCCCGCTCAGAACACGCTCGCTTACTCCGACGCGATCCTGCTGCCCGGCCTCCTCGCCGCGCCGTTTCTGTGGGCGGGTCTTCCGGTGGCGCTGGTGTACAGCGGCCTCCTGGTGATGTCGTTCGTGGCCGCCGGTCTCGCGATGTTTCTGGCCGTCCGCACCCTGACCGGACAATTTACGCCGGCCTTGTTTGCCGCGCTCCTGTTTGCCTTCTATCCGTACCGGTTCTCGGGCTACAGCCACATCGAAAAGCTCGGCACGTTCTTCATGCCGATTGCATTCCTGCTGCTCTGGCGGGTCCTGCAGCACGGCCGTCGGTCCGAAGCGCTCGCCCTCGGGCTGACGATGGCGGCACAGGCGTTGTGGTCGCTCTACCTCGGAGCGTTTCTCGCCATCGCCCTTACCGGCGTCGCCCTCGCGCGATGGGCGGCTGGCCACTTTCTGTTGCGGGAGCGCGCGAAGAGCCTGCTGATCGCCGCCGGCGCCGCGGCCCTCATCGTGGCTCCATACACTCTGCCTTACTGGGTGGCACGAGAGGTCGTCGGGGAACGCGATCGCTTTCAACTGCAGGTCTACAGCGCGAACCGCGCCGACTTCCTGAGCGTGACGTCCAAGAACCGCCTGTATTCGAGGTGGCTGCCGGAGGGGAACGGCGAAAAGCACCTGTTTCCCGGCGCGGCCGGAATTGCACTCGGCGTCGTCGCGCTGACGCCGCCGATTTCGCCATTGGCCGGCGCTGCCGGTATTGGTCTCCTCCTGTCTGTCGACGGCGCGATGGGCCTGAATGGCACGACGATCACCTGGCTCTACGACCTGTTCCCCCCCATTCGCGCGTTCCGGGCGCCGGGCCGGTTCTCCCTCGTGGTGGGGCTATTCGTTTGTCTGCTGGCTGGATTGGGGTTGGCGCGCCTCATGGGCCGGAATCCGACGCGACTGCGGCAAGCCGGAGCCGTCGCGTTGATGGGTTTCGCTCTATTTGAGCTCCAGCCCGACCTGAGGCTCGACCCGGTGCCGCTGGCGGCCCCCGCGATCTACAGCGCCCTTCCAGACGATCCGGGCGCGGTGCTGGTGGACCTGCCGATCCCGGCGTCATTCAATGGCTTCGACTTCCAGTACATCTACTTCTCGACGTTTCATCATCGACGACTGTTGAACGGCGCAAGTGGCTTCATCCCGACGGACTATCAGGATCTCGTTGACGCGTCGGACAAGTTTCCGGAGGGCGAGTCGATCGACGTGCTGCGTCGCCGAGGTGCTGATTTCGCCGTGGTCCACGGCGACTTCTATAAGGACGGCGAGTTGGATCGAGTGGTCGGTGCACTGGCCACGAGGCCCGACGTCACGCTCATCGCCACACGGCCTTCGCCCGAGGGCGGTGTGGACCGCTTGTATCGGCTGCGATGATATTCTCGCCCGGCGCATGGCGGCAGATAAACAGGCCTTTACCGGCCGGCACCTCACCAACCTTCGACTGACCGGGCCTGGATCCGAAAAAGACACACGTCATCACGAGATCGCGATTGAGGGCGCTCCGGCGCAGTACCTGCCGGGCGATGCGCTCGGCGTCTACGCCCACAACTCCCCCGTCGTGGTCGAGCGCATCGTCCGGACGATCGGGGCGACCGGCGAGGAACGCGTGTCCGACGGATCGAGCGGCACGCTTCCGCTGGCACGCGCGCTCGCCGAGGTCTACAACCTGCGGACGCCGAGCCGGCGGTTGTTCGAGCTGCTTGTTGCGCGGGGGGCGGCAGACCTCGCGCCACTCATGGAGAAGGCCAACGCTGAGGCGCTCAAGCACTACCTGAACGGATGGAACGAAGGGCACGATGTGCTCGACCTGCTCGAGGAGCACGCGGGGATTCCCATCACACCCGAGGAGCTGGTCGCCTCGCTTCGGAAAGACCTGCCGCGGCTGTATTCGATCGCGTCAAGCTTCAGCGCGCACCCGGGCGAGGTGCACCTGCTGGTCGTGTCGGTGAAGTACCAGATTCGCGGTCGTGTGCGGGAGGGCCTGTGTTCGACCTGGCTGGCCGAGCGGTGGCCCGTCGGCGCCACGGCGCCGATGTACCTCCAGAATCAGCAGAAGCACTTCGCGATGCCCGCCGACGAGGCCGCACCGCTCATCATGATTGGGCCCGGCACCGGTCTCGCGCCGTTTCGCGCGTTCGTCGAAGAACGGCGCGTCCGCGGCGCGCGCGGCCGGAACTGGCTGTTCTTCGGCGAACAGCACCGCGCGACCGACTTCTTCTACGAGGAGGAGCTCACCGGCTACGCGCGCGACGGCTTCCTGCGCCTCGACGTCGCGTTTTCACGCGATCAGGCCGCGAAGGTCTACGTCCAGCACCGGATGAAGGAGAACGCGGGTGACATCTGGGCCTGGCTGCAGGAAGGCGCCGAGATCTTCGTCTGCGGAGACAAGGAGCGGATGGCGGCCGACGTCGATCGCGAGCTGCACAACATCGCTGAGACCGCCGGTGGACGCACGCCTGACCAGGCGAAGGAATACGTCGAAGAGCTGAAGAAGACGAAGCGGTACAAACGCGACGTCTATTAGCGTCGACTTCCTGCGATCAAGAACATCAGACCGACAATGGCGACCGAGGCCGGTACGCTCATGGCCCACGGGCCGAAGGCGTCGAGCGTCAGCTTCACGGCGAGCGCCAGCAACGGACCAAGCACCAGGAAGACGATGCCCGCCGTCCGCAACCCGCGCCGGGCGGCACCTCGAGCCTGCTCCGAGACGAGCACGCGGATCAGCCCGAGGACCGCCAGGCCGACGATGATGATGGATGCGGCGGCTGATGCGAACGCGGGTTTGAATTCCTCTGCGCGTTCCATCAGGAATTGCCACTCGGGCTCGTGCGGCTTCAAGTCATCACGGCTGAACTCGAAGGAGACGGTGACGGGCTCACCCGGCCCGACGTTGGCTCGGATGGCCTCCACGCCGGTCGGTCGTTCCGTCACTCCCCAGCCAGGCTCGGCGATGCCGCCAGGTGTGACCGGGGTGACGCCCCCAGGGCTCTCAAAGTGGAGATAGGCCTGTTTGATTCGCCAGCGATGATTCGGGAGCAGCACCGGCCAGGAGAGGCGCGCGCGGCCGGGCCCGAGCGCGAGCGCGTTTGCTGCGACATACTGAACGGTCAGCGCCTGAAGGCCAGCGCCCCATCCAGGTCCAATTGCCCAACTGACCGACGGCGCCTTCCCCTGCTCGACCTGCGCCGGAGGAGATGGCTGCAGAACTGACAGACCGTCGTGATGCTCGCGGGGCAGCTTGCGCGTGAACGTCGATGGCGTTCTGGGATCGACGTCGACGATCCAGGTCTCGCTGACCTCGAGCGAGCCGTCGGGGTGAAGCGCCAGCCGTACCTCGAGGCGCTCGACGAGGCGCTCGCCGGCGCCGCCGCAGGAGAGCGCCGCCGCCAGCAGGACGGCCGCGAGAGCCTTAGCGCCCACGTTCTTTCTGGAGTGCCTTCATCGCCTTGGACCCGATCTTTTCGTCGCGTCGGGTCTGCGGGCCCTTGCTGGTTCGGCCCGCACGTTCAGCGTCGATTCGCTCCCGTTCCGTGCGCTCTTTCCCGAGGTCCGCGCGTTCGCGCTGCAGCTTCATGAAACTCTCGTAGCGCCCCGCATCGAGTGCGCCTGAATCGACGGCCGCCTTGATCGCGCAACCGGGCTCCTGGTCGTGCTGGCAGTCGCGAAACCGGCAATTGGCCGACAGATCCTCGACATCCGTAAACGTCGCGTGCCCGGCCGCCTCGTCGTCCCACAGCCGGAGCTCGCGCATGCCGGGTGTGTCCACGATCAAGCCGCCGGCGGCCCGCACGACCAACTGGCGGTGGACGCTGGTGTGCCGGCCGCGCGCGTCCCAGTCGCGCACTTCGCCCGTTGGAAGCAGCTCGCTTCCCAGGAGTCGATTCACGATCGTGGACTTCCCCACTCCCGACGGCCCCAGCAGTGCGAGCGTCTGCCCGACCTTCAACAGCGGCTCGAGCATTTCGACGCCGGGGCTTGCCGTGGCGCTGACCGCAAACACGGGAACGGCCCCTGCCGCGGCGCGCGCCTCGGCGAGATCGGCCGGCAGATCTTCCGACAGGTCCGCCTTGTTGAGGACCACGACAGGCTGGGCTCCGCTCGCGGCCGCGACGACCAGATAGCGGTCGATGGCGTTCCGCTTCACCGGCCGGTCCAGCCCGAAAACCACGAGGACGGTATCGATGTTCGCGGCGATGACTTGCTCGTCGGTCCGGCGGCCGGCGGCGCGGCGGGAGAACCAGGTCCGCCGCGGCAGGATCGCCCGGATGAGGGCCGGGCCGTCGATCTCGCCAGGCCGAAGGGCCACCCAGTCCCCGACAGCTGGAAGCGCGCTCCGACCGGTCGCCTGGTGCTTGATTCGGCCGGAGGCCTCGGCCAGCCATTCGCGGTCGGCGCCAATCACCCGGTACAGGTGGTTGTGCTCGAGTCGCACCCGGCCGGGCACCAAGCCAGCCTCCGCGTGAGGCACGAACGCGGCCGCCAGGCGATCGTCCCACCCGAGGATGGCCAGCGGGCTTGTTAACTCGGACATCGGATCAGGCGTCACTGTACGACAGCGCGGCTAAACCACCAGGCCGTCTGGCACGTCAAATGGCACAGTCCCCAGTCCTTGTAACGGGATTCAGCGTTCCCGGAAGCGCGGAGAGGGGCAGGCCCAGCCGGGTGGCGATTATTGGTAACCACTGATGGGCCAGTGGTTTAGCGCAGTTCGCAGAGTTGGCACGGTTCTTTGCAATGATCACCCGTACCTATGGGTATGGACGTCAAGCGCGACCCGGCCATTCTGAAGAAGAAACGCCGGAGACAGTTTCTGTTACTAGCGGTGGTTATCGCAGCCGTAGGAGGCGTTTCGGCGTGGGTTTCCCAGCTCGAACCCGCCGCCCCGTCGGTCGCGTATTCGTCGCTCTACCTTGGTACCGTCAAGCGCGGGAACATCATGCGTGAGGTGCACGGCGCGGGCACGCTCAAGCCGGAGGACATCCGGATCGTCACGTCCCGAGCGTCGGGTCGTGTCGAGCGGATCATTCTTCGCGCCGGTGCTGTTGTGAAGCCCGGCACGCCGATCCTCGAGCTGACGAACCCGGACCTGCGGCAGCAGCTGAACGACGCCAAGCTGGCGTGGGACGCAGCGGAAGCCAACTTGAAGCTGGCGCAGTCCACCTTTCGGACCACGCGTGCGCGCGAGGATTCGAACGTCGCGACCGCCAAGTCGCGGTACAGCGTGGCGGTCGCCGACCTCGAGGCGAACACGAAGTTGCAGGAGCAGGGCCTGGTTTCAGATCTGACGATCAAACGAATGCAGGCTGCGGTCGATCAAGAGAAGAACGCGCTCGAGATGGCCCAGAAGCAGCGCGAGGCGACGATCTCGACTGAAGAGTCGACGCTCGCTCCGGCGTCCACCGCCGCCACCACGGCGAAATCGCGTTTCCAGACCGTTTCCCAGCAGGTGGACGACCTCCTTGTGAAGTCCCCCATGGCCGGCATCCTCCAGGAAGTGACCTTGGAAGTCGGCGTCAGCGTGCAGGCCGGCGGCAACCTGGGGCGGGTCTCGGATCCGACGAAGCTCAAGGCCGAGGTCCGAATCTCGGAAACGACGACCCGCGACCTGGCCATCGGCCAGATGGCCAAGATCGACACACGCGTCGGTATCGTCAAGGGACACGTCTCACGCATTGACCCGGCGGCGGTCGGGGGCACGGTGGGTGTGGATGTGACGCTGGACGAGGCGCTGCCCGCGGGAGCCAGGCCGGACCTGAGCGTGGACGGCACGATCGAACTCCAGCGGCTCGAAAACGTCCTGTATGTGGAGAGTCCGACTTTCGGACAGGAGAATGCCACCATCACCCTGTTCAAGGTCCAGCCGAACCGGGACGCCATCCGGACGCAGGTGATGCTCGGCAAGCGGTCGGTGCAGTTCGTGGAAGTCGTGAAAGGGCTCGAGGTCGGCGATCAGGTAGTACTCTCCGACATGTCTCAGTACGACGGGTTCGAACGGGTTCGGATTACGGGTTGAGGAGTTACGGGGGGAGTGACATGACAAGTCCAGGCCAGGCACTGATCAGTCTCGACGGGGTCACGAAGATCTTCTACACGGACGAAGTCGAGACCCACGCGCTCGCGGGGATCCATCTCGAGATCCAGCGCGGCGAGTACATCTCCATTGCCGGGCCGTCAGGGTGCGGCAAGTCGACGCTCCTGTCGATCCTCGGCTTGCTCGACACGCCAACGGAGGGCAGCTACGTGCTGAACGGCCGGTCGGTCGCCGACCTGCCCCTCTCCGAGCGCGCGCGCGTGCGCAACCGCGAGATCGGGTTTATTTTCCAGAGCTTCAACCTTATCGGCGATCTGACGGTATATGAGAACGTGGAGCTGCCGTTGACGTACCGCGGTATGAAAGCCGCGGAGCGCAAAGAGCGCGTCATGGCGGCCCTCGAGAAGGTGGGCATGTCCCACCGCGCCAAGCACCTGCCCAGCCAGCTCTCCGGCGGTCAGCAGCAGCGCGTCGCGGTCGCCCGCGCCGTCTGCGGCTCGCCCTCCATCCTGCTCGCTGACGAGCCCACCGGCAACCTCGACTCGAAGAACGGCGAGGCTGTGATGATCCTGCTCCAGGAATTGCACAAAGAGGGCGCGACCATCTGCATGGTCACACACGACCCCCGGTATGCGAAGCATGCCGAACGGTCCATTCATCTGTTCGACGGCCGCGTGGTCGAGGAAGATGCCGCTCGCACCGGCATGAAGGACCTCGAAGAGAGCGGCTTCCACCTCGGAACTTAGGAGGCTGTCTGTGCCGACCGTACTCGCTACTCCCGATCTGAACCAGGCCCTGCTGCGCGTCGCCGAGCTCGAAGCCGAGGTCCGCGAACTGCGTTCCACCACAAACGGCCATGCCGCCGGCTCCAACGGGACGCCCGCGACAGGCTTGACGACGATGCGCTTGATCGAAGTTGAGGCGCTGCTGGTGCGGCGAGCCATGGAGCAGCACGGTGGGAATGTGAGCCGTGCGGCGCGCCAGCTCGGTCTCAGCCGGTCGGCGCTCTACCGCCGGCTCGATCGCCACAAGATCTGACGCCCCCTGTACTCCGTCAGAAAGGGGTCGTACCTCGATCTGTGGAAAACTCGGAGGACTTCACTTTCCCGATGTCCCCCGAGTTTTCCACAGATCGAGGTACGACCCCTTCGTTTCTTCAGTAGCCCTTGTCGCTTCCAGCGCTGCCCGCCGCGCCGCGCGACTGCCCCACGATGCGCACGCCGGCGGACGCGCCGACACGCGACGCGCCGGCGGCGACCAGCGCCTTGAGCGCATCGAGGTCCTTCACGCCGCCTGCCGCCTTCACGCCCATCTCAGCCCCGACGACGCGCCGCATGAGCGCGACGTCGGCCACAGTGGCGCCGCCTGGTCCGAATCCGGTTGACGTCTTCACGAAATCCGCTCCCGCCGCCTTGGCCAGCGTGCAGGCGACGACCTTTTCCTCATCGGTGAGGTACGCGGCCTCGATGATGATCTTGCTCGTCGCGCCGGCGGCCCGGCACGGACCGGTGACGGCCTCGATGTCGCGCTCCACCGTTCTCGGGTCATTCGACTTCAGAGCGCCGATGTTGATCACCATGTCCACCTCACGCGCGCCGTCGAACAGGACGCGGTGGGTTTCGAAGTGCTTGACATCGGATGTGGTCGCGCCCAGCGGAAAGCCCACGACCGCACAGACGGCGACCGGCGTCTGGCGCAGGCGGGCCGCACAGAGCGCCACCCACGCGGGATTCACGCACACGGTGGCAAACGCGTGCTCGGCGGCCTCCGCGCACAGCCGCTCGACGTCGTCCCTGGTGGCGTCAGGCCGCAGCAGCGTGTGGTCGATGAGGCCCGCGACGCTGACGGGCGCGCCGCCCGCGGCATGCACGCCCAGCCGCGTCGCGCCGGCTTCGATGACCCCCGACAGGCGGCTGGGACAGCACTCGTCCAGGACGGAATGGCACGCGCAGCGGCGGCCGGCGGTGCGGTCCGTGGCGCGCACTTCCTCGACGACGATCGCGATCAGCCGCGCGAGATCGATCGACTGCACATCCCACGGCTGCGACATTAGAACGCGTCCTCCAACCGCCGAATCTTGAGCAGCCGGCGAAGGTATCGAGGTTCACGCGTGGGCGTGCTCAGCCAGAGATCCACGATCTCGGTCGCTTCAGCCGGTGAGAGGAGCGTCGCACCCAGAGCGAGGACGTTCGCGCCGTTGTGCTCGCGCGCATAACGCGCGAGGGTCAACGTCGTGCACATCGCGGCCCGGACGCCGCGGATTTTGTTGGCGGCGATGGCTGAGCCGAGGCCGGCGCCGTCGATCACGATCCCGGCCTCGGTCTCGCCGCGAATCACGGACCGGCCGACCGCCGCCGCGATGTCCGGGTAGTCCACGGGGTCCGACCCGGACGTGCCGCAATCGGTCACGGCCTTGCCCGCCTTCCGCAAGTGCGCAATCAACGCCGTCTTGAGGGCCACGCCCGTGTGGTCCGAGCCGATGGCCACTCGAGTGGCGGGCGCCGCGGGCGCGAGGTCCGCCGGCAGCGACGGATCGACCTGTCCGGCGGGCACCACCGTGACGCGGCGGGCGCGAAGCGTGTCCCACGCCAGCGGCGTGACGTGTCCGCCGGCCTCGAGCTCGACCGTCACGCCCGTCTCCAGCGCGCGCGCCTCGACTTCCCCGATGAACGCAAACCGGCGCGTGGCCACCTTACTCCGGTCCTTCGAACACGCCGATGTACGGCAGGTTGCGGAATCGCTCGCCGTAGTCGAGTCCGTAGCCCACCACAAAACGGTCCTCGATACTGAAGCCGATGTAATCGACCTTCACGTCAATCTTGCGCCGGGACGGCTTGCTCAACAGGCACGCGGTCTTGAGCGAACGCGGTTCGCGCGCGATCAGAATCTGCTGCAGGTACGCCAGCGTCAGGCCCGTGTCGACGATGTCCTCGACGATGACGACGTCCTTTCCTTCAAGGCTTTGATCGAGGTCCTTGGTCAGCCGGACCTGACCAGACGACGTCGAGCCGGATCCATAGCTCGACACCGCAATGAAGTCACACGTGACCGGCCCCTCCATGGTGCGGACCAGGTCCGACAGAAAGATGAACGCCCCCTTCAGTACCGACACCAGGTGAACGGATGTGCCCTCGCCGAAGTCCCGACGGATTTCGTGCGCGAGCGCCTCCACGCGGGCCTTGAGGTCGGACGTGCCGATCAGGACGGTCGGGTTCACGGCCGCTTCCCTCTCCGGAGCGCGCGCTCCTGCGCGGCCGCCTCGACTTCAATCCGCACGCGCTCCGCCATGGCGCGCGCGTCGCGCAGCACCGACTCGCGGCTGAGGGTCGTCACCTTGCGATCCTTCATCAAAATACGGCCGGCCACGATTGTGGTCTGGACATCATCGCCCCGCGACACGTACACGAGGTGAGAGACCGGGTCGAACATCGGCGTCTGGCGCGCGCCCTCCATCGAGACCGTGATGATATCGGCTTGCTTGCCCGGTTCAAGGCTGCCCGTGCGCGCGCCGAGCCCGAGCACCTCGGCCCCACGGCGGGTCGCCAGCTCCAGCGCCTGCCCGGCCGGCAACGCGCGCGGATCGCCCGTCGAGACCTTCTGCAGCAGCGCCGCCGCCCGCATGGCTTCGAACATATCGAGGTCGTTGTTGCTCGCCGGGCCGTCGGTTCCCAGCCCGGCGCGCAGGCCCTGTCTGAGCCAGGTCGTCACGGCAGCGACCCCGCTCGCGAGTTTCATGTTGCTCTCCGGGTTGTGCGAGAGCCCCACACCTCGCTTGCCGAGAATCGCCATGTCGGCGGCGTCGAGCCAGATCGCGTGCGCTGCGACTGACCGGCCGCTCCAGCAGCCCAGCGCTTCCAGGTGCCGGGTAGGCGACGAACCTTTTGGCTCGACGATCCGCTTGGACTCGTCCCTGGTTTCCGAGAGGTGAATCAGCATCGGGACGTTGTGCCGGCTGGCCAGCTCGCACGCGGCCCTGAGCGACGTTGGGTCCAGGCTGTAGACCGCATGGGGCGCCACGGCTGGCGTGACGAGCGAGTCGCCCTTCCATTTCTCGACGAAGGCCTCCGCGCGCGCGAGCGCGTCGCCCGGCGTCTTCGCGTCCGCGACCGGAAACCCAATCACCGTCTGGCCAAGCACGCCGCGCAGCCCGGCCGATCGCGTCACGTCCGCGATGTCCTCCTCGAAGTAGTACATGTCGGCGAAGGTCGTCGTGCCGGATTCGATCATCTCCAGCGCGGCCAGTCGCGTGCCGATCCGCACAAACTCCGGCGACACGGTCCTGGCTTCCGCCGGGAACACGTAGTGCTCGAGCCACTCCATCAACGGCAGGTCGTCCGCAAGCCCCCGGTAGAGGGTCATCGGCACATGCGTGTGTGTATTGACGAGACCGGGCATGACGACCTGGCCCCGCGCGTCGATGCGCTCGGCGGCCGTGAACAGGCCGCTGATCTCATCGGTCGTCCCGACCGCGACGATCCGATCGCCGTCGACGGCAATCGCGCCGTCCGGAATCACCCGGCTCGACGCATCCAGCGTGACGACGATGCCGCCGGAAATGATCAGACGGACGGGCGTGCCCGGCTGACCGCCAAGCGTCACCACGAGCAGAACGATCGCCGCGACGAGGCCCGCCCCGATCGAGAGAAATCGCCACGCGCGCACGGGCAAATTCTATCCCCGGGCCGTTCCTGTCGGGAACGGCAAGGCGTGTATAGTTTCAGCGTGCCGGTTCATCTCGTCGAACATCCGATCGTGCAGGATGCCCTGCTGTCGCTCCGGGACGTCGCCACGCGTCCGAGCCACTTCCGTCGGCTCACGCACCGCCTCAGCCTGTTCGTCGTGATGGAAGCGACACGCAAGTTGCCGATGGCGCTCGCGCGCGTGGAGACGCCCCTCGAGCAGGCGCAGGGCGAGGCGCTCGACGTCGAAGTCGTGGTGGTGCCGGTCCTGCGTGCGGGCCTCGGCATGGTGGACGCGGCGCTCGAGCTCCTGCCGCACGCCCGCGTGGGCCACATCGGACTGCAGCGCGACGAGGCGACCGCCGTCGCGTCCCGCTACTACGCCAAGCTGCCCGCCCGCCTCGAAGGCGGCACGGCGCTCATCGTCGATCCGATGCTCGCGACCGGCGGGAGTGCGATCGCGGCCATCGCGCTCGTCCAGAAGATGGGCACGAAGGACATCCGGCTGCTGTCGATCGTCGCCGCCCCCGAGGGCATCGCCGCCGTCGAGTTCGCCCACCCCTCGGTCCCGATTTATACGGCTGGGATCGATCGCGAGCTGAACGCGCAGAAGTTCATCCTGCCGGGCCTTGGTGACTTTGGAGATCGACTCTATGGCACCACCTGATTCGAACGCGGCCCCGCGCGGCCGTTGGGCGACCGGCATCACGTCGATCGAACCGAACAAGATCCTGGTGCGCGGCTATGCGCTCGACGATCTGATGGGCCGGGTGTCGTTCGGCGATGCGATCTACCTGGTGCTGACCGGCGACTTGCCGGGGCCGTCGATTGGGCGCCTGGTGGAGGCCATGCTCGTGTCCTTCATCGATCACGGCGCCACGCCGCCGTCCACGATGGCGGCGCGGAACGCGGCGACGACAGGAGCCTCGCTCCGAGGCGCGGTGGCGGCCGGCGTGCTGGGTTTCGGCCGGCATCATGGCGGCGACGCGCTCGCGTGCCGGCAGCTGCTCGACGAGGGACTCGCGCTGGCGCGTCAGGGCCAGTCGATGGCCGACGCCGCCGCGGTCCTCGTGGAAAAGCTCGTCGCGGCCAACGAGATTCCCCCACCGGGGTTCGGCCATCGGTATCACACGATTGATCCGCGGGCGACGCGCCTGATGCAGATCGCGCACGAGCTCGAGATCGACCATCACAACACGCAATTCATCCGCGCGCTCGAGCACGCGCTGTCGCGTCACGCCGCGCTGGCGGGGCGGCCGCTGCCGATCAACGTGGATGGCGCGATTGCGGCGGTCTGCGGCGACATCGGCCTGCCGCCCGAAGCCGCTGATGCGCTGCTGATGATTTCCCGTGTCCCCGGGCTCGCCGCCCACGCCATCGAAGAGCAACGCCGGGAGCGGCCCATGCGCGCCATCGACCCGACGTCACATCGCTACGATGGCCCCAGCGGGCGAAAAGTACCGGACAGAAGGAAATAGAACCGCGAACCACATCAGGTTGGTGGGCGCTGGTGGATTCGAACCACCGACCCCCGCCGTGTGAAGGCGATGCTCTAGCCAACTGAGCCAAGCGCCCAACCGGGTGAATGTTCAGCTTACCGCAGTGCGGCGGACGCGGCCAAGCTCGCGTCCTTCTTCAATGCCGCGATGAGCACGTCGAGGAGCGCGGCGTACCGGGCATCGGCCGCTGAGTACGCCTTGAAGTAGTCCTCCTGCGTGATCTTCTTCTGGTTCTTTCGGCGTGGGTCCGCGAAGTCACCGTCGAAGGTCCGGCGGTCGCCGCCGACCGTCACGACGTCAATCGCGGTGCTCTTACCCGGGATCACGACCAGGCCGTCGGCCAGCGTGTCCTCGACAAAGAACTTCTCCACCGAGAGCGGCGACGACTTCAGCTCTTGGTACATGTCCTGGTATTTCTTGTGAAACAAGTAGTAGTCGAAGTCCAGCGGCCGGCCGTACGAGGCCGATGCCAGCAGGAGCTGCACGCCAGGCACGTGCAGTACGGCGACAAACTTCGGACCGTTCTCAGGCGCGGCGAATGTCTCGAGTTTCCTGGAGACGAGGAGCGCGATCAGCTCCTTCACTTTGGCCGGCGAGGTGGCGGCCGGCGCCAGCGCCTGCTGCGCCGTCGCGCTTCCCGTCGCGCCCGCGATAAGTCCCACGGCCACTGCGGCCGACCATACCGTCCGCTTCGTAAACGTCATAACTGGGGAGTCCTCTCAACCAACGAACAGCGGGTCTTCCTCGTCCGCCTCCCGCCGTGACGGCCGCCGGAACGCGGCAATCACCGCCTTCACGACCGCCAGCACCATCGATCCGTGCCGCATCGGCTCGACGACCGCCTGCTTGATGGTCAGCAAGGTGTCCTCGATCTGCTGTGTGGCCGAGCCGAGCACCCGGTCGATCCGCTCGACCTGGGCGACGGCGAGCGCCGTGCCCCGCGCCGCATCGTCCGCGATGCGGCTCACTTTGTCAATCAGCGGCCGCAGGTCCTGCCGGAGCTCGACGGCCGTCCGCGAGACCTCGCGGGCGGTCCGGGCAATATGGATGGCCGTCACCACCTGCACCACCGCCATCGTCACGAGCGCGACGGCGATGAGCGCGAACAGAATCGTCTGGGCGTCGGTCACAGCCCGTCCTCTCCCATCGCGGCTCGGGTGCGGATCTGCTCGAACGCCTCGCGGCCGCGCTCCACGGCCGACGTCAGGCGCTGCTTGCCGTCGCGCGTCCTTTCGGCGATGCGGCGCCGCGTTTCCTCACCCGAGGCCGGCGCGTACAGAATCGCGATCGCGGCGCCCGCCACCGCACCCAGTGCAAACGCCAGCAACACGGTCCCTGCCGACGAACTGTTGTCCGCCATCGATGTCCTCGCTCTCTGCCCGGCCCGGTGCCCGTTCGGCTCGGAGACTGGTGATTTTCTCACACTGTCACTCGGGGAGGCTGGAGATCAGCCACCGCCGACCGGCCCGCCTGAGAGGACGGGATTACGCAGCCGCTTGATGCGGTCCCGCAGGCCGGCGGCCTTCTCGAACTCGAGGTTTCCGGCCGCTTCCCGCATCTCGCGCTCCAGGCCGGTCACGAACGCCTCCAGCTCCGCCTGGCTCTTGAAGGCGTCCCGCTCGTCCCGGGCGACCGGCACCGTCACGTAATCGCGCTCGTAGACGCTCGTCAGGACGTCGTCGATGTGCTTGACGATCGAGGCCGGCGTGATGCCGTGCTCGGCGTTGTAGGCGGCCTGGACATTCCGCCGACGCCCGGTCTCTTCGATGGCGTGCCGCATCGAGTCCGTGGTGCGGTCGGCGTACAGGACGGCCCGGCCGTTCACATTCCGCGCCGCGCGGCCCACCGTCTGGATCAGCGCGCCCGCCGATCGCAGGAAGCCTTCCTTGTCCGCATCGAGGATCGCCACCAACGACACCTCGGGCAAGTCGAGACCTTCACGCAAAAGGTTGATCCCCACCAGCACGTCGAAGACGCCGAGCCGCAGGTCTCTGAGGATCTGCACGCGCTCGAGCGTGTCGATGTCCGAGTGCAGATAGCGCACGCGCACGCCGAGCTCCTGGTAATACTGCGTGAGGTCTTCGGCCATCCTCTTCGTCAGCACGGTGACGAGCACGCGCTCGCCCCGCGAGGCCACCTGACGAATCTCGCCGAGGAGATCGTCGATCTGCCCCGCCACGGGCCGGATTTCGATTGCCGGATCGACCAGCCCGGTCGGCCGGATGATCTGCTCCACAATCACGCCGCCGGCCTGCCGCAGCTCGTACGGACCAGGCGTGGCGCTGACGAACACGAGCTGGTGGACGCGCTGTTCCCACTCGTCGAAGCTCAGCGGCCGGTTGTCCAGCGCGGAGGGCAGCCGGAAGCCGTGCTCGACCAGCACTTCCTTGCGCGACCGGTCGCCGTGGTACATGCCCCGCACCTGCGGCACCGTCTGGTGACTCTCGTCGACGATGATCAGCGCGTCGGCCGGGAGATAGTCGAGCAGTGTCGGCGGCGGCTCCCCCGGCGCGCGCCCCGACAAGTGGCGCGAGTAGTTCTCGATGCCGTGGCAGTAGCCGATCTCCTTGATCATCTCGAGGTCGAACATCGTGCGCTGGTGCAGCCGCTGCGCCTCGAGCGGCCGTCCCGCAGTCTCGAATTCCTTCACGCGTTGCGCCAGCTCCGCCTTGATCCCCTCAATGGCGCTCTTCGTCCGGCCCCTGCCGGCCACGAAGTGCGACTTCGGATAGATCGACAGCCGGTCGAACCGGCGCACTTCCCGGCCCGTGAGCGGATCGAACGCCAGCA
>Ga0137433_1000744_pt1 | contig 15975 bp, 11 predicted proteins | sample EasRivERMZT840_2_FD_102335 | JGI IMG/M metagenome (GOLD analysis project Ga0137433, IMG submission 102335) | Soil microbial communities from meander-bound floodplain in the East River, Colorado, USA - East River MetaG ERMZT840_2 | ecosystem: Environmental > Terrestrial > Soil > Floodplain ...
AAGCGTTGCCGGCGTGCGCCCGAAGCTTCATTCCAGCGCCGGCCATGAAGTACGACAGCGATGCATCGCCGGTTAAGGCGTTGGGGGGCGCCTCGATGCGAACGCGATCGTAACTGCCGGAGATGCCCACCGCGCGAACAACCGGCCTGCCCAGACGAAACATTTGAGCGCGTCCCGACAACGATACCTGGAGGCGGTTTCCGAAGAAATTCGACTGATCCTGGAAATAAATAGCCTGAGCATTCTGTCGAATCGATGTTTCGGTGCGGATTCGCTGGTTGCCGGCCAGATTGTTATCCTGAAGGTCCTCGTAGCTCTCTCGCTCGAATTCGTATCCGGCCATCAGATGATTCCACGGCAAGATCGCAAGGTTGGAACGAAGATCCAGTGTGTCGATACTTCCAACAAGCCGCGTGTCATTGATTGCAAGGGGCTGAAATCCCGGACCGGCAGGTCCGTTTGCAAAGACGCGACGTGTCTGCACTTTTTGATAAGTTCCATGCAGACTGGCCGCCGGCGAAAGGACTCGTTGGAGCCTGATCGATGTCGAATGAAAGCGTGATGCGCGACGATTGTCCGGATCGTTTCTGCCCGGAAAATATGTCGTAAGCGGCTCCGCTCGGACAATGACGCTTGAAGGAATGTTCGCGGCCGGTATTCCCGTGGCCGTCGGACTGCTGTTGTTCTGCGTAAAATCGTCCGAACCGAAGAAGCGTATCGAGGCCGCCGTACGAGACGTCACATCGTATCGCAGGAAGGCCTGACCGCCTGAACTCCGCGCACGATCGTCGCCGTCGATGCCTTTCATCACATTCATGTGCATCAGGCCGCCGGAATACTTCATGCGGTCGCCGAGAACGGCTCCGGCTAGTTGGCCTCTTCCCCGAAGGAATCCGAGCGCGCCGCCTTCGGTCTGAATTGTTCCGTGAGTCGCTCCACCTCCCTCGTCGGTAACGATGTTCACGACACCGCCGGCCGCGTTCGTTCCGTAGAGCGACGAGCCCGATCCGCGGAGCATCTCCACACGATCGGCGGATATGAAGTTCAGGTTGGACAGGAAGGAGGTTGCGTCCCCTTGCGTGGTAGCCGCGTCGCGAAATCTCATCCCGTCGATGAGAATCGCCGTCGCGTCGGGACGCAGGCCGCGAACCCGCAGTTGGCTTGCCTGACCGGGACCGCCCACACTACGAACCTGAACACCTGGAACGGTAGCCAGGATCCCGGTTAACCCATATTCGTTTCGATCGAGGATTTCGGTCGAGGAAATAACCGTCAGGGCCTTCGTGGTCTGATCAATGCTCTGCGGAGCGTCGGCTGCTGTTACAACGATGGAGGAATCGACGCCCGCGACTTCCAACGAAAAGTGTTCCTCTGAGTTTGTGGTCTCTTGAATCCGGACGGAGCGAGTGATCTTTCGAAATCCATCCGCTTCGACTTCGACCAGAAAAAGGCCGGCCGGCAGATCGATCTGCACGATCCCGTCCCTGTCGGTGTCGCGCTGCATCCGGGATAACCCGCCCTGCGGATAGATGTGGATGCGAGCCGCCGGAATTGCGGCCTGGTGTGGGTCCGTCACCTTTATCGTGGGTGACGCGGAAAGGATGAGGCCCAACGCGAGTGAAATCATGAATGGTCTCCTGTCGCAGTCTTTAATCGGTGGAAAAGCAGCAGCGGAGTCCGGCAGGACCCGTACAGTGTTTCGGCGCGGACGCCGAAGGCGCGACCCAGATTCTCGGACGTGAGCACGGCTGACGGAGCCCCGACAGCGAGCAATCGTCCGGCGTCGATGAGGGCAACACGATCGGCAAGGCGATAGACCGCGTTTAGGTCGTGCGTGGCGACGGCGACGGCGTTCCCGTCGGCGGCCAGGCTGCGGCAGAGTTCGAGGATCTCGAGAGCGTGAACCACGTCAAGGCTGGCCATCGGTTCGTCCAGTAGAAGAAACGGCGCCTGCGTGGCGAGACTGCGCGCGATCAGCACACGTTGTCTTTCTCCTCCGGATATGCCGGTGGCGGGCCGGTCGGCGAGATGAGCGACGTCGGCGCGAAGCAAGGCCTGCCCGGCTGCTTCCTCGTCCGACTGCCTCAGCCGTTCGAACCGCCCGCGATGCGCGTAACGGCCCATCAGTACGATCTCGCGAACAGAAAAGGCGAAATCGAGTCTTGTTTCCTGCGGGACGTACGTTATCGAACGCGCGATCTCTGTTCGGTGAAGCCGGTTCAGGGGCCTGCCGCAGAGTGTTACGGTTCCCTGGGTGATCGGCAACAAACCGCCCATGCAGCGCAACAACGTCGATTTTCCCGAACCGTTAGGACCCACCACAGCGAGGACTGAACCAGGCTGGATATCCAAAGTGATATCGCTCAGAATCTGCCGGCCCGAGCGGGTCGTGCCCATTGCGAGTGCCACAAGCGAAGTCATGGCAGACTAACCTCTCGATATTTGCGCACCAGCAAGAGAAGGAAAAACGGCGCGCCGAAAGCGGCGGTGATAATGCCGAGCCGGATCTCGGTCGGCGGTCGAAGCGTGCGGGCCAAAAGGTCGCAGACGATCAGAAATGCCGCCCCGGCCAGCGCGCTTGAGATGAGGAGCGGCCGGTGCGACGGACCGACGACGAGGCGCGCCACGTGCGGAACGATCAGACCGACGAAACCAATGACGCCGGCGACAGCGACACAACTTCCGGTCAGTAACGCCGAGACCACGATCAGCATCCGCTTGCTCGCCTCGACATCCACGCCAAGCGCCGCCGCCGTCTCTTCACCCTGAACCAAAAGGTCCAAATCACGGCCGTAGTAGAGGCTCACGGCCACAGCAAGGACAATGAAAGGCCCTGACACCCAGACATGCGTCCACGATCGGCTGTCCAGCCCGCCCATCATCCAGAACACGATTTCTTCCGCAACGTTGAAATTCACGATGCTCAGCGAAATCAATAATGACGAGATTGCGCTCAGCAATGCGGCAAGAGCAATGCCGCTGAGCAGGAGTGTCGAGATCGGAGTGGTTCCGCCTCGATTGGCCAGCGCGTACACGACGGCAAGAGCGAACAGCGCGCCGGCGAAGGCAGCCAGCGGCAACGCCAATACAAATCGCAGCGCCAGGCCTGAAGTAAAAACGATGACGGCGCCAAGGACGGCGCCCGAACCGACGCCAACGATGTTCGGTTCCGCCAGAGGATTCCGAAACAATCCCTGCATCAGTACTCCGGCCACAGCGAGTCCTCCGCCGACAAATGCCGCGACAACGACGCGCGGCACCCGGATGAGCCACACGATCACCTGATCCGCGTGCGAAACATCGCCAAGGGAAAACCAGAACGGCAGGAGCTTTGCTGCGATCACCTGGACGCTGGTTCCCCATTCGACCCGCGTACTACCTATAGAGATCGCGGCAAGTGAGACAGCGGCCACGAGCGTCATCAGAAGTCCGTAGAACCTAACTTTTTGCAGAGCGACCATAGAATGCCTCGGCAAGAATATCGAGAAGGTTTGCGGTGAACGGCGACATCGGGAGAAACACGCGGTTTTCCAGCACGAGGATCTGCTTCTTCTGTGCCGCGATCGTCGCTGCGATCGCCGGATCACTGATCAATCGCCGCAGCGTCGCTTCGGTCTCGCCTGGATCCGCCCGCGATATGAGCCATTCGGGATTCCAACGCAGAATCTGTTCGGTGTTGATCGCGTCGTATCCCTGCAGCCCGTGTTCTGCGGCAACGTTGACCGCGCCGAGCACCCGCAGGACATCACTAAAAGATGTTCGCTCGCCGTAACTGTATTTGCCTGAATAGCCAAGAACTCGCGGCGATGCCGCTCCGGCCGGCTTGCGCGCCGCAGCCCGCTGGATCGCGCGTTTGAACTCGTCGCGCGCTTGCCCAGCCACAGCGTCGTGTCCGGTCAGATAGCCCGTGAGCGTGATGTTCTCCGCGATCTGATCGAGAGTCCGGTAGTCCGTAAACATTCGAAACGTCGGTACGCCGGCATTGCGAAGGAGGTCTGTGAGGTCCGCGCGAGCGCTGCTCGAAACCAGGAGAAGATCCGGTGCGACGGCAAGGACGCTTTCCGCATCAGCCGTAACTACCGGATGATATGCCTCGGCGAATCGCAGAACGTTGCTCGTGGCAGGGTTATAGGCGTACCGGCTGACTCCCACAATGTGTCCGGGAGGAAGAACGGAATAAAGCGTTTCGTCAATCGACCAGTATTGCGACGCGACCCGTTGCGTGGGATTCGGCAGCGTGACTTTACGGCCGTCCTGATCCGTCGCGTACCTCGGATATGCCGCCGGCCCGGCTTCGAGCGCCTGCTGAGGCTGGAGCACGCCAAAATGGTTCTGCGCACTCTGTACCAGCAACGCCAGAACAGCAATCGCACCGAGCAGAACCGCCAACGCGCGGACTCCTGAATTTCCATTAGAGGTCACCATGCCCGGGACCACCGCGCGCCGGAATCGGCTGCATCGCGAAGACGCGAATCGACACCGGATTCGACTTCGATCTGACGGCCAAACAACCAAAGCAAGTCCGAAAGCCGGTTGAGATATCGGAGTACGTTCGGCTGGATCGGAACGTTTTCGTCCTTGAGTCGCACCGTGAGACGTTCCGCGCGGCGGCAAATGGTTCGCGCGACATCGTAGGCTGCGGAAACCGCATCTGCTCCCGGCAGCGACCAATCCGCAAGAATGCCTTCGATCGCCTCGATCCGATGAACCTCTTCGGTCAAGGCGCGGACCATTTCGTCGGTGATTTCGGGTTGCGGCTTGCGACTTTCAGGCAGTGTCGCGATCGCCGAGCCGACTGGGAAAAGTGATTTCTGAATCCTCTCGGTCTGCGTTCGAATACTTTCGTTACGGCACAACGCGCGCGCGAAACCAAGTTGAGAAATCAGTTCGTCAATCGTGCCATAGGCTTCAACGCGCAAATGGGCTTTCGAAATGCGATTACCACCGGGAAGGCTTGTCTGACCCTGATCGCCGCGTTCTGTTGCAATCGACATGATGCAGCTCCTTTTCGGAGCCATCCAAACAGGGCACACGAAGGCCAGCGTCTCAGTACGGGTTCAAGGGCGAGCTGAAGAATCCGAAATGACTGTTGGTCCATCGTGCCTCTCCTGTCGAAGGCTCAGATGAAATTCGGCGTGTGTTAACGCCGGTTACCGCCAGGTTTTCGGACTTGCAGGCATCGAACGATTCCTACTGGCCGTTGCTTCCCGGTTCACGTTGTGAACCAGTGCATGGATTACGGCTGTCGTTCCTGCTCACCGCTGCGGGACAGTTCCGGATTCGCACCGGATTCCCTACTCGGCAACGCGCAGGAAATTACCACAAAGCAATGCCACTTCAAATTGTTTTTCCGGGAAAGGTGAAACGCGCCGTCGCGCCGGTCAGAAACTGAGACGAAGTCCGAACTGCATTTCGCGTGGCGACTTCGCGCTGAAAATCCGGCCGAAGTTGGGGTTGCCGAAGGTGCGATTCGGCAGGTCGAAATTCGAGCGGTTGGTCACGTTGAATATTTCCCAGCGGAACTCCAGGCGAGCGGGTTCGGTCACCGACCACGTTTTGGCGATCGCCAGGTCCACGTTCGCGAAGCCCGGACCAGGCACGCTGTTTCTTCGGGCAGAACCAAACGTGAATTGTTCCGGCAGACTAAACGCTGCGGCATCGAACCAGCGATCCGGCGTGCGTTGCCCGCCTTCCAGATCGGCATCACGCAATTGATCGGGTCGCTGGGCAGGCCCGGCGCCCACGTTCGCCTGATCGACTCCAAGATTCACCGTGAACGGCGCGCCCGACTGCGCACTGATGATTGTGTTCAGCCGCCAGTTTCCTAGAACATTCCCGATGAAACCGCCGGCCCTGGCAAAAAACGGCAACTCATAAACCCCGCTGGCCACAAATAAGTGGCGATGGTCGAAACTCGAGTTCGCCCATTCGCCGTCTCTCGAAAACAGATTGTTCACGTTCTGCGGAAAGTTCGTTTCCGACTCCGTTGGGCCGGGGCTCGAGGCGTCGTCCATCGAGGACGAAAGCGTATAGCTGACGTTGAATGCGAAATTATTCCTCAGCCGCCGTTCAGCCTTGAACGTCGCGCCATGGTAAATGGATTTGCCGTCGAAGCGAATCGCGTTGATACGGCTCAGCTGGGGTATCGGCCGCCGCGCTTGAATGTTGCCTGCTCCGGGCGCCGGCACATTACGCACAGTGGCGTTATCGGCGCCGAGGGTCCACGTGCCCATGTAAAACGCTTCGAGCATTGTCGAGGGCAACACTTCGTACTGGAGGCCGCCGCTCCACGTCTGGCTGTACTCGACGTGGTAATCGTGGTCCATGATGTTTGCGCCGATCGTGCCTGTCGCGTTGCTCGTCAGGATGTCGCTTGTTCGAAGCGTGGGCACCCGAACATCCAATGGCACATCGACCTGCTTGGCGAAGAAGAACGGCAGGTTGCGAGCAAATGCCGTCTGAACGCTGTACGCCCACTGGTTGAGAAAGATCCCGTAGCCGCCCCGGATCACCGCTTTCGAATCCTTCAATCGAAGTGAAAAACCCAGGCGTGGCGCGAGTCTGACCTTGCTCGGTTCGAGCAAACCACGGCCCCAGCCGGCCTCTTGTGAAGTCGTGTACGGAATCGGAATCATCGAGAGCAGCTTCTGTGCGCTGGAATCGATCTTGCCGGAGTCATCGCCGGCAATAACGAATCGGCCGCCGGGCACCGAAAGGTCCACCGAAGACAACCGGTTATTGACCGAGTACATGTGCTGGTTGAATTCGTAGCGCAGTCCTGCGTTGAACGTCAGATTGCTGCGCGCACGCCAGTCATCCTGTACGTAGAGATGCAGCCAGTTTGTTCGTCCATCCTCGTCACCGCGACCGATACCCGAAGCCGCCGACACCGGATATCCGAGCAGAAAGTCCGCGAAGGGATTGCCCGTGAATTGCCCGGTATAGGAAAACGCGCCGCGGGCGTTATCCGGCTGTTCCGGTCTGAGTCGCAGATGGAAGTAGTAAGCGCCGAACTTGATGTTGTGGGCTCCGCGATTGATCGTGAAGTTGTCGTACAACTCGAAGTGCTGATTGTTACGGAAGACGAACGACGTGGGATCGCCCATCGTGCTGTAGACGCCGCGAGTCGTGATTTGAGGAAATCCCATGTCGCGCGGATCTCGCGTCACGCCGAGAACGCCGGTTTGTTCGGCAAACGGGTTTCCGCGGTTCAGGCTGACTTGTCCGCCATCGACTTTCATCCAGCCGACTCGAAATTCGTTTAATGCCGTGGTCCCCAGGATGCGCGTGTGACTGGCGGAGAGATTCCGGGTTTTTGTTCCAAGACTTCGACCGAAACCGGGAACGAGTGTTTCCTGCTGCGAGCTGGTTCCGAAGGGCTGGATCTCGAATGCGTCGAACGTGCTGAAGCGAGCGAACAACTGATCCTTTCCGGAGAGACGATGGTCGATTCTGCCGCTGAACTGGTCAATGTCCCGCTTCAGTGTTTCGACGGAGGTCAGGTTCTGGAACTGCGCGGCGGACGTGGAACGCGGAACATTTTGCAGAAACGCGGATGCGATGGGATCGATCCTGGTCGTCGGAATCCGGTTGTTCGGGAAAGGTGTGCAAACCCCCGTCGATGGAATGGTCGCGGGATCGCAAATTTGCGCGAAACTCGAAAAGTCTCCTGTTCGCACGGCGTCATCCGGAACTGAAAACGTCCGAGTGAGCGACCGGTTCATGCGGAGCCCTTCATAGCTGAGAAAGTAAAAGCTCCGATCCGGAATCAGCTTCCCTCCGAGTGCCGCACCGAATTGATGCTGGCGCAGCGGAGGTGTCGGCTGGTTCTTGCCGAAGTAGTTGGGCGCGTCGAAAACGTCGTCTCGATAAAACTCGAACACGCTGCCGTGCAGCATATTCGTGCCGGCCTTCGTGGCTGCATTGATCAGCGCGGACGCTTTTCCTCCGAACTCCGCCGGATACATCGATTTTTGAATTTTGAATTCCTGAATCGAGTCCAGCGACGGATTGATGACCAGATTGTTGAAGAGTTCATCGGTCACCTTGGCGCCGTCGAGCAGATAAATATTGTGGCCGGACCGCTGACCTCCGACGTTCGGCAACGGACCCGCCTGCTGCAACGCTTCGCCTCGCGTGCCGCCCGGCGGTATCACGACGGCGTCACTGAGTTGGGCGAGAGCAAGGAAGTTCCTGCCGTTGATCGGAATCTGCAGGACCTCACGGTTTTCGATCACGTCGCTGATTTCCGCGGTCGAGGCCTGGATCAGAGGTTCCACCTCGGCGACTGTGACCGTCTCGGTAAGACCCTGCAGACCGAGCGTGACGGGGAGGTCGATTGTCTGCCCTATCTGGAGATCGATGCCTCGAAGCGACTGCGTCACAAAACCGGATAACGAAACGGTGATCTGCCACTGCCCTGTTTGGAGTGCCGGAAGGAAAAAACGGCCCTGGTCATCGGTCATTCGTTCAACGACGAAGCCGGTGGCCGGATGACGTCCCTGGACAACCGCTCCCGGCAGGACACCGCCAGACGCGTCACTCACAACACCGGTAAGCTGGCCTGTATTCGTCTGGGAAAACGAGAATGAGGCGGCCGCCAGAATCATTGCCCCAAGAACAAACCACGAAGGTACCCTCATATCGCCACATAGCGTATACCAACAGCTTCAGACCTCGCTCTCTTGAATATGACTGTGATTCCTACACGCCATTTGAAATATGATAAAAAGCCTATAACCAATCCGCCTTAGAACAGGACGTGAGTTATGAATGCAAACAGACTGTTACCGATAATTCTTGCGCTCATTATTGCGGTGCTGCTCCTCCCCACAATCGCGGACGCGCACAACGTGTCTAAAAGCGACGCGCAGTTCGTCCAGGCAAACCAGGGACGCGCGGTAGCTCCCTTCATGTATCTTGGCGCGAAGCATATGGTGACGGGGTACGACCACCTGCTCTTTCTGGTGGGTGTGATCTTCTTCCTCTACCGCATGACGGACGTCATTCAATACGTCAGTCTTTTCACGATCGGTCACAGTCTCACGCTTCTCGTCGGCGTACTCGGCGGGGTCCATGCGAACGCGTACATCATCGATGCGATCATCGGGCTCTCCGTCGTCTATAAGGCATTCGACAACATGGACGGATTCAGGCGATTCCTGGGATTCCAGCCGAATACGAAATGGGCAGTGCTGCTTTTCGGTCTGTTCCACGGATTCGGCCTTGCGACAAAACTGCAGGAGTTCACGTTGTCGCAGGAGGGACTCGTCGCCAATATCGTGAGCTTCAATGTCGGCGTCGAAATCGGCCAGGTGCTGGCACTGACGGCCGTGCTCATCGCCCTCAGCTACTGGCGCACACGCGACGGCTTTCTGCGGCACGCATTCGTCACGAACACTGCGCTGATGACGGGCGGTTTCATTCTGGCCGGATATCAGTTCGCCGGATACGTTCTGGCCCAATAACGGAGAACTATGATTCAGGAAAAAGACCTTCCAAAGATCCAGCCGCCTTCCAGGAAGGCGCTTGCAACTGCTGCTGGCGTCTCGCTTGTGATTGCGGCCCTGCTGTTGTTTACGATCATTCTTCCCGCCGAGTACGGTGTCGATCCGCTTGGGACCGGCTCAGCGCTTGGCTTGATCGAACTTTCAGCGGCCGACACCGCGGCGCAACAACCCGCAACGACGACGCCGGCTGCGCCATCCGCCACGAACTCGCTGCAGCCTAAAACCTACAAGGCTGATGCTCAGGACTTCCTGCTCCGGCCCGGCGACGGCTTCGAGTTCAAGTACCACATGGAAAAAGGGGCCACGATGGTCTACGCATGGAAAGCAAATGGGAAATTACTCTTCGAATTCCATGGCGAACCGGACCAGAAGCCGAACAAGGACTACTACGACAGCTACGAAATTGACGACAAAGTCGGCAAGACCGAGTCGTTCGGCTCGTTCACGGCTCCGAGCACCGGCATTCATGGATGGTTCTGGGAAAACAAAGGCGACAAGGACGTCGAACTCCGTCTGACCACAGCCGGCTTCTACGATAAAGGCCTGATGTTTGCCGGCGGTCCTCCGACGGAGATGCCGGTGGAGGATGTGAAGTAGCGGGCATTCGCCGCTACGTAAGTAACCAATACGTAAATGAAGATATTCGATCGGCCGATCGTTCAATCGAACAATCGCCGACGATCTTCAATCTTCATTCCAAAATTGCGTACTTACGTAGCGGCGATTGCTGAACTATCTGTCCCCACCCAACATCACCGTAACTCCTGTTCGGAAAGCCAACGGAAGCGCGGGGTATCCTGAGCCCGACTCATACTTACGATCGAGAACGTTTTCGATGCTCGTATACCAGCGCAGCCGGTCGTGCACTCGGATGGATCCGCTCAAATCCACTTTCTGATAGCTGTTCGCGAAATTCTCATTGGGTAGAACCATGGAGTTCCCGAAATCCTTGTCCGAGAGAAACGTGCTGTCGTCGGAGCGGCCGGCAAAATAACCAGACAGCGAAATCTGCGCGCGCCCGTGGATGTAACTCACAAACATGTTGCCTGAATGAGTCGGGCGCCGGAATGGACGATTGCCGACGAGCGGGGCGAATGCGCCGATCCGAATGCCCGGATACGCAGGATTCGTTACCGGACTCACGGCGCTTCCCGTGAAAGACTCCTGAACAACCGCATCGAGATAGAGGTACGAACCGCCCACACGAAAGCGGTTCGTCAGCACGACTTCACCCGAAGTATCCATGCCGCGAGCTCGGTATGAAGACGAGTTGACATACGCCCCGAATCCCGACGCATTCGCGATACTCACAGGAATTCCAAGCTGCGGCAGGATTCGATTGCTGACGTACTCGATCAGATCCATGAAGTTGTTGTCGTACCAGGCGGCGCGGAGTCTCGCGCGCCCTTGCCAGAGTCCCTGCTCGATTCCGGCGTCGATGTTCCGGCTTCGCTCCGGCGCGATCGGATCGAAAGCCGGCACCAGACGATGCAATGCCTGTTGCTCCTGGGCAAGGCTCGGCTGTTTCAGCCCCTTACCGAAATTGAACGTGAGCTTCGTGTCGCCGAAGTTGCTCACAGATGACGGCATGCGGAGATACAACGCGGCCGACACTCGCGGCGAAACAGCAAATCCGAAGATCTCGTTGTGTTCGAAACCAAGACCTCCAGTCACGTACAACCGCTGCGCGAGTCTCGCGCGGCCTTCGGTGAAGTATCCGAAGTTGTCGCGGTTCGTCAGCGATCGCGGGCTGGAGCCGGATTGAGAGTAAGCAAATTCGTTTTCGTATCGGAATCCGCCGGACACACTGATGGCCGAAGCGATCCGAAAGTCGGACTGGCCAAACGTCGTCCATCGTCTGGTGCTGGATGCAAACGTCGATGGATACGATCCGCCAAAATCGAGAACCGCCCTTCCGGTCGCCGACGTTCCGTTAGCTCCACGAATCGTGACGGTGTTTCCGAGATAGCTGGCGCCGAATCCGAACGGGTCATATGCCTCGCCCGTCGGAGCGGGATTTCGATAACGGTAATGCCGTTCGTTCACTGACACGCGGGCGACCGTCTGGAGTCGATCGGTCCACTGAGAATTCGCCGTCAGCGCGCCGAAGCTCAACGTGTTTCGCTGATTCGAATCATCGGCGATGCCGAAATAGTTAAACGCATTCGGCAGTCCGAGAGCGGTGCCGGTCCGCCTCATCGTCAGGCTGAGATTCGTGGCGCGGCCTACGAAGGCACCGAATCGCCCGGCCATCGTCGTGTTGTGATACGTGTTGTTCGGAACGTTGTTGTCGGTGTCGAAGCGCGACACATCCGCGAAATAGTCGAAGCGGCTGAACGCGCCGCCCAACGATGCGGCCTGCCTGAACGTCCCGAGATTGCCGCCATCGATTGAATAGGTGCCTTCAGGCGTCGCGGATGTTCCTCTTCGCGTCGTGATGCTGACGACACCCGCCATTGCGTCGCTTCCGTGAATCACACTGTTGGCGCTGCGAAGAATCTCGACGCTCTCTACGCCTGTCGTCTGTACCTCGGCGATATCGAACAGTCCGCCGAGATCGTTGGCCGGAATGCCATCGATCAGAACCTTATTGAAGTTCGCATTGCCGCCGCGCACGAACAGAGATGCCGTCTGTCCGCGCTGTCCGGTCTGCAAGACCTGCACTCCGGGAACGGTTCGGATGGCTTCGACGATGTCCGCCTTGCCCAGTTCTTCCAGTGTCGCTCTATCGATCCGTGTAACAGGCGCGCCGATCTGCGAGACAGGAATCTCGGCCGCGGACGCCGTGACCACCACCTGCTGTTCGAGCGGACCGATGCGAAGTGCGATGGGCATGACAGCCTGCCCCGAAGAACTCACGAATATCGGATTGGTCGTTTGCGATGCGAATCCGCCGGCGCCCGCGCGGATCTGATAACGTCCCGACGCAATAGCGGGAAATGCATATGCCCCATCGGAACCGGTCTTTGTTTCGGATACGGGCTCCCCGTCGCGAAGCAACGTCACGGACGCGTTCGCCACACTCGCGCCGAGTGGATCGGTAACGGTTCCGGTAACTGAACCGTTCTGCGCGAATCCGAAGACTGCGCAGGGTCCCAGCGCAATAAAAACTGTAAGAAGGAAGTGTCGACAACAGTGAAATAGTGGATGGCTCATCCAGCCCCTCCTCTCGAAGGCTTGAACGTTGATCGGCGATCGCCGAATTACCGACAGGTCTTCGGGCTTGCAGGCAGATGAACTTTCCTACTGGCCGTAGCTTCCCAGCCCGCACATTTCTTGAGGCTTCGCCCTTTCGGGCTTGCGCTTCGCGTCGCGGGCCAGTGCTTTGAATTACGGCGGTCGTTCCTGCTTACCGCTGCGGGGCAGCTCCGGATTCGCACCGGATTCCCTTTTCGGCCTGACCATCAGGCCATCGGTAACGGCGCAGAGGTTAACACAACACGAAGCTAAATTGTTAATGCGCGGCAAGCGAACCGTGAGCTAACCTAACGCCCTGACCGAACTTTTTCTCTGAGGAATGCATCCATGAAATCTGCGAAGATCGTTGCGCTTGCATTACTGGTGTTCGCGGCGTCATGCGCGGGCAATACCGATAAACCCGCCGAGGCAGAAAAGGCTGCACCGGCTCCGAAGCCCGATGCCGGACCTCTTGGTGAGATGGCCGTCCCGGCGAATAATCCGATGACGCCTGCCAAGATCGAACTCGGCAAGAAACTCTTCTTCGATACTCGTCTTTCAAAATCAGGAAAAATGTCGTGCGAAACCTGTCACCTGCCGGACAAAGGCTGGACGGACGGCAAAGTGTTCTCCACGCGCGACGACGGCATGGTGAACACACGTCATACGCCGACTCTGATCAATGTCGGTTATTACAAACAGTGGTACTGGGACGGCCGTGCCGCAACGCTCGAAGGACAGGTCGCCGCGGCGTGGAGAGGTCAGATGGGCGCGGATGAGAAGGCACAGCCCATGATCATCGAGACACTGAACGGAATCGAAGGATACAAGAGCGAATTCCAGTCGGTGTTCAATGGCCCGGCTACCGCTGAGAACATACCGCAGGCGCTCGCGACATTTGTTCGTACGCTGAAGTCGGAAAACTCGCCGTGGGACAAGTATGAGAAAGGCGACAAGGCCGCAGTGTCCGAAGATGCGATCAAAGGATTCACGGTCTTCAGCGACACCGACAAAGCCAACTGCACGCTTTGCCATTTGCCGCCGCTCTATACGGACACGCTGTTCCACAATGTCGGAGTCGGTTTCGACAAACCTATGCCCGACCTGGGACGCGGCAAGACTCTGGCGGATGCCGCTACTAAAGCGGGAACCACCGACCCCACTGCCGCAACGCTGCAGGGCGCGTTCAAGACTCCGACGCTTCGCAGCGTCACGGAATCGGGCCCGTACTTCCACGACGGCCGCGCGGCCACGTTGGATGCCGCCATCGATTTCATGCTCAAAGGCGGAATTCCGAATAAGAATCTCGACGAGAAGCTAAAGCCGAAGATGCTCTCCAAGGAAGAACGTACCCAGTTGATGGCATTCCTGAGGAGCCTCACGCCGGAAGCGCAGCCGTTCGAGAAACCGAAGATCCCCTAATTCCGCCTTTAACCACAGAGGCACAGAGACACAGAGAAATCGGTGTCTCTGTGCCTCTGTGGTTTTGCTATCGCGAAATGCTCAGCAGGTAATCCAGGAGCGCCTCGCGGTCTGCAGGTTCGACACGCGCCCCCCACCCGATCATCTTGTCGAGTTCTCTCCCCCACTGAGCACGAGTGAGCCGCTGCTGGCGAATGACATCATCATCGTGGCAGCGAAGACATGCCTCGCGAAAAAACGCGGGGGGCGGCGGCGCGGAGCGATCGATCGCTGCCGGCCTGATAGTACGATCTACATCCAACCGGGCAACCGAGTTCCAGAGATACCCACTCGGATTCCATTCCGGCACCACAGGCTGAACATCACCGCTCGAATCGCGCGCCCGCGCAAGCAGCGTGTAGTACCCCTCCGCAGGAAGCGTCCACGGAAATTCCCATTGCCGCCAACCGAACGGCGTTGCCGGGCCGGTCAGGCGAGCCGGCTTCCACGTCCGGCCGCGATCCGTGCTGACATCGACGTTCTTAATGCGTGCGCCGTCACCGGTCCATGCGGCGCCTCGAATGACAGAGGGTGAACCAATGAAGATGACGCTCTTCACGCGCAAGCTCGTCACGGGAATCATCGCATCCGCGGAAACAGCGGCCCCAGGCGGGACCGGATTCGCCGGACGCAGATACGCGTTCTTCATCCAGAAACCGGTTGAAGGCTCTGTCAGCACTCGGATGCTGGTGACCCATTTGATCCAGGAATTCCCCGCCCAACCCGGCACGATGACGCGCAGCGGAAAGCCGTGCTTCGCCGGAAGCGTTTGGCCGTTCATCTCATATGCGAGCAATGTTGCGGGATGGAGCGCCTTCTCGAGCGGGATGGAACGCTGAAAATCCTGCATCGTGCCGATCGGCACATCCGCGCCATCGAAAAGAATTTCGACAGTGCCGGCTTTCACGCCGGCGCGCTTCAGCACGTCAGCTAACCGAACCCCTCGCCATCGACCGTTGCCAACGGCGCCGTCCGTCCATTGCAAACCCGGCATTGGAGGTTCATAGAACGAACGGCCATTGCCGGCGCACTCGAGCACGGCGACGACTTCCGATGACGGCATGCTCCGGAGATCGTCGATCGACAGCGCCAACGGAGACGACACGTTGCCTTCGAGCCTGAGGCGCCAGGTCGAAACGTCGACGGAGGGTGCTGTGACGTGGGTTCGTACGAAAAAACGGTCGATCGGAGTGATGAAGTCCGTGAAGCCTTCGATCGGCATCTCCAGATCTTCGGGACGCCGCGATCGCACGATCATGTCCGAACGCTTAACAAGGTCCGCGGCTCTTTGCGGCCGCACCAGAACAGCGGCGGCCATCCACAAGAACCGCCTGCGTTCGATGCCGGACATGGTTTATCCGGCGTGCTGAAGGAAGCTCAGGGCCAGAAGAGCCAGCACTGTTACCGTAAACAGACCGATTCCGAGCAGAAGTATGTTCATGACGGAAATCTCATCGCTTACGGGACCAGCCTTCGCGGCCTTGCCGGCGGGTACTGCGGCTTCGGCGAGTGGTTCCGGATGGTGGTGACCGTGTCCACCCATTGAAATCTCGCCGCGCTTCACCGTCACGATGGTGATAAAGATGGTGAAGATGACGACCATTAAAAGAATGCCGGATGAAATAGACAGTGCTCGTATCAAATCAGCCATTCAGTCTCTCCATAATTAATCGGGGAATATAACACGCAGGGGCCGCCCCATGCGCTAAACTTTGCCGCAAATGATGCACAACAAAAGTCTTCGCGTCGTTCTTGCCGCCGCGTCTTTCCTTCTCATCTCGAACATGACTCTCAACGCGGCTGTACCACCGGTGCCGGGCATCTCCGG
>Ga0137433_1000745_pt1 | contig 15947 bp, 14 predicted proteins | sample EasRivERMZT840_2_FD_102335 | JGI IMG/M metagenome (GOLD analysis project Ga0137433, IMG submission 102335) | Soil microbial communities from meander-bound floodplain in the East River, Colorado, USA - East River MetaG ERMZT840_2 | ecosystem: Environmental > Terrestrial > Soil > Floodplain ...
GACTGCGACGAACTGATCGAGCCGTCCGGTGCGTGCACTTCAATCGAACCGCCGATCAGCGCATCGGTCGGGTTCACAAGCACCACCTCGGTCTTCCACAATGCCATATCGGGCGTGCTGCCCACGCCGCCGGACGTGAAGTGCGCGAGCGTCTGCACTCCCATGGGCGGTCGTGAAAGATCCGCAACGCTGAGCGCCGCCATCATGAATTCGCCTGGTCCGTTCTTCGTTCCTCGCACGGCAAGCGCGGAGACGGGTGCCGTGCTGGTGAATGTAAACGTGCCCTGGAAGACGTTGCGCCCCACCCGAAAGGGGTCTTCGCTGATGAAGGCTGCGAACTGATTGTTCGCGGGAATGGTCAGCGAACCCTGGCGAAAGTTGGTGCCATCGCTATCGGTGAAGTAGAAATCGACCGTCACCGACTGTGAGTTCGGATTCGCAATGGCAATCCCGGTATTCACGTAGCTGGAATTCGGCGGCAGCACAGCTTCCGCATAAATGCGTCCCGACGTGATCAACGCAGTCGGCGGAAATGACAGTTCCGCCTCCAAAGCCAGCTGCGAATGATGATCGAAGATCGTCATCCAGCTCGGCGCGCTTGCCGACGACTGTCCGCGAGCGTAACCAACCGTAAGATCAGCCGGGGAGTCCGTGCTGATATAGAGCGCGCCGCCGTCTGCGATGTTGTATTGAACACTCGATTGCGCATGAAGGATGATGGCAGTCGAGAGCAGTAGGGGAAGTACGAAAGCGAGTCGCGTGGGAAACATTCCATTCTCCGGCGATGCCGTATGTCCATCCAACGTACCATTCTTTCACTGGAATCGAACTGCGGCGGCGAGATCGGCGTGCAAGCGCTTTTTGCGAACCACTCACCTCTTCTCCAGCAAAATCCTCCAACTGTGTTTTATTTTTAATCGAGAATCAATTTGCCAAGGTCGAAGCCGCGGGTTCGAATCCCGTGTCCCGCTTTTAACTGCCAATTACGCTGTTCGTAACCCATCCAAGAACGCCGCCCAGCCTTCCGAATCATTGATTGGGGGCCATGTTTTACGAAGAAACCATTGACGAAGGGACTCGCGCTCCATTGCCAAAGCCTTCAGCTCTTGTTGATAGGCGCCAAAGTTCACATGAATAAACGAATCGACGGCGGAGAACACTTCCTCGGTCAACTGAGGGGAATACTTTTCAGCTTGATCCAGCAACAACCGGATCATGAACAACGCTTCATCAGGTTTGTTGTGGTTGAGTTCACTGAAAAGCAAGGATGCCCAGCCGGTATCGGAATGATGGAAATATGCAACCATTAGCTTTATTTCATCAGGCGTAGCTTCAATCGACTGCGACGGGGGCAGTACCTCAAGTTTGTTCCGTTTTTCAGCAAAAGGCTCAAGTTCTTCAGGCAAACCGTTTGTCATGCCGAGGCAAATACGGAAGCGCGGATTGCTCTGAGCCTCTTCACGCATCAACTTCAGGTATTTGCCTCCCATAAGGTCTTCGACTGGTCCTGCTGCGACGGACCCAAGCGAGCCGTAGTCTGGTGCGTAAGCAACCATCACTTGAATCATGTGCCACGCGGCCGGCTTGTCGTTTTGGACCAAGTCGTAGACGCGCTCCCAAGCCCACCATGCCGCTGCGTGGTCCATCCAGGCGTGAGCCATCGCGTAGTCATGATTTGTCGGTCTCCGCATTCCGACATTGTGTCGCAAGAGGCCTTGGTGGCTCTGTAGGAAAATCCATATCTGTGAGCCTTGGGCTCTCACCGAATACCCCCGATAAGCTGGAGCGGCATTTTCCAGAGTTTTCACTTCAGCAAGGATTGTGGGCGGAGTTACCTAACACTCACGCATTCGTGGAAGAGGTGTCCGGGAGATGTAATCCATCCGGGAACGATCGAATCGCTATGAAGCGAAGAAGGGGAAACTGATGCAGATGCAAATCGATGAGTTTGTCAGTCCTAAGGCCATGATCACCCCTCACGCGAACGATGGACTCCTGATTTGCGCGGTGCATCGTGCATTACATTCCTTATGACGAATTAGGCGACCGTCCGAACAGCATCGTCGATGGAGCCGCCAATGCAAACACGCGGATAACGCTTTCGCATTGGCCGGACAACCCCACGCCTGAAATACTGAAAGACGATCTTTCCACGCAGATTGTTTTTCGGTACCTCGACCGGTCTGAGGCATGGATTCAAGCCGACGCCGTATCCAACAATCACTTCGATGAAGACGGGCTCGTTGGCATTTTCAACCTTATTAATCCGGACCACGCTCAACGCCATCGATTACTTCTAATTGATGTTGCCGCGGCTGGAGATTTCGGTATTTACCGGTTTCGAGAGGCTGCTCGCACGACTTTTGTTCTCTCCACGTTTGCCGCCCCGGAACTCTCGCAGGCGATTGAATCATTAATCCAAAAGGACTGGTCCCGTTTTGCCAAGGTCGAAGTCGCGGGTTCGAATCCCGTGTCCCGCTCTTAAAATCGATATTTCAGCCGCCTTTCGAGCCTTTTTGTTTGTCCCGGGGGTAGTACCTCCGGTTCGGGCCGGCGATCAGCAAACGGTTCAAGTTCTTCAGCCAAGTCGTTCGTCATACCGAGATAGATACGAAATCTCGGATTGTCCTCGGCTTCCTGACGCATCAACGTAACGAACTCTCCTGACATCAAGTCTTCAACCGGCCCTGCCGCCACGTTCGGTTTCCATGGCTGCATTATTACCGACATTCCAGGGTGTAAGTAGTCATAGGCTCACCCCGTTTGCGCAGCCAATTGGAGAAGCGCCTGTGCCAAGAGGGTTTGTCGATGGAATAGACGGAACAAGTCATCAGGTCGTGGTTCGCTTTTACGACGATGTCATTCGGCGCAATGAATTCGACCGTTGTATGGGCGTCAACCGTTCTCTCTTCATTGAGAATGAATCGGTAGCGTAGCGTGTAGTTCCCCTGGCAACTCGGATCGAGTTGTGTTCGATCCAGAATGTGCTGGATTTCTGCAGTCAGCGTCTTGTTGCCCGCCGAAGTAAGCCGTTCTTCGGAGGTGTATGCAGCGCGGGCAACCTTTCCATCGGCTCCGACAGAGAAGCGGACGTTAACAGTGCCCTCTGAATCAAATGCCCGCGCTACGTGCGGGTACGTCGGTTCTTCTATCTGCCTTAAGCAATTAGGGTTTCCGGGAGCCTGTACGACGATTAACCATACATAAGCCAAAAGCGTGAATGGTGGTTGCACGACGGAAGTATAGCTCCGCTCCATGTGGCGGATTTCGGCGACTGACGCCCGCCCGGTCCGAAGGAACATTTTTTCCAGAGTTTTCGCTTCATCACCCCTTGGCAGGGAGTTACCTAAAAGACAGGCATTCACCGGGGAGGGGAAACCGATGCAGGTAGATGAGTTTGTCAGCCCTAAGGCTATGATCACACCAACCGTCGCAGGCGCTGCAGCGACGCTTATTTCGGCATCGCTGTTTATCAACTTCCGCTTGGCGCCGAAGGTAAGCCTGCTCGTGCTCAGTTTTCTCCTCGCTACAATCGTCGCTTACAGCAAAGAATTCAAGAACCCCAAGGTTCCGCGTTGGCTGAAAATCGTGCTGTACTTGATCAATTCGCTGCTCATTTTCGCCAATGCCACCGGAACCAATGCGGTACTCGCGAATCGGGAAATTGCATCCCTCTTCGTTCCGACCGTGTACGCTCAGGAAAAGGCGCCTCCTATAAAACAATCAAAACCGGTGTTCTACGACTGGACGAAGGGAAGCCAGGATCCGCTTGCGGAGGTGGGGCCACCAAACGGAGCCCTGACCTTAAGCTACGAAAGCCAGCGTGTTAAGAAGGGCGCATTCTCTGACAGATTGACAGACGCAGGTATTCTTGTTCCCGATTACAAAGTTCGGATTCAGCTTCCCCTGACGAAGCAGAAAGTGAAATCCATCACATATATCTTTCCAAAAGAGTTCGGCATCGCACCAGTTACGAAGTCGCCGGGAGAGGCTGTCGATTTGGAAGCCTGGAAAAGCTTCACCATCCGCGCGGAAGTTCTGATGGAGAATGGCGAGACGTTGAAAGTGTTTCAATCCGTGGACCCATCCAAGGAAAAGAAGTAGAAGCCCCACTCACGCGGACGATGGACTGCTATATGATTTGCGCGGTGCATCGTGCAATACGTTCCTTATGACGAATTAGGCGACCGTCCGAACATCATCGTCGATGGAGCCGCTAATACAAACACGCGGATAACGCTTTCGCATTGGCCGGACAACCCCACGCCTGAAATACTGAAAGACGATCTTTCCACGCAGATTGTTTTTCGGTACCTCGACCGGCCCGAGGCATGGATTCAAGCCGACGCCGTATCAAACAATCACTTCGACGAGGACGGTCTGGTTGGCGTTTACAGCCTTCTAAACCCGGATCACGCACAACGTCAGCGATCACTCCTGATCGATGTTGCCGCGGCTGGAGATTTCGGTATTTACCGGTTTCGAGAGGCTGCTCGCACGACTTTTGTTCTCTCCACGTTTGCCGATCCGGAACTGTCGCCGCTCGATGCCGGAATCTTTAAGCAGCCGTATCCGCGCCTGGCCGCGCGACTGTATCAGGAGATGCTGCCGAGGCTTCCCGAGATCATTGGCGACCTCGATCGATTTCGTCGCTATTGGGAGTTCGAGGACGCGATTCTCGAAGAAAGTGAAGCGAAGGTTCGGGCAGGGCACGTTCAGATTGAGGAGATCCCGGAATTGGATCTCGCGATCGTCCGGTTGCCGGAATCCTTATCCGGCCACAAGGTCCACCGCTTTACGCAGGACCGCCGTGCCTCGTGCCATCCGATGGCGCTGCACAATGTCATACGTTCGTTCCGGATTCTGCTGATGCAGGGACGAAACTACGAGTTTCAGTATCGATACGAAAGCTGGGTGCAATACATCTCGAAACGTCCCATGCCTCGTGTGGATCTCGCGCCCCTGGCCCAACAGTTGTCCGACATGGAAGCCGGTAACGGCCGTTGGGAGTTCGATGGTGTCGATGAGATCACGCCGAAGCTCGCTGTGGTGAACGCGGACGAGAGCCGCATTGCGCCCGAGGAGTTTCTTAAACGCATCCGGTCATTCCTCTCGGAAAGGTCGCAGCGATGAAGAAATCCCGAAGCGGACAACATCGAATCTCACGCCGGCAGTTTCTTACTGCAGCCGCCGGCGCCGCGGTTGTTGTCGTGGAAGCAAGCGCTCAACAGGCGGCGCCAACTGAGCTGAGGCTCATCAACGGCAGCATCCACACCATGGATTCGAAGAATACGATCGCGCGAGCCGTGACCATTCGTAACGGACGGTTCGTGACAGTCGGCCAGACGCCGCCGGCCGCTGCGGCGGGCGCGAGAACGGTCGACCTGCGCGGGCGCACCGTGGTGCCGGGCCTCATCGATGCTCACAACCACTTCGTGAATCTTGGGAATCGTCCGGGCTATCACACGGTGATCGAGAACGCGACGTCCATCGGGGAAATCCAGAAGACTCTGGCGGCACGGCGCCCCAATGTTCCTGCGGACGAATTCATCACGGCCATGGGGGGCTGGCACACGAATCAGTTTCGCGAGCGGCGGCTGCCGAATCGCAGCGAGCTCGACGAAGCAGTATCGGATCGTCCGGTCTTCCTGTTGCAGGCATTCAACGGTCCGTCATCCACGAACAGCCTCGGTAAGAAATTCTTCGAATCCGAACCGAATCCGGTGATGGTCGCCGATGATGGCGCGATTGCCGGCGGCTTGCCGTCGACGACAGCGCTCTACAAACTCCGACTGCGCCAGACGCTGCAGGACAAAATGCGAAGCACGCAGGACGCCTGGGCATATTCGGCGAGCCTCGGTCTCACAGCCCACCTGGATCAGGTCGGACTGGCTACCGCGGCGCCGCTCGCGCCCAATCAGGCGCTGGCTGCTTTCGATCACTTTCGCATGTACGACGCGTGGCGCGAGCTCTATCGGCAGGGCCGCGCGACGATTCGTCTTCAAGCCAACTTCCTTCACAACCAGAACGACAAGGCGCTTCCGGAGTTGCGCGAGCGCCTGAGGAACCAGTTCCCATTCTTCGGTTCCGACATGTTCATGACCGGAGGAATCGGCGAGTCTGCCGCCCCCGGCGACGGCACGGGAGAAGTGTGGCTGGAAGCGCAGCGCCTCGTCGCACAGGCGCGCTGGCGAAATGAGAACCATACGCTCAGCCTTGCGTCGTTCGAGAACGAGATTGCCGGTTATGAAAAAGTAAACGCAGAGTTCAACATCACGGATTTGCGATGGGTGATCTCGCACATCCCGTTCGCGACACCTCCGCTTCTTCAGCGCCTGAAAGCTCTCGGATGCGGAGCGCAGTTGACGGGCTGGCGATACCTTCAGGGTACGACGCAAAACAACGGTTCACCTTTCAAGATGGTTCTGGAAAGCGGAATCCGAGCCGGCATGCATTCGGACTCCGTACACATTTCGCCGCTCAATCCATGGCTGCACATCTACTACGCCGTGACTGGCGTAAACGCCCTCGGGCAACTCATCAATGACGGACAGCAGATCAGCAGGCAGGATGCGCTGCGGCTCTACACCCGCGAGAACGGTTGGTTTCTGCGAATGGAAGATCGTCTGGGCACAATCGAGCCTGGCCGGCTGGCCGATCTGGCGGTTCTTAGCGATGACTACCTGAAGGTCACGGATGAGCAGCTCAAAGGCATCAAGTCCGTGCTTACGGTAGTTGACGGCAAAGTCGTCCACGATGCCGGCGTCCTGAAGTAAAAAACTTGCCACAAAACTCCCATGGGTGGTGTTTCCAAAGATGAGAAGCAGATGAACGCATGGGAGATCACGTTGTTCGGGACTGAGGCCGGCCGGACTGCCGAAGCGCAAACTGAAGCGCCTCTCAGCTTTGACGAGGCGTTCACCGCACATCAACGACTCGTTTACCGGTATGCGTATTCGCTGACGCGCGACACTGCTCTTGCCGAAGACGTCACGCAGGAGGTCTTCCTGCGGCTGCACGGCCACCTCGATGAGTCGCAAAAGGGAGGCATGTTACGGGCCTGGCTGCTCCGCGTTACCGCAAATGTCGCTCGCAATCTGCTGCGAACTCGCCGTCGAACGGCGGCGCGCGATGAGGCATTCGCGATGGAGATGTCACGAACGGCGGCGGCTGTCGTGCCGGACGACGAACTGGCGCGGCAGGCCGCGATCGCGAAAGCACAGCGGGCGTTGTCGAAGCTGAAGGAACCGTTACGGAGTTGCCTGATGCTGAGGAATGAAGGGCTGTCGTACCGCGAGATCGCGGCTGCGCTCGGCATCAAGGAATCGAGTGTCGGCAGCCTGGTCGCGCGGGCGCGAACCAGGTTCATGAAGATTTATACGAGGAACGGGTAACCATCATGAAACGTTGTGTGAACGAATCGACATTGCAAAGCTGGCTGGACGGAGAGCTGACGCCTGAGGCGACTGCGGCCGTCAGATCGCATCTGGCAGCGTGCAACGTTTGTGCCGCTCATGCGCGCCAGGCGGAGCAATCGTTGTCGATGGTCGATGAGGCCTGGCAGGCAGAATTGCCCGTGGTTGTTCCCGCAGCAAGGCTTCGAGCGCGCGTCGAGGAAGGACTCGCCCAACCACGACGAGATGTTCGTCCGTGGTGGCACATCACGTTCCCGTCCCCGCGAATCGCCGCTGCGGCCGCCGTGCTGGCGATCGTTGTGACTGCCGCCGTGGTCATCCGCTCGAATCGAAGCGTGGTGCCTCCTGCACCCCAGCAGTCGGCGCGGTTGGTGAGCCCTGATTTAACAGCTCAACCGACCGTTACTACGCCACCTGCCACTCCGGTACGGCCTCCTTCTCCTCCACCTTTGCGGAGCAGAAACGTCCGGAACGTGCCGCAACTGGAGCCGCCGGCGGTTCGGCGCGCTCCGGAGCGGCGGCCTACGTTGCTCGAAGGGGAAACAGGCAAACATCTCGAACAAGCGCAATTGCTGTTGCGCTCGGTTCGTAATGCGGAAGCTGAGACCGTTGGGTATCTCGCATACGAGCGGGAGCTGTCCCGCGAACTGCTGAGCCGGAACCGTTGGCTGCGGCGGACCGCGGAAAAGAAAGACGGCAGGCGCGCTGAGGAACTGCTGAGCCAGATCGAGCCGTTCCTGCTTGATATTGCCAATCTGCCCGACGAGCCGGCACCCGAAGAAGTGACCGTCCTAAAGGAACTGATTCGCGACCAGCACATCATTGCCGAGCTGCAGCTATACGCCGGCAGGAACTTGTACTGAGTTCGACTACGAGGAGACCCGTCCATGAAAACAGCTTTGCTCACCCTGCAGCTTTTGCTGATGGCCCTTGTGAGCGCGGGCACGGCGCCTGCGCAGGGTCTCGATAAACTCAATCGCTTCGTTCAGTCCCAGGCGCCATCGGCTGCAGCAACGGCATTTCGCGAGGCGCGCGATCTGATCGGCAATGGCGAATGGGCGAAAGCCGAGGCGCGATTCAATCGATTCATTGCCGAGTTTCCGAAAGACCGCGACGTTCCTGCGGCCCTTTACTGGCTGGCATATGCGATGAAGCAACAGAGTAAGTTTCAAGAGGCCGACGCCGCCGTCGTGCGATTGATCGAGCAATATCCCTCATCACAGTGGGTGACCGATGCTCGCGCCATGCGTGTGGAGATGGCGCCGCGTTTGAAGAATACGCAGGTGATCGAGCAGGGCGTCGCCGAGCTGAATGAGGAGATCCGCCTGGCGGCCTTGCAGAGCCTGTTTGAAGCCCGGCCCGATCGAGGGATCACCATGGCCACCGATATTCTGAAAGCAGGTTCCGGTTCGAGCCGCTTGATGAGGGAAGGCGCAATCGAGCTGCTGGCAGAAACTGAATCGAAAGAGGCCGTACCGGTCCTGCTGGAGATCGCACAAAAGGATTCCGATTTGCGACTCCGCCGTAAAGCAGTCGAGGCGCTCGGCGAAATCCATGATCCCAGCGTACTCGAACCCTTGAAAGCGCTCGCCCTCCAATCCACCGATATTACTGTTGCGCGTGAGGCGCTCGAAGCCCTGTCCGAGCACGAGTCGGCAGCCCTTCCATTTCTCATCGAGGTAGCGCGCACGGGTGCTTCCGTGGAATTGCGGATGGAAGCGATAGAAAAGCTGGATGAATTTGAAAACGATCCGACTGTTGTCGACGAGCTGATGAAGTTGATGGCATCGGAAAAGGATGTCCGTGTCCAGAGAGCTCTGGTAGAAGCGCTCGAGGATATTGAGGTTCCGACAGCGCAGGCGGCCCTTGCCGAATTGGCGCGACGGTCGTCGAGCAGCGAAGTGCGCCGCACCGCCATCGAGGCGCTGGCCGAACGGGAGGACGAAGCTTCCGCCCAGAGCCTGATTCAACTCTATGACGCAGAGAAAGACGAACGTGTGCGGGAGATCATTATCGAGGCTCTGGGCGAATCCGAACAGAAGCCGGCGCTGCGCAAACTGACCGAAATTGCGCTGCGCGACCCGTCCATGCGGCTCCGGAAACGAGCTCTTGAAGAGATCGTCGACAGCGACGATCCGGACGCCTACAAGTTTCTCGAAGAAGTCCTCAAGAAGAATTGAACGCATAACAACCACAAAGGAAGGATCGAATGATAAGGATCGCCTTTACGCTCCTGATCCTCGTCTCGGCGGCCCAGTCTCAACAGGGCTTCATCAGTATCGATGGCGCAGACTTGAAGTCGAAACTCGCGACGGCGCTCACTCGCGGAAGCGCGCAGGGCGGCACGTTCTGGGTGGCTTATGCGTTTGAGGTCAGACCTGGAGTCGTCTTTGATACCGAGTTCATCGGGTCCGGCGGTTCACGCGTCACGGTGAACGGCGCCGCATTCGGTGCGGATGCCGGGACGCGCAATCTCGGCGTCTTTTTGATGTATGAAGGCGCCGGCCGGACGCCCATTCGCGCAGAGATCTATAACCTCGATCGGCGCCGTGATTATTCCGGTTATCCCGTCCACTGGCTGGGACGCATCTCCGGCAGCGACAGCTTGCCGTTTCTTCGCGGCCTGATAGACACGACGCAATCCTACGATGCCGCGCGGCATCTGGTGGATGCGATCGGCGCCCATGACGACGCGCGCGTCGCAACTGCACTTCGCGATATCGTCCGAGGCTCGAAGGTCGTGCGGGCCCGGACCGCCGCAGTCTCATGGCTTGGCCACTCCGCGGGGCAGACGGATTTTCTGGCTGCGTTGGTGCGAGATGAACGAGAGACCGTTGCGGTACGACGGGAAGCTGCGGAAGCCATCGGTGAAAGTTCCACATCGACAGCCGTGCTCCAGGATCTTTACCGCGCAGTCACACATCGGGAAGTTAAACGCGAGTTGCTGGAAGCGATGGGCGAGAGATTCGAACCTTCAGCCGTCGCTTTCCTCATCGAAACGATCCAACGCGAACCCGACCGTGACTTGAAAGAAGAAGCGATCGATGCGCTCGCCGACATGGAAGACGATCGCGCCATCGACGCGCTCGCCCGAGCCTACGATTCGGCCCGCGACGAGGAGATGAAAAAGGAAATACTGGACGCCCTCGGCGACGCAGAAAGCTCCCTGGCGTTACAAAAACTGCAGTCCGTCGCCCAGCGTGATCCTTCGATCCGGCTTCGCAGACGCGCAATCGAAGCGCTGGGCGAGAGTCACGACCCCTCCGCTCTGCGATTTCTCGAGCAATTGATCAAGTAGCAGCTCCCTCTCCCGCCGGGAGAGGGACGGCGCGAAGCGCCAGGGTGAGGGCCGGTGCGACGAATAATTGGTCCCATTCGAGCCCTCACCCTGTCGCGCTTCGCGCGACATCCCTCTCCCGGTGGGAGAGGGAGCCAGTCCCCGCAATTTCTCGCTATCTCCCGTCGTTTCCCGGAACTTATAATTCGACCGCGACGCAAAGCCTATGCCTTCACGAACTTTAATTGTCTGCGGCCTTCTTGTTCTTTGCCTCGGCGGTTATTCCAGCAGTTCGCCCGCGGTCCAGACCGGACAATCCGCCGTTCCGACGCACCGTGCGACCTTCGATCGGTATTGCCTGACCTGCCATAACGAGAAGGGGAAAGCACAGGGCATCGTTCCCATTGCCTTGAATTCACTGGACATGGCTAGGATCGGCGCGAATGCCGATCTCTGGGAGAAGGTCGTCCTGAAAATGCGAGCCGGAGTGATGCCGCCCGCCTCCGCATCGCGGCCGTCCAGGGCAGTTCGCGATGGCTTCCTCACATGGCTCGAAGGGGAACTCGATCGAGCGGCAGCTGCCGCGCCGAATCCGGGCCGGAAAGACTCGTTGCACCGGCTCAATCGCACCGAATATCGAAACGCGATCCGCGACCTGCTCGGCCTCGACGTTGAAGTATCGTCGCTGTTGCCTCCGGACGACATCAGTTATGGATTCGACAATATCGCCGGCGTCCTGAAGATCTCGCCGACGCTGATGGAGCGTTACCTCGGAGCGGCTCAGAAAGTCAGCCGCCTCGCGATCGGCACGGCCCAGCCGGCGCCCAACGTCGATTACTTCCGCACTCCGGACGATCTTTCCCAGGACGCGCAACTGCCCGAGCTTCCGGTGGGCACGCGCGGGGGCACGCTCATCCGCTACGTCTTCCCAAGAGACGGCGAATACGAATTCCGGCCGAGACTGACGCGGGATCTGAACGAGGGCATGCCGGTTTATACCGAAACGCAGCAACTCGAAATCAGCATCGATGGCGAGCGCGTCGGCCTTTTCACATTGCCCGGTGTGCAGGCTCAGGCTGCTGCGACGGCTCCGCCCGAACCCGCGGATCCGCAGGTGCCCGCGATCTCGCAGATTCAGCAAACGATTCGAGTCACGCGTGAGGAGCGAGAGGCGCGGAGTCGCGCGGATGAGAGGTGGAATCTTCGAATTCCCGTGAAGGCTGGACAACGCGACGTCGTCGTCACGTTCGTCAACCGAGTGCCTTCACTGGATGAGACCACTCGGCTTCCGTTCCAGAGGCCGTATCCCGCGGGTGTGAATATTCCCGAAACGCGTCGCGGCGCCTACTTGCGAAGTGTGGAGATCGCCGGTCCGTATGGATCGTTTTCAGGCGACACATCGCAAAGCCGTAAACGCGTCCTTTCCTGTAATCCTGGGAGTGGGGCTGCGGAAGAAACATGCGCGAAAACGATACTGTCCAGGATCGCGCGTCGGGCTTACCGGCGGCCTGTTACGGATGCGGATGTGGGAACGCTTCTCGCGTTTTTCCGAGATGGACGAAAAGAAGCCGGGTTCGATGCAGGAATCGAGCAGGCACTTAGGCGAATCCTTGTCAGTCCCGAGTTTCTGATTCGTGTTGAGCGCGATCCACAGGGCGTTGGGGCAAGCGGGGTTTATCGCATCAGCGATCTTGAACTCGCCTCTCGTCTTTCGTTTTTCCTCTGGAGCAGCATTCCCGACGACGAACTCCTGGACGTCGCCGCGAAACGTCAACTGGGAAATCCAGCAGTTCTGACGAGGCAGGTCCAACGGATGCTCGCCGATCCTCGATCGGATGCATTCGTGAATAACTTCGCCGGTCAATGGCTGTTCCTGCGAAATCTCGACGCCTCCGTTCCGGTGCAGTACATCTTTCCCGATTTCGACGACACGCTTCGGCAGGCCATGCGCCGTGAAACCGAACTCTTTTTCGCGAGTATCGTTCGAGAAGACCGCAGCGCGCAGGACCTGCTGAACGCCCGGCACACGTTTCTCAACGAACGCCTGGCGAAGCACTACGGCATCCCCGGCGTCAAGGGCAGCCATTTCCGTCGAGTCGAACTCGGAAACAACAATATACGAGGCGGTCTGCTGGGGCAGGGAAGCATCCTCACCGTGACGTCTTATCCCGACAGAACGTCGCCCGTGAAGCGCGGCAAATGGATTCTCGAAAACCTGCTCGGCACGCCTCCACCTCCTCCGCTTCCGAACGTGGGAGAGCTCAAGGAAACCGCTGGAAACGGCGAGGTGCTTTCGCTGCGGCAGCGCATGGAACAACATCGGGCTAGTCCCGTTTGTGCCAGTTGTCACTCGATGATGGATCCGCTCGGCCTGGCCCTCGAAAACTTTGATGCTGTTGGGCGATGGCGAACAGTCGGTGAGGGTTCGGGCTCAATTGATGCATCCGGCGGTTTTCCCGGCGGAGCGACATTCGTGGGTCCGGCTGGACTGCGCGACGCATTGATGGGTTCGGACCGCTTCGTTGCCACGCTGACCGAAAAGATGCTGATCTATGCGCTCGGCAGAGGGCTGGAATATTACGACGCGCCGGCTGTCCGCGCCATTCTCAAAGAATCCGCGACGGGCGGTTACCGTATGTCATCGTTGATTGCCGGCATCGTTCAGAGCGCGCCGTTCCGAATGAGGAAAGCCTCGTGAGGGGAGAAGACACATGTTCATAACCCGGAAGGTTCTGCCGCGTCGCGCGTTCCTGCGCGGCGCCGGCGCAGCGCTGGGATTGCCGCTGCTGGATGCCATGGTGCCCGCTTTGTCGGGCGCGGCTCAGAATGCCGGCGGGTCGGTTCGCCGTCTCGGATTCATCTACGGGCCAAACGGCATTGCCAGGAACTTCAAGGGCATCAACTACTGGACTCCGAAAGGCGAGGGCGCGGCGTTTGAATTGTCGCCGATACTGAAGCCGCTGGCTTCTTATCGGGATCGGATGCTGGTCTTCAGCGGCCTGGCTCAACATCAGGCGGATGCGTTCGATGATGGAGCGAACGGCGATCACACGCGCGGGACGAGTTCGTGGCTGACCGGCGTCCATCCGAAACGGACTGAAGGCGCGGACGTGCGGAACGGGATTTCGGCCGATCAGATTGCGGCTGCGCAATTTGGAAAGACTACGCCTCTTCCATCGATCGAACTCGCCATCGATCTGAACTTCCTCGGCGGCCAGTGCGAAAACAGCTACGCCTGCGCGTACATGAATACGCTCGCCTGGAGCAGCGCAACGACGCCGCTGCCAACGGAGAACAACCCACGAATCGTCTTTGAACGCCTCTTCGGCGACGGCGGTACACCGGCGCAGCAGTTGCGGCAGGCGCGCACCAACCGCACCATTCTGGATTCGGTGACGGAGGATCTGCTTCGTCTGCAGCGCACGCTCGGTCCGGGTGATCGCGCAACGGTTTCGGACTACGTCGACTCCATTAACGAAGTGGAACGACGGATCCGCAGCGTCGAAGCGCGGAACGGCAAGTCGGATTTGCCGTCGCTCGACCGGCCCGCAGGAATTCCCGACCGGTTCGATGAACACGTGAAGCTGATGTACGAGCTGCAGTGGCTCGCGTTTCGCGCCGACGTTACGCGGGTTGTTACATTCATGCTTGCCCGCGAGCTGAATTTCCGGACGTATCCGGAGATCGGAATAACGGAAGGCCATCACGGGCTGTCTCATCATGGCGACAATCCCGGTCAGATCGAAAAACTCGCCAGGCTGAATACGTATCAGGCCGACTTGTTCGCATGGTTTCTGGAAAAGCTCTCCACGACCGCAGACGGTGACGGCACGCTGCTGGATCATTCCATGTTCCTCTATGGGGCAGGGCTGAGTAATCCGAACCTGCACGCCCACTACGATCTTCCGCTGGCAGTCATCGGCGGGCCTGCGCGACCTGGCGGAGGTCGCCATGTGGTGTTCCGCGAAGAAACTCCGATGACGAATCTGCTGCTGGGTCTGCTCGACAAAACCGGCGTGCACGCGGAGAAGCTCGGAGACAGCACGGGAAGGATCGAGGTCTAGAGTGTTACTTAAAAGCCGCGCAGCGGCGAAAGAGTGTAGCCACGGCCGAAGGCCGTGGTTGTGGGTGACGAGTCGCATGAGCCACGGAGTGGCGAAAGATTCTTTCGCCACTCCGTGGCTCGATGTCGGATTGGCAATCCGATCACCACGGCCTTCAGCCGTGGCTACACTCTTTCGCCGCTGTGCGGCTTTGCTCGTTCTTTTCAGCACATTCATCTCTGCCCAGACTTCGTCCGACGGCACAACCGCACTCCATCAGGCGGTGCAGCGCCGCGACTTGCAGGCAGTCGACCAGTTGCTCCGATCCGGCGCAAATGTGAAAGCCGCGAATCGCTATGGCGTGACACCGATCTACATCGCGGCAATGAACGGGGATGCGCCTGTTGTCGAAAGGCTTCTGAAAGCCGGCGCTGATCCGAATACGACAATGACCGGCGGCGAGACGGTGCTCATGACGGCAGCGCGGACGGGTCAGGTCGAAGCGATCAAACAACTGATCGCCCACGGAGCAGATGTGCGCGCGAAGGAGCCTTCCAAGGGACAGACGGCACTCATGTGGGCTGCCGCGGAAAACAACCAGGAAGCGATCAAGGTGTTGGTTCAGTCCGGCGCCGATGTGCATGAACGCTCGCGAAGTGGTTCGTTCACGCCATTGCTGTTTGCGGTCCGTGCCGGACACATCGACGCTTCGAGAGCCTTGCTTGAATCCGGCGCGAAAATCGAAGACACACTGCCGGATGGAACGAGCGCGCTTGTCCTGGCCACGATCAACGCGCATTACGAACTAGCCGGATTCCTGCTCGATAAAGGCGCGAACCCGAACGCTGCCGCGCAGGGCTGGACGGCCTTGCATCAGATCTCATGGTCGCGCCGGCACAACGAGAAATTCAATCTGCCCGGCCCTGTGGCGACGGGAAATCTCGACAGCCTGGACCTCGTACGTAAGCTCGTGAAACAGGGGGCCAACGTCAATGCCAGGCAGACGAAGGAGCCGCGCGACGGGAACCGCAACCAGCAAAACCGTATCGGGGCCACCCCATTTCTGCTGGCCGCAAAATCCAATGACGTTCCGCTCATGCGCGTTTTGCTCGAGAATGGCGCCGATCCGAAGCTCAAGACGAACAATAACACGACGCCTTTAATGGTAGCTGCCGGTGTGGGCATCTGGGCGCCGGGCGAAAACCCCGGAAA
>Ga0137433_1000749_pt1 | contig 15879 bp, 16 predicted proteins | sample EasRivERMZT840_2_FD_102335 | JGI IMG/M metagenome (GOLD analysis project Ga0137433, IMG submission 102335) | Soil microbial communities from meander-bound floodplain in the East River, Colorado, USA - East River MetaG ERMZT840_2 | ecosystem: Environmental > Terrestrial > Soil > Floodplain ...
CTTGCGCTCGGTGATGTCCGTGACCGAGCCGACCCAGCCGGCCACATTGCCGGAGGCATCTCGGTCCGGCGAATAGACGATGTGAATCCACTTGGGCTCACCGGCGATGGCCACTTCGTCTTCGCATTCAACCCGCTCTCCACTCAAGACCCTCTCGATGCGGTGGCGAATGATCTCGAATGCCGCCTCGCCCATCACCTCCACAATCGGCCTGCCGACGATCCGTTTCAGGGGCAACCCGACCCACTTGGCGTAGGCAGGGTTCGCCGATAGATAACGCAGGTCCCGGCTGCAATGAGTCAGGCCGGTGGCCGCAGTGTGAAGGGTTTGGTGCAGTTCGGCGGAAGCGACGCGCAACGCCTCTTCAGTCCGTTTGCGCTCGGTGATATCTGTGTGCGAGACGACGGCTCCACCGCGCTCACTCCGCAGCGGTGTGACCGACATCAGAAACCAGCGCTTCTGACTCGGCGAATGGCAGGGATATTCGAAAACGAAATCGTGACGTGTGCCGTTGAGCACCGCCTGAATCCCATTCAGCGCCGCCCATCCACCATCTCTGCTCTCCGGGGCATCGCCGCAGACTTGCAGGTAATTGATGCCCACGCTGTCAGCCACAGCCGTGCCATCGTTTTCATGAGCAAAACGTTTCCATGCTTCGTTGACTGCGATGATTGTTCCTTCCCTGTCGAGCACCGCGATGTTGGCCGCCAGGGAGTCGAGGACAGCCTGATTGTCCTGGACCATGGAGCCTCCTGGAACAAATGGAATCGACGCTGCACATACGATGAGCGGACTAAAGTCCTATCTTCGCTTTTTTCAGCTGACATATTCCGAGTTCCGTACTTTTCCAGCAGGTACTACGTAGAAAGTGCAGGGCGGGCTTCAGGGAACATTCTTTTCGGCAGCCCTTCCGCCGCTGAGAATGTTTCCCACCGCGTAGTTTCCTTCCTGGCAGGCATATTCAAAGATCTGATATTCCGCGTCGCGAACGAGGGGTATCGCGACTTTCCACGGCTGCGTGTAGTAGGCAGGATCGTTGATCGTGACTTCGTAATTGATCGTGTTGCGATCGACTCGTGTAAATCGCTCGACCACATGCAGGGCTTCGCTCTGGGGAATTCCCTTGATCCGGCCCGTCGCCGCGCTGGTCGCGATCCAGCCTTTGTTGTTGTAGTTGGTCGTATCGACGACGAGCGTATTCCCTTCCCAGCGGCCGCGAGAATCGCCGTTCCACAGCTTGATTGCCGACGGCAGATGCGGGCTGTTGTCGAGTGGGATGATCCTCGCTTCATGGATCATTTCATACAGGATGACAACGTAGCCGGGGATCTGCGTGATCTGGTATGCGTTGTTATATCCCGCAGGAAACATTCCGGCCGGCACGCCGCGCGTTATGCAGCGATCCCAGACACTCATGTATTCCCAGGATTCGGCATTGTGGGCTGCGTCGTAATCGCGTTTTGCTTCGGCTTCCGGCTTGAGTGGAACCCGTCCGTTCTTCGGTTCGATGACCAGCGACGTCCTCGCTGTTTTCACCACACGCGTGCCGGAATCAAACCAGAACTGGTTGTAGCTTCCCACGTCGCCCGGTTGCGGCGGCCGATCACGGTTGCCGGTGACGGCGGTTCGAGCCTCGAGTTCTTTGACTTCCTTTTCTGTCAGGAACTCTTTGTCTCCGAGTTCAACGGGCCGTTCGAAGGGGGTGATGGTGGGGTTCGTCCAGATGCCCTCGAGATCACGCGGGCTGAAGGTCGAAGCGGATGGTTTGGATTGCGCGTGAAGAGCGCTGGTGAACACGCCGGCTATCGCACACAGGAAAAGGATTCGAATGTGAACTCTCATTGCCGCCTCACTCTCAAAAGCAAAAGGTCCGGCCTCGCGTGAGACCGGACCTGTGCGCGGTCATAGACCGCGCCTACAGTTTTGATCGCGTTACGTAAGGACGCAGCTAGTCTCTCTTCAGCTTGAACGTCCCCTTGGTTGTCCCAGCGGTCCAGGTCCCGGTGAGCGTACGATTGTACGACCCGATGTTTTCGAGTTTGCCGTCGGCGACGTATTTGCCGGGCACACCCTTTTCGTCTTTACCTTCAGCTTCGATGTGAACCATCCACTTCATTGAATCCAGCGTGACGACCTTCAACGGATAGGAATCCGGACCCGGATTTACGAGTCCGGTAACGGTTTTGCCGTCCCACTGCAACTGGATTGTCAGGTGATTTCGCGTCGTTGCGTTCGGACCCCAGTCACCATACCAAACGCCTGTCAACGGATGGCCTTCCTGAGCGAATCCGCTGATGGCCAAAACCAAGCCCGCCACAAGGCAAATCGAAATAAAGGCGGCTCTCAATCGCATCGTACCTCCAAAAGAATTACGGGATGATAACGCTGGTGCGATCGACCTTTTCTTCCTGGCCGACCAGCAGCGTGCTCGCAAAATTGTTGTCCTGGCAAACGTATTCAAAGAGTTCCGAGGTGCCGTTGAATCGCATCTGGAAAGTATTCGTCCACGGCGCGGTGTACGCGCCGGGATCGTCCACCGTCACTTCATAGCGCATTGTGTCGAAGTCGGTTCGAGTGAACTTCTCGGTGAATTTCAACTTTTCCGTATGCGGTGATCCGGCGCGGTCCATCCAGAACGCTTCATTGAACCCGATGGTTTCGACGACGAGCGTGTCGCCTTCCCACCGCCCGCGAGAATCGCCATAGTAGCTCGGGACAAGATTGCTCGGGTGCGGCTTCCCATCGAGGAAGATCTCGCGGAATGTGTGTGGTCCGCCGATGTCAAAGATCAGAATCTTTTTCAGATCCGGAAGTTCGACGATTTCCGTTCCATAAGGAGTCACGAACTGACGGGCGCCTCCGGAAGGCTTGCAGCGGGTATGCGGTTCAAATTCGTTGTTCCGACGATATTCCAAAAGGGCTTGTGCCCAGGGTTGATACGGTGGTGTCTTCCCATTTCCGAGGTTGCCGCAGCAGGATCCCCAGATGCCTCTTTCACCGGGAAGCGCGCCGATGATTGGATGACCGTCGAGGCCTCGCGGAGTCGGCTTGGAAGGCGCGGCAGGTTGATTTCCGCGTCCGCCGCCACGACCGCCACGGCCCTGACCCTGACCTTGTCCCTGACCTTGACCTTGCCCCTGAATCTGCTGGCCCTGGCCGGGATTTTGCGGCGCCTGACCCTGCTGGCCCTGCGCCGTCAATAAAGAAGGAGCGGTGAAGACGGTAATAAGCGCCAGCCCCAGTGCTGAACACACCACCATCAAACGAGGATGCATCTTATGACCTCCGAACAATCTCTACCGGCGCTCGCTGTTGGAGCTTGTCGAACTACGGGGTTGTGCCTTCGCTCGAAGCTGCGCCCAAACGCTGGCCGGTGCTCACCATGGTCACCGAGCGAGCGTTACCGCGCTTGCTTCCATTCTTCGCGAGCGTACCGGCCACTTCGACCTGATCGCCGAGTTTCATGGTTGTGCGCGTCCAGCCACGTCCCTGCAGTCCATGCGGCGGACCCATTTCGAATCCCCAGTTCGTCACTGAGCCATCGGTATTCTTCACGTCGATGTAGAACCAAACGTGCGGGTTGGTCCATTCCACCTTCGTGACGAACCCCTTTATGGTTATGGGTTTGTTAGCATCGAATTCGGCGGCAAAGGAATGATGCGCGATCGCTGGTGCAGCGTATGCAATCACAGCAAGAGCGAGAGCAAAGAAAGCGACTACGCCTTTTCTCATCGAAATTCCTCCTATACGGTTCAGGGCCTGTTGTCCTGACAATAGTAGACGGGCAGTTCTTCCCCGGCAATCCACTTCAAATTCCAGGTGCTGGTCCATGTCTTGGTGTACGCCCCGGGATCGTCGACAGTTACTTCGTATCTCAACGTGTTCAGATCGGTACGTGTATAACGTTCGACAAGATGAAGCTGTTCGGTGTGAGGCAGTCCACCGTTGCTGAACCAGAACTTCTCATTGAATCCCTTTGTGTCGACGACCAATGTGTCGCCTTCCCACTTGCCGACCGAACGACCGTAATAAAGCGGGTTGTCGGCGTCACCGCGAAGCTGCCCCTGCTGGGCGCGGCCGTCGGTGTAAATGATTCGATAGTTTCGGTTACCGCTTCCGACAAAAACGAAGATTCGTTTCCTGTCTCGATCTTCATTGAACTGAACGCCGTAAGGCAACTGATATTGCCGCGGGCCGCCCGGCGGCATGCAGAACTGGAACATCGGGTCATCTCTCAGGAGATTACGCTGCCGCAGTTCATACACATCGCGCGCCCACCGTTGAAACGGGGCGACTTTGTCGACGTCCGCAATATTCTTCAGGAGGCCGTTCGCATTGACGGCAACGTTGGCTCCCGCCTGCATCAAACTCGCTTGAGTTGGGGCTCCCCAAAACCCGGTCTGCCCGGGAGGAGGGCCAAGTCGAGGCTGGTTATCGGGCCATCGCGGAGTCGGTCCGGTTGCAGCATTCGCTGCGGGTTTTGGAGTAGTTGCTCCTTCGAACAGTTTCTTGTTACCGACTGTCGAGGCGACGGAGTTTGCCCACACCTGCCGGCTTCCGTTGCGCGCCTGAATCCCCTGCACCGTCAGCTGATCGCCGACTTTCGCGGAGTCACGATTCCAGCCTGCTCGCCCGAGATCAATGGGGCTTTCGAGTTCAACAGCCCAGTTCACGATGGCGTTTCCGGATGTCACGTTCATGAAAATGTGAACGTGGGGATTTGCCCAATCGACCTTCGTGACGGTGCCGCGAAGCGTCATGGGTTTCTTGTCGTCGAATTTGGCTGAAATCTCGTGATGTGCAACCACTGGCCGCGTCGCCAAAAAAGCGGCAAACCCTACGGCAAGTAGACCGTAGCTACGATACGTCATGAGCATTCCTCCACTGACCGGACTGTTTACAAGAACCACCCTGATATGTCAATACACAAGTAAGCATATGGAACACATCTTCAGATGTCCTTACTGTGGTGAGCAGATCTCGATGGTTCTCGACATGTCTGTGCGAAGTCAAACCTACGTCGAGGACTGCGAAGTCTGCTGCCGGCCGATTCAAGTTCGATACGTCGTGCACGGCGACGACGTTGCTGAATTCGATGCCAGGCGCATGGGGGCGTAGGGGGCCGCCCCCTACGCCCCCGTTAATCAACGGCCGGCCGGGCCGCTCCGCTGGGCGGATCCGGCAGTGCAAAGGCTACGAGTTGCGAAGCTGCCCGTTTACTCAAGTCGCCCTGGACCGCGACCACGATGTACTGCTTGCCTTTGTGCAGGTATGTCATCGGTACGCCATTAGGCGGGCCCGGCTCCGTGGGCGTTTCCCAGATGAGCTGGCCTGTCTTCTTGTCGTAGGCACGGAATGCAGCCTCCGTGTTGTAGCCTGACCCCGCAAACAGCAGCGTCTTCGTTACCATCAGGAGCGGCGCGCGTCCCACACTTCCCGTCTGCGGAAGCGTCACGCCTTTAAGCAGCGGGTGATTCTTCACCCATTCCGGCGTGCCGCCGTTCGGGACCTGCCAGGCCGTATCGCCGCTATTGAGATTGATGGCGGTGATCCGAGTCCATGGTGGTTTCACAATCGGCAGCCGCTGGATCGTCGGGGCCGAGCTCGGCGTACCAACCATCTCGACGTCGGTCTGCCCCGGCTTCGCCTTTTCCACTCCGTACACGGCCGTATCCGGCCGCGTGGCGGAACCGATGTACAAGAATCCGGTCTCAGGATCGAATGCACCGCCTTCCCAGTCGATGCCGCCCGAGCCGGGGAATGTCAACGTGCCTTTGGTGCCTTTCGCGGCATCAACGACAGATGGTGGCGTGTACATGGGTCCAAGCCGATAACCCTTGATCGCAGCCAGCGCCATTTCCTTCAGCTGCGGCGTGAAGTCGATGAGGTCGTTCTCGGTGAATCCCTGTCTGTCCACGGGTGCGGGTCTGGTCGCGAATGGCTGTGTTGGGGCGGTTTTCTCACCCGGAACATCGCTCTGCGGAACCGGCCGTTCTTCGATGGGCCAGACGGGCTGGCCATTGGTCCGATCGAAGACGAATGCGAACGCCTGCTTCGTCAGCTGAACAACCGCCTTGATCGGTTTGCCGTTAACGGTGATATCCGCCAGGATCGGGGCGGTCGGCATGTCGTAGTCCCAGACGTCGTGATGCGTGAGCTGATAGTGCCAGACGCGTTTGCCCGTCTTGATGTCGATACATACGATCGCTGACGAGAACAGATTGTTCCCCGGTCGCTGTCCACCAAACTGGTCGCCCGTCGGCGCTTCTGTTGGTATGTAGGCGTACCCGAGTTGTTCATCGACCGTAAACGGAGCCCACGCTCCAGTGTGGCCCGTATAGATATTCGATCCGTTGCCCCACGTCTCTTCGCCGACCTCGCCCTTGCGCGGCACAGTATGGAAGCTCCACATCTTCTTGCCGGTCCGAACGTTGAACGCCATCAGATCTGCCTTTGTCGATTTCATCGATTTCGGGGCGCGCGAGTTTTCCAACGCGGTCGGGATAATGGCCACGTCGCCGAACACCAACGGCGGCGACGTGTTCATCAAGTGCGCGATGGATGGATTGAAGTTCGAATCCTTTTCAACCTGTTCCGTGAGATCGACGATGCCCCTGTTGCCGAATGCCGGATCGACGGTTCCGGTTTTCGCGTTGAGCGAGATGAGCTGATAGCCGGGTGTGACGGTGAGGATCCTCGACTGACCACGGCCATCGCTCCAGTACGCCACACCGCGATTGTTCTTCCGGACGCCTGTAATGCGGTCCGTTGGTTCCTCATATCGATACACCCAAAGCGTTTCGCCGGTGCCCGGATCGGCGGCAACCACAGCCCGACGATCGCCGGCCGTGAAATACAGAACGCCGTCAACCATCAGCGGCGTGTTTTCATTTTTCATTTCCAGCCCGCTGCCGAAATTGTCGACTTTCCATGTCCACGCAACTCTGAGGTTCTTGACGTTCTGCGCATTGATTTGGTCCAGCGGCGAATACCTTGTGTTGCCGCCGTCGCCACCGATCCGGCGCCATTCGCCGTTCTTTGCGCCCTGCTGCGCAACGATTGTCATCGCAAGCAGCAGGAGCGCCATGACCGTCGCCATCAGTCGTGCCATGTTATTTCTCCTTATCGATTCTGAGGCCAGACCACGCCTTGATTGGCTTTCGTAACGCGTCCCACACCTTTGTAAATGAACCTCTGGACTCTCGCGCCCGTGTACGTCTCGGTTGCATAGAGATTGCCCTTCGAGTCCGTGTCGAGGTTGTGGACACCGAAGAACTGGCCCGGTTGCCGCCCGCCGTCGCCGAACGTCGTCAGGACTTCGAGCGAGTCGCGCAGAACGATGCTGATCTTTTCGTCCACACCGTTCGCGATGTATATGTAGGTCTGCTGCGGATCTCTGGAAAAGGTCATATCCCAGACCGAACCCGACCTCAACGTGTTCTTGTCGAAGAACGCTTCCTTCACGAATGTGCCGTCCTTCTTGAAAACCTGCACGCGATCGTTCACGCGATCGCACACATACACGAGCCCGTCTTTCGCAACGTTGGCGCAATGGACGGTGTTGAAATGCTTCGAGGGCGGCGCTGTTGGAGTGTAGGCCGGAACCGCCGTGTCATCGGGTTTGGCGCCATATGCTCCCCAGTGCCGTTTGTATTTTCCGGTATCCGCATCGAGCACGATGACGCGGCGATTGCCGTAACCATCGGCGATGTACATTTCGTTCGCAGCCGGATCGGCGAAGATCTTGGCGGGCCTCCAGAAGTTCAGCACGTCGTTGCTGCCGTTATGAGTGCCCTGCTTTCCGATCTGAAACAGGAACTTTCCGGTTTTGTCGAACTTGAGAATCTGTGTGTCCGTGTTTCCATTACCGCCGATCCAGACGTTGCCTTTGTGATCGACCGTAATGCCGTGATTGCTCTCAGGCCATTCATAGCCTTTTCCCGGACCGCCCCACGAGTTGACCAGCTTGCCTGACGCATCGAATTCGAGAACGGGAGGCGCCACCTTGCAGCAGATGCCGATCGGAGGCGTAAAGTCTGCGGCCTTGAAGTTGTCCTCAACGGTCGCCGGACGATGAATGATCCACACGTGATCCTGAGCGTCGACCGACAGGCCAATCGTCGAGCCCTGCACCCAGTGATTCGGCAGCGGCTTCGGCCAGAAAGGATCGATTTCGAAAATCGGCGCCTGCGCCGGACCTCGGTTCTGCGCAGCGATCATCGGCGCAGTGGCCGAATTCAGAAAATACTGAAGTCCTGCGAGCGCGACCACGATCAAGCAGACTTTAGCTGTCGTGAGTTTCATTGCTGCCTCCAGCGATCTGTAGGCGCGGTCTATGACCGCGCACGTTAGTCGGGTGATTCGAATGCCTGATTATTATCCCGATGATTCCGTTGTCAAGGATTTCACCGATCTGTGAATGCCCATTGCACGCTCGTAAGCCCGACGCACTTCGGCGGGTTGTCCTGCCTGAAAGACGTATCCGTTCAACTGAGCGCCGAAAATCGGATGGTTCGTGAGTTCTTCGAGGGTCAGTCCATCGGTAAAAATGCTGCGATGGGCGATGGGGAGTGAAACGCATTCGTTGATGACGGAGTCACGAATAATGGCTTTGGGTTCCTTTCCCTCGGCGAGGCCATTGAGTTCTTCGAAGAACCGCTTCCTCAACATCAGAATTCCCCGGTCGCTCTGTCCGAGGTGTTCTTTTGTGCGATCGGCGATTATTCCCTGTCCGGTCCAGGCGAGGAAATCCTGATTCATGACGTGGCTCGTGATCCAGCGTCCCGTGGCGGAATCCTTTATCGGACCGTGCCATGACGGAATGCGCTGTTGCTCGTATGGCTCGCACTCTTTGGGAACGCGCTCGAGGGCCCACGTCACGCTGAGCGTGTTCTCGTCGTCCATGGGGACGCGCCATTCAAAGTGGCTTCCGGTGAACAGCGCATTGGGCCACAAACAGACGCGTCCGATGGTCCAGAGCGGATCGGACTCTTTCATGCCTTCGCGAATGCGACGATAGACAAATCCGTAATCGAATTCTTCAAAGTCCAGTTTCAGGTGCTTCGGCGAATAAGGACCGTGTGCGCCGCGAAGCCGCACGTCCCAGTTCATGTGCATCCATTCGAAGTGAACGGGATCGATGGAGTTCTCCTGACATTGAAACCAGTTACACGGGACTTCGGCAAAGACGATCTGCCGGAAACCATTCTTCCAGGTGAATGGTTCCCAGTTCGGAACGAGAGGCGCCGGTTCAGGCCCCAGATACGCCCAAAGCAGGCCGGCCCGTTCTTCGACGGGGTAGGACTTGATGTGGACCTTGTCCTTGAAACCAGCTCCACCGGCGGCGGTGTCGTCATACGGTTGCTCCAGGCAGCGGCCTGTTTCATTGAACAACCAGCCGTGATAGTTGCAGCGCAAGCCGCACGCTTCGACGTATCCATGAGAGAGGTCGGCGCGGCGGTGGGCGCAGTGACGATCGATGAGGCCGTAAGTGCCTTCGAGGTCCTTGTAGAGCACGAGGTCTTCACCGAGCAGGCGGACGGGTTTGGTATCCACGCGGTCGAACTCCGTGAGCGCGGCGACCGGCATCCAATATCGCCGGAGCAGTTCGCCCATCGGAGTTCCCGGACCGACGCGGACAAGCCGTTCGTTGTCCTGCTCGGAAAGCACTATTTGCCGCCCAGTTCCGTGTAAAGCTGATTGATGAAGCGATCGCCTGTCGTGCCTGGCTGATCGACTTTGGCGTCGTAATCGGCCTGAGGCTTCGAAGCGACGATCTCCTGTGCGGTCTTACCCTGTTTGATCAGGGCGGCAACGCGATCGCGAAGAGCGATCGCCATGTCGCGATGCGCGAGAACTGCTGTGCGGTTCACGATCGGGCCATGGCCGGGAATGATCTTCGTATTGGGACCAGCCTGGTTCGCGGTCTCGGTGAGTCCCGCAATCATGCCGGCAAGGGTGCCGCCGTTGTTTCGGTCGATATTTGGATAGCCCTGCGAACGATAGTAGTCGCCCGTCATCAACACGTCTAAACCTGGAAACTTGACCATCGTGTCGCCGTCGGTGTGCGCGGCGCGAATCGGAATCAACTGAACCTCTTCGCCGTTCAGATGAAGTGTGACCGTGTTGTCGTAGGTGACAACCGGCAACGCCGCTGCGGGAGAAGGCTTCGCATTTCCTGTGGGCTTTGCCATGCGCTCACGCAATTGAGCGCGCGAGAAAATCACGGCGCCGAGCTTTCCGAGATTTTCATTCCCGCCGGTGTGGTCTGCGTGGAGATGGCTGTTCACAACGAATTTGATCGGAGTCGGGGAAATCTGCTTCACCGCGGCCACGATCTTTTCCGTCAGGGGCGCGAACTGAGTGTCCACCAGGAATACGCCGTCGGGGCCGACCAGCGCTCCGATTGTTCCGCCCGATCCTTCGAGCGTGTAGAACTTGTCGTGAATACGGGTGGCCTTGACCTCCACCTTGCTGAGATCCTGTTGGCCCTGTGCAAAAGCGGAACTTGCCAGCAGCAATGCTGCAAAAAGACATGTCATTTTCATGGTTGCCTCCGGAAGGTTCTAGATCATAACCGCAAAGTTGATCGTGCGCGAAAATCCCCTCCTCACGAGGAGGGGATTGGGGCTAGTTGAACCGGCTCAACTCGATGCCGCTCCCGACAGGAAGAAGCACCGATTCAATATTCGGTTTCGAGCGGATGTGTTTTCGATACGCCTCCGCGTGTTTGCGGACGAGATCCGGATAAATCATGTTGTCCGCAACCACGAGTGCGCCCGGCTGCAGTTTCGGGTAGAACAGATCAAAGCAGGTGATGTACAGATCCTTCCAGAGGTCGAGGAGTACGAAATCGACGCGCTCCGACATGTTCGTCAGCGAATCCCGCGCGTCGCCCAGCCTGAAATCGACGAATCCATCGAGACCGGCCTTTTCGATGGATTCGCGAGCGTGTTTTTGTTTTTCCGGAAGATGCTCGAGCGAGATGACTTTTCCCTTAGTCTCGCGCGCCGCTTCAGCCAGCCAAACGGTCGAGTAACCATAGGATGACCCGACCTCGAGGATGATTTTGGCCTGCGTCTCCTTGACGAGCAGATTCATCAAAGAGCCGGTTGCCGGGCCCACGGGGAGCAGAAACTCGTCGATATGGCGGCCCATAGCGGCGAAATCCATATGCTCCATCTGCTCCGACTCCTTCGCAGCGCGCTTTTCGAATTCACGAAGGACGGCGGATACCGCGGACTCCATTACTGAGCGAGTGTAAAGACAATGCCGGTCGTGAAGTTCGTGCTGTTGGTCCAGCCGCTGCCGGTTGGGCTTTGGAAATTCACATGGAAACCGATTCGGCTGATTTCAAACTTCAAGGCCATTGTTTCATTGAAAGGGACGTCCACACCGGCGCCGATACGGTGCGCGAACGCGCTCTGCGATGAATACGATTGGCTCGACGTGAAGTATCCGACGCCAAGGCCCGCGAGAGCGTAAGGGGAAAACCGGGCCGCGCGATATGTTGCCTTTCCACCAAACGTATCGGCAATCAGCTGGATGCCCTGGCCAAGGGAGTAAATGCCCATGTAATTTTCAAGGCCCAATGTTCTCGTCAGGTTGAAACCGGATATGTTTGCGAATCCGGAGTGACGCGACGACTCTCCCGTCAAGAAGTCGGGGAAGCTCAGATTCGTATATCCCATCGAGGTCTGAATGCGCGGATACTCGTCCTGCGCCATGGCGGGTAAGGCCAACACTAAAACGAAGCAAACTGCGATAACGGACTTCACCATAAAATCTCCTCTTTGCCCTCTCGATGATTCACAACGCGAGCCATAACGAACAAGAAATCAGAGAGCCTGTTTAAATACTCGATAACATCCGGATTCACTTCCACCTTCTCAGACAAATCAACGACCCGGCGCTCTGCCCGCCGGCACACTGTTCGTGCCACGTGCAGCAATGCTCCGGCGTTGCCTCCCCCTGCGACGATGAATTGACGCAATGGAGGCAGTTCCGTTTCAAAACCGTCGATCGCATTCTCGAGCGATGTGATGCGATCGCGCGGAATTTGAAACTTGGCACGCTCCTGCTTCTTGAATCCTGGGTCGGCAAGCTGCGCGCCAACGGAAAAGAGGTCCTTTTGAACCTCCGCGAGCATAGAGGCAAGACCTTGATCTTTCAAGAACGATGCTGCGGCGCCGATAAACGAGTTCAGTTCGTCCACTTCGCCGTAGGCTTCAACGCGGTCATCGTGCTTACGGACTTTCGTTCCGTTGAACAACCGGGTGTCGCCGCGATCACCGGTTTTGGTGTAGATCTTCACTCCTTCTCCTGAGGAATCCAGAACCGCTGGAATTCGTCGAAGTGAGTCAGGGTTTTCAGGTCGCGCATGCGGTCGAGATAAACCTTGCCCATCAGGTGGTCGAACTCGTGCTGGATGACTCTCGCGAAAAAGCCTTCAGCCGTGATTTGGATCTTTTTTCCCGTGCGATCCAGAGCGTCGACGCGCAGTTTACTCCAGCGTGGAACTCGTCCGCGGAACTCGGGAATGCTGAGACACCCTTCCCAATCGTCGATCAGTTCTTCGTCCAGTACAGTGACGTCCGGATTGACCAGAACCGTCATGGGAATATCTCCGCGCGATCCGTGGCTCTCGATGACGGCTATGGCGAGCGATTCGTGGACCTGAGGAGCGGCAAGACCGACGCCGTAATACTCGACCATGGTGTCCATCATGTCGTCGATCAGCTTCTGAATGGCGGGCGTCGCCAGCGTCTTCGGTGTGACGCGCTGGGATTCCATTCGCAGTACGGGATGTCCCAGGTTGGAGACCTTAAGGATGGACATGCACTTTCAGGTGGTGGTCGTCTGGTAGAGCTTCTTGCTGTACGGGTGTTTGAACCCGGCGCGCCGAACATGGATCACTTCGGCAACGATAGCTACTGCAATCTCCTCAGGCAACACAGCGCCGATATCGAGTCCGATGGGCATGTAGACTCGCTCGAGGCGCTCACGCGAAATGCCTTCGCTCTCGAGCTGATCGGCAATCGACCTTATCTTCCGCCTGCTTCCGATCATGCCGACATAACGCGCATTCGTCTGAACGGCCCACCGCAGCACGTTCTGATCTTCCTGATGGCCGCGCGTGACGATGATGATGTAGGTGTTGTCGTTCGGCACAAGGGTGTCGAACGCATGCTCGAAACTTTCCGAGAAAATCGCCTCCGCCTCCGGAAAGCGTTCCGCGTTTGCGTAAACCGGGCGGTTATCGACAACGGTCGTTTGAAATCCGGCGATCGTGGCGATCTTCGAAACCTGAGTGGCAATGTGGCCAGCGCCGAAGATGACCATTTTCGGCGTCGGCAGGACGGGTTCGATGAAGATCTCGACTTTGCCTCCGCAAATGAGACCGCCCTCACCCATGGACTCGTCGGTCAGATCGAAGCTCATCACCCGGGATTTCTCGTCACGCAGCACGTCCTGCGCTGCCGTCCAGACTTCGGCCTCGACGCATCCGCCGCCGACCGAACCGAGGGTCGATCCGTCGTCGCGAATGAGCATCTTGGCGGACTGGAAGCTTGGAACGGAGCCACGAATCTGGACAATCGTAGCCAGCGCAGCCTTCCGGCCCTCCTGTCTCAAACGCTGGATTTCATCGAAGATATCGGCTTGCATAGGCCGCTCAGTCTAACATAGTCATTGACTTTGCTCGTATGGCCCCCTTAGACTCCCTCCCTTTTATGTCCGACATCCAGACACCAAAGTCTGTCCAGGATCTCCTGAAAATGGTCGCGAAGTACGGCAAGCGCGCGTTGCTTGTATCGGGCGTCGACGCATCTGCTGCGAGTGTGCCGTCGGGTAAAGTCGTGATCGATCTTACGTCCATCGAACCGTTGAACGAGATCGACGTGAAGCGCGACAAAATCACGATCGGCACAGGCATCAATCTCGGCCGGCTTGTGCGGGACTCGTCCGGCGCCAACGGACTGTTACGGCAGGCGGCGTCGCTCATTGCCAACCCACTTGTGCGTAACAAGGTTACGCTCGTGGAGGCTCTCCAGCCGGAGTCTCCTTACTTCGATATTACGACGCCCCTGGCGCTGGTTGACGCCAAGGTCAAGCTTCAGAGTCCCGGCGCAAAGCGGACGCTCTCGATACGTGACTATTTCGATGCAGCGACCAAGGGGTTAAAGAAGGGCGAAATTCCGACTGCCCTCGAGTTTTCACCGCTGCCGCCCGACGTAAAAGCCGGCTTTTTCCGAGTCGCCCGGATGGGCGGCAAAGGTTCGGTTTCCGCGGCAGCGAGGATGAAACTCGTCCGAACGGTCTGCAAGAGTCCGGAGATCGTCGTTTCGAGCCTCACATTGATACCGCTGCGCGTCAAACTGGCGGAGAAGGAGATCGTGGATAAGCCCGCCTCTGAGGGATCGATCAAGAGGGCGTCGCAACTCGCCGCGGAGGAAATCCTGACAATGGCCGAGAAGGATAATCCCTACGAACGAACTCTGATCGAGATCGCCGTTGCCCGCACCCTGCGCAGCATCATGGAAGGTGTGGTTCCGACGTAGCTGACGCTGCTTTAAATAACGCTGCGTCGATCCTTCACGCTTGGGACGTCAATCGCCGCCAGTACTTCCTCCGTCGTGAGCAGACGATCGGACTGCTTAGCCTTGTTGTAGATCGCATTGACGCGCTCTTCGGTCGGCTTGATGCCCCGCTTCTCCAGCCAGAACGTCACGTTCGACTTTCCGCTCATCGGGCCGATGTCGATGATCTGTTCCAGCCCGAACAGGTGCGAGGGAACGCCGGAGTACACCGAATTGGCGAGTTCCGGTTCACCTTTCTTGAAAGCCTTGATGACGGCTGCTGCATGGACCCCGGTCGCCGTTCGGAAGGCGTCGGCCCCGAACACCGGATAACCCGGTGGAATCGTGACATGGCAGGCGCGCGACGCGGTCTCGCAGTATTCCTTGAGTTTGATCAGATCATGATCGATGGCGCCCAGAAGCTTCAGGTTGACCAGCACCTGATCCATCGGAGTGTTTCCCACACGCTCGCCGATCCCGAGCGCGCAACCATGAATAACGTCCGCTCCTGCCTGCACGGCCGCGAGCGAGTTGATGACGCTGAGACCGCGATCGTTATGTCCGTGCCAGCTGATGAGAATCTCCATGCCGGATGGCTTAACGACCTCTTCGATCACGAATCGAACCAGCGCGCGAGCGCCGGCAGGCGTGGCATGCCCGACTGTGTCCGTCAGCACAATGTGACGGGCGCCGCAGTTGATCGCAGTCGTGTACAGCCGCTTGATCGTGTCCGGAAATGCGCGGGAGGTATCTTCGGTGACGTACATCACCGGGACTCCCCGCTGCATGGCATAAGTGACGGCTTCTTCGGTCCGGCGCAGCAGGTCGTCGATCGTCCAGCTTTCAACGTACTGACGGATCAGGCTGGAACCAATGAAGGTCGCAGCATCGATCGTGACACCCGTCTTGTCGGCGATGTCGATAATGGGCTCGATATCCTGAATGGTAGTACGCGCAGCGCAATTGGGACGAATGCTCAGACGGCTTCGGGCTATCTCCTGAGCGAGGGCCAGCGAGTCCGCCTTGGCGCGAGGTCCGGCCCCTGGAAGGCCGATATCGAGCATCTGAATACCCAGGTCCTCCATAAGGTGGAGGAGGTGGATTTTGTCTTCGATGGGCGGATCGGATACGGTCGGCGACTGGAGGCCGTCGCGCAAGGTTTCATCATCCAGCAGAACCCTTTTATTGGTAAGCGGTTCAGACTCGCTTATCTGGTTCCAGTCATAGACCAGCTTCTGCCTGTCCGGCATGGACGCCTCCTATCGGTGTTTCGCTAAGGCATATGGACTGTCGTCAACGTAAA
>Ga0137433_1000751_pt1 | contig 15864 bp, 14 predicted proteins | sample EasRivERMZT840_2_FD_102335 | JGI IMG/M metagenome (GOLD analysis project Ga0137433, IMG submission 102335) | Soil microbial communities from meander-bound floodplain in the East River, Colorado, USA - East River MetaG ERMZT840_2 | ecosystem: Environmental > Terrestrial > Soil > Floodplain ...
CCACTCAGCAAGCGGGTTAGTTCTGCCTCCAGTTCGCGATGGAATTCGTTCCAGCGTCTCTTTGCGATGTCTGGATTCTGGTACCAGCGGTTCATGTCTGTGCCGCTTCCCGGGTTGCATCGATGGACCACCGGAGCGATGACACGGTCTGCCACTTTGTCCACTGCGAAGATCTCGACCAGGCCGAATCGAGTGACGGCGTCGATCTGAACGGCTAGGCCGTTCTTGACGGCAAGCCTCTGTGGTTCTGTCAGTTCGTCGGACATGTCCAGCAGGACTGCCACCACTTCACTGGGGGAACCTCCCTCGGGGCAAAGGGTCGTCGCGTCTGTCGTCGGAATGATCCCGCTCCGCCACCACAACCAGGCACCAACCGTCGCAAGTGCGGCAATGGCCAGCCCCATCGCAATCGGCGCTCGGAGGTCTTCCTGGCGCCTGCGAGCCGCGGCTCCACGCAGTCTTTTGCGGCTCATCCTTCAGCTCCCCGAACCGTTGAAGCGCGAGGCCTGTAAGTCGAATTCTTTACGAATCTCCTTTAGGAAATGCTCCATTCGTTCCACCGCCCGTCGCAAATCGCTCGAATCGACGGGCAAGTTGGCCAGACGTTCTGGCCTCTCGACGGAAGACGGAGGAAACACGAGGACGGAGAAGCGAGCTGGTGCAGTAGTCGTCCGCAACTTCAGGTTTGCTTCCCGATACAGCTGAACCAGGCGCGTATAGCAGTCGGCGAGATGACTAGCATGGGAAACATATCCGTCGTGGAGGTGCGAGCGGCCGTTCAAGGCCAGTTCGATTTCGTTCTCCCTGCCCTTGATCGCCTTGATCGTCTGAGACATCTCCGCGATGGCTTGGTCCCTGCGGCCTGTCAGGTTCTCGATGCACTCGGTTCGAGCGTCTGCAAGCTCGGCGAACGCCCGGTCTTTCCGCTTTGCCACAGCTCCATAGCCAGGATAGGGGTCCCACAACTTAGACGCTTCAGCTACCGCAATCAGGTTGAACAGGATTCCCAGCAACACGAGTAACAGCGACTGGACGTCCGCTAGACCGAACGGCTCTGAGGTCAGTCGCGCTGCGACCTCGGCTAAACCAGCACTCCCTTCGCTTTGGCCAAACAGTTCGCGGAAATGTCCGATTGCGAGATTGAGTCCGAACAAGGCACCGATGTAGGCGGTCGTTCCAACAACGGCCAGCGCTCTGTGCATTGAACTGACGTGGTGGCGATGAGGCCGGACAAACCGGGAGTAGCCGACGGCGAGCGCAATATTCAGGAGGGCTAGTCCAAGTGCCTGACTTACACCGCCAATGATTCCCGTTTCGCTACCTTTGGCGAAGAAGAGTCCATTGAAGACCCCTTCGGCGAGAACAAGTGCAGCAATGACCACTTTGTGCAGAACAGGACGCTCAACCGGAACAGGGAGGCGGTCCAGCCTGTTCGCCGTCCGAAACCGGTCGAACTCGAGCGTTCGCCCTTCGGCCTCGCGTCGCAGTAATTCAAGCCTGAGAAAGTCATCGTCAGCTGCCAGCCTGAGATCCGAAATCGCTCGCTCTCCCGCCGCTTCGATGTCGGTCCGGACATCAGCACCCAGTTGGCTACGTCTGATTCGACCCTCATACAGGTCCAGCTGACGACGATACTCTTCCTTCGCGACGGCCGCGATCCGGTCAATCTCAGCCCGCACATCAGTCTCGGTTGTCGTTTCACCGGTACTCTCAGCAGGCGGGAAATTGACATGAGCGTCATCTTCCGCTCGCTCGACTACGCGTAGCTCGCGTGCCTTCTTTTCAAAGTCAATCGCCGGGAAGACACGTGCTGACGGCAACACGTCATCCCGTGACGAGCTCAGGGCCTTCACTAGGTCGGACAGAGCGCCGGGCATCTGGGGTGCCCGGCGATTCTAGCTTGTCTTCACCCGTTCCAGCCGTGACAGTGGGACTTGCCTATCGCGGAATGCAGTCGCCTGCGGGCCGAAATCCAGCCCGTTCAGCTTCCTGCCTGGTTACAAATTTGCGCGTGCAATTCTTGCAGCTGGCATTGCGGCAAGTCGGTAAGTGAAAGACGTGACTATTCGTGTTACCGACAAAGCCCGAGCCGACTGCCCTGGATACTTCCGGTTTCGCGCCAGCTGTCTCGCGAGCCACGCAGGCGGGCTTCGGGGCGGACGGCGCCCAAAAGCCCCGAGCAGCCATACGGGCCTCTTCCTCGGCGGCTTCCAGCTTGGGGTCGTCCGAATAGCGCCTGTAGTGACATGCCAGGCCGGCTGAGAGAAGGGCCGTGCTGACGTCGGTTCCATCGACGATGATCCGTGCGACCAGCCGACCGTAAGTGTCAACATCACGGCCGGAAATAGTCACACTCTTCGAGAACACCAGCACCCTCGTGAAGTTGCGCGCCTGTTGCGAGAATGGCTCCGCGCTCTCCGGTGCATCAACTCCGTGAAGTCGAACTCGCACTCTTCGGTCGGGTTTGATCAGGACATCGACGGTGTCGCCATCGGTGACTCCGACGACCTCGGCCAACGTGTGCCTGTTTACGAGGTCGATGGGCCTCTGAGCGCCAGCGAAGTGAACGCTAACCGCGACGAGGCCCAGGACGGGCAGAAGCCGTTGCACGTCGCTATTATCAGCATCCAGGGGCAGTTTGTCGCCCAGACCGAGCTGGCCCTATCAAGCGCGATACCCGCGGCGATCTGGGCACAGGAGGACCCGGGACGCCTTCTCAGATAGTGCACTTCCGGGCGCGGTGCTCTTCAGACGGGCGCACGGACTTCTGATTCATCCTTGCAACACACAACCTGCAGGTCGACTTCTGCTGTATCTTGCGGTCGGCCAGGCTGGACGGACACGCCGAGTCGGTGCCGATTGAGGGATAACGATGGCAAGTTGGGCTTATTGCTTCGCGGTACGTGCGGGATTCCCGGAGCCGGTGGAGGAGATCCAGACCTTGGCTGACGTCGCACAACGTGGGCTGCCGGCCTATCTCATGCTGGCTGAGCGACCGGACCCGCCTATGGCTCGGGCGCAAGCTGGGGACTCCGTGCTCCTGTGCACGCGGAGCGCCAAGCAACTCTGGTGCCACGGCGAAGCGGCGATTGCAGTCGTGCCGAGGGCGCTCCACGCCACCCCGAGCCAGGTGCTTGACCTGTATGGTCCGACGCACGACAGGTGGTTTGCTGAACTCCGGGATGTGCGGTTGTTCGACCGCCGAGTGCTCTCCGAACTGACTTCGGAGGAACACGATGCGTTTGTTTCCGGCCAGGCTTACGTCAAGCGCTTGTCCTGATTGCCGATGCTCAAAGATGTGCGGCTCGCGACCCAGGCGGCAACGATAAGCCCAGCGCACAACAGGCATCCACAATCCGCCCCTTTGGTCCTGAGCGATGAGTGCCTGGAGGCAACTCTATGACGGAGGAAGAACGGATTCCGTGGGACTCTCGGACGCCTCATCAACTCCTGCAGACCTATGCACAGTTGATGCAAGAACTGAGAAGGCGCGAGCTTATCAGGAGCTCAAATAACCCCGTCGCCGATTATGCCGAGGCTCTAGTGGCACGCGGGTTGGGACTCTCGCTTGGCCATAGATCCGTGAAGGGCTTCGACGCCCGGGACGCTTCAGGACGGCGATACGAGATCAAAGCCAGGCGGATGACGCCTGAGAATCCCTCGAGACAACTGAGCGTTATCCGCAACCTTGATATCGATCAGTTCGATTTCTTGGTTGGGGTTGTGTTCGCCGAGGACTTCAGCGTCCTGAGGGCTGCCATGGTACCTCGCGAACTCGTTCGGGCGCATGCGAGCTACAAGAAGCACGTGAACGGATGGATCTTGCATCTGAGAGATGCCATTTGGGAGGTTGCTGGAGTGAAGGACGTCACCCCGGAACTTATTGCTGCGGCCAAGACGCTGTGATTGCCGACCGCGATCTCCGGCGGGGGCCGATTACCGTCAACAGATCAATCGTTTCGATCCCATGACGCTGAATAGCCTGCTTTCCTCCGACGGTCTAGATCCCAAGACTGTCCTCGTACTGCGCCACAGGCCTCATGAGCCCGAACTGCGTAGAGTCCTGCCGTGGCTCGCTGCGCAGAAGCCCGCTGTCTTCAATGCCTACCAGCAGACTCAGGGACCCAGGCTAGAAGGCGCAATGAAGAAGATGGTGGGGAGGGGCTTCGTCGCGTCGTTCATTGGAACCAGGCCGGGGAAGGCAACCTTCGTCGGGTTGTTTTCGATCGCTTCATTGCGGCCGATTACCTACCGGCAGTACTGGAGGGTCCCGGCCTATGTAGAAATGAAATCGTTCGGACACCAAGGCTGGAGCCGAGAGAAGGAGCGAAAGTACCAGTATTGGTTCGAGCTCTCACAAGAGAAGTTCTACGAATCCTGGAAAGGCAGGCTCGTCATCGAATGGCCGCCGCCGGAACGGTCGTGGTGGCGCCGGGCGCATCGCAACGAGATGCGCGTGGCCGCCATTTCGGAGGAGAGCGCGTTCAGCGAGGCGATGCCCGACTGGACCGATATCGACCTGAGTTGGAGTGAGTTGCAGATGCTGCCACCGTCTTGGAGCGCGGCGCTGTCGCACTGGCGCGGCATCTATCTCATCCACGATTCGACGGACGGAAAGAACTATGTGGGGTCGGCGTATGGACGGTCCAACCTCCTGGGGCGCTGGTTGAACTATGCGGCTCGTGGCCACGGCGGCAATGTGTTGCTCCGCAAGCGGAACCCCAAGGCGTTTCGCTTCACGATCCTCCAGCGAGTCTCGCCAGATTTGGAGCCCGCTGAAGTCATCGCTCTCGAGGTCTCGTGGAAGCAGAGGCTACATACACGGGCCCCGTTTGGCTTGAACGAAAACTGACGCAGCGGACCCCCCGAGTCCATGCCATCGACCAGGACAGACACAATCGCAGCGGTCTGCGCCGCACTTGGGCGAGAGGACCGTGCCGCGGCTCTGGATCTCTTGCAGCGTGAGTACCCCTTTTCACCTGCCCTGGCGACAAAGCGCCGGTTTCGACCGCTCGATTACGTGCGGACCTTTGCACGCGACGGCTTCGTTGACCGGTATTCGGGCGATCGCTTGGTCTTTCTGCCTGCGTTGCGGCTGCTTTCCGCGGCCCTTGTGGAAGCTTTCCCGTTTCACGCCAACTGGAAGTCTTCGGTCACGCATCCCGCCTACTGGGAAATCGGCGCCACAATCGACCACGTCCTCCCTGTTATCAAGGGCGGCGCGGACGAGCCGGACAACTGGGTCACGACGTCGATGGCTCGTAATAGCGCCAAGATGAACTGGACCTTGGCAGAACTTGGTTGGCAGCTTCATCCGCCCGGTACCTTTGCCGAGTGGGACGGACTTCTACGCTGGTGCCTGACCTACGCAAACAACCATCCGGAGTTCGTCACGGACCCTGGCCTGCGTCGATGGATACAAGCAGGTTCGCGGATGCTCGAGGGGCTAAAGTGATTCCCAATTCATCGCTGTTCATGGGGATCGACGTTCAGAGCAGCAAGGAAACTCGGCCTGTGTACTTTTTGGCGGAGGATGAGTAACCGGCCGGCGCTTCACGGTGAATGGCCGTATGATTCCCGCCCGTGAAGTCGCCTGAATTCCTTCGGTCGTTGGCGCGCAGATGGCGCCACCCGGCGGTGGCGCACCTGCGCGTCCGACCGAATCGCCGACTAGTCAGAACGGTAGCTCGCCTTCTGCCAGAAGAGGCGGTTGTCGAAGTTGGCTCTCTCGGCGCGCGCGGGCGCCTGGAAGTCCTCTGCCACGAAGCCGCTCACTACGTCGTCTGGCAGCGTCACGGGCGCCGGGCGCGACCGCATGGGCCCGAGTGGTCGGCTCTCGTGGCTCAGGCCGGCTTCGAGCCGAAGGCTTCGAGAGTTCGGTGCGGGCAGCGCAGCGGGCCGCTCCGCCGGCGCAGCGCCTTCCGTCACACGTGCCCCGTGTGCCATTTCTCCAAGCGAGCTGGTCGCGCAATGCAGCGCTGGCGTTGTCCCGAATGCCGCGCAGTTGGCTTGCCTGGCTCGATGACCATCGAACGGGTGTCCTGAGACGATGGACGAATCCGCAGTGATTTCGTCGGCACACGCCGGACGGTGGCAATGAAGCGCCTTGTCACCGGCGGCGACGATCCATTGCTCTCGCACCTCGTTCTCGAGCTGGCGACCGCATCTCGTGCCGATATCGTCGTCAGCTTCATTCTCAGCAGCGGGCTGGCCAGCATTTTCGAGCACCTTCAAGATCTACTCCGGCGCGGCGGCACACTCCGTATCCTGACCGGCGACTATCTGGGTATCACCGATCCTGATGCTCTGATGCGACTCATGGACCTGGAAGGGGACGTGACCCGGAGAGTGTTTGAAACCGGCTCCGAAGTCGCGCCCCCCGTCGCGCCTGCTACGCGGTCCTTCCACCCGAAGGCGTACATCTTCCGCAAGGAAGACAGCGGCACCGCTTTCGTTGGCAGCTCGAACCTGAGCGCCGCCGCGCTGACGACGGCTGTCGAGTGGAACTACCGCGTCTTGTCGTCGTCGGAGGCTGCGGGCTTTGCCGAAACGGTGTCGGCGTTCGAAAGACTCTTTGCGCATCCATCGACCAGAGAGTTGACGGCGCCGTGGATCGAGCGCTATCGCGCGCGGCGTCCGGTCCGGCCGCCCGTGATCGACGCCGATGTTGCCATTGAGGAACCGCTGCCGCCAGTCGAGCCCAACGCGGTGCAGGTGCTGGCCCTGGCTGCTTTGGAGGAGACCCGGGCCAAGGGCAATCGAGCGGGACTCGTCGTCCTCGCCACAGGTCTCGGCAAGACCTGGCTTGCGGCTTTCGACTCGAACAGGCAGGAGTTCCGTCGCGTCCTGTTCGTCGCCCACCGTGAGGAGATTCTCTCGCAGGCGCTTGCGACCTTCAGGCGCATCAGGCCTGGTGCGGTGCTCGGGCATTACACGGGAGAACGAAAGGAGGGACATGCCGACGTCCTCTTTGCGTCGATCCAGACCCTCGGCCGGCGCGAGCACCTCCAGCAATTCGCGCCTGACGCCTTCGACTACATCGTCGTGGACGAGTTCCACCATGCCGCGGCGGCCTCGTATCGGAAGCTCATCGCCCACTTCCAGCCGAAGTTCCTGCTCGGCTTGACGGCAACTCCCGAGAGGACCGACGGGGGAGACCTCCTTGCGCTGTGCCAGCAGAATCTGGTCTTCCGCCGGGATCTGATCGAAGGTGTGCGCCAGGGTTTGCTCTCGCCCTTCCACTACTTCGGCGTGCCTGACGAAGTGGACTACAAGAACATCCCATGGCGGAACACGCGTTTCGATGAGGAGGCGCTGACGACAGCCGTTGCGACGCAGCGGCGAGCGCAAAACGCGCTCGATCTCTTCCACAAGCACTCGGCTCGCCGTGCGCTCGGTTTCTGCGTGTCACAGAGACACGCGGACTTCATGGCGGCATTCTTCAGTGAGCGCGGCGTCCGAGCGGTGGCGGTGCACTCTGGCGTCAGCTCAGCCCCTCGAGCCCTGTCGCTGGAACAGCTACAGGCGGGCCAGCTGGAGATCGTGTTCGCCGTGGACATGTTCAACGAGGGTGTCGACCTTCCGTTGGTCGATACGGTCCTGATGCTGCGGCCGACGGAGTCGAAGGTTCTGTGGCTGCAGCAATTTGGACGCGGATTGCGCAAGGCGGAAGGCAAGGAGCGTCTGACAGTCATCGACTACATCGGCAATCACCGAGTCTTCCTGCTCAAGCCCCAGACGCTGTTCGGACTGCCGTCAGGCGACAGGGAGGTGTACCAACTCCTCGAACGGCTGCAGAACGGGACGCAGGAATTGCCGCCAGGTTGTGAAGTGACCTACGGCCTCGCGGCGATCGACATTCTGCGGTCGCTTCTGCGACGCAGCGCCACCCAGGATGACGCGCTGCAGAGCTACTACGAGGACTTCCGGACGACGCATGGCGTCCGGCCAAGCGCCCTTCAGACTTACCAGGATGGCTACAACCCGCTCTCCGTGCGGACTCGATTCGGCTCATGGTCCAGGTTTGTGGCCGCCATGGGCGACTTGAACCAAGAGCAGACACACGCGTTAGAGCGGCTCGGCGATTTCATCGGGGCCCTCGATACGACTGAGATGGTGAAGAGCTACAAGATGCTCGTGCTCCTCGCCATGATCGACGCAGACCGGTTTCCCGGGTCAATTCCGATTGCGGACCTGGCGACCTACGTCGAGCACCTCGCATCGCGGACAGCCCGCGTTCACGACGACGTGGGATCTGCGGTGAACAGGCAGTCAGCGCTGATTCGTTTGCTCGAGCAGAATCCGATTGCGGCATGGACCGCCGGCAGGGGGACCGGAGGCGTGTCGTACTTCGCGTACGAAGGCGGCGTATTCAGCACCACTTTCGCGGAGGCGTCCCTGAGCAAAGCGGCGCTTCAGGAGCTTGTCCGCGAGCTTGCTGAATGGCGCCTGGCGCAGTATCTCGACCGAGTGCAACGGGACAAAGCTGGATTCACAACCTTGAAAGTCAGCCACACCAAGGGCAAACCCATTTTGTTCTTGCCAGGCGAGCCTGAGCGCTCGGATTTGCCGGGTGGAGAGACCGAGGTTCAGATCGATGAGAGTACGTACCAAGCTGACTTCGCCAAGATCGCCATCAACGTTATCCGAAAGTCACAAGATGACAAGAATGAGCTTCCTCGGATCCTGCGAGGATGGTTCGGGCCCGATGCTGGGGCGCCTGGTACGCGACACGCGGTCTCATTGCGATTGGAAGGTTCTCGCTGGCATCTGGCCCCGATTGGAAGCACTGAAGCCAAGCTGAAGCTCTGGCAGCGGTACTCACGCGAGCAGATTCCGCCGCTGTTTGGTCTCAAGTTCTCAGAAGCCATTTGGAACACCGGCTACGTCAAGCAAGGCAAACACATGTTCTTGTTGACGACACTCGACAAGGCCGGTCATGGCAAAGAGTTTCAGTATCAGGACCGATTTGTTGGAACCGATCGGATTGAGTGGCAGAGCCAGAACAAGACGACCCAAAGGGATCGAGACGGCCAGGATATTAGAGGTCACCACGACCGCGGAATTGCAGTGCATCTTTTTGTCCGGGCTGTAAAGAAAGGGCCAGCAGGTTCCGCTGCGCCCTTTGTTTATTGTGGCGACGTTTCCTTCGAATCATGGACGGGCGACGAGCCAATTACTGTGACTTGGAAGTTGGCCGACCCAGTACCAGAACGGCTGCGCAAGGCGTTCAAACTAGAGCGCTAACCTCGCGGGACGCGGCCGAGGCGACTTGCTCGGCGACCCGGGCCGGCGCCTGGCCGACGGAGCAGGCATTCGTCAACCTCAGCCGTCCCCGTCTTGCCCCCGGTGCGGGCGGCGTGATAACGGACGGCGTGTCCCGACTGGGTTACTTGACCAGTCTCGCCGGTGTGACCGCGGCTGTCATACTCTAGCCGCAGGATTAGTGCTGTGGCCGGAGACGCGAGTGCTGTCGGGTAGCGTGAACAACCCGTCGAACGCAGCCGTCGAGGTCCTGCCGGAGGACGTGTTCCCAGAAACGCAAAACAGTCCACCCCCTCCGGCGGTAGTACCGGGTGACACGCACGTCCCGTCGGCGGTTCCGCTCAATTTTGGATTTCCAAAACAGAATGTTCGACTTGGGCCGGCGACAGTGAAACCGACAACCGTGCCAGAAGCACGAATCGACGAAGACGACCAGACGTCGTGTCTTGATAGCCAGGTCAGGAGTTCCAATCAGTTTCACGTTCTTGCGGTATCGAAGGCCCCTTCGCCAGAGTGCTTGACGCAGCAAGAGCTCGATATCGGTGTCTCGCTGGCCTACGCGAGACATGATGCGGCTCCTGGTCGCTCGTGTGACGGTGTCCATCGGCCATTCTGCTCGATCGTGATCGGCGTTCAGGTCTTGAGCGTACCCAACTAGAAGTGTAGACTCCGCAGGGGCATGCGATATCTTGGGGCATAGACGTGCTGACTGCAATTGACCTTTTCTGTGGCGCGGGGGGCCTCTCCTACGGCTTCGAACTAGCTGGGTTCCGGATCGGAGCGGCGGTCGACACGGACCCCGTAGCAGCAGCGACGTACCGTCGACAGAATCCTGAAACGCCGTTCTTCATGGAGGACGTACGGCGCCTCAAGGGCAAAGGTCTCCTCAAAGCCGCCGGAGGGCGTTGCGACCTCATCATCGGGGGGCCGAGCTGTCAAGGATTCAGCACGCATGGCAAGCGCGATCCAAACGATCCGAGAAACTACTTGTTTCGCGAGTTCGTGCGGCTGGTACGTGAGATTCGTCCTGCGTGGGTGGTTATGGAGAACGTCAAAGGACTTCTCACCTACGGGCGTGGGCGCTACCGTGACGAGATCCACGGAAGCTTCAGGCGGGCGGGTTACCGGATTGAATCCCGCGTGCTGCGGGCAGTTGACTACGGCGTTCCTCAGTTTCGAGAGCGACTCTTCTTCGTCGCGACAAGAACGGACCTTACGATCAGTTTCCCGGCTCCGACGCATTGCCCGCCGGAGATGGCGCCGCTCCTTGGGTTGACACCGTATGTGACGGTTCAAGAGGCTCTCGGCGACCTGCGCTCAATCGGCGCGGAGGGTGAATCCGATGTCTACGATTCTCCGGCCCGCAATGATTTTCAACGATATGTGAGGCGTCACGCGCGGAAGGTGTTGACTCTGCACCGCGCCCGCCGAGTCTCTGACCTCGCGATGAGCATCATTCGTCGAGTCCCGCAAGGCAAGGGCCTGCGCTCGATTCCGCCGGCGGAGTTGCCAGAGCGATTCCGCCGAATGCGGACGATCAGTAATGGCCAGTTACGTCGCGACTGCACTACGCTCTACTACCGGCTGAGCCTTGAGAGACCCGCGTACACAATCACCTGCTACTTTACAAACGTATCCTCTGGGCCCTTTGTCCATCCAACTGAGAATCGTGCCCTGACGCCGAGAGAAGCGGCGCGCTTGCAGTCGTTTCCCGATTGCTACGAATTCGTCGACAAGCAAGTTCAGAGGCAAATCGGGAACGCGGTGCCGCCCCTCCTGGCGCGCGCCGTCGCCCTGGAGGTCGCGCGAAAGTTCAAGGACACCGCTGGACGGCACGAGCCAGCCAGAATGCGGCTGGCGTAGCGCATGCGCTACGTCTCGCGCGACCAACTGCTCAGCGCGCTTCGGCAACTCGCGGCGTTTCGAGATCGCACGCCGAGACAAGGCGTTAAGCATGTCCTCGGGTTCCTCGCACTTCGCTGGAGGAACGTCAATGCCGACCGGATGACTCGATTCGAGGAACGCGACGATTTTGCCTTCTTCGATGAGTTCATGAAGGTCGATGATGGCAACTGGGCGTACTTTGATCCCATCGCGCTGATGCGGCGAAGGCCGGGCCATCCGCACTCCAATGTCGCGACAGCCCGCAAGGGCACCTTTTTTCGAACATGGCACGCGGCCACCTCGGACGTCGACGATAGTGGTGCCGAGACATGGCGCCTGGAACCCGACCACCTTTCTATCCTCAGGCGGAAGGCTCTTACGAAGAGCGGCCGATTCCATCGCGTCCCTGCTGCGGCGCTCGGCGCGTTTCTATTCCGAGGGCGCGCCTTTCCCGACACGGTCACCATCGACGATGTAGCGAGGGAAGTGCGGATCGCCTTCAACCTTTCTGAGTCGGAGTACCGGGAGCTGTTTGAGGAGTCGACCCACCCCTCCGGACCTTTCGCCGACTTGCCGCTGACGACCCGTCAGGTACGCGACGTCATCACAGATAGCGGCGTTGCCACGGAAGTACCAGAAGCGCCGGCGGTGTTTCAGGAGCTTTCGATCGGGGCTGAAGACGAGATCCTCCGCTTGGTCAGAGCGCTAATCAGCCAAGATGAATATGCCGGTGTTATCTTCGTGGGACCACCCGGCACGAGTAAGAGCTGGTACGCCGTCCAAGTCGCGCTGGCGCTCGCCGACGGCGAACCGACGCGGATTCGCAAGGTACAGTTCCATCCTTCATACCAATACGAGCAGTTCGTTGAAGGCTTTGTGCCGAACGACGACGGAACCGGGTTTGAATTGCGTGACGGATTGATGCTGCAAGCCATTCAGGACGCGGAGGCGGACCGCAGCTCGACCTACGTGGTCCTCATCGACGAGCTCAGCAGGAGCGACCCGGGGCGAGTGTTCGGGGAACTCTTAACCTACATGGAGCCATCCCGGCGGGATGAAGAGGTTCTCCTCGCCTCAGGTACCAAGACCGCCATTCCGCCCAACATTGTCTTCTTGGGTACTATGAACTCACGAGACAAGAGCGTCCTTGAGATCGACGACGCCTTCGAGCGTCGTATGGCGAAAATCGACTTTCCGCCAAGCCCGTCGATACTTGTCGAGTTGCTCCGCGGCAACGGCGCCCCAGACGACTTGGTGCAAAGGATGGCGGCGTTTTTTGGTTGGGTCCAGTCGCGGTATCCCCTCGGACATACCCTGTTCCGGAGAGTGAAGGACGCCGAGGGCCTCAAGCGCTTGTGGGACACTCAACTGAGGTACCTGTTCGAGAAGCAGTTCAAGTACGAACCCACCGCCGTCGCAGAGATCCGCTCCAAGTTTTCCGAGATCACAGGTGTTTCGGTGAGTTGACGTCGTGGCGACCATCTACGTCGCTAGGGAGCGCGAGGCCACCGACATTCCAATAGACGCCGTCCTGGTCGACGGGCGACTTGATATATCGCCGGAGGTCCAAGGGCGCGAGTTTTTCGACATTAGGCTTAAGGGCGAAAAACTCACAATTACCGCGGGAAAGTTTGTCGGTCTCGTCCCGCTCAACTCACGAGTTTTCATACATGTCGAACCGAAGACACCCGTTTGGAACCTCTTGGCGATTCTCTCCGCCGTCAACGGTGACGTCGTTGAACTGCAGACTCTCGAGCGGGAGTATCGGGTAGCGAGCACTGCGCCACATCACGTCTTGGCCGCGATAGCGTTGGCGTTCACGCGCTCGCTCGGCGCACTTGAAGTGGCAGGTCTCCGCAAGACATATCGGCAATCGGCCGGAGAACAGGAGATTCTGCGAGGGAGGCTTGAGTTCGGTGCCTCGGTGCAGCGGCTGTGGGGCCGCGGCTGCGCGCACTCAGCGGTGTGCGCGTACTTCGATTTGACCAGTGATACCCCGGAAAACCAACTTCTCCGGTATACATGTCACCTTCTACTTACCAACCATCTTGTCACCGGCGAGTTTCCTTCCTCGGTCAGAGCGCTCGCTCACTTCGAAGAACTGTTCATGGACGCCAGTGTCCGCCTACGGGCTCCAACTCGGGCGGTCCTGTCGACTCCACAGCGGGAGACTGAGCCAGCCTACCGACGGGCGCTGCTCCTGGCGCAGATGATTGTTTCGAGAGGTGGAGTTGACCTATTGCGGGGCGGCACAGGTGTACCGCTGCCGTCGCTATTGGTTGACATGGAAACCCTCTTTGAGCGCTACGTGAGACATGTGCTGTCTCAGTACTTGGGGAGCGCCCAAGTTCTGGACGGCAACGCGGAAGGGTCCAAGCCCCTTTATGACGATCGGATCATTCCGTCGGCGAATCCGGACGCGGTTGTTCGACAGTCCGATTATCTCGATTTGATCATCGAAGTGAAGTACAAGGCGCGTGAGAATCGTAACGATATTGAGCAGGTTCTTACGTACTCGATGAGCTATCGTGCGCCAGTTGTGGTCTTGGTGCTGCCGGCCGAAACGTCTGCAGACCACGGCCTAAGCGACATCGGCACAGTCAACGGTGTGCGAGTATGCCGCTACCGGTTTGACCTCTCTGCAGCGAGTCTCCCTTCCGAGGAACGAGCGTTCGCGAAGGTTGTCGAATCACTACTGACCGCTCGATAAGCGGGAGGGCACATGGCCATTGTGAGGCATTTGGAGTTGCAGGAATTGCCGGAACACCCTGAAACTCAGCGCACCTATTCGTTCGTGATCGCAAGAACTCCAGCACAGATCTGCAGATCGATAAGTATGGATCAACACGACGAAAGCTCACGGGCAAGAAAAGTCAGTCGACCCGATTCTCGCCTGGAGCCTTCTCGGAATTGAGGTCAATCACTGACCGGCAGCTTCGGTCCACGCTGAGGCTGCGATTCTGAGGCAGTCGGAGCAGGGATGCGTCTAGCGCTCGCGTGTGCGGTACTGAACTCTGCCGAGCGCGGACATACTTGTGTTTCCAGCACATGTGATTGACATCGTTCCGATCTTAATCACATGATGGTCTGTCGCCATCAGGCGGCATCGTTATCCAGAGTGGCCGAGGAACCGGGTCCGACGACGCCACAGCAACCTGACTCCAACGTCAAGGTGCTCACTCCCGCCCAGCGCAGCTGGGAGAGATACGAGGTTGTTCGATGTCATCCCGTTCCGTACGCCGATCCGTCCTTCTGTCCGTCACGCCGTTCCCGCGGTCCGAAACGCCCACACCGCTGCCAGGCGACGTCCGCCTGGTCTGCGACTGCGAGTTCTGGGACGGCATCGCCAACGAAAGCTATGAGACCTATTACCTGCAGTCATCGCCGGCGGCCGATCCCGCGACCGCGCCGGACAACGGCACCTCGATTGATACCCTTTGGGCCAGCGGGTTGAACGGCGACCCCGCTCCCGTCGCGACCGCGGGTCGACAAGGCGACGACCTGTCGTCGGCAATCCTGATGTTCGACGCACTGCTCGAAGGCCGTGCCGGTTACGGCTGGCCTCATTCCGTTATACGGTCGGGACTGATTGACCAGATCCTCCTGGACCAGATCAAGAAGCGCGTGACGCGACGACTCGACGCCCGGAGGAGGACCGTCGTAAAGAAGTGGGGCGGCGCGCCGATTGTGAAGGCCGCTAGCAAGCTGCATCTGAACGCTGAACCGCACTGGAGAACGCCGTCGGCTTGGCGGGCCAACTGCCCCGGAGGCCAGCACTCGATTCAGATCGACGCCTCGAGGAACGAGTTCTTCTGCGGCTATTGCCGGCAAAAGGGAGGCGTTTCGGAACTGCGGGCATTCGTCGCTCTGCGCACGAAGGGCGGGGTGGCGTGATGCCCCGAAAACCAATCGCTGGTCTCGAAGGTCTCGTCCAATACGCCGACGTCGTGATCGACCGATTGATCAGGGCCGAGCAGGACGAGGCCCACACGGCCCTTACCGTTCTCTTGATGTATGGCCTTGAATCGCTTGGCCCACATTCGGCGGCCATGAAGCAGCTATTCCCGGCCCTCGACGCAATCAAGATGCGCATCGACGTGTCCGATCTGGGAGGAGCGCTTCAGCAGATGAGGGCATTCAAGACGCAATTGAAGGGGACCGCTGGTCGCGTCAAGGCCGGACGCCGGGCGTCCGTCCCGAAGCCTAGTCCAATCGATCTGTCATTTCGGCCGATGAGCTACTTCCTGCCGCCGGATCTGGAAGGACTGCTGCTCGCACGCATCAAAGGCACAGCCCGCCGCGCCGAGTTGAAGCGGTTGCTTGATGCAGGACAGATGGACCAGGTTCGCACTCTTGTGGCGAAGGCGAAGCTGTCCGATGACGAAAGGAAGACTTTGAGTGGCATCCACCCGTTGTTCATGGGCGGTGAGTACCTGCCCAATCAAGAAGGGAACGAGGTGGAGATTGCGCGGATCGAGATCAACTCGGTGAGCTACGACGTCACGAGTGTGTATGCGCGGCAGCAGGCCTCAGGCATTCGCTACCGTGTGGTGGACGAGTACGAGGGCCAGACCCTGACTGGACCCCCAACGCGGAGGTCTGCAAAACCGCTGACCTTGGGAGAACTTGAAAAATTCTTCATGGGGGCATGGAGCCTGCAGGAAGTCCTCGAAGGCAATTTCGATGAAGACGTCGACCAGATGCTGCGCTTTTTCC